>Ga0307289_10000526_pt1 | contig 16540 bp, 17 predicted proteins | sample ER_DNA_143_FD_194483 | JGI IMG/M metagenome (GOLD analysis project Ga0307289, IMG submission 194483) | Bulk soil microbial communities from the East River watershed near Crested Butte, Colorado, United States - ER_DNA_143 | ecosystem: Environmental > Terrestrial > Soil > Floodplain | place...
CACTCGACGATCAACGTCGCAACCGGCCGCGGACAGCCGACCGTGCCGGAGCTCGCCGACAACCCACCGATCGACCGGACGACCACCAACGCGTGGGAGGACGCCAAGTTCGTCGCCGCGGTGCGCGCCACCGGAAGGCGCAAGCTGATCGCCTGCGCGCTCTGGACCGAGATCTGCATGGCGTTCCCCGCGCTCGACGCCCTGCGGGAGGGCTACGACGTCTATCCCGTCGTCGACGCGATCGGCGGCACCTCCGACGAGTCGCACCGCGCCGGCCTCAAGCGGGTCATCCAGGCGGGAGGCCGTCCGGTCGGCTGGGTCGCGCTTGCGGTCGAGCTACAGCGCGACTGGGCGCGCAAGGAGACGGTGGCTGATGTGATCGAGATCGTGCTTACCGAGCGGCTGCTAAGAGCATGAGCGTCGACGCCCCGTCCCAAGAGAGCGCCGCGATCGTCGACCCCGCGCGGATCCGCGAGCTGATGCTGGCGAACCTCTTCGCCGTGTTCAACGAACGCGATCCGAAGCGTCGCTTGAAGGCGATCACACGCAACTACACGGAGGACGTGATCTGGTCCGACCCCGACGGGACGACCCAAGGGCATGAAGCAATGAACGAGCAAGCGCAGAAGCTGCTCGACCGCATGCCGGACTTCGTGTTCAGCGCCGCCGGACCGGTCCACGTCAGCCGTGATCTAGGCCTTCTCAACTTCAACCTTGGAGTGCCGAAGCAGCCTCCTTCCGTCAGCGGCGTCGACGTGGCCCTAGTGCGCGATGGACGGATCGCCGTATTGCACACACTCTTGACCGCTCAGAGTTGACGACCGGGTGATCCAGGGTGAGCGGCGCCGACTGCTAAAACCATGAGCGTGGAGACTCCACCCCGCCAGAGAGCCGCGGTTGCCGATCCGGAGGCGCGCAAGTTCCTTCGTCAGGCGGACCCGGTGCTCGCGCCGCTGATCGACGCGCGGCCGGACTTCCGTCCTCGTGCCTGGATGGAGGACCTTCCTCCGCTCGACGCCTTCGGGACGCTCATCTTCCAGGTCGCGGGCCAACAGCTATCGGTCAGCTCGACCCGAGCGATCATCTCGCATCTACAGGACCGATTCGGCGGGCATCTTCCGTCGCCTGCCGAGCTGCTCGCGGCTGACCCCCAGGTGCTGCGTGACAGCGGCTTCTCGGCTCGAAAGGGCCAGACGTTGCGCGCTCTCGCAGAGAGGTTCGTCGACGGACGTCTGAGCGACGAGGCGCTTTCGCGGATGACCGACGACGAGGTCGAGGCAACCCTGACCGAGGTGTCCGGAATCGGGCTGTGGACCGCGCGCGGGTTCCTGCTCGTGGCTCTCGACCGGCCCGACGTCTTTCTCTCGGGCGACCTCGCCCTCCGGCGCGCGATCCAACGAGCGTACGGCTTCGACCATCTTCCGACCGAAGACGAAGTGGCTGAGGTATCGGATCGCTGGCGACCGTATCGCAGCCTTGCAGTGAGCTACTTGTTCGCGTCCGAATACGACGGGCAACCGTGACCGACTCAGTGGGAATAATCGGCGCTGGGCGGCTCGGGCAAGCGATGGCGCGGACGGCGTTGCGCGCGGGCCGCCGCGTTGTGATCGCCAACAGCCGCGGCCCGGAGTCGCTCGCTGCGGTGGCGTCTGAACTCGGTCTTTCCGCGGGGACTGTGGCTGAGGCGGCAGCGGCCGACATCGTGGTCATCGCTGTGCCCTGGGGTCGCGTGCCTGCGGCCGTGCAAGGGCTCGAATGGAACGGCCAGGTAGTCCTCGACGCGACCAACGACTGGGGCGGCGACGACCTGAATGGGAGAACGTCGAGCGAGATCGTCGCCGATCTCGTCGTCGGCGCGCGCGTCGTGAAGGCCGCCAACACGCTCGGCGCCGACGTCCTCGGCTCGGACCCGCAAGAGGCCGGCGGCCGGCGCGTGATCTTCGTCTCCGGCGACGACGCCGATGGAAAGGCGGAGGTCGTCGCGTTGTTCGAAGACGCAGGGTTCGCCGCGATCGACCTCGGCGAACTCGCCACAGGCGGCGCGATGCAGCAGATCCACCACCCGCTCGCCGGCGTCAACCTGATCCGACTCTAAGGAGCTCTTATCGATGGCCGCCCACACCGAGCTCTCTCCAACTGAAGCCGCCGACCGGCTCGCCCTGCGCGAGCTCTTCGACGCGTACGCCCACTGCGCCGACCGCCGCGACGCCGAAGGCCAGAAGGCGCTCTTCACCGACGACACCCGCTTCGCCGTCTATATGGATGGCGAAGGCAGCGAACCGACCTACGTCCTACAAGGACGAGAAGCGCTCACACCCGTCTTCGACGACCTCAACCGCTACGAGGTCACAACGCATTTCAACGGTCAGAGCACGGTCACGATCGACGGGAACCGCGCCACGGGCGAGAGCTACACGATCGCGCACCACCTCTTCACCGAAGACGGCGACCGCAAGATCATGATCGCTTCTCTGCGCTACCTCGACACGTTCACCAAGCTCGGCAGAGCTGGTACTTCGCCGAACGCAAGCTCATCCTCGACTGGAGTGAGACGCGATCGCTGCAGGGATCATGAGGTGACGCGAGAGACCCGCAAGAACTGCGGCATCAGTGCGCGCGTCGCTGTCGGTACCAAGTGTCAACGGCCTGCAGAAGGCGCAACGCGCCGATCACCACCAGGTAGAACCCGAGCAGGTTGATCACAGCGGCGAGGCTGCCTCCTGGCCGCCCGAGCATCGCGATTCCAAAGACGAACGCGACGATGCTCGACAATGCGCCGAGCCAGCGCTCGCGGCTGCTGAACGGCCGCGTAGACAGCGCAGCGACTTCTGCGACTCCGAGAACGACAGCCGATGCGCCCACGGCGTACAGGAGAGCGAGCTGCGAGATCGTGGGCCACGCAAGTACGACCGTGCCGGCGCCCGCCAGGGCGACGACGGCGATCAGGCGGTCGGCGCGCTTGACGCGATCATGGTGTCGCGCAAGGCCCACGATCTCGACCGCCGCAGATGCCACGAGCGCGATGCCGACGATGATCCCAACCGAACGAACGGTTGGGGTCGGCAACGCGAGCAGAAGGGCCCCCGCCGCGAGTGCGACGGCACCGAGCACAGCGAGCGGCAGCCCGGCGAGTCGGCGCTGCCATTGAGACCGTCCGGGCCGCAGACGCTCTGCGGCCGTCTCGACCGGGGTCGCCGTTGGGCCTGGCACCGACACGACCGTCAGTCGGCGGCTCGTCCACCCCCGCAAGGCCCACACCGTCAGAAAAGCTGCACCGACCAACGAACCGCCTTCGTCGCACAGGAGGTCTGTCTCGGTGTCCCAGAGCCCTCCGACGAAGTGGCCGCCGAGGAATTTGTCCTCGAACCACTCGACGCTCTCGTAGCCGGCGCCCACGGCCATGCCGATCGCGAGCGTGACGATGAAGATGCCGCTGATTCGCGCGACTCTCCGTTCGCGGATCGCGTTACCCGGGTCGGGGACGACTCCGAGCCGCACGAGCGCGATGTAGAGCACCGGCACGTACCCGACCGGGGAGAGGCCGTGGACGATCTTGTCGTAGTAGAACCAGCTGCCGTAGAGGCTGAGCGCCGTGCCCCAGGCGATCAAGCTCATCGCGACGATGAGGCCGAAGTCGAACCAGCGCGGCAGGTCGATCACCCGTGCGATCAGCAGCACGGCTGATGCTGCGGTCAGCGCAACCGCGGTGGAGCGTCCCTGGACCGCGAACACGATCGTCCCGGCGATGAACGCGAGCCGAAGCACATCCAACCCATCGCGGACGAGCCAGGTCCAGTCCCCGTACACGAGCCGACGGCGATCCCACGCGGGATGCGCTTCGGCGAGCGTCGTCATTTCAGGACGCCGATGTCGACGACAAGGGGGCGATGATCCGATCCGACGCCTGGTCCGTCGTGATGACCCGTGACGGCGACGCTGTTGCTGACAAAGCAGTTGTCCAGCGGCACTCGCAAGGCGTAGCCCCACGTCGGCCAGCTGTAGCCGGCCCAGGCTCGGCCGCCGTAGAGATCGCGGACGTGCGCCTTCGCTGCAAAGTCCCGAAGCGGGCCCGACCAGGGCGGCGTGTTGAAATCGCCGCAAACAACGACGCGCTTGCCGAACTGCGACCGCGCTGCGGCAGCAAGAGCGTCAAGGTGCCGCACGTGGATCGAGCCTGCAAACGTCGTGTGGACATGGGTGACGATAACAGCCACAGTTTTTCCCGCGACGTGTAGATGCGCGACGACCGTCGGCGGACCGTTCGACGGAAACCGCGCGATTTTCGCAGAGAGCAGTGGCAGCCGGCTGTAGACGCCGATCCCGTACGCGTCGTCGCGCACGTCGAGAATACGCACCTGGTAGGCCGGGAGAGCCGCGTGAAGGTGCCGCGCCATCGGCGGCGTCAGCTCGATCACGCCGAGCACGTCCGGCCGTGATTGTGCGACGAGCCGGTCGACCGCTGCAAAGTCGGTATTGCCCACTTCGACGTTCGTGACCAACACGCGCAGCGATCCCTTTGGCCGCGCGCCGACGGCTGTTGCCGTCGCCGCGACTGGAATCCCCATCACGACCGCGTTGACGGCCGCGAGCACCACCGCGACGAAGGCGAGCTTCGATCGGCGCAGCATCAACGCAGCAAGCGCCGCAGCGAGGAGCAGGACGAGGTACTGCAGACGGAACACGTCCGCGATCTCGAACACCCAGAAGACACGGTCCAGAAGGCCAAGCAGCGTTGCCAGCCCGACAACGAGAACAACGGCGGTGGCGATGCCTCGACAGCAGCGCACTACATGAAACCACAGCATGCATACGTTTTAGCGACTCGTCGGCCTCAGGGTGTTCAGCACGAGGCGGGCTACTGCGGCCATGCCGACGGCGTTCGGGTGGTAGGCGCCCATCCCGCAGTGAATAGTGGAAGCGCTGCATCCAAGGGCCGCCGACCAGGCATGGTGGGGCGGCTCGCGGCCCAGGCCACGAGCGCCCGTTGAGGGGGTAGCCGTGGATCGAGACGATCAGCTGACCGTCGCAGTGGTCCTGGTAGTGAAGGTCGATTGGGGGTTGCCGTTTTCGGTTCCGACGGTGACCCGAGGCATGAGACTCTCCCTGCTTGGAGTCGTGCAGGCTATGGCCGCTGAAGGGTCACTGGCCTGCAAGCGCGGCGCGCGCAGCGGCCGCGATGTCGGCATTCGTGTTGGCGTGACCCCCAATCCCCCAGCCACCCTCAGGCGACTCGGACAGCAGGACCCAGGTGCGCTCGCGCAGGCTTGAATCGCCGGCAGCGGCCGCGACGATGTCCGTGAGCTCATTGACGACACCGAGTTGTTTGTCGCGGTCGAGCACTCCCACAGGGGTGAGTACCTGGACTCGCACGTAGTTGCTCTCCCCCGCGACGTTCGAGATCGTGGCTGCATCCATGTCGTGGATGAATGCCGCGGTGTTGTTCGCGAAGAGCGGCAGATCGGGGACCTGCTCCCAACGCATGACTGCCGCCGCGAGGTCACGCGCAAGTCCGTGCGGATCTGCGAACGTTCCTTCGGCGGCGTAGACGTCGATCATCGGCATCAGCCGGCCTCCTCGAGGAACGCGTGCACGTCGGCGGCGAACTCCTGGTGGTGCTGGAAGAGAAAGCCGTGCGCCGAATCGGGATAGATCCTGACCCGCGCGTCCGGCAGGAGCCCTGCCAGTAGGTGGGAGTAGCGCGGAAGGATCATGGGATCGCTGTCGCCGTTGGCCACGAACACCGGGAGCTCGATCGCGGCGACTCGCTGGAGCAGCGAGTGATTGGGGATGCCCCACGTGCACACGGCGTCGTACTGGGCCTGACGAGTCTGCCAAGTCGTCGGTTGGTCGCGGTCGCTTGTCCTCCCGAAGATGCGTCCGGCTGCTTGCTGGCCGGCTTCACGGCTCGTGGCCGTCGGCGCGAAGAAGACTTCGAGGTATCCCTGCGGGCTCGTTTCCGGCTGACCGACTGCGCCGATGACCTCCGGCGCCCAGCCGTGCATCCCGGCCGCACCCTGCGGCGCAGAAGAGGCGAGAACGACGCGCCGCAATAGGCCAGGACGGATGAGCGCAATCTCCTGTGCGACGAAGCTGCCGATCGAGAAGCCGAGCAGGTCGACCCGCTGAAACTCCATCGCCTCGAGGAACGCGATCGCGTCGTGGGCCATTGCTTCGATGGTGTTCGGCGTGCTCCCTGTCGAGGCGCCGACACCGACGTTGTCGAACGTGACCACGCGCCGATCCGCGCCGAGCGCGTCGATGAGAGCAGGGTCCCAGTTGTCGAGGTTGCCGCGGAAGTGCTGCAACAGGACCAGCGGAACCGCACCTTCACCGAGGTCGCGGTACGCGTACTCGATCGCGTTACCGGCCGTGACTCGTCGGGTCGCTTGCGTTTCTTCTTCTGTGATTGTCATTTCATACTCGCTTCCCGTGCGCGCGTCAGCGGGCGGCCGCAGCACCGACTGACTCGGCCGCCTTCTCGATCAGGTCGACGACCTCGCCGGGATGGGAGATCATCGCGACGTGGCTCGCCGGAACCTCGACGGTGGTCGCGCCCATCCGCGCTGCGAACTGTCGCTCGGCGTCCGGCGGAATCGCCTCGTCGTTCTGCGCGACGAGATACCAGGTCGGCAGCAACTTCCACGCCGGCTCGCCCATGACGTCGGTGAACGCGGAGGACGCCAAGGATTGCTGCACGGCGTACAGGACTCGCGCGCGTTTCGGGTCGACGTCGGCGGCGAAGTGGTTGACGAAGTCGTCCTCGGAGAGCCAGCCGAAGCCGCGCGAGTCGGTGAACAGATGGGCGAGCGAGGGAGTGACGGGTCCCTGCGAGAGAAGCGCTCCGAGCGACTCACCCTCGTCGAGGCCGAAAGCGGCGACGTAGACGAGGCCGACGACGTTTGGAGCGTCCGATCCGAGTGCGGTCATGATCTGGCCGCCGTAGGAGTGTCCGGCGACGATGGTCGGGCCGTCCTGGAACTCGAGCACCTGGCGCAGCCGTGCGACGTCGTCGCCGAGTGAGCTCAGCGGAAACTGGGGCGCCCGTACCTGGAAGCCCTCTGCCTGGAGGCGTTCGATGACGCCGCTCCAGCAGGACCCGTCGGCCCAGGCGCCGTGGACGAGGACGATGTTCGGTCGGCCGTTCATGTGACTCCCTTCTTCGCGTATGGAAGTGAGTGTGGCCGAGGGCGGTGTCGGAGCACATCACACGATCCTGCGATTTGAAAGCTTTAGCGCGCCCTTGGATATGCTCGTCGCGAGGAGCAGATGTCGAGCCCCGCGCGGGACTTCCATGGGCGCGACGCGGAACTTGGGCTGATTCGCGCCGAGCTCGAACGCCTTTCTGAGGGCGCCGAAACAGTGGTCGTCGTCGAGGGCGCCGCCGGTATGGGCAAAAGCCGCCTGCTCGCGGAAGTGTCGACGATCGCTCGCAGCCTCGGCATCGGAGTCGGGAGCAGCACGGCTGATCAGAATGAAACGGTCGTCGAGCTTGCGGCCCTGCTGGCGGCCCTGTTCGACGGAGACGAGCCGCTGCTCGGCCGCGAGGGACTCGCCACGGTTCAAGCGCAGCCCGAGCAACGTTTCTGGCTGTTGAGAGACCTACAGCAGTTGCTCGAGCGCGCGGCGCTCGAGTCGCCGCTGCTGATCTCCATCGACGATGCCCACTGGGCAGACGGCGGCACGGCTGCCGCGATTCGAGCGCTGCCGATGCGACTCACGGGATTGCCGATCGCCTGGATCATCGCCCTTCGCCCCCCACGCGAGTCGACACCGCTGGTCCACGCGCTCGAACAGCTAAAGCAAAACGGCGCGCACACCATCGTTCTCGGCCCTCTCGACGACGATGCGATCGCGCAACTGGCGACGGACATACTCGCCGCGCGTCCCGATCAGTCGATTCTCGACCAGTTGGCGGAAGGCGACGGCAACCCGTTCCTAGTCGTCGAAACCCTGCTCGGGCTGCAAGAGGAAAACCGGATCCGTCTCGTCGACGGCCACGCCGAGCTGATCGACAGACAGCTCCCCCGGCGCGTGCAGGTGAAGATGCGCGAGCGGCTAGGCCGACTGTCCGACGAGGCAAGCGACGCCGCGACCGTCGCCGCCTCGCTTGGTCGCGCGTTCACCTTCGACGAATTGGCGCGGACGCTCGGACGGCCCGCATCCGACCTGCTGGCGCCGGTCGGCGAGCTCCTAGAGGCGAACCTCCTTGTCGAGCGAAACGAGAGGCTGGCCTTCTGGCACGACATCACACGGGAGGCGGTCCGCGCCAGCGTCCCGGTCACCGCGCGGCGCGCGCTCGACCGCCAGGCAGCAGGTGTCCTGCTCGAGGCCGGCGCCTTGCCGGTCGAAGTTGCGGTCCAGCTCGCCGCCAGCGCCGAGCCGGGCGACGAGGTGGCGATCGAGACGTTGCTCGATGCGGCAAAGGCGCTGGTCACCACCGACCCGGACACAGCCGCGCAGTTTGGGCAGCGTGCGCTCGAGATCGCACCGGCTCACGATCCAAGACGCGGGGAGATCGTCGGCACGACGGCGGTCGCATTGCACATCGCCGGCAACAGCGAGGAAGCAATGACGTTCGCCGATCGGGCGCTCCGCGAGACATTGCCCGCACTGCAGGAAGCAGAGGTCCGCCTCAGTATCGCCGGCATGTTCGCGATCTCACCCGAGATCCGTATCAGCGCCGGACGCCTTGCCTTGAATCTCCCAGATCTTCCGGCAATTCTGCGCGCCCGCCACCTCGCGTGCCTCTTCCACAACGTCGTCACTGCGGGTCGCATCGAGGAGTCTCGTGCGGTGCTCGACGAGACGCGCGCCGCCCTCGCGTCGACCGACGATGCTCGAGCGTGGTTCACCCTGCGAGTCGCGGAGAGTGCGCTCGAGTATGCCGATGACCGATTCGACCTTTCGCTCGAGCTGATCACGTCCGCTTATCGCGATGGGATCTTCGCCGGCGACGACCAGCGACTCCGCCTCGCACACATGTGGCATGGCGAGCTGCTGAGCGTCGCCGACCGAGACGAGGAGGCCTTCGCAATTGCGGCAGACGGTCTTGCCGCTGCGCAACGCGACCGCCAGGGCTGGGCCTACCAGATGTTCGAGACCTGGCATGGCCGCATGCTGCTCCGGGCAGGGCGGCTCTCCGAGGCGCGCGCCGTGCTCGAAGGACGCTTCGCTCTCGAAGACGGAACGCACGCGGCCGCCGTCCTCGACGCGGCCGGCATCGTCGCGCTGGGGCGACTCGCTATCCATACCGGCGACGCACGGCAAGCTCGCCGGCTCGGAGACATCGCACACGTCATGCTCGAGAGCGGCACACCCGCGGTGCGGCGTCACGCAGGCTGGCTGCTCGCGCTCTTCGCGCTGGCCGAAGGCGACGCCGAAGCGGCACGTGGCTGGCTCCGCGCTCCGACCGAACCGGACGGCCGAGCGATCCTGCCGCGCTTTCCGCTCGACATCGCCGACGAGGTGGTGCTCGCGCGGATCGGACTCGCCAGACACGACGACGAGCTCGCGCAACTCGCGCTCCTCAACAGCCGCCGTCGATCGGAGCTGAGCCCCGGTGTCGCCTCGATCGCCGCAGCGGAGGCCCACGTCCGCGGTCTTCTCGAGTCCAGTTATGCGGATCTCCGCGAGGCGGTCGATCTCTTCGAGCGCACTCCGCGACGGCTCGAGCTGGCGGCCGCACTCGAAGACCTGGGCGCTGAACTGATCGCGAGCGATCGCGGAGCCGCCATCGATGCTCTTGGCCGCACCCTCGCCCTCTACACCGAGCTCGGCGCGACCTGGGACGCCCGCCGCGTCCGCAGCCGCCTCCGCGAACTCGGCGTGCGGCGGCGCCTGGTGGCTGCCGAGCTCGAAACGAACGGTTGGGCGGCGCTGACGACGTCGGAACTGACCGTCGCGCGACTCGTCGCCGAAGGGCTGACGAATCGCGAAGTCGCCGAACACCTTTTCGTCTCGCCGCACACCGTCAACAGCCATCTCCGCCACGTGTTCCTGAAGCTCGGCATCACCTCGCGCGTGGAGTTGGCACGAGTTGCGCGCGACTACGAGATCGCCTGATCGTGCGATGCCGCGAGCTGCGGCGTCCTGACAGTCTTGACGTGGGCTGGTCGGATGAGCAGCGACGTGATCATCGGGCACGACGGGAAGCCACGCTGCGGCTGGGTCGGCGCCGGCGATACCGCCTTGGGCCGCTACCACGACGAGGTCTGGGGTAGACGCACCCACGACGAGTCCGCGATGTTCGAGGCGCTCACCCTGGGCGTGTTCGAGGTCGGGCTGAGCTGGTCGATCGTGTTCGGGAAGCGAGACGCGTTCAGGAAGGCGTTCCGGGGCTTCGACGTCGCCAAGGTCGCGGCGATGACCGCACGGGACGTCGACCGGCTGGTTAAGGACGCGTCGATCATCCGTAACCGAGGCAAGATCCAGGCGACTGTCGACAATGCCCGCGCGATGATGTCCGCTTCGCCTAGCCTCGTTGCGCTCGCCAAGTCCTACGAGATCAACCGCAAGCGGGCGCCGCGAACCGTGGCCGGCCTACCCAAGTCGACCCTACAGGCGGAAGCGTTCGCGAAGCAGTTGAAGTCGCAGGGATACCGCTTCGTAGGGCCTACGAGCGTGTACGCGTTCATGCAGAACGTCGGCGTGGTCAACGATCACGTCCATGGGTGCTTCCGCGCGACCGACTACCCCGCTACGGCCCAGGGGCGTTGACTGTCGAAATCCGGCCAAGGGGTCCGGGACGTGAAGGAGGATCTCCGGTTCGAGTTCGGACAAGGGCTCTGCAAAAGCCACGCAAAGCTTGTTAGACGGTCGGCATCGGCTCCTTGATGCCGTGCCGCAGCAACCAGCGGTTGATGGGCCAGCTGGTCACGAAGCCGAGCATCATTCCGATCTGCATCAGGAACCAGTGGCTGGAGCTGTCGATCGGCGCGTTCCAGATCAAGTACTGCGCCAGCGCCATCCAGCCGAATAGGCCGACCTCGAAGCTGAGTACCGAAAGCGTGTCCGACTTGATCGCGTCCCCCAGCGGCGCCAGCCGGCCGACCTGGCCCCGCAGCGGTGCGATCACGAAATATTGGAAGAGGATCCCGAAGATCCAGGCGAGCGGTAGGTCGAGGATGTATTCGGGACCGAGCACAGCGGTCGAGCCGATCATCCACGCGGTCGCCCAGACGATCCACTCGCCGGCGATGTCCCCGAGCACGCAGCCGGCGCCGCAGTGGCTGTCCGAAAGCGACACCTGCCACAACGAGTCGCGAGGGTCCTCTTTGATCCCGGCCGTGTGCATGTGCATCCGCTTGCGGGACATCCGCCGTCCGCGCGCGAAATACGCCCAGACAGCGATCGGTCCCATGTAGAGCGCGGTAAGCGGAAAGGCGAGGTCCATGATCGCCATGTGCTGCCAGTTGCCCAGCACAACGATGTCGGCGACGATGATTAGCGCGGAAGCGAACCCGAGTCCGAGCGCCACCCAGGCGAGGAGCTCAAACCAACTCGGCGCCACCCGCAATCACTACACGACGGGGGTAGGGAGCGCGGATCCCAACTATGGAGCCTTTATGGAGCCTTCTGCTCTGGGACTCGTGTGGACTCGTGTGGGCTGAGCAAACCGGCTTCGCTCGGTCGAATCTGGCGCACCGCCTCGGGCCGTCTCGAACCGGGTCTTGCGGCCCGCCGGTAGCACGCCGGTTACACGAAAGGGCCTGGCGGGTCGACTGGCCTGCCCTGCCGACGTTGCTCAGCCTGGTAGATCACTTTCACTTCACTCGTAAGGATGAAAGCAACGTCCTCTCGTGGCCAGAGGCGTCCTGTTAAGCGGAGTTAGGGAACGTCCACGAGGCATGAAAGACGACTCAGGACGAACAAGACTTGACGCAAACTTAACGCAAGCCCGAAACGAGAAGACCGCCCGAAGGCGGGCGTTTCTCGTCGCGGTTGGGTACGGATAGGTCTAGGCCCGCCCTGGTGGCCGCCTTGACGATCGTATGGAAGCGCACTACGTTCGCCGGGTGATCGAGTTGGTCGCGGGTACGACGGATACTTTCGCCGCCGCGCGAATCCGAAAGACCGTTTGGCGCTGGATGGAAATCGAGCCCGAGACGATCGAGCTCTACCGCGCTACGTGGCCGAGGTTCCGCGATTGGCTCGCGCTCCTCGACGGCGAGCCGGTCGGTGCCGCCGCCTGCGCTCTCATGCCTGGGATGGAGGAGGACGCAGCAGCCTTCGCAGTGAACTGCGTCCTTCCCGAGGCGAGAAGACAAGGTGTCGGGACGGCCATCTACAGGCAGGTGTCGGTGCACGCCCGCTCGCTCGGCAAGTCGGAGCTTGCCGTGTTCGGCTTCGAGGACGACCTGGACGGTGTCGCCTTCGCCGAGCGGCGCGGCTTCGTCGTGGTAAGTCGATTTCGCGGGCTGCGCCTGCTTCTCGATGGCTGCCCGCGCCCGACCATCGACCTGCCCGAGGAGATCGCGATCACGACCCTCGCCGAGCGGCCCGAGCTGGCCCAGGGCGTCTGGGAGACGGCCTGCGAGGCGATGCCCGACATCCCCCACGACGGCGACGTTCCCATGAGCGCCGGTTCCTTCGAAGAGTTCAGGGCACGACATCTCGCGGGGCCGAGGTACATTCCCGAGGCGACCTTTGTCGCCGTCCGAGACGGCGAAGTGCTCGGGTACGCACAGCTCGGCTGGATGAACCGTGCCGCCGGCCTTGCCGACCACGCGATGCTCGCCGTCCGCCGCTCCTGGCGCGGGCGAGGGATCGCCCAGGCGCTCAAGGCGTCCCAGATTGCGTGGGCACTCGACAACCGACTCAGCGAGCTACGCACCGCAAACGACGAACGCAACGCGTCAGCACGTGCCGTCAATGCCAACTTTGCGTACACGCCGCTCCCCGACCAGCTCGTCTTTCGCGGGCCGCTCGCAGCCGGGATGTAGATCGACCCGGTATGTCGAGCAAGGTACGTGAGCTGCACGTCTACGGTGAGATGGCTTTTCGAGACGTGTCCGCACGCCCGGCGGGCCGAACTTAACGCAACCGCTTAACGCAACCCGTCCGGGGGTCAAGGATTCGAGTCTGAAGCGGCTGCCTCGCCGACGTAGCTCAGCTGGTAGAGCACTTCACTCGTAATGAGGAGGCCCCGGTTCGGGAGTCCGGGCGTCGGCTTCCCTTTCCAAGCCGATTTCGCGTCAGTGCAGATGCCTTGTCGGGCGCGTTGGCAAGTCGATTGGCAAGTAGAGCCCGGCGGCGGCTAGCCTCTGACGCATGGACGAGCGGCTCCAAGCTTGGGCGGGGAACGTCCTCGGCAGTGCATCCTGCTCGCACGCCAAGCCGTCACGCCGCCGGTGACGATCGCCGAAGCGCTGGTGAGGTCCATGAAACTGCTTTATGCCGCAGTAGGCGGTCCGAACCAGGTGGTTAGCGCGTCATAGAGCCCCGGCTGGGTTAGGTCTCCCACCCAGGCGACATATCCGTCGGGCCGAATCAAGACGGCGGTGGGAGCAGTGACCGCCCCGAGTGCCGGAAGCTCCCACCTACCAAAGTATTTGGCGTCGATCAGCTGAACCCGATCTGCCCATGGAGTGATGTCGAACCCGCCGGGCTCACCGAGGTTGAGTAGCACCGGCCGGGCATCGTGCAGCAGGGTGAAGACCCGCAGCGGGCCGCCCGACGTGATCAGATCCAGATCGGGCATGCGCCGCCCGAGCAGCGAGTGTCCCTCGCCGAGGTCGTAATGAATGTCCAGACCGGACATCATCGCGGCGAATCGCTTGCGCGGCTCGTCCATGCTCAGCAGCTCGGACACGGTGTCGCGCAAGGCCTCGATGCGCTCGTCGGAGCGCAGGAGCACGGTTTGCGCCATCGTGTTGCGTAGCACGCGGGCAGCGACCGGGTGACGCTCGGCGTGGTAGGTATCCAGGAGGATTTCCGGCGATGTCCGGTTGACCACCTGGGCCAGCTTCCATCCCAGATTCACCGCATCCTGCACACCGGTCTGGAGGCCCTGTCCACCCACAGGGGAATGCACGTGTGCGGCGTCGCCGGCCAGCAGGACCCGTCCCTCACGGTAGGCCGCGGCCTGCCGAGTCATATCGGTGAACCTGGAGATCCAGGTGGGACTGTGGATCCCGTAATCGGTCCCGTATACGGCGACGAGCCCCACGCTGAGATCGCGCAGGGTGGGTTCGCCCGTGGGTCCGGGGTGCCGTTCGGTCACCATGACCCGTACCGGCCCTCCGTCCATGTAGACCACCTCGCCGTCGTGGATCTCGTACTCCAACCTGCCCAAGGAATGGACGCCAAGGTCGTCTCGGCGGATGCCCAATTCCGGCTCCTCGGCCATCTCGACCTCGGCGATCAGGGCGCTGGTCGTCGGATCCCAGCCGCGAAATTCGATGCCGGCTGCTTTACGGATCAGACTGCGTCCTCCATCGCACCCGACGAGATATTGCGCCCGCAGCGAGTGGCCATCGGCCAGCTCGACGTCGACGCCGGTGTCGTCCTGCGCGAAGCCCGTCACTTCACGTCCGCGATAGATCGTCACCGCCAGCTCGCCGACCCAGCCGGCCAGTATGCGCTCGATGTGGTTCTGCCACAGCCCGAGCCCGTAGTTGTGCCGGGTGGGAAAGTCGCTGATGTCCAAAGCCTTGCCGGGGAGGTATGCCGCGACCTGAGCCACCGTTCCCTCCGAAAGGAACCGATCGGCGATTCCACGCATATCGAAAACCTCGATCGTGCGTGAGTGCAGACCGCCTGCGCGCGAGCCGGGGAGGTCCTGGCTGGGGCGCCGCTCGACAATGGCAACGTCGACCCCCGCCAGCGCCAACTCGCCCGCCAGCATCAGCCCCGTCGGACCTCCTCCGACGATCACCACCGCATGCTCGGTCATCGCCACGCTCCGGCCGGCATGACGCCGGTCGCCACCAGCGCATCACATCCCTCGGCCGCCGCGCCGAGTGCCCGCGACTGCATCGCGAGTCCCACCATCGGTTCGGCGTCCCCGCGCGACCCATACGTCGACAACAACACATCCATTTCGCTACTCCCATTTCCTTGGGTTCTAGCTCGGCCGGCGATTATGCAGCACGACCCGGGGCTTGCCGCAAGCCCCTTGTGGGCGATCGGTTGCGACCGGTTGCGGATCGGATCGGATGGTGAGCAGGGCCTCTGCCGTGAGCTGCCATCCGTTGCGCGAGTTTCCCCTCCCTGAAAGGGAAGAGGTCGACTCCGGGGTGCGGGCTCAGACGAGCGTAACGTGATCGCCGCGGCGGACTGTCCCACTTTTGACGACGTCGGCATAGACACCGACATTCGCCTCATTGCTCTGAGCTGCTGTGCGCAGGATGCCGGCGTCTTTCGGTAGGTCTCCCTGCGGCAGCGTGGTCATGACACAGCGAGGACACGGGCCCGTAATCCGCAGGCGAACCTCGTCGCCGATGGCGAGCGTCCGACCGATCCAGTCGTTCTCGACGAAGCCCTGCTGACCAGGCCCCGTCGCCACGACGATATTTGGCCGAAAGCGCCGCACCTCGAAGCGTCCCCCCGGATACAGCGCACGAAGACGCTCGATCGTCGCCGTCGTCAGCAGATGCACAACGGCAAGATCGAAGAACGTTCCCGCCGGCAGTTCCCACTCGGTCACGGTATCCCTGTGCTCCAGACCCTCCATATCCGGCCAGTACTCCTCCGCTTGCGCGCCTGACGCTTCTTCATCCTGCTCTGCCTCGGCGAAGGCGACCTCACGCCCGAGGGCACTCGACAGAACCCGCGCCAAATCGGGCTGCTCGCTCGTCACGACCGTCCCATCAGGCAGCGTCAGCCGCACGGCAGGCAGCTTCGACCCCCTCTCCGGCGGCTCGACATAGGCTGCGCGGAAATCGAAGAAGTTGCCCCACTTGCGCGGGTTCTTCGCGCCCGCGACCTTCCCGGTCGAGGCGTCAACCACGGCGAACTGCCGATCCCCAACGAGGCCGCGGTCCGCGACCTCGGCCGCATTCAACTCCTCCCCCATCATCGACTTCACCGGATAGCGCCACAGCCCGACAACTGAACCAGCCCCGACCTCTGCGGAACGCGAGTGCGACGGATCGGTTTGCACGGCAGCCCCCTTCGACTCAACGCTCGGTCGCACCATCGAGATTCGCTGGACGACGACCTCATGTCAAGCCGTGTACCGACGGCACGTGGACTGTTCGCTTGCCCGCACGGCGACAGGCCGAGTGCGTTTGGCGATCACGGCTGAATTGGGGAGGATGTGCGGGTGCCTCCGCCTTTCGCTCCAACCCACGCCTGGGCCTGTCCGATCTGGCGATGGTTCCATGGGCAGCTCACGTCGCCGGGAGCCACCATCTTTGACTCAGCTCACACCACCCACTGGGCCACGACGACGGTGCTCTACGTCGCAAACTCGTGGTCCGCACCGATCAGCATCCACGTCGATTGCTACCTCAGCGACGGCACCCCAGAGACGGGCGTGACCGTCTCCGGCAGTGTCGGCGCTCGTCAACGTCTCAAGACGTCACTCAACCCGACCCGA
>Ga0307289_10000528_pt1 | contig 16515 bp, 10 predicted proteins | sample ER_DNA_143_FD_194483 | JGI IMG/M metagenome (GOLD analysis project Ga0307289, IMG submission 194483) | Bulk soil microbial communities from the East River watershed near Crested Butte, Colorado, United States - ER_DNA_143 | ecosystem: Environmental > Terrestrial > Soil > Floodplain | place...
GCCGGCCGAGGGCAGCGGCGGCAGGGTGCCCTCGGTGGCCGCCTTGTTGTAGGCCGCGATGTTGCGCACCCCGGCGATGGCCAGGGTCTCCAGGCGCAGCTCCATCTCCCGCACCGCCCAGGCCAGGGCCTCGGAGGCCCGCTTGGGATGGGTGACCACCGGGGTGATCAGGTGGGGCACGTTCTCGTAGTGGGTCAGCTCGACCCGCTTGGGGTCGATCAGGATCAGCCGCACCTGGTCGGGCGGGTTGCGCATGAGCAGGCTGGTGACGAGCACGTTCAGGGACACGCTGTTGTGCGTCGGGACGCATGCGCGAGACGCCAGGTAGAGGTGATCGGGCGCATCCACGGTGATGCAGCGGACCGGTCGAGTCGGCACCGGCCGGACGTCAATTACGTACCGGACGCTCTGCACCCCGCGGTGCCCCACAAGCCTCTGTCGAGCAAGCTTGCGGGAGAGCCGGAACACGGGATCTGGCGGAGTCCATGTCACAACGTATTTCGGACCGCAGTCGCGCCCGTTCAGTGTGGCACGTCCTTCGCGGAGGACCGCCTTGTGGCCAAGACTGAGCGCCAGCTCGACGACCGCCTCGGTCAGACGCCGGTTGGTGTTGGTGAACTGCACCGATCCATTTCGCCCGTTGCTCCCGTCGGTGTCCATCAGGCCCTGCAGTAGCGCCAAGCGCTGCTTCGGTGCTGCACGCAGGTAGGCATGAGGCACATGCTTGTTCCGGAGCAAGCCAAGTTCGTGCAAGTGCTTCCGTAGGCCGATGATGCCCCAGGCGTACGGGTTCCAAGCCTGCTTTCGGACCTCGAACCCGGCAGACTCGATGTTGGCGATGATCTCGCTGTCGGCGCAGGAGAACTGGCCAGTAGCGCTGTGACCGTCTCCAAGCCAGCAACCCAGGACGTACGGGTCGACTGGCACTTCCTGCTCGGGATAGTCGAGAGCGCCGCATACGCCGATCGAGTGGTTGACATGGCCGCCCACTTGGAGGGAGTTGCGGATCTCCTGGGTGGTGACGACCCGCGGGCCAGTGCGCTTGCCCCGCTGGCCGAGGGCCTGCTGGTAGGCCCGGGCTCGTAACGCAGCGAGCAGGTCGCCGCGTCGGTAGGCGCGAGCGGGCCGCGTCTTGACGACCGTCGTGCCGGTTGACCGGTAGTACTGCCGCATCGCCACCGGCTTGGAACCCACTGCGACGACCCGCCGCCACCTGGCGACGTTGCAGACGAACTCTGTCGACACGCAGTCCATCTCGGCAGCCAACTCCGCGGCCGTGACCAGCTCATCCGGGTCCCTGCTGGCAATCAGATCGTCCAGCAACGCAAGTCGTTCGCGGGCGCGCGACGGCGCGGCGTCACGACGGGTCCCTCTCGCCATCGAGACCCGCGCTGCCCGGTCGGCGGTCAGCCACAGATGATCGGCGGACGCCACGATCACGGTCCCGTCGTCGAACTCGACCTCGTAGCATGGCTCGCCGACCAACACATCATGCGCCTTGACCACCTTGCACGGCTGGCCGTCGGCGCCGAACACCGTGTCGCCGTCCCGCAGCTGGCTCATCGTCGTCCAGCCCGTGGGCGTCGGAACGGGGGTGTCGAGGGCAAGTGCTTTCCCCGCCCCAGTCGAGCCCCCGATCAGGACGTGCGGCATGTCGGCCAGGTTGACGTTCACCGGCTCGCCGCCGATGTCCTTGCCGAGGGCGACTGTCAGGGGGTGGCGCTCGTCGTCCTTGCCGACCGTCCCGATGATGTCCCCGAGGGTGACCAGCTCGCGGTCGCGGTTGGGGACCTCGATGCCGATCGCCGACTTGCCAGGGATGGGGGCGATGATGCGCACGTCGGGCGAGGCCAGGGCGTAGGCGATGTCGTGCGACAGCCCGATCACCCTGGCCACCTTGGTCGCCGGGCCGAGCTCGACCTCGTAGCGGGTCACGGTCGGGCCGCGGGTGTAGCGGGGCACCTTGGCGTCGACCTCGAACTGCTTGAGGGTCTTCTCCAGGATCCGCTGGGTCTCGTCCAGCCGCCGGGGGTCGACCGGGCGGGCGTGGCCCCGGCGCAGCAGCGACTCCGGTGGGGTGGTGTAGGCGCCGCCCGCCTTGGCCTGGAGGGTCATGGCCAGCTGGACCGCGTCCCCGGCCCCGGGCTGGTCGGCCGGGGCGGGCGGCGGCGGCGGGGCCTTGAGGGCGGCCGCCTCGTCGCGCTCCTCGGGCTGGGCGTCGGCCGCCCCCTTGCCGGCGCCGTCGCCCGGGCGCACCGGCATGACCTCGACGGTGTCGTCGGCGTCGGGGGCCGGCTCGGTCCGGCGGCGGCCGCGGCGCCGGGGCGGGGCCTCGCCGGAGTCGACCGGCTCGACCACCTCGGGCGGGACCGGCGGCGGAGGCGGCTTGGGCGGCGCGGTCAGGGCCGAGCCGGCCATCCGGCCCATCGAGGCGATGCCCCGGCCGACGGCCGCCACCGAGGTCCGGGTGCTGATCAGGGTGCCGAGGAACAGGACGGCGGCGAACAGCATGCCCGCCCCCCAGCTGGACAGCAGCCGGGCCAGGGGGGCGGCGATGACCGCCCCGACCAGCCCGCCGGAGTCCTGGAGGACCGCCGGGGCCGAGTCGGCCGGCGGCGCTCCCCTGGCCAGGTGGAGCAGGCCGAGCCCGCCGACCAGCACGGCCAGCAGCCCGATGGTGACCCGCCCGGCGACCGTGTCGTCCTTGGCCGCCGGCCGCCAGAACAGCGCCAGGGCCGCCAGCGCGACCAGCAGCGGCACCGCGTAGGCGCCGTAGCCGAACAGGCCCCGGAACAGCAGGGCCATGAACGCCCCCAGCCGGCCCCCGTCCTCGAACCAGATCCCGAGGGCCAGCACCATGGCGAACAGGACCAGGAAGACCCCCTGGATGTCCCCCTTGTGCGGCGACAGCGCCTTGCGCGAGCGCTGCCCGACCCGGGTGGTCCGGGCGGTGCTGGCCGCCGGCCGCCGCTTGCGGGCGGGCGCCGCCCTGCGGGTCGCGGGTCGCCGGGTCCGCGCCTTGGCCATCCCTACACCTCCATGACCGTGGGGATGATCACCGGGCGGCGCTGGGTGCGCTCCTTGAACAGGGCCGAGGCGGCCGAGCGCATGTGCTGCTTGAGGATCATGGGGTCGTTGACGCCGTCGCCGGCGGTGCGCTCCAAGGCCTCGAGCACGCGTGCCTTGGCCTCCTCGATCAGGTCGCCGGACTCCGGCTCGTAGACGAAGCCGCGGGTCACGATGTCCGGGCCGGCCAGGACCTTGCCGGTCTGGGACTCGATGGTGACCAGCACGTGCACGAACCCCTCGCCGCCGAGCTTGCGCCGGTCGCGCAGGACGGCGTCGCCGACGTCGCCGATGCCGAGCCCGTCCACGAACACCATGCCGGCCCGGACCTGGCCGGCCCGGCTGGCCCTGCCGTCGGCCAGCTCGACCACGTCGCCGTCCTCGCAGACGAGGATGTGCTCGCGCGGCACCCCGGTGGTGGCGGCCAGGCGGGCGTGCTGGGCCAGGTGCCGGTACTCGCCGTGGACGGGCAGGAAGTTGCGCGGCCGCAGGGTGGCCAGCAGCAGGGTCAGCTCCCCCTGGGCGGCGTGGCCGGAGACGTGCACGCGGGCGTTGCCCTTGTGGTAGACGTCGGCTCCGAGCCGGGCCAGGTCGTTGATGGTGCGGTAGACGGCGGCCTCGTTGCCCGGGATCAGCGAGGACGACAGCACCACGGTGTCGCCCGGCTCGATCCGGACCCACTTGTGGTCGCGGCCGGCCATCAGGGTCAGGGCCGAGAACGGCTCGCCCTGGGAGCCGGTGCACAGCACCACGCTCCGGGCCGGGTCGAAGGACTGGAGGTCCTCCATGGGGATCAGCAGCCCGGCCGGGATGCGGAGGTAGCCGAGGTCGGCGGCGACCCGCATGTTGCGGATCATGCTCCGCCCGACCAGGGCGACCTTGCGGTCCAGGCGGGCCGCGGTGTCGAGGATCTGCTGGACGCGGTGGACGTGGCTGGCGAAGCAGGCGACCACGATGCGCCGCGGGGCCGCCTCGAAGATGTCCTCCAGGGCCCGGCCGACCTCGACCTCGGAGACGATGAAGCCGGGCTGGTCGGCGTTGGTGGAGTCCGACAGGAGGAGGTCGATCCCCTCGGCGGCCAGCCGGGCCAGGCCGCCCAGGTCGGTCGGGCGGCCGTCGATCGGGGTCAGGTCCATCTTGAAGTCGCCGGTGTGCACGACCGTGCCCGCCGGGGTGCGCAGGGCCACCGCCACCCCGTCGGGGATGGAGTGCGACATGGCGTAGAACTCGAGGTCGAACGGGCCCAGGGAGGTCCGCTGGCCGGCCGCGACCTCGACCAGCGACGGGTTGAGCTGGTGCTCCTCCAGCTTGGCCGAGAGCATGCCCAGCGACAGGCGGGTGCCGTAGACGGGCACGTCGAAGTCGCGCAGGAAGTAGGGCAGGGCGCCCATGTGGTCCTCGTGGGCGTGGGTCAGGACCACCCCGACGACCCGCTCCGGCTCCTCGGCCAGCCAGGCGAAGTCGGGCAGGATGATGTCCACGCCCGGCTGGTCGGCGTCGGGGAAGGCCAGGCCGCAGTCGATCAGCAGCCGGGCCCCGTCCACCTCGACCACCGCGCAGTTGCGCCCGATCTCCCCCAGCCCGCCCAGGAAGGCGACCCGGGTGACCCCCGGCGGCGCCGGCGCGAGGCCCTGGCCGACCTCAGTCACGGGGGTCCAGTCCCACCCCCGCCAGCAGGCCGCGGGCGAACTCGACCTGGTCGCGGGTGGCGTCGACCAGCGGCGGGCGCAGCGGCCCGGCGGGCAGGCCGAGCAGGTTCATGCACGCCTTGAGCAGGATCGGGCTGGCGGTGGCGAACAGGCCCTCGAACAGGCCCAGGTGGCGTAGGTGCAGCTCGAGGGCGGCGGCGGTGTCGCCGCCCTCGAAGGCCCCGATGAGCTCCTGGAGCGCCGGCCCGACCAGGTGGGCGGCCACGCTGACCACGCCGACCCCGCCGACGGCGAGCAGCGGCAGGAGGTTCTTGTCGTCGCCCGAGTACTGCTCCATCTGGCCGCCGGTCTCGCGGTGGAGGCGGCTGGCCGCGGCCATGTCGCCGACCGCGTCCTTGACCGCGACCACGTTGTCGAGCCGCTCGAACAGCCGGACCATCGTCGGCACCTCGATGGTGCAGGCGGTGCGGCCGGGGATGTTGTAGAGCATGCACGGCAGGCCGGTGGAGGCGGCGATGGCCGAGAAGTGGGCGACCAGGCCCGACTGGGGCGGCTTGTTGTAGTAGGGCGTGACCAGCAGCAGCGACCCGGCCCCGGCCTTCTCGGCCAGCCCGGTGAGCTCGACCGACTCGGCGGTGGAGTAGGTCGAGGTGCCGGCCATGACCCGGTCGCCGCCGGCGACCTCGACGACCGCGGCCCACAGGCGGAGCTTCTCGTCGGCGGTCAGCGTCGGCGACTCGCCGGTGGTGCCGGCCACGACCAGGGTGTCGGTGCCGGAGTCGAGCAGGTGGCGGGCCAGGCGCTGGGCGCCGGGGACGTCCAGGTTGCCGTCGGGGCTGAAGGGGGTGGCCATGGCGGTGAGCACACGGCCGAAGCGACCTGGCATGGCGGGTCCTCCGAGCGACGGGTACGCGGCATGACGGCCGGCAGCCCCACCCCGCCGGCAGCCACCACGGATTCTACTCGGGCATCCCCCCCGGACCGGGGATCTTCCCGCCGTCCGGACATCGGGCACGGGGTCGTTAGCGGCTCGTTACCTTCCATTTGCTTTCGTTTGCCTCTGTAAGTTATCGTCTACGCCAGCTTACGCGAGCTGGCAGAGGGGTGAGGCGGATGACCGAGCTGTTGGTGATCCCGAGCGAGCTGGAACGAGCCGCCGGCCGGCTCCAGGCCAGCGCCGACCAGGTCCGCTCGGTGGTCGGGACCCTGCTCCCGACCGTCGGCGGGGTCGGGGCCGCGGTCGGCGACGCCGCCCTCGCCGACCGGTTCCAGGCCCTGTGGAGCCGCTGGGCCAGCGAGCTCGGCGTCCTCGCCGACGACCTCACCGGCGCCGCCGGCCGCCTCCAGGCCGCCGCCGCCGAATACCGCACCACCGACCGCTCCGTCGTTCCCCCGACCGGGGTGCACCCGAGGTAGGGCGCCTGCACGCCGGCAGGTGGCGCATCGGCCCCCCACGACCCGGGCCCGGACCCCCGACCGGGCCCGGGTCCCCCCTGCCCGGCCGGGTCCCTCGCGTCCTGGCCCCGGGCGCGTCCCTCGTGCCTGTCGGTTGGGCGTGCCAAGATCCGGCGATGAGCGCCGCGCATCCTCCGATCGAGACCGTGGTCCGGCCGCGTCTGCCGGTGGACCTTCGGCTGACCCTCGGGCCGTTGCGGCGTGGGCGGGGCGACCCGACGAGCCTGGTCGACCGGACCGGCGCCTGGTGGCGGGCGACCAGGACGCCGCAGGGGCCGGCGACGGTCCGCTACAGCGCCGAAGGCGACGGGATCCGGGTCGCGGCCTGGGGCGAGGGGGCCGAGTGGTGCCTGGAGGGGGCGCCCGAGCTGCTGGGGGCGCGCGACTCCCTTGAGGGGTTCTCCCCCACCGGCCTGGTCGGCGAGCTGCACCATCAGTTCCCGGGCCTGCGCATCCCCCGCTCCCAGGCGGTGTTCGAGGCGCTGCTGCCTTCGATCCTGGAGCAGAAGGTCACCGGCCGCGAGGCCCACCGTGGCTTCGCGGCGATCGTGCGCGCCTGGGGCGAACCGGCCCCCGGCCCGGTCCCGCTGCGGCTGCAGCCCGTCCCGGAGGCGCTGGCCGTCACCCCCTACTGGGCCTTCCATCCGCTCGGGGTGGAGCGCAAGCGCACCGCCACCATCCAGATGGCGGCCAGCCGCGCCCGCCGGGTCGAGGAGACCCTGGCCATGGCGCCACCCGAGGCCCACCGCCGCCTCCAGGCCCTGCCCGGGGTCGGGCCCTGGACGTCGGCCGAGGTCGCGATCGTGGCTCTGGGCGACGCCGACGCCGTCTCGGTGGGCGACTTCCACCTCCCCCACCTGGTCAGCTACGCCCTCACCGGCGAGCCCCGCGGCACCGACGAGCGCATGCTCGAGCTCCTCGCCCCCTGGCCAGGCCACCGCGGCCGGGTCCTGCGCCTCCTCACCCGCTCCGGCCGCTACCCCGCCCGCCGCGGCCCCCGCATGGCCGTCCGCGCGTTCACCCGCATCTGACGGGACGACAGCTCAGATGGTGGTGTGGGCGCGCAGGCGGGCGCGCAGGTCGAGGTGGAGGCGGTTGGGGCCGCCTTGGGGCCACGGCCGCCGCGGAACCATGGTCCTCCTCGGGCGGCCGCCTACCGCCGTCGGGCGGGACCCGGGCCCGGCTGGCAGGTTGGGCACCAGTAGGTGACCCGTTCGCCGTCGTAGCTGGGCTGGTCGGCCTTGCGGACGGGGGTGCCGCAGCGGCGGCAGGGCTTGCCGGCGCGGCCGGCCACCCAGTGGGTGCGGCCGGGGCGGGTGTCGCCGGTGGTGACCTGGTTGCCGGTGGTGCGGTTGGCCTCCATCAGACGCTTCAGGAGGTCGACCATGCCCTCCAGGTCCTCGACCTTGCCCACCGGGGTCCAGGGGTCGACGCCGCGCAGGAAGCAGACCTCGGACTTGTAGATGTTGCCGGGGCCGGCGACGGCGCGCTGGTCGAGCAGGGCGGTCCCGATGGCCCGGTCCGGGTCGGCCCGCAGGCGCCGGACGGCCTCGGCCGGATCCCAGTCGGGGCCGAGGACGTCCGGGCCGAGGTGGCCGACCACCTCGTGCTCGCTCGCGGTGGGCAGCAGCTCGCAGATGGCCAGCCGGAACCCGACCGCGACCCACGGCTCGGTCCGGAGCACGGCCCGGACCTGGAAGTCGGGGCCGCGCCAGCGTTCCCCGGGCCGGTACAGGTGCCAGGCACCCTCCATCTTGAAGTGGGTATGCAGGGTCGTGCCGGCGTCGGTGCGCAGCAGCAGGTGCTTGCCGCGGGCGGCCACCTCGCGGACGACCTGGCCGCTGAGGTCGGCGGTGGCGAACCGGGGGACGCGGAAGTCGGTGGCGGCCAGCCGCTGGCCGCCCAGGGCGGTGTGCATGCGGCTGGCGGCCAGGAAGACCGTGTCCCCCTCGGGCATCGGACCCTAGCCCCGGAGACGGAGGCCGCGGGCGGTGGGGCGGAACCCGGCCTCGGTGAGCGCCCGGGCCAGGGGGCTGTCGAACACGGTCCCGCCATCGGCCTTCTCGACCGCCAGCCGGCCGAGGGCGCCGTCGCGCACGGCCAGGGCGAGGGCGTCGGCCGCCCTGGCCAGCGGGTCGGGGTGGTCGGTGAAGGTCAGCAGGGTCCGGCCGCCGCGCTCCACGTACAGGACCAGGTCGCCGTCGACCAGGATCACCACCGCCCCGGTCTTGCGGCCCGGCCGGTGCCCGGGGCGCTCGCCGCCCAGAGGGGTCCGGGGAACCCCGGAGGGGTGCCCCGGTGAATTCCTGCCGGGCGCGGTCCGCTCCGGCCAGGCCAGGGCGGCCCCATAGGGGTTGGCCGGGTCGGCCGCGGCCAGCACCTGGGTCTGGGGCGATGACGGCGGGTCGGTCAGGGCCCGGAGCCGGTCGACGGCGCCGGGGACCGCGAACTGGGCCCCGCCCAGCCCGTCGACGAAGTACCCGCGCCGGCAGCGGCCCGCGTCCTCCATCGCCTTCAGCACCGGATAGACCCCGGCGAACCCGCCCGGGATGCGCTCGGCCACCACCGCCCCCCTGGTCAGCACCCCATGCCGGTCCAGGAGCTGCTCGGCCACGGCGTGCAGCCGCCGGGTCGGGTCGGCCCCGGCGGGGCTGTGGACAGTCCCGCTCCCCTCCCGCCCCGTCGGGCTACCCTCCCGAATCGGGGGCCCCGGCACCGGCGGGTGAGGCTCCGGCGCGGCCGGGGTGAGGCTCCAACGACCCGCCGCCGCGGGAGGGCCGGAACGGGCGGAGGTCGGGACGCCGCGGCGGCCGTAGCGGCGGCTGGGGGTGCGGCGGCGGGTGGCGGGGCGGGACCCGCCGGTGACCAGGGCGCGGAGGGGGGCCAGGGTGTCGTTGGTGACCTGGCCGGCCCAGACCAGCTCCCACACGGCCAGGAGCAGCTCGCTGTCGTTGCCCGCCCCGACGGCGTCCGAGAGCTGGCGGAAGAACATCGCCCCCTGGCCGGCCAGGGCGTCGCGGACCTGGACGGCCAGGGGCGACAGCTCGACCGGGAGCGGCTCGGGCAGCAGCAGCGGGGCACCCTCGGCCAGGTAGAGGCCGACCCAGCCGTCGTCGGAGCCGAGCGCTCCGGCCCCCGCCCAGACGACCTCGCCGGAGGCGCAGAGCTGGTCGAGCAGGCCCGGGTGGTAGCCGGGCAGGCGGGCGGCCAGCACCTGGCGCTCCAGGGCCGAGGCAGGCACGGCCGCCCCCTGGAGCTGCTCGACCACCCGGAACAGGGCGTCCAGGTCGGCCGAGCGCGGCCCGGCCGGGCCGACCCCCTGCCAGGCGCCGAGGAACCGGGCCATGGCCTCCTGGGGGACGGGCTCGACCTCGCGGCGCAGCGCGGCCAGGGAACGGCGGCGCAGCCGGCGCAGCACCTCGGCGTCCAGCCACTCGCGGCCCGACCCGCCCGGGCGGAACTCGCCCTCCACGACCCGGCCGGCCGCCTCCAGCCGGGCCAGGGTCTGGGAGACCACGGCCACGCCGAGCCCGAGCCGGCGGGCCGGGTCGCCGGCCGAGAACGGCCCGTGGGTGCGGGCGTAGCGGGCCACCAGGTCGCCGACCGGGTCGGCCACCGGCTCCAGGAACGCCTGCGGGACCCCGACCGGCGGGGCCGCCCCGAGCCCGTCGCGCAGCCGGGCCATGTCCTCGATGGCGACCCAGCGCTCCTGGCCGCCGACCCGCAGCCGCACCGCCCGCCGCGACCCCTCCAGCTCGGCCAGCCACCCGGGGGCGGCGGCCGGGTCGGCGGCGCGGGCGGCCGCCTCCTGCACCGTCAGGTCGCCGAGCAGCCGCAGGGCGTCGTGCAGGCCGTCGGGGTCGCGGACCTTGCGCTCGGGGGTGAGCAGCTGCAGCTCCAGCTCCAGGTCGGCCAGGGCGGCCTGGTCGATCAGGTCGCGCAGCTCCTCACGGCCCAGCAGCTCGGCCAGCACCGACCGGTCCAGCGACAGCGCCTGGGCCCGCCGCTCGGCCAGGGGGGCGTCGCCCTCGTACATGAAGGCGGCCACGTAGCCGAACTGGAGCGAGCTGGCGAACGGCGACGGGAACGGGGTGTCGACCTCGACCACCCGCACCTCGCGGCTGGCCACCTGGGCCATCAGCTCCTTGAGGCCGGGCAGGTCGAACACGTCCTGGAGGCACTCGCGCATGGTCTCCAGCACCACCGGGAACGACCCGTACCTGGCCGCGACCTGGAGCAGCCCGGCGCTGCGCTGGCGCTGCTGCCACAGGGGCGTGCGCCGGTCGGGGCGGCGCCGGGGCAGCAGCAGGGCCCGGGCGGCGCACTCGCGGAAGCGGCTGGCGAACAGGGCCGAGCCGCCGACCTCGCCCACCACCAGGTCCTCGATCTCGTCGGGGTCGAACAGGATCGACTCGGCGGCCGGGGCCTCGTCGACCTCGGGGAGCCGCACCACCACCCCGTCGTCGGTGTACATGGTCTGGACCTCGAGGCCGAGACGCTCCCGGACCCTGGCCTCGATGGCCTGGGACCAGGGGGCGTGGACCTGGGCGCCGAACGGCGAGTGGACGCAGACCCGCCAGTCGCCCAGCTCGTCGCGGAAGCGCTCGACCACGATGGTGCGGTCGTCGGGCAGGACCCCGGTGGCCTCCCGCTGCTCGTCCAGGTAGGCGGCCAGGTTCTGGGCGGCGAAGTCGTCCAGCCCGGCCGCCCGCAGCCGCTCGGCGCGGGCCTCGGTCCCCAGGTCCGACAGCTCGCGCAGGAACCCGCCCAGGGCCCGGCCCAGCTCGACCGGGCGGCCCAGCATGTCGCCGTGCCAGAACGGCAGCTTGCCCGGCTGGCCGGGGGCCGGCGAGACCAGCACCCGGTCGTGGGTGATGTCCTCGATCCGCCAGGCCGACGCGCCCAGGGTGAACACCTCGCCGACCCGCGACTCGTAGACCATCTCCTCGTCCAGCTCGCCGACCCGGGTGGCGCGCTCGCCCACCAGGAACACGCCGAACAGGCCCCGGTCGGGGATGGTGCCGCCGGAGGTGACGGCCAGCCGCTGGGCCCCCGGCCGGCCGACCAGCCGCCCCTCGACCCGGTCCCAGTTGAGGCGGGGCCGCAGCTCGGCGAACTCGTCAGAGGGGTAGCGGCCCGACAGCATGTCCAGGACGCTGTCGAGGGCGCTGCGGGGCAGCTCGGCGAAGGGCGCGGCCCGCCGGACCAGCGCCTCCAGGTCCTCGACCGTCCAGTCGTCCATGGCCACCATGGCCACGACCTGCTGGGCGAGCACGTCCAGGGGGTTGCGGGGGTAGCGCATGGCCTCGATGGCCCCGGCCCGCATGCGCTCGACCACGACCGCGCTCTCGACCAGGTCGCCGCGGAACTTGGGGAAGACGATGCCGCGGCTGACCGCACCTACCTGGTGGCCGGCACGGCCGATGCGCTGGAGGCCGGACGCGACCGAGCTGGGCGCCTCCACCTGGACGACCAGGTCGACGGCGCCCATGTCGATGCCCAGCTCCAGCGAGCTGGTCGCGACCACGGCGGGCAGGCGGCCGGCCTTGAGGTCCTCCTCGATCTCCGTGCGCTGCTCGCGGCTGACCGAGCCGTGGTGGGCCCGGGCCAGCTCGGTCCCGGCCAGCTCGTTGAGGTTGGCGCAGAGCCGCTCGGCCAGGCGGCGGGAGTTGGCGAACACGATCGTGGAGCGATGGGCCCGGATCAGCTCGACCAGGCGCTCGTCGATGTGGGGCCAGATCGACGCGCTCGGCGGCTGCGCCGCCGACGCGTCGAAACTCTGATCAGGAGTTCCAATCGTTGTCATGTCCTCGACGGGGACGACCACCGACAGGTCGAAGGCCTTCTCGCTCGGGGGGGCCACCACCGAGACCGGGCGGGGGCCGCCGAGGAAGCGGGCCACCTCGTCCAGGGGCCGGACGGTGGCCGACAGGCCGATGCGGCGGGCCGGACGCTCCAGCAGCTCGTCCAGACGCTCCAGGCTGAGGGCCAGATGCGCCCCGCGCTTGGTCGCGACCACCGAGTGGACCTCGTCGACGATCACCGTGTCGACGTGGGCCAGGGCCTCGCGGGCCCCGGAGGTGAGCAGCAGGAACAGCGACTCGGGGGTGGTGATGAGGATGTCGGGCGGGTGGGCCGGGAAGCGGCGGCGGACCTCGGCCGGGGTGTCGCCGGTGCGCATCCCGGTGGTGATGCCGGGCAGGGGCAGGTCCAGGCGGGCCGCGGCCGCCCGCAGCCCGGCCAGCGGGGCCCGGAGGTTGCGTTCGATGTCGGCGGCCAGCGCCTTGAGCGGGGAGACATAGAGGACCCGGAGGCGCTGGCGCTCCGGCACCGGCGGGGCGGCGGCCAGGCGGTCGATGGCCGACAGGAACGCGGCCAGGGTCTTGCCCGACCCGGTGGGGGCGACCACCAGCACGTCCTGCTCGGAGGCGAGGGCGTCCCAGGCGCCGACCTGGGCCTGGGTGGGCGCGGCAAAGGCGCCCTCGAACCAGCCTCGGGTGAGGGCCGAGAACCGCCCGAGCCCGCCGGGCGAAGCTGCCGTGGCCATCGAACCCATGCTAGGCCCCAGGCCCGACAGCGCGCCCAGCAGCAACAGCCGGTCGAAGGTCTTCATCTGCCCTTGGCATGCGCTGCTGCGGGCGGCGAACGCAAGCCGGTGAGGTTGAGCCAGTCGAGCAGGGGCGTGCGCCGGCGGCCGTTGCGGCAGTTGCCGGGGTCGGGGACGTCGATGAAGGTGTCGGCGCCCTTGGGGACGATGAAGGTCACCAGGACCTGTACCGAGTGGCTGGTCTCGTTGCGGGCGATGTGGACGTGACCGCCGCCCTCGTCGACGAACGCCTGCCCGGGCCCGTAGCGGTGGGGCCGGCAGCGCCGGTCGTCACCGTCGTACAGGGTCAGGGTGCCGTCCTTGACGACCACCAGGGCCGGGCCGGGATGGCTGTGGCAGCCGGTGGTGCCGCCGGGGTCCACCCGCAGGTCGACCACGACGAAGTCGGACGGCCGCTTGAAGGTGGCCTTGACGTGGGCGCCTTGACCTTGAGGCGTTGGCTGAAGCTGCCCTGGCCGAGCGGGGTCACCGTCAGGCCCTGGCTGGGGGTGGCCACGGCCGCCCCCACGGGCACGGCCAGGGCGATGACGGCGGCGGCGATGGCGAGCCGCCGCGCGATGCCGGGACGCATGCGTGCCCCGCTCAGCCGACCGGGCTGCCGGCGGCCAGGGCCTTGACGTCGGCGGTGGTCACGGGGTTGCCGGCCATCCCCCAGTCGCCGCTCTTGACCTCCTCGACGATGACCCAGGTGACCGGGCGCATGTTCTCGCCCTCGATCGCCACCATGGCCTCGGTGAGGCCCCTGACGATCTGCTGCTTCTGCTCGCTCGAGAACACGCCCTCGACGAGCTTGACGTTGACCAGCGGCACTGCTCCGCTCCCTTCGCGAGATGTGGCTGTGGCTTGCTCCACGGGCGTCACCTTGGCGGGCGCACGGTGGCCTCCTCCCTGTCGGGTCGGGTGCGGGTCATCCGGCGGCGTCGAGGTGGGTCCGGGCCGTGACCGGGACGCCGCAGTCGAGGCCGAGGGTGCCGCGCACGTCCAGGGTCGCGGTCACCTCGACCCCGAGGTCGAGCAGGGTGCGGGCCCGCTTGACGATCGTGGCCTCCTCGGGAGCCCGCGCGTAGCGCGCCCGCCGCGGTGCCTGCCGCCGGCGGACCAGCGAGTCGGTCTGGGTCACCATGACGCCTCCGTGCCGGTTCCTGTACGAACGATCGTGCAGAGTGTTGGCGTTATACGATCGTTCGTCTAAACTGTCAAGGGGCATCGGGACGGCGGCGAGGAGCAGGCGGCCACCATGGAGCAGAGACGACAGCCGGCACGGGGGCGACGGCAGCCGGCGCGGGACGGACGGGCGCGCGACGGACGGCGGCCGGCACGGCAGCCGCGGGCGCCGGGTGAGCGGTCGCGGCGGCGGATCCTGGAGCAGGCGGCCCGGCTGGCCACGGTCGAGGGGCTGGAGGGGCTGTCCATCGGGCGGCTGGCCGAGGCCACCGGGATGCCCAAGAGCAGCGTGTACGTGCTCTTCGGGTCGAAGGAGGAGCTCCAGCTGGCGACCATCGAGGCGGCCCGGGCCAGCTTCGTGGAGGAGGTCGTCACGCCCGTCGTGGGGGTCGGGCGGCCAGGGCGTGAGCGGCTGGATGCGCTCTGCGAGGGGTACCTCGGCTATGTGCAGCGGCGGGTGTTCCCCGGCGGGTGCTTCTTCGTGGCCACCGCGGCCGAGCTCGGGGCCCGGCCCGGCCGCGTCCACGACCTCGTCGCCACCTACCAGCGGGAGTGGCGCGACCTGCTGGAGCAGACCGCCCGGGAGGCCTTCCAGGCCGGCGAGCTCGACGCCGCCAGCGACCCCGCCCAGCTGGCCTTCGAGCTGACGACGCTGCTGGCCGGGACCAACATCGTGACCGTCCTGCACGACGACGACGCCGCCATCGACCACGCCCGTCGCGCCGTCGCCGCGCGGCTTTCGACCGGGCTGGGCGGGGGTCCATCGGTGGCAAACTGGACCCGACCAGGATCTCGGGCCGAGGGCGGTGGGTAGTGGGCTGGTTCGAACGACCGGAGTTCGGCGCCAACGTCGGGCTGATCGACGAGATCTACCGCCAGTACCTGGACAACCCCGAGTCGGTGAGCCCCGCCTGGCGCGACTTCTTCGCCGAGAACGAGCCCGGGGACGACGGCGCCGAGGGCCGGGAGGCACCGCCGGCCGCGGAGCCCGCCCAGGCCGTAGACAACCGTGAGCACGCCCCTTCCGGGTCGGTGCGGGCTGCCCCGGCGGCCGAGGCCGAGCCGGAGGAGCCCAAGCCCAAGGCCCAGCCCGCCGCCAGGACCGACGACAAGCCCGAGGCCCGGCCCGCGACCAAGGCCGAGGACAAGCCCCAGCCCGCCCCGCAGGACGACGGCAAGGCGGCGCCCGAGCTGGTGCCGCTGCGCGGGGCGGCGGCCCGGATCGTGGAGGCGATGGAGGCCAGCCGGGCGGTACCGACCGCGACCTCGGTGCGGACCGTGCCGGCGCGGCTGCTGGAGGTCAACCGCAGCGTGCTCAACGGGCACCTGCGCCGGCGCCAGGGCGGCAAGGTCAGCTTCACCCACATGATCGCCTACGCCGTGGTCAAGGCCCTGGAGGCCGTCCCGGTCATGACCACCATGTACCGGGAGGTGGACGGCAAGCCCAACGCCGCCCGGCCCGCCCACGTCAACCTCGGCCTGGCCGTCGACACCCGCCGGCCCGACGGCTCACGGACCCTGCTGGTGCCCAACATCAAGCAGGCCGACACCCTCGACTTCGCCGACTTCGTCCGCGCCTACGAGGAGATCATCGCCAAGGTCAAGGCGAACAAGCTGACCGTGGCGGACTTCGCCGACACCACCCTGACCCTCACCAATCCGGGCACCATCGGCACCGTCCTGTCGGTCCCCCGGCTGATGGCCGGCCAGTCGGCCATCATCGGCGTCGGCGCCATCGACTACCCGGCCGAGTACCAGGGCGCCGACCCCGACACCCTGGCCGACATGGGCATCGGCAAGGTCGTCACCCTCACCTCGACCTACGACCACCGCGTCATCCAGGGCGCCGAGAGCGGCGAGTTCCTGGCCCGCATGCACCGGCTCCTGCTGGGCTCCGACGACTTCTACGCCGAGCTGTTCCGCTCCATGACCGTCCCCTACGTGCCCGTCCAGTGGCACAAGGACGAGAAGCCCGGCGAGGACTCGCTGGAGAGCACCGAGAAGCAGGCCCGGGTCCTCCAGCTCATCAACATGTACCGGGTCAGGGGCCACCTGATCGCCAACCTGGACCCGCTCAAGGCCAAGCCGCCCCAGATACACCAGGAGCTCGACCCGGCCAGCTACGGCTTCACCATCTGGGACCTGGAGCGGCGCTTCGTCACCGGCGGGCTGGCCGGCCAGCGCGAGCTGCCCCTTGGCGAGATCCTCCACATCCTGCGCGACGCCTACTGCCGCACCGGCACCGTCGAGTACATGCACAACGCCCACACCGACGAGAAGCACTGGATCCAGGAGCACGTCGAGGGCGTCCCCCAGGAGCTGCCCAAAGAGGACCAGCTCCAGATCCTACACAAGCTCAACGAGGCCGAGGCCTTCGAGCGCTTCCTGCACAACAAGTACACCGGCCACAAGCGCTTCAGCCTCGAGGGCGGCGAGAGCCTCATCCCGATGCTTGACGCGGTCCTCGACAAGGCGGCCGACGACGACATGGAGGGCACGGTCATCGGCATGAGCCACCGCGGCCGCCTCAACGTGCTGGCCAACACCGTCGGCAAGAGCTACGGGGAGATCTTC
>Ga0307289_10000529_pt1 | contig 16511 bp, 14 predicted proteins | sample ER_DNA_143_FD_194483 | JGI IMG/M metagenome (GOLD analysis project Ga0307289, IMG submission 194483) | Bulk soil microbial communities from the East River watershed near Crested Butte, Colorado, United States - ER_DNA_143 | ecosystem: Environmental > Terrestrial > Soil > Floodplain | place...
TGACGGCGGTGCGCCGGGCGGTCCCCGGGATCCCCGTCGGCGTGACCACCCGGGAGGAGATCGCACCCGACGGCATGGAACGCCTGGCCCTTGTGAGCCGCTGGCCGCGTCCGGAGGACGGCGGACCTGACTTCGCCAGCGTCAACTGGCACGAAGCCGGCGCGTTCGACCTTGCCACCACGCTGCGGACCCGGCGCATCGACGTGGAGGCCGGGCTCTGGACGCCGAGCGCCGCCGCGGAGTTCGTGGGGCGGCACTGGCCGTGGCGGGTGCTGCGGGTTCTCGTCGAGGCCATCCCGGGGCGCTCGCCGGGCGGCTATGGCTCCTGGGCCGCAGAGCGCATCCTGTCGGCGCTCGGCTCGCAGCCGGCCCCGATCCTCGTCCATGGCGAGGAGACGTGGGCCTGGCCGGTCCTGCGGTGGGCCCAGAAGCACGGCTACGACACGCGAATCGGGCTGGAGGACACCCTCTTCGACGAGGCCGGCCTCCGGGCGCGCGGCAATGCCGGCCTGGTCCGCGAGGCGCTCAGTGGGCGGACCCCGCACTGATCACCCGGGTCCGCGCACCAACGTCGAGTGAGGACTGCTTTCATGGGGGACGTGGCTCTGGATGTGCTCCGCCCGGTCGGCGACGAGCAGCATCGTGCGGCGACCGCGCGGCTCCTCGACGACATGGCCGCCCTCCCGCCGGAGGCACCGGTGCGCCTCGGGAAGCGCACGTCGAACCTGTTCCGCCAGCGCACGACGGACTCGACCCGGCTCGACGTCTCGGACCTCAACCACGTCATCGACCTCGACCCGGTCGCCCGGACCGCGCGCGTCCAGGGGATGACGACCTACGAGGACCTCGTCGCGAACACCCTGCCGCACGCGCTGATGCCGTTGGTCGTCCCGCAGCTGCGCACCATCACCCTCGGGGGAGCGGTCACCGGGCTCGGCATCGAGTCGTCCTCGTTCCGCTCCGGGCTCCCGCACGAGTCGGTGCTCGAGGCCGAGATCCTCACCGGCGACGGCGAGATCGTCGTCGCGCGGCCCGACGGCGAGCACGCCGACCTCTTCCGAACCTTTCCCAACTCGTACGGCTCCCTCGGGTATGCGTTGAGCCTCACCATCGAGCTGGAACCGGTGCACCCCTACGTCGCGCTGCAGCACGTGCGGTTCTGTTCGCTCGCCGACGTCCAGGACGCCATCGGCCAGATCATGCGCACTCGCGCCTGGTCGGGCGAGGAGGTCGACTTCCTCGACGGCGTGGTCTTCGCCCGCGAGGAGATATATCTCACCCTGGGTCGCTGGGCCGACTCGGCTACGGGACAAGCCGATCCGAGCGACTACACCGGTCAGCGGATCTTCTACCGATCGCTCCAGCAGCGCGAGCGGGACCTCCTCACCGTCCACGACTACCTCTGGCGGTGGGACACCGACTGGTTCTGGTGCTCGCGCGCGTTCGGGGCGCAGCAGCCGCTGGTGCGCCGCCTATGGCCGAAGCGGAAGCTGCGCAGCGACGTCTACTGGAAGATCGTCGCCTTCGAGAACCGGCATCACGTCGCGGCCTGGGTGGACGCCCGGCGCGGGAAGCCGCCGCGGGAGCGGGTCGTCCAGGACGTCGAGATCCCGCTGGAGCGGACGGCTGAATTCCTCGACTGGTTCCTCCGTGAGGTCCCGATCGAGCCGGTCTGGCTCTGCCCCATCCAGCTGCGCTCCACGCATACCGAGACGGGCCGCACGCCTTGGCCGCTGTACCCCATGGCCGTGGGCCGGCCCTACGTCAACGTCGGGTTCTGGTCGACCGTCGCCATCGAGTCTGGTCAGGAGGACGGCGACGTCAACCGGGCCATCGAGGACGAGGTCGGCCGGCTCGGCGGCCACAAGTCCCTCTACTCCGACGCCTATTACGACGAGCCCACGTTCGACCGGCTCTACGGTGGTGCCGACTACCGCCCGGTGAAGAAGCGGTATGACCCTCGCGGGCGGCTTCCTACCCTCTACGAGAAGGCGGTGCGCAGACGATGACCACGTTGCTCGGCAAGACGACCACGGGTCGCACGACGAGCCCACCCACCGTGGCTGACGCGTTCACGATGGTCTTCGGCAAGCGGGTTCCGGTGCGGTTCTCCGCCTACGACGGGTCGTCGACCGGAGCCGGGGATGCGCCGCTGAGACTCGAGCTGCGGAGCCGACGCGGTCTGGACTACCTCCTCACGTCCCCGAACTCGCTGGGGCTCGCCCGCGCATACCTCCAGGGCGACCTGGTGCTCGAGCCGTTCGACGAGGGAGACCCCTATGAGGTCCTGAAGTTCCTCGAGGACGGCCTGCAGCCCCACCGCCCCACGCTGACCGAGCTGCCGGAGCTGGCGCGGTTCGTCCGCGGCAATCGTCCGCGCGTTCCCGAGCTGCCCAAGGAGGAGACGCCCGGCCGGGTTCGCCGGCTGGCCCACGGCATCACCCACGGCCGGGCACGGGACGCCCAGGCGATCCATCACCACTACGACGTGTCCAACCGGTTCTACGAGCTGCTGCTCGGCCCCTCGATGGCGTACACCTGCGCGGTCTACCCGACTGCCGACGCCTCGCTCGAGACGGCTCAAGAGGAGAAGTTCGACCTCGTCTGCCGCAAGCTCGGCCTCCAACCCGGTATGCGTCTGCTCGACGTCGGCTGCGGATGGGGCGGGATGGTTCACCACGCGGTGCTGAACTACGGCGTCACGGCGGTCGGCGTGACGCTGTCCAAGGAGCAGGCTTCGTGGGGCGCTGCGCGGATGGAGCGCGAAGGCCTGGCCGACCGCGGTGTCATCCGCCACGGCGACTACCGCGACGTGCGCGAGAGCGGCTTCGATGCGGTCTCGTCGATCGGGCTCACCGAGCACGTCGGGGTGTCGAACTATCCCACGTACTTCCGGTTCCTCCGGAACCGGCTCAAGGACGGCGGGCGGCTGCTCAACCACTGCATCACGCGGCCGGACAACCAGCACCCGGGCGTGCCGTCCCGGGGTTTCATCAACCGCTACGTCTTCCCCGACGGCGGCCTCACCGGGTCGGGCACCCTCGTCGAGGTCATGGAGGACGAGGGCTTCGAGGTGCGCCACCAGGAGAACCTGCGCGAGCACTACGCGATGACGACCCGCGACTGGTGCCGCAACCTCTCGGCCAACTGGGAGGAGGCGGTCGCCCAGGCGGGGCTCGGCGTGGCGCGGGTGTGGGGGCTGTACCTCGCCGGGTCACGGCTGTCGTTCGAGCGCAACCGGATCCAGCTGCACCAGGTGCTCGCCTCGAAGACGACGACGGAGGGCGACTCGGGGTTCGGGCTGCGGCCTACCTGGCTCAGCTGACCGCAGTTCCGCCAATGGTCGGCCAGCGCCCGGGAAACCGAGCGCTGCGGCACCGGTTAGGCTAGCTCGGGCACGAGGGCGGCCCTTGGCTGCGCCGCGTTTCGTGCGATACTCACTCAGGGATCAAGTGATGTTCCGCCTTGTGTCCGCGGACGTGACGTCGAGGAGTTGGCGCATGTCGTTGGATAGTCAGGTGTACGCCGCCGTCCATGATCGGGTGGGCGCCCACGACGGGGCCAATCTCCCCGATGGAGTGGACGGCCATGACGGAGTGGCCCGCCGCTGGGTGAGTCCCACCCGGGTCGCCGAGCTGGAGGCGACCATCGCGCAGCTGCAGGAGGGCATGGTGAGCCGCCAGCAGCTGGGCGTCGTGACGGGAATCATCGCCGCGAGGCTCGAGGTGACGCCGGACGAGGCGTGGACCGTCCTGGTCCGGCTGTCGCAGGACACCAACGTCAAGGTCCGGGAGGTCGGTCGGGTCATCCATGACGCCTATACCGGCCGGCTGGCCAGCGAGGACCAAGGGTTGGCGGGGCTCCTCGACGCGAAGTCACCGGACGGCTCCAGCCTGCTGGTGCGGTATGACCGTCTCCAGCGCTGACCTGGTCGAGACGCCCTTCCGGCCCGCTGGCGCGGCCACCGTGCCGTCCCCTGCGGCCGACCATCTCGCAATGTCCCGGTCGTCTCCGGCGGCCGCGTTGGCCCAGACGGTCCAGGTGGCCGTCGACGTCCTGCGCGTCGACTCGGTGGGGCTGATGCTGCTCGACGAGCAGGGCACGCTGCAGGCGGTGGGGTTCACAGACGACCGGGCCTCGGTGCTGGAATCGACTCAGGTCCGGGTCGGTCAGGGTCCCGGCCTGGACACCATGGACACCTGCGTCACGGTCGCCGTCGCGGACCTGGCCGTCGTTCCCGCGTATGCGGCCCTGTGGGCCGGCGTCTCCGGCAATGGCCTTCGGGCTGTGCTGTCCTGTCCCATCTGGGCCGCGGGCGCCGTCGTTGGCAACCTCAACGCCGCCCGCCGACGGCCCCACACGTGGACGGCGGACGAGATCCGCGAGGCGGAGGCATACGCCAAGGTCGTCGGTCTCATCCTCGACCTGGCCGCGCCGTCCGGATCTCGGGAGGACAACGTGCGCACCGGCGAGGACAATCGCACGGGCCAGCAGAGTCCCGAGACGAGTGCGGAAGGACCGGAGCGTGCCAGTCGACCCCGAGGCGTTGACGAGCAGTCTGCGCCGTCTCGCTGACCGCCACAAAAGGGAAGCGGACCTGACGCACTCGCTCAACGACGTGACCGAGGCCTGCGTCGAGCTGTTCCAGGTGACCGGCAGCGGGATCATGCTCGCTGACGATCAGAACATCTCCCGCTACGTCGCCGCGAGCAACGGCCCAGGTCGCATCCTCGAGACCGTCGAGAGCGAGACCGGACAGGGTCCGTGCACGGAAGCCTTCGTCACGACCCGCGCTGTCGCGGTCGAGGACCTGCGGACGCAGCGGCAGTGGCCGGACCTGGCCGCGGCCGTGGCGGCGTATGACGTGCGGGCCGTGCTCGGGGTGCCGGTACGACTCGGCGGGGTGACCGTCGGAACGCTCGACGTTTACCGGGACCACCCGCATACCTGGGAGGACGAAGAGCAGCGAGCCCTGCTGCGGTACAGCGACCTGGTTGCGACGACGCTGGCGACGGCGCTCTCCGCCCACAAGGCGCAGGAGCTGGCGGGGCAGCTGCAGTACGCGCTCGACTACCGCGTCATCATCGAGCGCGGCGTGGGCTACCTCATGGCCCGCGACGGTGTGGACGCCGTGACGGCCTTCAACCGGTTGCGCGAGGCGGCCCGGAGCTCCCGGATGAAGATCGGCGCCGTCGCGACGTCACTCCTCGACGCGGGACGGCTGCCCACGGAGCTGTGACTCCGGCGCTCAGGTCTGGTCTGGGGCGTGCCGCTTGAGCTCAGCCCGGGCCAGCGCGTTCTTGTGCACCTCGTCGGGGCCGTCCGCGAACCGGAGGGTGCGGATGCCCGCCCACGCCGCCGCCAACGGGAAGTCCTGACTCAGGCCGCCGGCGCCGTGCGCCTGGATCGCCTTGTCGAGGATCCACTCCACCGTCGCGGGGGTCGCGATCTTGATCGCCTGGATCTCGGTGTGCGCGCCCCGATTACCCACGGTGTCCATGAGCCACGCGGTCTTGAGAACCAGCAGCCGCAGCTGCTCCAACCGTACCCGCGATTCCGCGATCCAGTCCCGGATGACGCCCTGCTCCGACAACGGCTTGCCGAACGCCTCACGCGACGAGACCCGCGTGCACATGAGCTCGAGGGCCCGCTCGGCCACCCCGATCGAGCGCATGCAGTGATGGATCCGCCCGGGCCCGAGGCGAGCCTGGGCGATCGCGAACCCGTCCCCCTCGCCGCCGATCAGGTTGGCCGCCGGAACGCGGACGCCGTCGAAGAGCAGCTCCGCATGCCCGCCGTGGTCGCGGTCGTCGTACCCCATGACCGACATCGGGCGCACCACCGTCAGCCCCGGAGTGTCGCGCGGGACCAGGACCATGCTCTGCTGCCGATGCCGCGCGGCGGAGGGGTCGGTCTTGCCCATGACGATGAACACCGCGCAGTCGGGGTTCATGGCCCCGGTGATCCACCACTTGCGGCCGCTCACCACGTAAGCGTCGCCGTCGCGCTCGATGCGGGTCGCGATGTTCGTGGCGTCGGACGACGCGACGTCCGGCTCGGTCATGGCGAACGCCGATCGGATCTCCGCTCTCAGCAACGGTTTCAGCCATCTCTCCTGTTGCGACGGCGTCCCGAACTGGTCGAGCACCTCCATGTTCCCGGTGTCTGGTGCCGAGCAGTTGAGGGCCGCCGGCGCCAGCTGGAGAGCTCGTCCGGTGATCTCCGCGAGCGGTGCGTACTGGAGGTTCGTCAGCCCGGCACCCCTCGGCCCCGGGAGGAACGCGTTCCACAGCCCGCGTGCCGAGGCCTCCTCCCGCAGGGTCGCCAGCACCGGTACCCGGCTCCAGGCCCACGGGTCCTGGAGCTCGGCCAGCTCGCGGGCGAACACCGGCTCGGCCGGGTGGATGTGAGTCTCCATGAGGTCGAGCAGCGAAGTCCGGAGCTCTTCGGTATGCGTGTCCCAGCCGAAGTCCATCACCCTCGCCTTCCTGCCTCGTCCTGCTGCATCGAACCCAGCCCCATCTCCACGAGTGGCTCGACCATGGCTCCGATCCCGGCGAAGCCCTCGCCCAGGGTCTGGCCGTGGACGTGCCGGTAGTGGATGCCCTCGAGGATCACCGCGAGCTTGAAGCAGGCCAACGCCTCGTGGAATCCCAGGGAGCCGAGATCGCGGCCGGTGCGTTCGGCATACCGCTGCATCATGTCGTTGCGGTCCGGGAAGCCGGCCGCCCGGGGCGCGGTCGAGACACCGACGCCCACGCCGAGGGCCGCGATGCGCTGGTACGTCAAAAGCAGCGCCACGTCGGTCAGCGGGTCCCCGAGCGTGGCCATCTCCCAGTCCACGACGGCGCCGATCTCGTCGGTGGCGGTCACGAGGACGTTGTCGAGGCGGTAGTCGCCGTGGACGACGGCCCCGGGGGAGTCCGGGGGGACCCGTTCGCCGAGCCGGGTCCGCAGCTCGTCGATCCCGGCGACGTCCCGGCTCTGGGAGGCGTCCAGCTGCTGGCCCCACCGTCTCACCTGCCGGCCCAGGAACCCTTCTGCGCGTCCGAAGTCCTCCAGGCCGACCGCGGCGACGTCGACCACGTGCAGGTCGGCGAGCGTGTCGACCAGCCGCTCGCCAATGGCTCGAGTTCGGTTCTCTCCGAGAGCCTCCAGCTCGGCCGCCGACCGGTAGGGGATGCCGTCGACGAACGACATGACGTAGAACGGGGCACCGATGACAGACTCGTCGGTGCACGACGCATACGCCTCGGGGACCGGCACGGGAGTCGCCTGGAGGGCGGAGATGACGCGGTACTCGCGGCCCATGTCGTGGGCGGTGGCGAGCACATGGCCGAGCGGCGGCCGGCGAACGACCGCCGACCGGGTCCCGTCGGTGACGCGGTAGGTGAGGTTGGACTTGCCGCCTGCGACGAGATCGGCGGACAGCGGGCCGTCGAGCAGGCCGGTCGCCGACTCGTCGAGCCAGCGCCGCAGAGCGCCGAGGTCAAGGCCCGGTGGGTCGCTCAGGCCTCCCACACGACCCTCCCGACCGTCTCGCCGTCGGCGAGCCGCTGCACCGCGGCCGGCAGCTCGTCGAAGCCGACGCGCTCGCCGACCACCGGTTTGATCGCCCCCGCCGCGGAGAGCCGCAGGAGGTGCTGGTGGGCGGCGCGAACCCGGGCCGGGTCGAGCTGTGCGTAGAGCCCCCAGTGCAACCCGAGGATCGCGTAGTTCTTCACGAGCGCGTGGCCAAGGGCCGGCTGTGGCACGGTTCCGCTGGCGAACCCCACGACGACGATCCGGCCTTCGAACGCCACGCATCGAGTCGACTGCGCGTAGGCCTCGCCGCCGACCGGGTCGAAGACGACGTCGGACCCGCGCCCGTCGGTGAGCTCCTTGACGACGGCGACGACGTCCTCGGTGTGCCGGTCGACGACGACGTCCGCCCCGCACTGCCGGGCCACCTCCGCCTTGGCCGCACCGCCCACGACCGCGACCACCCGGGCGCCTGCGGCCTTGCCGAGCTGCACCGCCGCGGAACCCACGCCCCCAGCAGCGGCGTGGACGAGCAACGTCTCGCCCTCCCGCAGCCGGGCCCGTTCGTGGAGCGCGAACCAGCCGGTCTGATAGGCGATGACGAAACCCGCGGCCTCCGCATCATCCAGACCCGGTGGGGCGGGAAACGCCACGGCACTCTCCATGACCGCCTCCTCCGCAAACGAGCCGTGCGGGAGTACGCAGGTGCCGACGACGCGGTCTCCCACCGACACGTCGGAGACGTCCGGACCGGCCGCCACGACCTCGCCGCACGCCTCGACGCCGGCGACGAAGGGCAGCTCGGGGCGCACCTGGTACTGCCCGCGGCACAGCAGCACGTCGGGGAAGTTCGCCGGCGCGGCGAGCACCCGCACGCGCAGCTGCCGCGGGCCGACGTCGGGCGGCTCGGCCTCGGCCCGCCGCAGGGCCGCCTCCGGCTCGCCGTTGGCCTCGACCCGCCAGGCTCTCATACCGCGGTCCCGTGGTCGAGCTTGGCCTGCAGGCGGCCCATCCCGGCCAGCCAGGCGTCGGGGTCGGTCGCCCGAGCGCGGTAGTAGCCGGCAACCTCCGGGTGGGGCAGCACGAGGAAGTCGTCACCCTGCAACGCCAGCCAGACGACGTCGGCGACCTCCGCCGGTTCGAGCGCGCGGTCCCGGGTCAGCAGGTCGCGCAGCGGTCCCGCCGCGTCGAGCATCCGGGTCCGGACGCCCTGCGGGCAGATCGCCTGGACGACGATCCCGCGATGGCTATAGGTCGCCCGCAGCCACTCCGCGAAGGCCACGGCACCGTGCTTCGACACCGAGTACGGCGCGCTGCCGAGCATGGTGAGCAACCCGGCCGCCGACGCGGTCACGACGAACCGGCCGCCCCCGCCCTCCAGCCAGCGGGGAACCAGCAGCCGAGCGGCTCGTACGTGCGCCATGACGTTCACCTCGAGGGCGGTGGCCCACTCGGCGTCTGGAGTCGAGAGTCCACGACCGACGTCGGTGCCGGCATTCGCGAAGAAGACATCCACCCGTCCCAGCTCGGCCCAGGCCGTGTCGACCAGCCGGGTGACGCCCGCCTCGGTGGCGCAGTCGCCGACGACGGCCACGGCCCCGACCGCCGCGGCGAGCGCCTCGACGCCCGGGTCGAGGTCGGCGATCACCAGCCGGAAGCCTTGGGCAGCAAGCCGGTCCGTCAACGCCCGGCCGATACCCCCAGCGGCGCCGGTGACCACCGCCGTCGAGCTGGCCGCATACACCTCAGACGCCACCCGTCATGGTGAGCCCGCCGTCGAGGACGAGGGTCTGCCCGGTGACCCAGGAGGCGTCGTCGGAGAGCAGGTATGCCACGGCGCCGGCCACGTCGGCCGGCACCCCCAAGCGCTTCAGCGGGTAGGTCGCGGACACCTGCTCCTCGCGACCCTCGTAGAGCGCGGTGGCGAAGACCGTCTTGACGACCGCGGGAGCAACCGCGTTGACCCGGATGGAGGGCCCGAGCTCCACGGCGAGCTGCTGGGTGAGGTGCACGAGCATCGCCTTGCTGGCACCGTAGAAGCCGATGCCGGGGGCAGGCTTGAGTCCGGCGATCGACGCGACGTTGACCACCGCGCCGCCGTGCTCCCCGAGCCATGCGGCATGCGCCTGCTGAACCCAGGAGAGCGCGGCGATGCAGTTCACCTCGACGATCTTGCGCGCCGCTCCCAGGTCGAGCTGCATGAGTGGGCCGTAGGCCGGGTTGATCCCAGCGTTGTTGACCAGGAGGTCCAGGTGGCCGAACGTCTCGACGACCCGGGAGACGGCCTCGCGTTGGTGGTCGACGTCGTCGGCCTTTCCGGGGACGGCCATGGCGTGCTCGGGGCCGCCCAGCTGCTCGACCGCCGCCTCGAGCGCGTCCTGCCGGCGCGCCGTGACGCAGACGCGGGCCCCCTCGTCAACCAGCCGCTGCGCGATCCCGAGGCCGATGCCTCGGCTCGCGCCCGTGATGAGGGCCACCGACCCGTCGAACCGTCCCATCGGCCCTCCTGGAGGTAAGCGCTTGCTTACCTTGGCGTACGGCGGCGGTTCCGTCAACCGGCCGCGTGCCGCCCGCGAGGGCGCCCACCGGGCAGCCGCTGCACGACCGGCGCAAGCATCTCGCCGACCTCGGGAACCCGCATGAGCAGCGCCAGTCCGAAGTAGACCACGGCGAACACCAGCCCTCCGACGGCCAGCTCGGCGAAGGCCCGCCCGCGCCCGCTCTGGCCGTCACGGAGGCCCGTCGTCGCCAGGTAGGACACCGCCGAGGCGACCATGCACGCCGCGATCATCCGGACCCAGCTGAACGCGACCTCGCGGAGTCCGAAGAACCCGATCCGCCGCCGCACGAACCATATTCCGAAGGCCGCGCTGCACATGTTGCTGACGACGAGCCCCACCGCCACCACGGCCACGGCGACCTCCGGACGGAACGCCAGGGCCAGCAGCGCCACCGCCGACGCGACGACCGACAGCACGACCTGCTCGTAGAAGACCATCCGGCCGTCGTCGTGCGCGTAGAAGAAGCGCTGGTTCAGGACGTCGATGCCGAACGGGACGATGCCTGGCGCCATGACGGCGAGGACGAGCGCGGTGGCGGGAACCTCCCTGGGGTCGCGGGACGAGAAGAGCAAGGTGACGACGGGCAACGCGAAGACGACGAGCGCGAACGTCGCCGGGATGGTGAGGACGGTGGGGAGGGCCAGCCCGCGCCGGTACTCGGCGCGCAGGGTGGTGCGGTCGGCGTCGTGGACTGCCCGGGACATCCGCGGGTAGATGGCGGTGATGACCGAGAGGGCGACGAAGCCGTGCGGCACCATGAAGATGAAGAAGGCCGACGCATACACGGAGATGCCGGCGACGAAGTCGGTGCTCGGCTGCTTCGTGGCGTGCCAGATGACGTTGGACGCGACGAGGTAGCTCAGCTGGGCGAGGATCAGCGCGGCGAACGCCCAGCCGGCGACCTTCGACGTCGTGCGCAGACCGACACCGCGCAGCCCGAACCGCGGCTGCCAGCGGAAGCCGGTGCGCCACAAGGCGATCACGAGGACGACGGCCTGGGCGACGATGCTCAAGGTCGCGCTGCCGGCGAACAGCCAGACCATCGGCGCGCTCCACTCGCCCGGCCCGACGTGACCGTCGTAGAGCCGCAGAAACGCCAGCAGGCCGGCGATCGCGAAGACGTTGGCGACGGCCGGCGCCCACGCGAACGCGGCGAACTGGCTCCGGGCGTTGAGCACCTGCCCGAGCACTGCGTACAGGCCGTAGAACAGGATCTGCGGCATGGTGAGGACCGCGAAGAAGACGGCGAGCGCCCGCGCGTCCGGCGCCAGGTCACCGGCGTACAGGTAGATGAAGAACCCGGCACCGGCGGTGCAGACGGCGGTGATGGCGAGCAGTCCGGCGGTCGACAGGGTGATGATCCGGTCGGTGTACTCGCGGCCGCCGTCGGGCAGTCGCATCGCCTTGACGATCTGCGGGACGAGGACTGAGTTGATCACCCCGCCGGCGATGAGCATGTAGATGACGTTCGGCAGGTTGTTGGCCGTCTGGAAGGCGTTGCCGACCAGGCCCTGTCCGAGCGCGAGCACGATGAGCGACTGGCGGACGACCCCGAGGACGCGCGAGGCCATGGTGCCCGCGGCCAGCGTCAGGCTGGACCGGGTGACGCTCGGCGTGGAGGTGGTCATCCCCTCGATTGTCCCTGGGCGCGGGCCAGCGCAGTGATCGCGGCGTTCGTGGCGCGGCGCCGGGCCCGGTCGACGCGCGCCTCTACGACGTGGATGCCGCCGGGTGCTCGGGCCAGGGCCGTGCGCAGTGCCGCCACGGTGTCGACGCGGGTGTATGCCGTATGCGTCGCGGCGCAGAGCGCCTCCAGGTCGACTCCGTGCGGCGTGCCGAACACCCGCTCGAAGGCCGCCGCGTACGGATCGGCACCCTGCTCGAGGGTGGCGAAGATCGACCCGCCGTCGTCGTTGACGACGACGAGGGTGAGGTCCGGTCGCGGCTCACCGGGTCCGATGACCAGGCCGTTCGCGTCGTGGAGGAACGTCACGTCTCCGAGGAGCGCCAGCGTCCGCGAGGCCTCGCGACGGCCGAGCGCGACGCCCACGGCGCTGGAGACGGTGCCGTCGATGCCGGCGAGGCCGCGGTTCCCGACGACGAAGCGGTGCTCGTGCGGCGGGTACGGCACGGTCATGAGGTCGAGGTCGCGGACGGGGTTCGACGACCCGGCGACGAGGGTCGCGTAGGGGCCGACGGCGGCCGCGACCTCGCGGGCGACATGCAGCGCGTCGAGCTCTGGCAGCCCGTCCACCAGCTCGTCGACCCGGGCGGACAGGGCGTCGTCGGCGACCCGCCAGGAGTCAAGCCAGTCCTGGTCGTCGGCGGTCGGCGCCGCGTCGGACACCGTCGGGACGAGGCCGAGATGCCGGGCGACCCGGCCGGGATCGGTCACGACGCCACCGGGTCCGGGCGCCGCGACCACCTCGACGTCCTCGCGGGAGATCAGCCGCGTGACGGGCCGGGAGAGGGTCGGGTGGCCGAGCACAACGACGCGCTCGACGTGCTGAGCGAGTTCGCCACTGAGGAGGAGACGGTAGGTGCGGATCGCGTTGACGCCCACGCGAGCGCCGGACGTCGGCTCGGCGAGCAGCGGCCAGCCGGCCCGTTCGGCGAGGATCCGCGCCGCCGAGCCGCTGTCGTCGCCCGCGATGACGAGGGTCCGCTTGCCCCGACGAAGCACCTCGACACCCGGACGGCGGGTTCCGGCGCCCCGGGGCTTGGTATCGGGCCCGGTCTCCGCGCGCGCCCTCGCTCCCGGCCACCACGGCTCGGCGTCGGGCAGCAGCGGCTCCTCCAGCTGGACGTTGAGATGGGTGGGGCCGCGCCGCCGGGTGGCGACCTCGGCGGCGGCCTCGAGGTCATCCGCGCCGGCGTCGACGCCCAGGTCGAAGCAGGGGGCGAACACTCCGAAGATCCCGTTCTGCCGCGTCGTCTGGTTGGCGCCGGTGCCTCGCATCGCGGCCGGGCGGTCGGCGGCGAGCACCACGAGCCGGCGGCCGGAGTGTGCGGCCTCCATCACGGCGGGCAGCAGGTTGCCCACCGCCGTCCCGGACGTCGTCACTACGGCGACCGGCGAGCGGGAGCCCGCGGCGAGTCCGAGAGCGAGAAAGGCGGCGGTCCGCTCGTCGACTCGCACGTGCAGCCGTACGTCGCCGGCGACGTCCGCGGCATACAGGGCGACCGCGAGCCCCGCCGAACGGGAGCCGGGGGCGAGGACGACGTCGCGGACGCCACCGGAGACGAGGGCAGTGAGCAGGTATACCGCACGTTCGGGCGACCTCACGACGTCCTCACCAGGCCGAGTATGCCGTCCAGTCACCTGCCGGACCGGGCCCTTGGGGCCTCGGCGGACGTCGATAGCGTGGTCTCTCGTGAGCCCTGGCAGTCTCGTGACCCCGGACCGGAACTGGTGGCGGCAGGCGGTGGTCTACCAGATCTACCCGCGCAGCTTCGCCGACGCCAACGGCGACGGGATCGGCGACCTTCGCGGGATCCTCGAGCACACGGACCACCTGAACCGTCTGGGCGTGGACGCGGTCTGGCTCAGCCCGTTCTACCCGTCGGCGCTCGCGGACGGCGGCTATGACGTCGACGACTACCGCGCGGTCGCCCCGGAGCTGGGCACGCTCGAGGACTTCGACGAGCTGGTCTCCGTGCTCCACGGCAACGGCATCAAGCTCATCGTCGACATCGTCCCGAACCACACGTCGAACCGGCACGCGTGGTTCCGCGAGGCCGTGGCCTCGCCACCGGGGTCCGCGCCGCGGAACCGCTACATGATCCGGCGCGGCAACGGCCCCGCCGGCGCGGAACCGCCGACCGACTGGCGGTCGTTCTTCGGCGGCCCCGCGTGGGGGCCGCTCGGCGACGGCGACTGGTACCTCCACCTCTTCGCGCCCGAGCAGCCGGACCTCAACTGGGCCAACGAGGAAGTACGGGCGGACTTCCTCACCACGCTGCGGTTCTGGTCGGACCGCGGCGTGGACGGGTTCCGGATCGACGTCGCGCACCTCTTGGCCAAGGACCCCTCGGTCATCGGCGGCGTCGCGGCCGACCTGCCGACGCAGGAGCGGATCAAGGCCGGCTTCCCCGAGGGCCAGCACCCGTTCGAGGGGCGGGACGAGGTGCACGCGATCTACCGGACGTGGCGCGATCTGTTCGACGAGTACGACCCGCCGCGGATGGCCGTTGCCGAGGCGTGGGTCGCCGCCCACCGGCGGGTGGCCTTCGCGCGGCCCGAGGGGCTCGGTCAGGCGTTCAACTTCGACCTGCTCCTCACTCCCTGGGACGCCGCGGCGTTCCGGAAGGTCGTCGAGGAGAACCTCGCCCTGGCCGCCGAGGCGGGTGCGTCGTCGACCTGGGTGTTCTCCAACCACGACATGATCCGTCACGTGACGCGCTACGCCCTGCCCAAGGACACCGACCTTGTCGCGTGGCTGCGCCAGGGTGGCCACGACCCGGAGCCGGACCTCGAACGGGGGCTGCGCCGGGCCCGGGCCGCGACGTTGCTCGCGCTGGCTCTGCCCGGGTCGACGTACCTGTACCAGGGCGAGGAGCTCGGCCTGCCCGAGGTGACCGACCTGCCCGCGGAGGTGCTGCAGGACCCGACCTTCGTCCGTAGCGACGGCGCGGAGAAGGGCCGCGACGGCTGCCGGGTGCCCCTGCCCTGGACCGAGGACGGCCCCTCGTTCGGCTTCGGCCCGGGTGCCGCGTCGCATCTGCCGCAGCCGGACTGGTTCGGTGCCTACGCGGTCGAGCGGGAGCTGAACGAGCCGGCGTCCACGTTGCACTTCTACATCGAGGCGCTGGCCGCCCGGCGGTCCCTCCAGAGCGCCGAGGACCTGGCCTGGCGGCCGGCGCCGCCGGACGTCATTGCGTTCGAGCGACCGGGCGGCTGGGTGTCCGTGACGAACTTCTCCGAGCACCCTGTGCCGATGCCCGAGGGCCGGATGGTCATCGCCAGCCGGGCCGTCGACAGGCTGGAGCTGCCCGCCGAGACCACCGTGTGGCTGCAGACCGAGCGGTCGAGCAAGACGGTCTGATGGACCTTCGGATCTTCACCGAGCCGCAGCAGGGGGCGAGCTACGACGACCAGCTCGCCGTGGCGCGACGCACGGAGGACTGCGGGTTCTCGGCGTTCTTCCGCTCGGACCACTACTTGGCCATGGGCGGCGGCGACGGCCTACCGGGCCCGACCGACTCGTGGGTGACCCTGGCCGGTCTGGCCCGCGAGACGTCGACGATCCGGCTCGGGACCTTGGTCACCTCCGCGACCTTCCGCCATCCGAGTGCTCTCGCGGTCAGCGTGGCGCAGGTCGACGTGATGAGCGGCGGTCGGGTCGACCTCGGGCTGGGGGCCGGCTGGTTCGAGGCGGAGCACACCGCATACGGCTTGCCGTTCCCCGGCACGAGGGAGCGGTTCGACCGGCTGGATGAGCAGCTGGCGGTCATCACCGGCATGTGGCGGACGCCGGTGGGTGAGACGTTCTCGTACGACGGTGACCACTACGTCGTCGCCGACTCACCGGCGCTGCCCAAGCCGGTGACGCCGAACGGGCCGCCGATCATCGTCGGGGGGCACGGCAAGCGACGGACTCCGCGGCTGGCGGCCCGGTATGCGGCCGAGTTCAACGTCGGCTTCTCCTCGGCCGATGTCGTCGGTGACCGCTTCGTCCGCGTCCGCGAGGCCTGTGACACCGCCCGGCGCGACCCCGACGAGCTCGTCTACTCGGCGGCGCTCACCGTGTGCTGCGGGCGCGACGACGCCGAGGTGCGCCGCCGCGCCGAGGCGATCGGGCGCGAGGTGGACGAGCTGCGCGAGAGTGGGGTCGTCGGCACCCAGGGGGAGTGCGTCGAGACGATCGGCCGGTATGCGTCCATCGGCACAGAGCGGGTGTACCTGCAGGTCTTGGACCTGCACGACCTCGACCACCTCGACCTCGTGGCGGCGGAGGTCATGCCCCAGCTCTGACGACGCTGAACCCCCTGACCGCCTTAACGACGTGCCGAGAGGCCAAGTTTTGTCGTTCTCCGGTCCTGAGAGCGACCAAAGCTGGCCTCTCGGCGGGAAGGAGCAGGGGCGGGGGCGCGCAGCGGGCGGGGAGCTGGAGGCGCTACGACGCGGTCAGGGCGTCGCGCATCGGGAGGAACTTGGCCTCCGCCTCGGCGGCCTCGGCGTCCGGGTCAGATCCGGCGACGATCCCGCACCCGGCGAACAGCCGTACCGCGCGGGGGTCGTCGTCGTCGAACCGTCCGCAGCGCAACGCGATCCCCCACTCGCCGTCGCCGGAGGCGTCCATCCAGCCGACCGGACCGGCGTACCGGCCGCGGTCCATCGCCTCGAGCTCGGCGATGAGCGGGACCGCTACCCGTGCGGGCGTCCCACCTACGGCGGCGGTCGGGTGCAGCGACGCGGCCAGCGCGAGC
>Ga0307289_10000530_pt1 | contig 16494 bp, 16 predicted proteins | sample ER_DNA_143_FD_194483 | JGI IMG/M metagenome (GOLD analysis project Ga0307289, IMG submission 194483) | Bulk soil microbial communities from the East River watershed near Crested Butte, Colorado, United States - ER_DNA_143 | ecosystem: Environmental > Terrestrial > Soil > Floodplain | place...
GTGGCCGACGCGCTGCGCTACGCCGGCGACCACGACATCGACGTCGTCAACATGAGCCTCTTCGCCGACCCGTACCTCTTCTACTGCGGGAACGACGCGGGACAGCGGGCCATGCTGCGCGAGCTGCAGAGCGCAGCCCGGTATGCGCAGCAGCACGGGGTTCTCCTCGTCGCCTCGGCCGGCAATGAGCAGATCGATCTCAAGCACCCGATCGAGAACACGCTCAGCCCGGACGGACCGACGGACGTCCCGATCACCCGGTCGGTCGGCAACAACTGCCGCGTCGTGCCGGCTGAGCTACCGGGCGCGGTAACGGTGATGGCGACCGGTCCGGTCGGCTATCCGGGCTACACGATGAACATTGCCGACTACTCGTCGGTCGGCGGAGACCTGGCCGCCCCCGGCGGTGACTACTTCTCGGCGACCGGCACCGTGCAGGACGCCATCCTCGCGGCGATGCCGGCGAGCTCGTCGATCTACTCGAGCCTTGACCCGCTGAACGGCACATTCCCTGGGATCACTACCGCAGCCGGTCCGGCGACCTACGCGTGGATCCAAGGGACGTCGATGGCGGCGCCACACGTCACCGGCGTCGCCGCGCTGGTCATCCAGCTGCACCCCAACTGGCCGCCCTCCGCGGTCGCGGCAACCCTGACTCGTACGGCCACGCCGATGTCGTGCCCGCCCGACTGGGAGCCGCTGGGTCCCAATGACGAGCGAACCCGCTGCACCGGCGGCGGAGGACGGACGTCCTTCTTCGGCGCCGGCCTCGTCGACGCGGCGGCCGCCACGAGCTGACGGGAAACGTGCGCCGCGCAGGATCACACCCGCGCGGCGCACGACCGTCGCGGTCAGGGGGTGACCACGATCTTCCCGGTGGCCCGGTTCTGCTCCATGTACTCGTGGGCGTCGGCGATCTGGTCGAGAGTGAACACCCGGTCCAGCGGGATGAGCCGTGGATCGAGCGCCGCCGCCGCGAGGTAGTCCTGCAGGAGGGCCCCTGGCAGGTCGGCCGCTTCGCCGGAGTAGGCGGTCAGCCGGACTCCGTTGGGCAGGTAGTCGATCGGGTAGAAGTCGTCGACGACCCAGGCGTTGCTGAGCATCCCGGTGAAGCAGGCGATGCCGCGCGGTGCGAGGGTCCGCAGCGTGTCGCGCAGGGTCGGAGCGCCGACCAGCTCGAGCGCCAGGTCGGCACCGTCGGGAAGGATCTTCCGGACCTTCGGCGCGACGACGCCGTCGTCGATGACGACGTGGTCGACACCGATGTCACGGAGCCGGTCGGCCTTGGCAGCGTTGCGGGTCGTGGACACGACGGTCAGTCCTCGGCGCTTGGCGAGCACCGCGGCCGCCATGCCGACCGATGAGGTGCCGCCGCGGATGACGATCGACTGGCCGGGCTGGTAGTCCAGTCCCGTGGTCAGGCTTCCGTACGCGGTCTGGAGCATCTCCGGGACCGCGCCGAGCCGCTCCCAGTCCAGGTCGCTGTGGAAAGGAATCACCTGGCCGACCGGCACGCAGGTGTACTCGGCGTAGCCGCCGTCCACCGTGCGGCCCATCCCGCCCATCATCGTCATGACCTGCTGGCCGACGGCCAGCTCACCGCCAGGGCAGTCGACCACCTCACCGGTGGCCTCGATCCCGAGGATCCGGGGAAAGGTCACCCCCTCCGCCAGGCCGAGGCGAGTATGCAGCTCCGACCGGTTCAGCCCCGCCGCTCGCACCCGGATCAGTACCCATCCGGGCTCCGGCTGAGACACGGGCACCTGGTGCACCTGCAACGCACTGGTGTCCCCTGGCCCCTGCAGGACGACGGCCCGCATCGTCTGCGGCACCGATGTGCTCATGCCGCACCGGCCAGCTGGCTCGCCCCCGGGTCCAGCTCGGCCTTCCAGGTGTCGAACCTGGACTGCTCGAGTGTTCGGTTGAGGATCATGGCGTCATGTCGTTGACCATGCACACGGCCGCGGAGCGGCCGGACCTTTGGGAACGGGGCATCGAGTCGGCCACGGTGTGGCCGGAGTACAACCTGCACGGAGACATCCTGAACCAGTGGTGGGGTCACCTCGACCACGAACTACCCGACTACCAGTTCGTGCTCTACGACGACCACCTCGACCAGGTCGTCGCCGAAGGACACACCGGCCCGTTCCGGTGGGACGGAGACCAGCAGTCGCTCCCGCCCGGCATCGACGCCGTCCTTGAGCTGATCTTCACGCAGCACCGCGCCGGCGAGACGCCGAACACACTGTGCGCGCTGGCGGCCGAAACACCCCGGCAGAACCAGGCCCGCGGGATGGCGTCACAGCTCTTGAACGCGATGCGCACGATCGCCACGCGCCAGCGGCTCATCCACCTTGTCGCTCCGGTCCGGCCGTCGCTGAAAGAGCGCTACCCACTGACGCGCATCGAGCGGTACATCACCTGGCGTCGCAACGATCAACAGCTGTTCGACCCGTGGATGCGGGTCCACGAGCGCCTCGGCGCACGGGTGGCCACCCCGCTACCGCAGTCGATGCTCATCACCGGAACGGTCGAGGATTGGGAGGGCTGGACATCGATGGCGTTCCCGGAGTCCGGTGACTACACCTTCCCTCAAGGCCTGGCCACTCTGGCAATCGACCGCGAGACCAACCGCGGGACCTACTGGGAACCCAACGTCTGGATGATCCACCCTGACATCAGGCCCTAGTCAGCAGCATGCGGGCATCTCCCGGTTGCTCCCTTTGACAGACCTGGAATGCCGCATACTCCTCAGGCCTGGCTCGGCGCCCCGAGCCGGCCGGCGCCGCGAAAAATCTCGAGCAAGCCATACCCGTCGGGCGCGTAGTACACCGGCACCTCACGCGGGACCCGGGGGGTGCGCGGTTGCAGCTCCTCGTTCGAGACCGGCAGACCGTGGGAGAGGACCTGCTCGGTCGGGGTCAGCTGCCGGATCGCGATCACGTCGACGAGTTCTGGCCGGGCCTCGGCGAAGTCCTGGTAGATCTTCGGGTCGTGCTGCCCGTCGTCGCCGATCAGGATCCAGCGGACGTTCGGAAAGTCCTTGGCCAAGCGGTCGAGCGAGGCCCGCTTGTGCTCCTGGCCGCTGCGGAACCAGCCCGTGTTGGTCGGTCCCCAGTCGGTGAGCAGCAGCGGCCCGACGGGATAGCCGTGGTTGCGCAGGAACCGGTTCAGGGTGGGCGCCGTGTTCCAGGCGCCGGTTGAGACATAGACGATCGGGGCGCCGGGATGCTCGGCGAGCAGCTCGCGGTACATCGGCGCCATCCCCGGGACGACCCGGCGGGCGCCCTCGTGTTTCACGAACGTGTTCCAGGCGGCGATCATCATCCGCGGCAACGACGTCGAGATGACGGTGTCGTCGATGTCACTGACCAGGCCGCTGGTGACGTCCGGCCCGACGATGAAGACCTCGCACTCGACGTCCTGGGCGCCCTGCGCCGAGAGCGTCACTCGGTGCCATCCGGGTTCGAGACCGTGGTTGCGGAACGTCGCGTCGAGGTGGCCGGAGCGGTCGCTGCGGCCGTGGAAGGTGCGGTCGCCGACGGTCACCGAGATGGGGACCCCCATGGCCGGTGCCGTGACGAACGCTCGCCAGCCGCGGTCGCGCACGAACGGCGAGCGCAGGCCGCCGTAGGTGGGGTCGGGTTCGTCGCTACTGGTCCCCTCTTCCCGTGCCCGGCCGAGCAGGATGCGGGCGAATACCCGGAGGAACGCCGGCGACCCGTAGCCGACGTGTCCGATGATCCGGTTCTGCCATCCGCGCCGACGTAGCCCGCGCTCGAGCTGCCGATGCCACGCGTCCTCGACGATGGCGGCGACGTGGGGGCGCGACATGCGGTCAATCTATGGCACATACGACGGCCGCCCACCTCGGCGATCGGGTGGGCGGCGGCCGGGCGGCGCCGAGCGGGCTCGGTGCCGCGGGGGAGGTCAGAGAGAGCGCAGGCTGCTGCGGATCGGTCCGCGGTGCGGCCGGCCGGCCGGGGTGAGGCTCCGGCGGGTATGCGTCAGACCGGCGGGGCGGCCTCGGGCCGCCCGCAGCTCGTCCTCGACGCGCAGGGTGTCCATGTCGCGGACCCGGTCACGGTCAGGCGAGGCCCCGAGGTCGGCGCCGTAGGGAGCCCGGCCCAAGCCGCTCGCGCGACGGTGGGACCGCTCGAAGAGGCCGACGACGAGGGTCGCGAGGGCCGCGACCACGACGACGGCACCGACGGTGTTGGCGATGCTGGCGATCAGTTCAGTGGTCATGGCAGAAATCATGCGCTCATCGGTTTTCCGCCACGAGTGGCGGATTAGACATTGTTCGTAAATTTCCTGCCAACTATGTCATGATGGTTGGCATGGTCCTTCGAACCGTCGCCGTTCTGCTGGCCGATCAGGCCGCCGCCTTCGAGTTCGGGGTGATCCACGAGGTGTTCGGGCTCGACCGGACCGCCGACGGGGTTCCCGCCTTCGACTTCCGCGCCTGCGCTGAACACCCGGAGCGGCCGGTCGACCTCCTGAACGGCCTGAGCCTCAACGTGCCCTACGGGTTGGGGGGGTTGCAGGGCGCCGACCTCGTCGCCGTCCCCGCGACCAAGCTGCGCGAATTCTCCCCGGCGCTGCTCGAGGCGCTTCGGAAGGCTCATGCCGCCGGGGCGACCGTCCTGTCGGTGTGCAGCGGCGCGTTCGTCCTGGCCGCAGCCGGCCTCCTCGACGACCGGCAGTGCGCGACCCACTGGATCGCCGCGGACGAGCTCCAGACGGCGTACCCACGCGCCAAGGTCAACCGGGACGTCCTCTTCGTCGACGACGGCGACATCATCACCAGCGCCGGCACGGCGGCTGGCATCGACGCCTGCCTGCACCTGGTCCGGCGGGAGCTCGGCGCCGCGATCGCCACGACGATCGCCCGCCGGATGGTCGTCCCACCACAGCGCGACGGCGGGCAACGGCAGTTCGTCGAGATGCCGATCCCGGAGTGCACGACCGACAGCCTGCGCACCGTCCTGGCCTGGATGGAGGCGAACCTCGACACCGAGCAGCCGGTCGCCGTGCTCGCCCGCCGGGCGGCGATGTCGGAGCGCACCTTCGCGCGCCGGTTCGTCCAGGAGACCGGCACGACGCCCGCGAAATGGCTGGCACGCCAACGGGTTCATCGAGCACGCGAGCTCTTGGAGAGCAGCGACCTGGGGATCGACCAGGTCGCAGCGCGCAGCGGGTTCGGGTCGGCCGCCCTGCTGCGGCACCACTTCACCCGGCAGGTCGGCGTCGCGCCGAGCGACTACCGCCGCACCTTCAGCCGCACGAGCGAACCGGTCCTGGCCCCGGCCGAGCTGAGCGCGTGACCGCGCACCTCCAGGCCCTCACGCCGGACCGGCTGAGGGCCCGCCGGACGCTGAAGTGGGCCAGCCAGCCCGAGGACGTCCTGGCTATGTGGGTCGCCGAGATGGACTACCCCACCGCGCCGGCGATCACCGCGGCGCTGCACCGGGCGGTCGACGCGGAAACCTTCGGGTACCCGCTCGAGGCCGGGCCGTCCGGCCTGGCTGACGTCCTGGTCGCCGAGCTGGCCGGGCGGCACGGATGGACGGTCGGGCCCGACGACGTGTTCCTCGTCGCGGACGTCATGCGGGGTCTCTCGCTGGCCCTCGAGTCGTTCAGCGGGCCGGACGACCCGGTGATCATCACCACGCCCGTCTACATGCCGTTCTTCGACGTCGTCAGCCTCTCGGGGCGGCCACAGGTCCACGTGCCGATGGTCGAGGTCGAGGGGCGGCCGACGTTCGACCTCAAGGCCCTCGACCGGGCCTTCACCGACGGCGCCCGGACGGTCCTGCTCTGCAACCCCTACAACCCGCTGGGCCGCGTCTTCGACCGGGACGAGCTGCTGCGATTCGCCGAGGTCGTCGAGCGCCACAGTGGGCGGGTCGTCGCCGACGAGATCCACGCACCGCTCGTCCTCGAGGGCACCCACCTCCCGTATGCCTCGCTGTCGCCGGCCACGGCCGCGCACACCGTCACCCTCGTCTCGGCCAGCAAGGCCTGGAACCTCCCGGGCGTCAAGTGCGCCCAGGTCGTCACGAGCAGTGAGACCGATCGCCTTGCGTGGCAACACATCCCGCTGTGGGCGAAGGTGGGTGTGGCTTCCCTGGGGATCGAGGCGAGCATCGCCGCATACCGTGACAGCGAGGAGTGGCTCCAGGAGGTTCGCGCGCTGCTGAACCTTCACGCGCACCTCGTCGCGGACGCGGTGGACGGCATGCCCGGCGTCCGACACCGCCGCAACGAGGGGACGTACCTGGCCTGGCTGGACTGCACCGAGCTCGAGCTCGACGTCGACCCGGCGCACTGGTTCCTCGACCACGCGCGGGTGGCGCTCAGCCCGGGCCGCCCGTTCCGGGCGCCGGCCCACCGGTTCGCGCGCCTCAACTTCGCGACGACCACGGCGATCCTCGAGGAGTCGCTCGAGCGGATGCAGAAGGCCGTCGAGAACCGTTGAGCAACAATGCCTCTCAGGCAATCGTCAGGTCTACCGACTCACTGGCGATGACATACCCGCCAGTCGGGCTTCCAGGTCCGTCGAGGACGTAGCCGACCAAGGCCCGCAACCGGTACGCGCCGGGCGCGAGCGGCGTGCCGTCGCAACCGGTCAGGGTGACCTGGGTGGGCACCGTTCGAGCGGGGACCGTCGTGCCGCGGGTGATCGGCGTCGGGACGTCGGTCCCGGCCGTTCCCACCGCGCGCGCCACGACCGCACCGCGACCAAGGACCTCCAGAGCCGACCACTGCGGCCGCGCCACGATGGCCGGGCCGTCGGAGAGGACGACGATCTCGGTCGTCACCGGCAGCACGGAACCCGCTGCCGCGGACGTCGGCGCCGTGGTAACCACGACGACCTGGCTGGTGATCGGCCCGGTCGAGAGCCCGGTAGCCGGGCATCTCCTCCCCGTCGCCCCCGTTGTCGTTGCCGCGGCGGGGGTCGTCGGCGCCGGCTCAGCGGTGCACCCAGCCAGCAGGACGAGCAGGGCCGTTCCCGCGGCGGCGACGGACTCACGTTCACGCCGCCTCACCTCAGGCGCGGACCTGCGCGAGCGGCACGTCCGGGTCGGCGAGCTTGTCCCGGTCGACCGGTTCATGCGAGGCGATGAGGGCCTGGATGTCGTCCTGGACGTCCCACACGTTGACGTTCATGCCCGCGGTGACCCGGTCGCCGTCCAGCCAGAAGGCGACGTACTCCCGCCCGTCGAGATCGCCGCGCACGACGAGGTCGTCCTCCCGGCCAGAGCGTCCGGAATACTCCAGGCCGAGGTCGTACTGGTCGGAGAAGAAGAACGGCAGCTTGTCGAAGTCGCCGGCCTTTCCGAGCAGTCCCTTGGCCACGCTCGGCGGCCGGTCGAGCGCGTTGGCCCAGTGCTCGACGCGGACCCGCTGACCGAGCGCGGGTGTCTCGGCGTTGGCGACGTCGCCGACGCCGAAGATGTCGGGGTTGCTGCTGCGGCCCTGGGCGTCGACGAGGATCCCGTTGTCGAGAGCCAGGCCGGCGCTCGTCGCCAGCTGCGTGTTCGGAACGGCTCCGATGCCGACGAGGACGATGTCGGCAGGGATGGTCGTGCCGTCGGCGAGCCGCACCGAGGCGGCCCGCCGACCGTCGGCCGCGGGTTCGATGGCCGCCACGGTGACGCCGGTCCGCAGGTCCACCCCGTGCTCGCGATGGAAGTCGGCGAACGACTGGCCCAGCTTCGGACCGAGTACACCGAGCAAGGGCTGGGCGGTCATCTCGAGGACGGTGACGTTCGCCCCCGCGTCCCGAGCAGCCGACGCCGCCTCCAGGCCGATCCAGCCGCCTCCGATGAGCACGACGTTCCGACCCTGCTGGAACGCCTCGCGGAGGCGTTCGCTGTCCTCCAGCGTCCTCAGGTAGAGCACGCCGTCGAGGTCGGCGCCGGGCAGGTCGCTCCGCCGCGGCGAGGCACCGGTGGCCAGGACCAGCTTGTCGTATGCGGTACGGCTTCCGTCCGCGGCCTCGACCTCGTGCGCGTCGGCGTCCACCGCCGTGACTTCGGTACCGAGGCGGAGCTCGACGTCGTGCTCGGCGTACCAGGACTCGGGGAGGACGATGGTCTCATCGGCACTCTGCTCGCCCTTGAGGAACCCCTTCGAGAGCGGCGGACGCTCATACGGCACGTGGGGCTCGGCCGCGAAGAGGACGATCGACCCCGCATACCCCTCGTCGCGCAGCGCCTCGGCAGTCTTCGCCGCCGCGAGCCCGCCACCGACGATGACCACTCGCTCGATGCTGTCCACAGTCATGATGACTCCACTCATGTCGCGTCGGTTCAACGACCGCTCGATGTGAGGATGGGGGATCATGTCGCACCCGTCACGAAACCTACGGCAGCGAGCGGTCGGCGCGCTGTGTGCTCTGTCGCTGGCCACCGTCCTCGCCGGCTGCAACCTCGTCAACCCGCCGCCGGGGCCCGACCAGGCCGCTCAGGCGCTGGCCGGCGGGCTGGCCGGCGGCGGCCTCAACCAGGTCCGGTTCGACGGGGCGACCCCGGCGAACGTCACCGCCTTTCTCGCCACGGCGATCGGCGACCTCAAGGACGTCAAGCGCACCGTCACGGTGGACCAGGTGTCCGAGCCCAAGGCCAACGACCGCACGGCGACCGCGTCCCTGGCCTTCGCCTGGACGCCGCCGTCCGCCGCCCCGGCCAGCGCAGCAACCACGACCGGGACGGCCACCGCGACGACCGACGCCACGAGCTCGGCGACCGCGTCAGCAACGACGTCGGCCGGCGCGACCGGCGGGACGGACGTCGTGTGGAACTACACGACGACCGCCAACCTCACCCGGGCCGAGGACGACACCTGGCACGTGACGTGGACGCCGGCTCTCTTCGCCCCGGGACTCACCGCCACGGAGAAGCTCGCCCTCGTCACCGTGGCCGCCAAGCGCGGAGACATCGTCGGGGCGGGTTCGACCCCGTTGATGACCGAGCGCGACACGGCCCAGGTCGGCATCGACAAGACCAAGGTCGGGGCCGACCAGCAGGCGGCTGCCGCCACGGCACTCGCTCAGCTCGCCGGCTCCGACGCGGCGGCATACGCCGCGGCGGTCATGTCGGCGGGCGCCAAGGCGCTCGTCCCGCTGATCACGGTTCGCCCCGACGACCCGCTGCTCACCTCGCAGAAGGCAGCCGTGAACGCAATCCCCGGTGCCGTGAGCGTCCCCGGGAAATCGGTCATCGGTCCGTCGCCGAACTTCGCACGCTCGATCCTCGGCACCGTCGGTGTGGCGACCGCGGAGCTGATCGCGAAGTCCAAAGGAGCGCTCAAGACAGGTGACGTCGTCGGGCTCTCCGGACTCGAACAGCGCTACGACGCACGGCTGCGGGGCACCCCCGGTCGCACCATCCAGGCCGTCGGCACCGACTCGGCCGGCAAGCAGTCGAGCCGTGATCTCTTCACGTCGCCCGCGGTCGACGGGAAACCACTCGTCGTCACCCTCGACATCACCGGTCAGACCGTGGCCGAGGCGGTACTCCAAGGCGGCCCGGGCGACACCCAGACCTCACTCGTCGCGATCCGGCCGTCGACCGGTGAGATCCTCGTGGCGGCCAACGGTCCCGGCAGCAAGGGCCTGGCCGTCGGCACCACCGGGCAGGCCGCCCCGGGCTCGACGTTCAAGATCATCACGGCCCTCGCGCTGCTCCGGGCGGGCGTCACGCCGGACTCGCCGGTTCAGTGCACGCCCACGGTCACCGTCGGCGGCCGGTCGTTCAAGAACTACAACGACTACTCGCCGGACAAGATCGGCACCATTCCGCTCAGGACGGCGTTCGCGAACTCCTGCAACACGGCGTTCATCTCCAACCAGGACAAGGTCTCGCAGGCCGACCTGGCGGGCGCCGCGGCGGCGCTGGGGATCGGCGTCGACCTCGACCTGGGCTTCCCCGCATACCTCGGATCGGTCCCCACGACGGCATCGGAGACCGAGCACGCGGCCTCGATGATCGGGCAGGCCAAGGTCCTCGTCTCGCCGATGGACATGGCGACCGCCATCGCCTCGGCCGTCCACGGCTCCGTCGTCCGCCCGCGACTGCTCGACGACAACCCCGCCGTTGCGGGTTTCCCGACCCCGGGGAAGCCGCTCCAGTCGGGCGAGGCGCAGGCGCTGCAGGCGATGCTCGGCGCGGTGGTGTCCGAGGGCAGTGGCGCACTGTTGGCGTCCGACGGGGTCACCGCGGCCAAGACGGGCACGGCGGAGTACGGCACGGCCAACCCGCCCCTCACCCACGCCTGGATGGTCGCGGCGAAGGGCGACCTGGCCGTCGCCGTCTACGTCGAGAACGGCGTCTCCGGGTCCAAGACCGCGGGGCCGCTGCTCAAGTCGTTCCTCGAGGCATACTCGGGCTGACCCGGGTCAGCCCGGCCGACCGTCGTCGTCGGTGTCGCGCCGGCCCAGCGCGTCGTCGACCCGGCCCTTCGCGCGGTCGATCAGGCTGGGCTCCTCCCCCGTCGTTTCGTCGGCCGCCAGGTCGTCGGTGGCGTCGTCTCGGGTGGTGACGTCGTCGTCGAGGCCGCGCATGTTGCCGATCCGCTCGTCATGCACGCGCTCCTCAGGCCGCGTCCCCTCGGGGCGCATCTCCTCGGAACGGCCTGGGCCATCCACGTCGTCGTCGAGGCCGCGCATGTTGCCGATCCGCTCGTCGTGCACGCGCTCCTCAGGCCGCGTCCCCTCGGGGCGCATCTCCTCGGAACGGCCTGGGCCATCCACGTCGTCGTCGAGTCCGCGCATGTTGCCGATCCGGCCACCGGTGGGCTCGTCGACATCATCGGCCTGGTGGCCGTGGTCGCCCAGTCCGGCCGCCACACCACCGGCTCCCGCGGCAGCCGCCGCCCCGAAGCCCGATCCGTCCCGGTCTGCGGCCGGGTTCTCGATCCGGTTGCCCTGCTCGTCGAGGCGGTAACCCTCGGAGTCGGTCCGCACATCCGGGTCGAGCGCGTCGGCTCGGCGCAGCTTCTCCTCGCTCGTGGCCGCCGCGGTGTCACGGTCCATGGCCGCCCGCTGGGCCTGCACCTCGAGGTGCTGCGCCTCAGCGGCGCGCTGGTCGGCCTCGGCCCGAACTCGCCGGGCCTCGGCCTCGGACGATGCCGCGGCTGCTTCCTTCTCGCGCCGCTCCATGTGATGGTCGGCGGTCGGGGCTCGCAAGTCGGCGGCCTCGACACGGCGGTTCTCCCGCTGTCGCGAGCGGGTCGCCACCACCGCGGCAATCACGGCGATCACGACGACGACAATCAGAATCCACACCCAGGCGTCCATATCGGCGCACTCCTTGTTTCGGGGGGTCGGCCCAGTCCCTTGGGCCTCTCGTCACGGTAGTGGTGACGGGCCAGGGCCGCACGACGAAGACCACAACGTGTCGAGCTCGTGATCCGTCATATTTCTCGGCGGTAGGGGTGGCGCCGACGGCGCGGACGCGATGACATAGGTGCCCTGGGCCATGAACTCCAGACCGCCGGCAGTATGGCGCGGCGGGGCCCGACCAAGGAGGCTCGAATGTCCGAAACGGCACCAAGCGAGGCGGTCGACGACAAGACAGACCAGGCGTCCGGGGGAGCGGAGGAGAATTCGGTGGAGATCGATACCGTGCTCCCCCACTCCGTCGACCACGTGTGGCGCGTCCTCACGACCAACGACGGCGTGCAGGCCCTGCTCGGTCGTGGCGCCCGCCTCGGTGGCAAGGGCGAACCGTGGCACGCCGACGACGGCAGCCACGGCGTCTGGCGCAGTTACCACCCCTTGGAACAGGTCCGCGTCTCCTGGCATGCAGACGCCGACTCCCCCCGATCGCTGGTCGACCTCCATCTCGCCCCGGAGGGTGAGGGGACCCGTGTCCTGCTGCGCCACGAACCGGCCGGACCCAACCGCGCCGCGCTACAGCAGCGGTGGTCCGACGCGCTCGAGCGCCTCGACGCCCTCGCCTGACCCGGTCGCGCCAGGGCTGAGGCCTCGTCTACGAGGCAACGTAGGTTCTGCCCAGATCGCACAGTGATACTGGCCCGATGGCCCGCTCTGCCGCTCGGTGGACCCCGGCCGTCGTGTCCGCAATGGTCGCCGCGGCCGCGCTGGCAGCGTGCAGCAGCACCGAGCCGACCGGCGCTTCGACGACCGTCGCCGTGTCGGTCCAGCCCGGTCCCAACCTGGCCTGGAGCGCGGTGGAGCTGCCCGCGGGGGTCGAGCCGAAGACGCTCACCACGATGGCCGACCGGCTGCTCGTCGGCGGCCTCAAAGCGGGCGACACTCCCGAGACGCCCTCGCCGGTGATGCTCGTGCTCGACGCCGGGGACATCTCCCAGACCGTGCCCCTCACGCCGCAGTCCCCGTATGCCCCTGTCGCTCGCTGGTACTCCGTCGCCACCGACGGCACTCGCATCGTCGCGATCGGTGGCGCGAACGGAGGTGCCCACGCCAACGTCCGCTGGACCACCTGGAGTGGGACCCTGGCCGGAGTTCAGGAGCTGCCGCAGAACTTCTACACGTTCGGTGGATGGGGCGCAGGCGACCTGGTCGACGCCGTCATCACGCCGGGCGGGGACGCCCTGGTCGGCAGCTGGGGCGGCGCCCAGGCCGGTCTCGACGCCGCGGTCTGGACCTTCGCGAACCCGGTCTGGACCCGGCAGGACCCGGCCGGGACCGCCCTGGAGAGCACCGCGACGCTGCTCGTCGGGCCCCGCGGCGCGACGAGCGACGGCGACGGCATCCTCGTGAGCGGCTCCGCACTGCACTTGGACGACGGCGTCAAGCAGACCGCCGCCGTGTGGCGATCTTCGGGTGTCAACACCGGCTGGCACCGGATCGACCTGCCCGACTCGGGCATCCACAGCGAGAGCGTCTCGGCGCGTTGCGGCGGCCCGTCCGGCGCCGGCTGCGTCGTCGCGGGCCAGGTCGACGGCCGGCTCGCAGTGTGGTCCCTGGACGGCGACCACGCGACCCGGCAGACGGGCATACCCGCGCTCGCGGTCGGCGACCAGGACGTCGTGCCGGCGCCGGTCATCGCCCGCTCGACATCCGTCATCACGAGCCCCAACGGGGCGGCCGCGGCCGTCCTGAGCCGGTCCGACACCGGTTCGTGGGCGGTCTCGCCGGGACCGGCCGGACTCCCGGTCGCCGCCGCCCTCGTCGGCGACCGCCTCTACGTCGCGACCCGCCCTGCGGCCGGCGCCGCTGCGACCCTCTTCGTGAGCCGCTGGTCCGGCTGACCGTCTCAGGCCGCCGGCAGCTCCGCGGGCAGACCGAACGTCTCGAACAGCCGCAGGTCGAAGTAGGCCGTGACCCGCTCGACGCCGTGCGGTCCGACGGTCAGCTGCTGGAGCTGGAACGGTAGCATCCGGCCGTCCTCGGACTTCATGTAGAGCCCGTATGCGGGTTGCCCGTTCGCCGTCGTCGGGACCAGCCGCATGTCGCCGGCTTTGCTGGCCGGGCACTGGGTGGCGATGAGGGTGCCGATCGTCTCGTTGCCTTGGTACCAGCCGGTGAACGGCGGCATGTCCCAGATCGCGTCCGTCGTGAGCATCTCGACGATCGCGTCGATGTCGTAGGCCTCGAACGCCGCGACGTAGCGCTCCAGCTTGGCCTTGACCTTCGGGTCGGTGGCGTCGAGGTGGGACGACGCCTCGTCGACAGGGGCGAGCTTCTCGACGTGGGCGCGGGCCCGCTGGAGCGCGCTGTTGACCGCGGCGACGGTGGTGTCGAGCGCCCGGGCCACCTCCGCGGCCCGCCAGTTGAGGACATCACGGAGGATGAGAACCGCACGCTGCATGGGCGTGAGGTGCTGGAGCGCGGCGATGAAGGCGATCCGGATCGAGTCGTGGGTGACCGCGGTGGCCTCGGGGTCCTCGGGGGCAGTGCCGGCGCCGGCGACGAGCCGGTCGGGCATCGGCTCGAGCCAGGTGATCTCCGGCCGGGACTCCAGCGCACCGGTGGGGTCGGAAGCGGGTGCCCCGAGGCCGGTGGGAAGCGGCCGGCGTGACCGGCTCTGCAGCGCCGTGAGGCACGTGTTGGTCGCGATCTGGTACATCCAGGTCCGCAGCGAGGAGCGTCCCTCGAAGCCGTGGAAGGCTCGCCAGGCGCGGATGTAGGTCTCCTGGACGAGGTCCTCGGCGTCGTGGACGGAGCCGAGCATCCGGTAGCAGTGGGCCATCAGCTCGCCGCGCAGTGGCTCGACGAGGGCCATGAACTCGCCGTCGGTCTCGACGTGGTCGCCGACGGGTTCGGTCGTCGCGGGGGTACGGGTCTGGCTGGCCACCGAAGTCATGGAGACGAACCTACGCGTCCCCACGGACACCCGGCCGACAGATTCTCGACGTCGTGACAGTCTCACGCTGCATGAGGCGGATGATCTTCGTGAACCTGCCGGTCACGGACCTGCCGGCGTCACGGGACTTCTACACCGCCCTTGGCTTCCCGGTGAACGAGGCGTTCTCCGACGAGCAGGTCGCCGCCATCGTCGTCTCCGAGACGATCGTCGTCATGCTCGTGGCGCGGGACCGGTTCGCGGAGTTCGTCGCCGGTGAAGTCGGCGACCCTCGTGACGGTCCCACCGCCATCACCTGCCTCAGCGCGGAGTCGCCGGAAGAGGTCGACCGCCTGGTGGGCGCCGCGCTCGCCGCGGGTGGGTCGACCTGGCTGCCCAAAATGGAGGACGGCCCGATGTACGGTCACAGCTTCGCCGACCCCGACGGTCACGTCTGGGAGATCATCCACATGAACCTGGGCAGTGTGGACGGCTCGGCCATCGGCTAGCCCCTCACCACCGTCAAGGCCAGTCGGATCTGCTGCTCGAACAAGAGGCCACGCTCCTTGAACGTGTCCTCGCCGTACTGGCCGAACACCTCCAGGCTGACGGCGCCGAAGAGGGTCGCCCACAGGAGCACCGCTCGAGCCATCACCGCGGGGTCGACGTCCATCCCGACGTCAGCGGCCACCCTGGCGAGGTCCGCCCTCAGGGGCCGCGGGACCGGTACGAGGGCCGGGCCGTCGGTGACGTCGCCCGCCGTGACGCCCTCGGCGACGAGGCGCAGCAGGGCGAGGATGACCCGGGTGCCGGGCTCCATGGTCTGCTCTCCGGGTGCCTCGTACCCCGGCACCGGGCTGCCGTAGAGCAAGGCGTAGCGCGCCGGCTCACCCAGCGCCCAGTCGCGAACGGCATTGCAGACGGCCAGGATCCGCGTATCCCAGGCCGCGCGTGCGGCGTCGGCCAGCCGTGCGTCCACCGCGTCGCCGAGCTCGGTGTATGCGTCGACGACCAGCAGGGTCAGCAGCTCGTCCCGGCTCCCGACGTACCGGTACACGGCGGACGACACCATTCCCAGATCGCGGGTCACCGCGCGCAGTGAGAGGGCGGCGGCCCCGTACTGTGTGAGGTGCCGCCGACCGATCTCGAGCACCTGGCGGGTGACGTCGTCCCGCCGGCGAGCGCGCACTCCTTCGCTCATGGTCTGAGCCTGTCACAAATTCGAGAGCACTGCTCTTGACTCGGGCGAAAGCCATATCGCATACTTAACGAGAGCACCGCTCTCGAATTTGAAGGAGACACGACATGAACCAGCAGCCCGGCTCGCCCACTCGCTACGTCGCCCCGACCTCGCGCGGAGACGTCCTCTTCATGAAGGCGGTCCGGTGGCTCACCGAGCACGGTGTGAGCCTGCTCGGCTCACGCGTGCTCACGGTCCGCGGCCGGCGCACCGGCACGCCGCAGTCGGTTCCCGTCAACCTCCTCACCCTCGACGGGGACCGCTACCTGGTGGCGCCGCGCGGCAACACCCAGTGGGTGCGCAACGTCCGCGCCGCCGGAGAGGCCAAGCTGCGGGTCGGTCGGCGCGTCGAGCAGGTCCGCCTCGTGGAGGTCCCTGTCGGCGACCGCGGGCCGGTCCTCCGGGTCTACCTGCAGCGGTGGGGCTGGGAGGTCGGCCGGTTCGTCGAGGGCCTGTCCAAGCGGTCCACGGACGCCGAGCTCGCAGCCGCCGCACCGGGTATGCCGGTTTTCCGCGTGACGGCCGTCTCCACCACTACCGTGGCGGCGTGACCACGCAGGGGCGTCGTCCATCGGTTCGATCGGTAGGCGCCGGAGCCGGCCGCTGCAGGCATGCTCGCGACGGTTCCGGATCTACCTGCCCGAGGACACCGCGGCCCACTTCTCCCGCAGGCACAGCAAGGCTGCTCGAACGCCTCGGTCGTTCTCATGGAGATCGGCCCGTTCGCCCGCTGACGCGGAGCTCCAGTCGCTGACCGGCCACAAGGCCTGACGGCGCCGCCTGTTGGAGGTTTGTCTAAGGTTTGTACAATGTGCGGATGACCTCGGTCATCCATCCCACCGCTGCCGGCGACACGACCGCGTCTGACGAGGTCCACCCACCCGGCGGCGTGCGCATCGGCGAGCTGAGCCGTCGAGTCGGCGTGAGCGCCGAGCTGCTGCGCGCGTGGGAACGCCGGTACCAGCTGCTGCAGCC
>Ga0307289_10000531_pt1 | contig 16492 bp, 11 predicted proteins | sample ER_DNA_143_FD_194483 | JGI IMG/M metagenome (GOLD analysis project Ga0307289, IMG submission 194483) | Bulk soil microbial communities from the East River watershed near Crested Butte, Colorado, United States - ER_DNA_143 | ecosystem: Environmental > Terrestrial > Soil > Floodplain | place...
TTTAGCCCGCCGTTCAGGAGATCCCAGGCGATCACGCCCTGGCAGCGGTCGTCGTCGACGACGAGCTTCCAGGCGAAGAACTCCTCGTACACCTGGAGGTCGCGCTTCATGACCTGCTCGTAGAGGACGTGGATCAGAACGTGCCCGGTGATGTCGGCTGCGTACGCCGTTCGTGGCGCACCGGCTGCGCCGAACGGCCGCTGCGCGATGCGCCCATCCTCGGTGCGCGAGAAGACCGCGCCCCAATGCTCGAGCTGGTACACGTCGCCGGGCGCCTCATCGCAGAGGATCTGGATCGCGTCCTGGTCGCCCAGGTAGTCGGAGCCCTTGACCGTGTCGAACGCATGCTCCTCGGGGCTGTCCTCGGAGGCGTTCCCGAGCGCGGCGTTGATCCCGCCCTCGGCCGCGCCCGAGTGGCTGCGCACCGGATGGATCTTCGAAAGAAGCGCGACATCCGCGCCGAGATCGTGAGCCTCGATCGCGGCGCGCATCCCTGCGCACCCGGCGCCGACAACCAAGACGTCGTGTGTGGCTTCCACCAGCCATGGACGCTATCGAACGGAAGAGCCGCCGTGCCTTGTGACAGCTGCGGCGAATGTCTCGCTCGCACAGGCTCCGCGGCCCCGGCCTGGTGGCGCCGGGGCCGCGGACGCTCGTCGTCAGCGACTCAGTGCCCGCACACCGTGCGGGATCGTCACCGTTGCCCCTTGCTGACGACAAGGTTCACCTTCGTGCCGGCCGGCCTGCGCAGACCGGGCCTCGGGCCCTGTGCGATCACGTGCCCGCGGGCCTTGTGGGAGGCCACTCGCCGCACCCGGCCGAGCGCGCAGTGCGCGCCGCGAATCGATTTGCGGGCTCCGGCCAGCCGCTTCCCGATGAGGCGCGGAACGACGCAGACCGGGCGCCGGGAGACGCGGCGGCTCGGCGCAGAAGCAGCCGTTGCCGACCCGGCGCCGTTGGTCGCGGTCACGATCACGACCAGGTTGCTCCCCAGGTCGCCGCGGCTCACCGTGTAGTTCGACTCCTCTCCGATGTCGGTGCACGTCCCACTTCGGCATCGCTGCCACCGATACGTATACGAGGGCTCGGTGCCGCTCCACTGTCCGTCGTCCACGGTCAGGTTTACGCCCAGGTACGGATTCCCCGTGATCGAGGGTGGGATCACGTTCGCCGGGGGCGATGGCGCCACGATGCCCGTCGTGTCCGACTCGGCGGTCTGGGAACCTGCCGCGTTCGACGCCGTCACGAGCACTTGCAGTCGATACGCGACGTCGGAGCTCGTGAGCAGGTACGTCGCCCCGTTCGCACCCGAGATCGGCTGGCAGCTGTTCGTCGTGCAGCGCAGCCACTGATAGCCGAAGGCGAGCGGCGGGGTTCCGCCCCACTGCCCCGTGGTCGCGCTCAGCTGGGCGCCGTCGATCGGGCGTCCCAGAATCGACGGCGGCCCGTGGTTGACCGGAGCGAGGATCGTCCGGCTCCAACGGAGCGTGAGGTCGCCCCAGTCGCCATAGGCACCGTCGACGGCGATCCGGTACTCCTGCCCGGCCGCGGCGGTGAACGACACGCGTGCGCCGTACTCGTTCGGACAGTCGTTGTCGTCCTGCGTGACCCGCGTTAGCCCATCGACGCTCGAACCGGTGTAGACCGCGACCATCGTGTCGAAGTAGCTGTCGCAGAGCTCGAACGTTGCCGGCCCGGTCGAGGGAGCCGTCCAGCGGTACCAGACCGAGGCAGACCCGTACGGGCCGTGCTCGGGCTCTCCAGGCTCGAGGGTCGCATAGCGGTTGTCTCCGTCGATCGAACCGCTGTCGCCCGGTAGCTCGTTGGCCGCAGCGAAGTCGTCGTTCGACGGCCCGAGGCCCCAGCCGAGCTCGAAGTAGCCCGCGGCACCGTTCGCGCCGTCGACGGCGATCTTGTACGTCACACCGGCGCTCGCCATGAACGTCAGCCAGCTCTGTTCGCCACAGCCGTTGTCGTCGGCCGCGACCTGTTGGAGCTGGACGACGTCGTCGCCCACGTAGACCGCCAGCAGCGAGTCGAACTCCGCGTAACAGAGGTTCAAGGTCGCTCGGCCAGAGGTCGGAGCCGTCCAGCTGTACCAGACCGAGGCTCCGCCGGTGTTCCCGGCGTGATTCGGCTCGCCCGGCTCCTTCGTCGCATCGGTGTTGTCGCCCTCGACCCAGCCGAAGCGATCGGTGATCGTCTCGGCGTTTGCGAAGTTGTCGTTCGGCGGGGCCGCCGCTGAAGCACTCCCGGGAGCGACGAGGACGAAGAGCAGCACCGCAACTGCCAACAGGGGCAGACGGCGCAACGATCTCAGAGTGATGCCCTTCAAGTCTTTCTCCTTTCGTTGGCTGTACACGGACGTCCAGCCTGGAACGCGCCGCTCACACGGGCCTCACGCCACGCTCATACGCACCGGCAAAACAAGAAAAGGCCCCCGGCAGTCGTGCATGCCGGGGGCCGTATTCCATCGAGGAATCTGTCCGTTGATTACCGGCGACGGCCTTTGCCGACGACGAGCTTCACCTTGCCGCCGCTCGGGAGGATCGTGCCGGCGCGCGGGCTCTGGGAAAGCACGCGGCCTTTCTTCATCTGCTTCGAGGGCTTCCGGGTGACCTTGCTCACCGTGCACCGCGCCTTTCTGATCCGCGCCCTAGCGACGCCGAGCTTCTTGCCCCGAACGTTCGGCACCTTGCACGGCGGCAGTGCTCCGACGTAGCGGGCCACGGCGAAGTCCCAGGTGGTCTGGTCTTCGGGACCGCTGATGCCGCCGAGCACGATCTTGCCGCCCGGTGCAAGGGCCACGGAGTAGGAAAAGTCGGCGGGCCCGCCGAGATCGGTCACGATGGTTCCATCGGACCCGAAGGTCTCGTCCAGATTCCCGTTAGGTCGAAACCGGGCGACGGCGAAATCGCCCGGCGCCATACTGCCGGCGGCGACGATGTTGCCGTCCGGCTCAACGGCGAGCGAGTAGGCGCTCGCGCTCTCGAGAGGAGCGGTTGCCATCCCGCCCTCGCCAAAGGACGTGTCGATGCTGCCGTCGGCGTTGAGGCGCCTGACGCTGAAGCCAGAGCTATCGGAAACGGCGACGGTCTTGCCGTCGGTCTGCACGGCGACGTCCGTAATCAGACCATGGGTCATCACGATCCCGTCGCCATCGAAGGAAGCGTCAAGACTGCCGTCGGACAGGTAGCGGATGACGATGCCGGCGTTTCCGCTTCCTCCGCCGACGATGATCTTGCCGTCCGGCTGGACGGCAACGGTTTGAGCGAAGTCCTCGGAACCCGGGGCGATGGCGGTTGTCACCCTGCCGTCGGCGGAGAATGAGGTGTCCAGCGAGCCATCCGGGTTGTAACGCGCGACCGCGACATCGAAGGGAATCTCCGAAGGAGGTCGGCTCCAGCCTGCAGCGAGGATCTTGCGATCGGGCTGGACGGCGATCGCCACGGCGTAATCAGTCTGCGACGCGAAGTCCGTGATCACCTTGCCGTCGCCATCGAAAGCGGTGTCGAGCGCGCCGTCGGCGTTGTAGCGGGCGAGGGCGAAGTCGGCAGCCGTACCGCTGCCCGGGATGCCCACGGCTCCCGCCATCACGATTTTGCCGTCCGGCTGGAGCGCACCGGCGGTTCCGAGTTCCGACGACGTCGGAGCGAACCGCGTCCGAACCTTCCCGTCACCGTCGAACGTGGGATCGAGCGCGCCGGTCACTTTGTAGCGGGCAAGGGCGAAGCTTCCGCCGCCGTCGGCGGAATCCACATCACCTGCAGCGACGATCCGGCCGTCGGCCTGCACGGCAACGCTGTACGCACGGTCACTCGATCCGCCCGCGAAATCGGTTCGCACGATGCCGTCGGCATCGAAGGTCGTGTCGAGATCGCCCGCGGCGGCCGAGAGCCCGGTGGTGAAGACCAGAGCGCAGGTGACCGCGGAAATGCTGAGAAGTCGCAGATTCTTCATTCCATCCCCTTTGGTATGGACTCGAGAGGATCAGGTCTGCCTGCGGCGGACAGGCGCGGTGGCCGTGATCGTGCGCCGGGCTCGAGCCGCCAATGCGGCTCCCGCCCTTCGCTGCGAAATACCGCAACGACAGCCAGATAGCGCTCCGCCTCGCTGACGAGACTCTCCGTTTGTACGTTCTGCATGCGGCCAAGGCTGTGCCGCGCGCCTCATGCGGCGCTCACGTACGGCTCACACCGGAGCATGGAAGCGAGCGCTCGACAGTGGTAAAACGGCGCAAGTGCAACCAATCGAGTTCCGCGTACTTGGCCCATTCGAAGTCTGGGCGGGGGGACGCGCGCTCGAGCTGAAAAGGCGAAAGCAGCGCGCCCTCCTGGCGTTGCTGTTGCTGCACGCGGGTGAAGTGGTCTCGACCGACCGCCTGATCGAGGAGCTGTGGGCGGGAAAGCCTCCCAAAGCGGCGGTCGGCTCCCTCCAGAACCTCGTCTCTGATCTGCGCAAGGCACTCGGCCCAGACCTCGTGCGCACTCGCCAGCCCGGCTACGTCCTGGACGTCGAGCCTGAGCAAGTCGATCTGCACCGCTTCGAGCGGCTCGTTGCGCAGGCGTCCGAGGGCGGAGATGCCGAGCGGCGTTCAGAGCTCCTGCGCGAGGCACTCAGCCTCTGGCGCGGGCCGCCGCTGGCCGACCTCGCGTTCGAGAGCTTCGTACACATCGAGGTGGCTCGGCTCGAAGAGCTTCGCACGGCTGCCCGCGAGGAGCTGATCGACGCCGAACTGGAACTGGGCCATCACGCCAAACTGATCGGCGAGCTCGAGGGCCTCGTCACGGAGAACCCGCTGCGCGAGCGGTTGCGCGGGCAGCTCATGCTTGCCCTCTACCGCTCCGGGAGGCAGGCCGAGGCGCTCGAGGCGTACAGGCGCGCACGAGAGACTCTTGTCGACGAGCTCGGCATCGATCCGTCGCCAGAGCTCCAGCGGCTCGAGCAGTCCATCCTGCGTCACGACGCCGAGCTCGACCTCCCCGCGGCTCCGATCGCCGCCGAGCAGCCGACCGGCGAACGACGCAAGACAGCTACCGTCCTGTTCGCCGACATCGTGGACTCGACGAGCTTCGCGGCGGCTCTCGATCCGGAGGTTCTACAGGCGGTCATGCGGCGGTACTTCGACACGGTCCGGACCATCGTCGAGCGCCACGGTGGCACGATCGAGAAGTTCATGGGCGACGCCGCGATGGCCGTTTTCGGAGTGCCGCAGACGCACGAGGAAGACGCACTTCGTGCGGTTCGCGCGGCGCGCGACCTTCGCGAGGCGCTGATCGCACTCAACTCGGAGCTCAGCCGGGAACACGGGCTGGAGCTCCGGGTCAGGATCGGGATCAACACAGGCAAGGTACTCACCGGCGACGCGGCGGCCGGCCAGCCATTTGCGACGGGCGCCGCGGTGAACGTCGCTATGCGCCTCCAGCAAGCGGCGCTTCCCGGCGAGACGCTGCTCGGCGCGCCGACGCAGGCTCTACTCGGAGAGGGAGCGGAGGTCGAGCCGATCGAGCCGATCGATGCCGGCGGCACGCACGACCTCATCCAGGCTTTTCGCCTGCTGGCGGTGGACGAAGGCGCTCCACTACGAGGGTTGAGCAGCGCGGCCTTCATCGGCAGACAGGGCGAGCTCGAGGCGCTCGAAACAGAATTCCGAGCCGCGCGCGACGAACGACGGAGCCGAACTCTGATCGTGCTCGGAGAAGCAGGCCTCGGGAAGACGCGCCTCGCATCGGAGTTCGTCGCCTCGCTCGGCGAGCAGGCCTCCGCGCTCGTCGGCCGCTGCGTCTCGTACGGCGAGGGAGCGACATACCTCCCGCTCGCCGAGATCGTGCGGCAAGTCGCCCCCGAACGGCCGCAGGCGACGATCGAACGTTTGCTCGAAGGCGACGAGCACGCAGCCGTCGTCTCAGAGCGAATCGCCGAGCTGATAGGCCAGAGCGAGGGCACGGCGCCTACCGGAGAGCTCTTCTGGGCCCTGCGGCAACTCTTCGAGGGGCTTGCACGCCGCAGTCCGCTCGTCGTCGTCTTGGAGGATCTGCACTGGGCCGAGCCGACGCTGCTCGACTTCGTCGAATACCTCGCTGCGTGGCCGGTCGAGACGCCGCTCCTTCTCGTCTGCCTCGCGCGGCCTGAGCTCCGTGATGAACGGCCGGGCTTGGGTGCCGAGGCCGAAGTGCTACGACTCGAGCCTCTCGAGGACGCTGCGATCGACCTGCTCGTGGGCGAGCTCGGCGGCGCAGAGGTCGGCGCTGAGGCGCGACAGCGGATTGCCTCCCTGGCCGAAGGAAACCCCCTCTTCGTCGAACAACTCCTCGCGTTCCTCGAGGAGGCTGGGCCAGAAGCGCTCGAGTCGGTCCCGCCCTCGGTCGAGGCGCTGCTCGCGAGCCGGCTCGACCGCCTGGAAACGAGAGATCGTCTCCTGCTCGAGCGAGCCGCCGTTGCCGGACGTGAGTTCTCGCGAGGAGCCGTCGTGCACTTGACCCCGCCGGAGGAGCTCACAGGGATCGACCGCCGGCTCAGGAGCCTCGCCGGACGAAGCCTGCTTCGGGAGGTACGGGGGGAAGACGACGCGCTCCGCTTCCAGCACGTGCTCATCCGCGACGTCGCGTATTCGGCGATCACGAAGGAGCGCCGCGCCGACCTGCACGAGCGCTACGGATCATGGCTCGACGCGCGCAACGAGCCGGACGAGCTCGTGGGCTACCACGCCGAGCAGGCGCACCGGTACCGCCGCGAGCTCCAGCCGAGCGACCCGGAGCTCGGACGGCTGGCGTCCTGGGCCGGGGAGCGGCTCGCAGCAGCCGGCATCCGCGCCTGGAAACGGGCGGATACGCCGGCAACGGTGAACCTACTCGGTCGCGCGACCGCGCTCCTTTCGGCCGACGACGCGAGGCGTATCGAGCTGCTCTGCGAGCTAGGCGTGGCGCAGAGGGCTTCGGGCGATTTCAAGCGCGGCGAAACGACGCTGGCCGAAGCGAGCGAGGCGGCCTCGTCCGCTCACGACCAGCGCATGAGGCTCCGCGCTCAGATCGAGCTCGCCCACCTGCATCTCTTCAGCGATCCCGAGGGCGCGTCGGTCGAGTTGCTCGAGCTTGCGGCCCAGGCGATTCCGATCTTCGAGGAGCTGAGCGACGAGCGGGCACTAGGGCGCACCTGGCGTCACGTCGGCTACGTACGCTCGATCGAAGGGAGGATCGGCGACTGGCAGGAGGCCGTCGAGCGAGCCCTCGTTCACTACCACCGCTCCGGGTGGTCGGTATCGGGTTGCCTCCAGGACCTCGCTTCCGCGCTCTTTTACGGCCCCACTCCCGTCGCCGAAGCTCTCGATCGCTGCGAGGAGCTTCTAGACGAGGCGACCGACCGGGCCGGGCGGGCAAACGTGCTGGCGTTCATGGGCGGGCTCGAGGCGATCGACGGCCGGTTCGACGTCGCTCATCGCTATGTCGCCGAGGCCGCGACGACCTACGAGGAGATCGGCGAGGTCTACGCTCGTGCGAACAGCAGCGGCCGCGTGCTCGGGCGGATCGAGATGCTCTCGGGTGACGCTGCGAAAGCCGAGCGCGTGCTCGAGGACTGCTGCAGGACCTTGGAACGCGTGCACGACGCCGCCGGCCTTTCCACGGTTGCCGCCGAGCTCGCAGACGCCCTGTATGTGCAGGGGCGATACGACGAAGCGAAGGCCTGGCTCGATCTCGCGCAGAAGCGCGCCGCCTCGGATGACGTCAGCGCACAGTGGTCCTGGCGCCGGACGCGTGCCAAGCTTCTCGCTCGTGCCGGTGACTTTCGCAAGGCGAAGTCACTCGCAGAGGAGGCGGTGCGGATCGCGGCGCGGACGGATGCGCTCAGCGATCACGGAGCCGTCCTGCTCGATCTCGCGGAGGTACTCCGACTGGCCGAGCGCCCTGCGGAGGCCGCCGAGCGGGTCGAGGAAGGACTCCTCTTGTTCGACCGCAAGGGCAATCGCGTCTCGGCCGAGGCTGCGCGGGCGATGTTGAGCGAGCTGACGGTCGCGTAGCTTTCAAAAACACGAAGAGCTCCGTTCGGAGCTCTTCGTGATCCTGCATGAGGGGCCGGCATGCGGCTCCTCTGTCCTCTCAGGGGCCGCCGCCTCCTGGGAAGTTCGCCATGAGCGCTGCGGTGACGACGCTGGCGGCGAGAATGAAAAGCCTGATGAGCATGGGGGTCACCTCCTTTCGCCCCCACGCTCGGAGGGCGCGCAAACGGCGGGGTCACCGCCCGCTCACGGGCCGCTAACGAAGAAACAGCCGGCCAACGGGAAGGATTTCCACGGCGCCCGGGTAACATCCCGACTCGTGGCGAAAATGCTCTTCCGGCTGCCCGAGGCGGCCAACGTCATCGAGAACCCGTCCGCGGCGGACGTCAAAGAGCTGGTGGCGCAGATGCCGAACGCGAAGCCGACGCGGCACGGGAACCTGAACGTCCAGACCGAGGTCGTCTCCCGCTCGAAGCGCTCGACGTACATCGTCACCGACGAGCCCGACGGTCAGAACCAGGCGATCACGCGCGAGGAAGGCCACAAGTGGGCCGAGGCGCAGGACGCGTATATCGCCGATCAGGACATGGTCGTGATCGATGGCTTCATCGGGAACGACCCGGACTTCCGCACGCCTGCGAGGCTCTACATCGAGGCGGCGAACGCAAACATCGCCGCGATGCAGCAGCAGCTCTACTTCACTCCCGCCGAGGAAGAGCACGAGCCGGAGCTGACCGTCGTCTACACGCCGAACCTGAAGGCCGAGGGCTATCCGGACGACCGCCTGATCGCGGTCGACCTCGAGCAGGGCGTGACGCGCGTCTTCAACTCGGACTACTTCGGCGAGTCGAAGAAGGGCGGGCTGCGCATGTGGAACAAGCTCGTGTACGACCGCGGCGGGCTCCCGCTGCACGCGGGCTGCAAGATCATCCCCACGCCTGCCGGCCGCAGGGTCGGGCTCATCGTCGGGCTCTCGGGCACGGGCAAGACGACGACGACCTTCACGCGCCAGAACGGCTCGCTCCCGGTCCAGGACGATTTCGTCGCCTGGATGCCCGACGGCCGGATCATGGCCACGGAGAACGGCTGCTTCGCGAAGACCTTCGGTCTCAACCCCGACGACGAGCCGACGATCTACGGCGCGGTCACGCAGCCCGACTCGTACCTCGAGAACGTGTCCCAGCACGGCGACGAGGTCGACTTCTACGACACGAGCTACACGCCGAACGGACGGGCGACGTTCCCCTTCGGCGTCATCGAGTCAGGCGTGGACGAGGAGGTCGACGACGCGCACTTCCTGCTGATCCTGAACCGCAACGAGAACATCATTCCCGCCGTCGCCAAGCTCGAGGGCCCGCAGGCAGCGGCCTTCTTCATGCTCGGCGAGACGGAGGGCACGAGCGCCGGGGGCGCGGACGAGGCCGGTGTCTTTCTCCGCGTGCCCGGAACGAACCCCTTCTTCCCGATGCCGCACGACCTCCAGGGCAACCGCTTCCTCGAGCTGCTCGAGGAGCACCCGCTCGAGGTCTACCTGATGAACACCGGACGGGTCGGCGGGCCGGAAGAGGACGAGCGCTCGAAGAAGGTCAAGATCAAGCACTCCTCCGCGATCGTGAAGGGCATCGCCGAAGGCACGATCGAGTGGGTCGAGGATCCGGACTTCGGCTACAAGGTGGCCGCATCGGTGCCGGGCATCGACCGCGAGGACATCGACATCCTGCAGCCGCAGCGGCTGTACGCGGCCACCGGCCGCAAGCAGGAGTGCGACGAGGGCATCGCGCGCCTCAAGGACGCGCGCGCCGAGTTCCTCACGAAGTTCCCGAGCCTGTCCGAAGAGATCGTCAACTCGGTTCACTAGCAGGCGATCGAGTCACGAGCGCGAATCCGTCTTGGTGGCGGACCGCGCCCTCATCGAACGGTTCCTCGACTCGCCCGAGCTGTCGGATGCGACGCGTCGCGCGTACCGGGTCGACGTCGAGGAGCTCGCGTCCTGGCTTCGGAAGCGCGGGCGGTCGCTCGAGGACATCGACGCCGCGACTCTGAGCGACTACACCGCCGAGCTCGGCGCCGCGCGCCCGGGGCGGGATCCGAGCAAGCTCGCCCCCGCGACGATCGCGCGCAAGCTGGCCGCGGTGCGCGCCTTGCTCCGGTTCGCGCTCGGTGCGGGACGCGTCCCTGACGCGCAGCTCGGGCCCAGGCGCGCGCGCCGCCTACCGGATGCGCCCAAGTCCGAGGAGGTCGACGGGGTGCTCGATCAGTACGCCGGCGTCGACCCGCTTGCGCTCCGCAACCGCGCTCTGCTCGAGCTCGTTTACTCGGCCGGGCTGCGCAGCCGCGAGGCGGTCGACCTCGATCTCGGCGACGTCGATTTCGAGCAGGAGGCGGTCCACGTCCGGGGCAAGGGCGGCAAGGAGCGAGTCGTCCCGCTCGGCGAGGAGGCCGCGTACCGGCTGCGTCTCTACCTGGACGACGCCCGTCCGCAGCTCGTCAACGGCGCCGTGGACGCGCTGTTCGTCTCCGCGCGCGGACGGCGACTCGACACGAGCACTCTCAGGCGGCTGTTCCCGCACCCGCACCGGCTGCGGCACGCCTTCGCGACGCACCTGCTCGAAGGCGGCGCCGACCTCCGCGTGATCCAGGAGCTGCTCGGCCACAGTTCGCTCTCGACGACGCAGACGTACAGCCACGTGGACGGGAAGCGGCTGCGCAAGGTCTATGACCGGGCCCACCCGAGATCCTGAAGTCGAAGCATTTCTTGCGGTCTCGGCGGCGCGGCTGGCGCCGAGGACCGTCGAGGCGTATCGGCGCGACCTGGCCGCGCTGACGGACTTCCTCGGCCACAAGCCCTCGCAGGGGACGCCCGAGGAGCTCGACCGCTACGTCGCCGAGCTGCGCGCGCGCGGGCTGGCGGCGACGACGATCGCGCGCCGCATCGCGGCCGTCAGGTCGTTCTTCCGCCATCAGATCCTGATCGGAGCCCAGAAGGAGAACCCCGCAGCCGACGTCGGCCTACCGCGCAGAGCGCGCCGCCTGCCGCGCACACTCTCGCCTGGAGAAGCGGAGCGGCTCGTCGAAGCGGCCAACGGCACGGCGCCGCGCGACCTACGCGACCGCGCGCTCGTCGAACTCCTCTACGGCGCGGGCCTGCGCGTCAGCGAGACGGTCGGGCTCGAGCGGAACGGCGTCGACCTCGAGGAACGGCTCGTCCGCTCGATCGGCAAGGGCGGCAAGGAGCGAATCGTGCCGCTCGGGCGCAGCGCCGCCGACGCACTCCGCCGCTACCTGAGCCGCGGTCGGCCCTTCCTGGACAAGCGCCACAGGCCGGAGCTGTTCCTCAACGCCAAGGGCGGCCCGCTGACGCGCGCCGGCGCATTCCTGATCCTGCGCCGCCTGGCCGGGAAAGCCGGCCTCGAACCGACCCGGATCCACCCGCACCTGCTGCGTCATTCGTTCGCCACGCACCTGCTCGAGGGAGGCGCCGACCTTCGGAGCGTCCAGGAGATGCTCGGCCACGCCGACCTTGCCACGACCGAGCTCTACACGCACGTCACCGACCGCAGGCGCCGCGACGCGTACTTCTCGGCCCACCCCCACGCGAAGAGAAAACTCAAGGTTTCCGGCGGCGCGCCGATGGCAAGACCTAAGAAGGATGGCTCAGCTTGACCCGCACATGGCAATGCTCTTCGCTCTCACGAGCGGCGTCGGCTACCTGATGATCATGAGCGGGATCGGCAAGAGCATGCTGGACTGGAAACGCCGTCGCTCGTGCCCCTCCTGCGGGCGCACTCCCTGCTCCTGTCGCTAGCGCCGGGCCGCGCCCTTCTTTCTCAACCGCTCGCCAATCTTGCCCGCCGCCGCACGAAGCTCTTTGTCCTGCTCGTCGTCGTCTGCGATCGAACTCAGGAGCAGGATCGTCTCGCGCTGCGGAGAGCCGTGGTCGAGGCAGATCACTGCGAGCCGGCGCACGGCCTGGTTGTCGTCGTGCGAGGCGAGCTCGTGCAGGAGCGGGCGCAGGTCGTTGACGAGCCCGGGATGGTCACGCGAGAGGAGCTCGAGCGAGATCAGCGCCGAGCCTCGGCACGCGGGGCTCTCGTCCTCGAGCCCGCGCCGCAGGAGCTCCGTTTTCTGCCGGTACCGGAACTGTCCGACCGCCCGGTATGCGACGGCGCGCTCTCGGTAGTCAGGCGAACGGATCGAAGCCTCGAGCTCGTCCTGCCACTTCGTCCTCAGCTCGGCCAGCTCGCGCTCCGAGCCCTGTTCTGCGAGCGAGGCCGCCTCGGCAGCGGCTGACGCGAGGTCAGACAGCGCTTAGCGACCGTGGGCCGGGACCGACGTAGCGGTCAGCGGGCCTGAACAGTCGCCCCGTCTGCTTCTGCTCGAGGATGTGCGCCGACCAGCCGGCCACACGCGAACAGGCAAACATCGCGGGGGTCAGCTCCGGCGGGACATCGGCTGCGTCGAGAAGCACGGCTGAGTAGAACTCGACGTTCGTCGCGATCACGTAGTCCGGCTTCCGTTTGTGGAGCTCGGCCAGTGCCGCTTCCTCCAGCGCTTCGGCGACTTCCATGCGCGGCGAGCCGACCTCTTGCGCCGTGCGCTTGAGGATCCGCGACCGTGGGTCCTCGGCGCGGTAGACGCGATGGCCGAAGCCCATGATGCGACCGTGCTGCTCGAGGATGTTCCTGACGTAGCCCTCCGGATCGCCCGTCTTCGCAACCTCGTCGAGCATCGGCAGCACGCGGGCGGGGGCGCCCCCGTGGAGCGGCCCGCTCAGCGCGCCGACAGCCGCTGACATCGCCGCACCGCAGTCGGCTCCGGTCGAGGCGACCACCCGCGCCGTGAACGTGGAGGCGTTGAGGCCGTGCTCCGCCGTGCAGATCCAGTACGTGTCGATCGCCTTGACGTGATCCGGGTTGGCCTCCCCGCGCCAGCGAAGAAGGAACTTCTCGGCCGCAGTCTCGCCTCGCGCCACGACGTCATCCGGCGCAGGCTCGCGTCCTTCCGCGAAAGCGGCCGAGCGCGCCACGATCCCCATCATCTGCGCGGACACCCGCCCGAGGTCGGTGCGCGCCTGCTCGTCGTCGATGTCGACGAGCTTCTGGAGCTTCCACTCGCCCGCGAGATGCGCCACCTCGGACTGGAGATCTGCGGGCGCGTTCCCGGTCAGGCTCTTCGGCACGTACGGCTCGGGATCGGGCATCTTCGAGTCGAGGTCGTCGTCGACGAGAAGCCCCCAGATGTTCTCGTAGGGGTACCGCCCGACGAGGTCCTCGATGTCATAGCCGCGGTAACGGAGCGCGCCGCCTTCCCGATCGGGGGCGGCAACTGCCGTTTCGACCGCTACGACGCCCTCGAGTCCTGGCTTGAAGTCGTTCATCGCTCCGAAATCTATCGGTAGAGTCGCCGCGGCATGGCTCACAGGGTGACGTTGATCCCCGGCGATGGCACGGGGCCTGAGTTGACCGAGGCGACCCGCCGGGTCCTCGAGGCGACCGGCGTCGACTTCGACTGGGACGTCCAGTACGCGGGCAGCGACGTCATGGATCAGTACGGCGGGAATCCACTGCCCGACCAGGTTCTGGACGCGATCCGGGCCACCGGCGTCGCGCTCAAGGGCCCGATCACGACCCCGATCGGCGGCGGTTTCAGGTCGGTCAACGTCGCCCTCCGGAAGGGCCTCGACCTCTACGGCCAGGTGCGGCCCTGCAAGAGCTACCCGGGAGTCCGGTCGCGGTACGAGGACGTCGATCTGGTGATCGTCCGCGAGGCGACGGAGGATCTCTACGCGGGGATCGAGTACGAGGTCGGCACGCCGGAGGCAAAAGAGCTCACCCAGTGGATCCGCGACCACGGCGGCCAGTTGCCCGACGACTCGGGCATCTCGATCAAGCCGATCTCGATCGAGGGCACGCGCCGGATCGTCCAGTTCGCGTTCGACTACGCCCGCCGGCTCGGCCGCCGCAAGGTGACGAGCGTGCACAAAGCGAACATCATGAAATTCACGGACGGGCTCTGGCTCCAGGTCTCCCGTGAGGTCGCCGAGCAGAACACGGACATCGAATTCGAGGACCGCATCGTCGACAACCTGTCGATGCAGCTCGTTCAGCGGCCCGAGGAGTACGACGTGCTCGTGCTCCCGAACCTGTACGGGGACATCGCCTCCGACCTCGCCGCGGGCCTGATCGGCGGGCTCGGGCTCGCCCCAGGCGGCAACTTTGGCACCGAGGCGGCCGTCTTCGAGCCGACTCACGGCTCCGCGCCCAAGTATGCGGGCCAGAACAAAGTGAACCCGATGGCGATGATGCTCTCGGGCGTGCTGATGCTGCGCCATCTCGAGGAGGCCGACGCGGCTGACCGACTCGAAGGCGCGATCGCAGCCGTGATCGTCGAGGGCAAGAGCGTGACCTATGACATGAAGCCGTCACGCGACGATCCGACCGCCGTCGGGACGAGCGACGTGGCGGACGCGATCATCGAACAAATGGGGGTAACGGTTTGAGCCAGCGGCGCAAGGTGACGGTCGTCGGAGCCGGGAACGTCGGCGCGACGTGCGCGCAGGAGCTCGCGCGGCGCGACTACTGCGACGTCGTGCTCGTCGACATCAAGGAGGGTCTGCCCGAGGGCAAGGCGCTCGACATCAATCAGGCGGGCGCAGTGCTCGGCTACGAGCCGAACGTGACCGGCTCGACGAGCTATGACTCCACAGCGGGCTCGGACGTCGTCGTCATCACCGCCGGAGTCCCGCGCACCGGCGACATGAGTCGGGACGACCTCGTGTCGACGAACGAAAGGATCGTCGGCGCCGTCACCGAGGCCGCCGTCGCCGAGTCGCCCGACGCGACCCTGATCATCGTCTCGAACCCGCTGGACGCGATGTGTCACGTCGCCAAGAACGTCTCCGGCTTTCCCAAGGAGCGCGTGTTCGGCCAGGCCGGGATCCTCGACACGGCGCGTCTCCAGACGTTCATCGCCTGGGAGACGGGCTCGTCCGTGAAGGACGTGCAGGCGACCGTCCTCGGCGGCCATGGCGACCAGATGGTGTCGGTGGTCTCGGCGACGACGGTCGGCGGCGTACCGCTGACCAAGCTCGTCTCCATGGATCGAATCGGTGAGCTCGTCCAGCGAACTGCCGTCGGCGGGGGCGAGGTCGTCAAGCTGCTGGGCACCTCGGCCTGGTACGCGCCCGGGGCTGCGAGCGCGCAGATGGTCGACGCGGTCATGCTCGACGAGAAGCGCGTCCTGCCCTGCACCGCCTATCTCGAGGGCGAGTACGGAATCGACGGCCTGTACATGGGCGTCCCGGTCAAGCTCGGCGCCGGCGGGATCGAGGCGATCGTGGAGATCGACCTGACCGACGAGGAGCAGACGGCGCTCCAGGCCTCGGCAGACGCGGTCCGCGACGTCGTCGCGGTCCTCGGCTCCTAGTCATGGAGCTCGGTCTCAGCGGCCGGACCGCGATCGTCTGCGGCTCGTCCGCCGGAATGGGCCTCGCTACCGCCGAGGCGTTGAGCGCAGAGGGCGCGAACGTCGCCATGTTCGCGCGCCGGCGCGACGAGCTCGCGCGCCAGGCGGAGCGCCTCGGAGCGCTCGCCGTCCGTGGCGACGTCACGAACCCGAAGGATCTGAAACGCCTCGTCGAGAAGACGCTCGAGGCGTTCGGCGGCATCGACATCCTCATCAACAACAGCGGCGGCCCGCCGCGCACCACCGCGCTCGAGATGACCGACGAAGACGTAGAGACGGCCGTCGAGCTGCTCCTGATCTCGGCGATCCGGCTGACGAACCTCTGCCTCCCCCACCTTCGGCGGAGCGGCAACGGCCGGATCATCAACATCGAGTCCAGCTCGGTCCGCGAGCCGCTCGACAACCTGGCGCTCTCCAACTCGGTCCGACCCGGCGTGATCGGCTGGGCGAAGACGCTCGCCCGCGAGGTCGGCCCCGACGGGATCACGGTCAACTCGATCGCACCGGGCCGGATCGAGACGGAGCGCCTCGCCGAGGCGTTCGTCAACCGCTCGCGGGCCGAGGAGATGGCCGTCATCCCTCTGCGCCGCTTCGGGCGGCCGAAGGAAGTTGCGGAAGTGATCTGCTTCCTGGCTTCCGATCAGGCCTCGTACGTGACCGGCACGGTGATCCCCGTCGACGGCGGCCTCACGCGCTCTCTGCTCTGAACCACACCTCCACGCCGCCCGTATCCTGAGGAAATGGCCCGGTTCTTCAAGCTGCTGATCGCCGGCGGCCTCGTCCTCGCCGCGGTCGCTCTCCTCCTCTACATCATTCCTTCGAACGAATACATCTTCCTGCCCGACAAGGCCCGGCCGCTCGCACCGTACGTCACGGTCAAGGGCGAGCGCTCCGACCGGGACGGCGGCGGGATCTACTACGTCGCGGTCGAGGTCAAGAAGGCGAGCCTGCTCGAGAAGCTGTTCCCGGGCCTGCGCGAGGGCTCGACGCTCGTGCCGGCCGCGGCCGTCGTCTCGCCCGGCCAGAGCGACCAGC
>Ga0307289_10000534_pt1 | contig 16429 bp, 17 predicted proteins | sample ER_DNA_143_FD_194483 | JGI IMG/M metagenome (GOLD analysis project Ga0307289, IMG submission 194483) | Bulk soil microbial communities from the East River watershed near Crested Butte, Colorado, United States - ER_DNA_143 | ecosystem: Environmental > Terrestrial > Soil > Floodplain | place...
CCACGTCCACGTGGCCGCCTCGTTGTTCCACGACGTTGAGCCTGCCGCGGCCCTCGGACTCCAGTGCGCGTGGATCAACCGGCTCGGCGAGTCGAGCCAGATCCCCAGAGCTGCGGAGCTCCCCGACCTGTCGGGGCTCCCGGCGACGCTCGAGCGGCTCGTGCCCGCGGGTTGATCGACCGTGGCCACGCACGAAGCTGCAGGACCTCGACCGGCGATGCGCTGAGCTGCCGACCTCAGATCTGAGGTCGGAGCCAGCTCGAGCCCCCAGGCTGCGGCCGAACTCGATCTTGACGTCGGCGAGCGACCCGGTGCAGCCACCAGTAGCGTGGAGCCATGCACAGCATCACGGAAGCCGAAGTCCTCGACGGCTATCGGATCCGCTTACGGTTCGAGGACGGAACCGTGGGCATCGTGGATCTCGAGGATCGCCTGTGGGGTCCGAAGTTCGAGTCCCTCAGAGACCCGGCTGTTTTCCGACGTGTCCGAGTCGAGCCCCAGGCGGGAACCATCACCTGGCCGAACGGCGCCGATCTTGCGCCGGACATGCTATATCGGGAGGGGAGTCGACCTACGGCCGCCACCTAGATGGCGAGGCTCGCTCTAGGTTGCTGACGAGAAGCTCCGGCACCTGCTGACCGCTCCGCGCCCTTCTAGAAGTGGATGATCGGCCACGGCGCGACGTTCGAGCGGAACATCGCGTCCGCGCGCTCGACGGCGCCCTTGACCCGTTCCTCGAGCCGGCCGGCTCGGGCGAGCGTCCCCCAGGAGACGCCTCCGAAGTAGGTCCCGCCCACCACGTGGACGGTGCAGGCGATCTCGGGCTCGGCGTCGGTCGGTGAGCACGAGCCTTTGCCACCTTCGACGATCAGCTCGTACGTGCCGGTGTTCTCGGGCCGGAAGTCATCACGCACGGCGATCACCAACCGGCCGTCCTCCATGTACCCACGCGCGCTCAGCGCGGCAGCCATGTCGATCGGCCGGACGTACAGGATGTCGTCGAAGGTCGCGCGCAGCGCGCGTGGCTCGGCCATCTGCCAGGTGAGGGGATCGTCGAGGGCGAGGCCCCAGGTCTTCACACGGGAGACGAGGTCGATGTCGAACAGGAACCGCCAGATCGACGCCGACCCCTCGGGGGTGCACGCGACCACCTGATGCACGGTGAGCGTGTTGCTCGGCAAGCCCCGGGGCCACCGGTGCTTGATCCGATACAACGCGTACGCGTCGGGCACGCCGTGTTCGTCCTCGTGGACGGCCACCAACTCCTTCTCCTCGGGTTTTGCGATCCCGGAGAAGATCCAGGCGTATTGCCGGTCGGTCGGCAGCACCGCGCCGGGCCGGGACGAGGCGAACCGCTCGTACACGGCCCGCAGATGGGGCCGGGCCTCCTCGTGTGTCATCAGTCGCGTCCGGCCTTCGGATCGTGTCCCCGGTGCCCACCGGACGCGATCGAGCGCGACGTCGAACGATTGGCCCGGAACCGCCAGCCCGAATCCGAACTTGCCGTAGATCTGACCCTCGGATGCGAGGAGCGTGGCGATCGGCTCACCGCGTTCGTCGGCCTGGTCGAGCATGCAGCGCATCAGCTCGGTGAGGATGCCGCGCCGCCGATGCGTCGGCAGCACGCCGACCCACGTGACGCCGGCGGTCCCTACCGTCCCCCCGCCGACGGTGACGGACGAGAACGTGTAGAGAGCGGCACAGCCGACGATCCGGCCGTCGTCGAACGCGCCGAAGGTTCGGTCGAACTCGATGCTGAGCCGGTCGCTCGCGACATCGTGTTCCGCAGCCTCGACCTCGCCGAAAGCGTTCGAGAGCGCCAGCTCGAACGCGTCGAACTCGTCCTCGCGGATCGTGCGAAACTCCATGGCGGCCAAGGCTACTCGCCCGTCGGGAACGCCCTCAGCTCACGCTCTCCAACGTCCGGCGCATCCAGACGATCGGAGCGGGAGCCGACGAGGTACCAGGTCTCCATCTCGCCCTTGCCCTTGACCGGGATCGTTCCCCGCGGCTTGCACTCGAACTCTTCCTTCACCAGCTCGTGGGTCGCGCTCGTGATCTGGATCTCACCGGGCTCGCTGTGGGTCTCCATGCGGCTCGCCGTGTTCACCGCGTCGCCGTAGAGGTCGTAGAGGAAGCGCTTGGTCCCGATCACGCCCGCGATGACGGGTCCGGAGTTGATGCCGATCCGAAGTTCGAGGCGCGATCGGTCGGGCAGGGTCCACGCCGCGACCGTAGCGCGCATGTCGAGCGCGAGCAGCGCGGCCCTGCGCGCGTGGTCGGGATGCGGATCCGGAACACCGGCGGCCGCCATGTAGCAGTCGCCGATCGTCTTGATCTTCTCGAGCCCGTGCCGCTCGGCGAGCGCGTCGAAGCGTGAGAACAGTTCGTCGAGCATGCCGACGACCTGGCCGGCCGGGAGCCGCTCGGACATCGGCGTGAAGTTCACGAGATCGGCGAACACGATCGAGGCCGAGTCGACGTGATCGGCGATGCGTTCGGTCGACGCCTTCAATCGCACGGCGATCGAGCGCGGCAGGATGCTGAGAAGGAGGCCTTCGGATCTGGCTTGTTCGGCACGGAGCGCCGTCAGCGCTTCGTTGCGCTCCTTCGCGAAGGACGCGAGCACCGTGAACGCGATCGCGGCGGTCCCGACGATGTTCAGCGCCAGCATCGTGGTGGTGAACCACACTGGGAGATCGGCATTCGGGAACAGCGCTTCCCCGAGGACGCCCGTGACCACGAACACGATCACGAACGCCACGAACCACCGAAAGGCCTCCCGCACCTCGACGAACAGCAGCGCTCCGAGCGGCGCCAGGCCGCCCCAGAGCGCGACGCCTCCCGACGGGAGGAAGCCGCCGATCAGCATCTGTCCGATCGTGGTCGTGAGCATCACGTCGAGGAGCTGGGTCACCAGGAGCGAACGGAAGTTCCCCGTCCGCGCGTAGACCACCAACGAGCCGACCGAGACCGCGAAATAGATGAACGGGATGACGCCCACCATCGAGCCGAAGCCGAGGTACAGGCTGCCCCAGACGAGGGAGACGGGCAGGATCAGCACGGCGAGCAGGACGAGGAGCGTCTTCTTGGCGCGCAGGTCGTCGTCGTCCCCGGGGCGCACGCCTATGCCGCTCAGGCGCGCCGTGAGGCCTCCGAACCAGCGGGTCATCGCGTGAAGTGCCAGCGCGTCGCACCGCCAGGCTCGACCGTGAGCACGGCGGTCGCCGATCGCGGCGTGATGCGGAACACGTGCCAGGGAGGCGGACCTGCGGACGGGGCGCTGTACTCGGCGGTGAGCGCGATCCCGGACTCGTCGGGCCGGGCGGGCCAGCCTTCGTCGTTCCATCGCTTCGCCATGTCGGCAACGATGGCCGGGTCTGTCACCCGGTGTGCTTCTCCCTCGACCACCAGGTCGAACTCGTCGGTCGCGACCGACAGCGTGCAGCGAGGGTCTCGTGCGAGGTTGCGACCCTTGCGCGAGCGTTCGCCGGTCTCGAACCAGAACGTATCGTCGACCCACACCGCACCGACCCCGGTGATATGGGGGCTGCCGTCGGGATCGATCGTGGCGAGCCAGCACGTATGACGGTTCGGTCCGCCTGTTCCCGGCGCCTGGGGGATCCCTGACCCGAGCCGTGCCTCGACCCGCGCCCAATCGATGAGGGGCAGTCCGTACAGGTCGGCGAGGTTCTTCGCGTCCACTCGCTCAGCCTCCCTCAGTAACGACGCTCCTTTGACGAGACCCTAACTGAGCACGACAAGCGTTCGTAAGCTCTCGAAGGCGATGAGCTCTCTGACCCTGACTCCGGCGTCCTTCGAACGCGACCGGCATCTGCCGCTGCTCCTCGAGGCCGACGATGTCGAGGAGCACATCCGCGGGTACCTCGACCGAGGTCAACTCTTCGAGATCCGCGACGCCGACGCCTTGATCGGAGTCGCCGTGCTCGTCACCGACGGTGATGCTGTCGAGATCTGGAACATCGCACTCTCCGAGGAGCACCGGGGTCGAGGTTCCGGCCGCCGCGCCATCGAACTGATCGCCGGGCAGTGCCGGCAGAACGGCGCGTCGCGATTGAGCGTCGGAACCTCGGACTGCAGTCTCGGAACGATCGCCTTCTACCGCAAGGTGGGGTTCCGGTTCGCCGGGGTGCGCGAGGGCTACTTCGACGACTACCCCGTGGTGGTCGTCGAGAACGGCATCCGCGCGCGCGACATGGTCATGTTCGAGATGGAACTGGGATGAGTCGCGGTCAGCGGTGCCGGCGGTACTGCAGCTCGACGATCCCGCTGCTGGAGGCGGTGCTGGAGACCAGGTCGAGTCGGTAGGACGTGGGGACGCCGTCGAACAGCCGGGTGCCCTCGCCCGCGACTAGGGGGGAACAAGCTCACCCGGAGCTCGTCGATCAGGTCGAGCTCCATGAGCGACCGCCAGAGGCCAACGCCGCCCCAGACCACGATGTGGCCGTCGCCGCCCTGCCTGAGCTCGTCGACCTCTTCCGCCGTGTCACCCGCGGCGATCGTGGTGTTGGCCCACTCGGCCGCCTTCAGGGTCCGGGAGAAGACGACTTTGCGCCCGGCGGTCAGGATGTCGGCGAACGGGTGATCGGTGGCCGTGGTCGTCATGGCCTCGGCGATGCTCTCGTAGGCGGTGCGGCCCATGATGTGCGCGTACGCGCTCCGGAGGAAGTCGAGTTGCGCCGGGTCGTCGGGCTCACGGATCTCGGGTAGGTCGAAGACGAATTTCCAGAACTCGGTGCCCTCGTCGGCGAGAAGGCCGTCGAGCGAGTAGTTGAACACCGTCGCTATCAGCTTCCGCATGATCAGAACTCCATGGTCTCGGCCGGTGGTCTAGGACGTGTGCACGGGATAGCGCAGATGCGTGACACCCACACCGGCGACGACCGTCGGATCCCCGAGGACGACGGGTGTGTTCGCGAGGTGGTCGAACAACCGCACTCCTTCGCCGAGCAACACTGCAGCCAGATCGATGTGGATCTCGTCGAGCAGCCCGGCGTTCACGCACTGCTGGATCGTTTGGGCGCCGTGCACTCCCACGGACTTCGGGCCGGCAGCCGATCTCGCGCGAGCAACGGCGCTTTCGATGCCGTCGGTGACGAACTGGACGGTCGAGCCGGGCCGTGGCCAGCCTTCGGGGACCTGGTGGGTGACGATGAAAGCGGGCACATCCCATGGGTGCTGGCCGCCCCAGCCGTCGGCGGCCTCGAACGTGCGCCGACCGGTGAGCATGGCGCCGACCTCAGCCTGTAAGCCTCTCAGGTGATCGGCGCTCGGCGCCGAGACGTGGAACGTCATGCCTGACGTCGCGCTCGCTGTGGCGACCTCGACGTCGCCCGAGAAGTACCAGTCGAAAACTTCGTCAACCCCGTCGTTCGCGTCGGCGACGTACCCGTCGAGAGACATCGACATGATCGCGACCACCTTGGTCAAGGTGCAGCTCCTTTCGCGACAAGGGCGCCTAATCGTAATCGGTCGCTCAGCGTGAGAAGCGGGACGCGTGTTGCTCCGCGAGGCCGCGAGGCGCACGCGCCAACCAGCCGTCGGCCAGCGCGTCCTTGAGCGCTCGCATGCCAACCCTGCGGAGCTCGACCAGGACCGCCGCGTAGCCGTCGAAGTGCGGGATCGTGAAGATCCCCCTGGTGCCGGCGGCCAGCACGGCTTCCTTCTCGACCAGATCCTCAACGCGAACGGCGAGGATCGGCTGCCGGGGTGGTGTCTCGTCCCCGAACCGCGTGATGTCGGCCTTCGAGTATGGCCGCTCCCACGCGAACGTCTTCCCTGCGACGGCCCACGAGAGCCTTCCACGTGCGTCATCCTCGGTGACCTCGGGCAAGCCGAGCGCGATCCGCGAAACGTCGTCGAGGGTCGCCACGTCAGCCGAAGGCCATGCCCTCGGCGGCGCTCGAGGCTTGCGGGTCGGGCAGGCGCATCATCCGGAACGAGTTGAACAAGCCGACGAGCCCGGCGAGCAGTGGGATGAGCAGTGCCACCTGGAGCGCGATCGGCCTCGCGTCGGTGTTGATGCGGACGATCTCGGCCTCGACGTCCGGCGGTTGGTTGACGATCAGCTCTTGGAGCTGCGTGTTGGTCATCACCTGAGCATCGTCGTCCAGCCCCTGCGCGACCTGCGTTTGCTCGGCGGGCGAGAGCACCGTGCTGTCTTTCGCCAGGTTGGTGAAGGCGACCGAAAGCGTCGCCAGCATGATCGCGCCGGCGAACGCCAGTCCGAACGACAGCCCGAACGACCCCGCGGCTGAGTTCACGCCCGCGGCTTCGCTGACGCGCTCCTCGAAGATGGGGGACAGCGTGTAGTTGTTGAGCTGCGACACGAGCAGCCCCAGGCCGCATCCAGCGATCAGGAGCGGGACCAGGAGCCACCACCCGGAAGACGCCCGAGGCACGATCGGGATCAGCACCACGAGCCCGGCCACGAGCAACGCGAACCCTGCCCGGATGATGCTGGCGGGCCGTCGCCTCCCCGCGCGCGTCCCGGCGAGCACCGCGACGGCGAACATGCTGAGCGACAGCGGCGCGATCGAGAGTCCCGCCTGCATCGCGTTGTACTCGAGCACCATCTGCAGGTAGATCGGCAGCGCGATCATCAGCCCACCCAGCGAGATCTGTTGCACCATCTGCCCGGAGATCCCCAGGCGGAACATCTTCGACGCGAAAAGCCCGGCGTCGATCAGCGCCGTCTTGCCTTCACGCTTGCGCCGCACCAGCCACCACACCAGACCGGCGAGCGCGATCGCTCCGATCAACAGCAGGGCGCCGACCGCCTCGCCGCCCTCTTGCCATACGAGGATCCCGAGCACGATGCCGCCCATGCCGAGGACCGAGAGGACGGCCCCGACCGGATCGATCCCCCGCTCGCCCGTGTACGGCACGTCCCGGACCAGCTTGATGTTGAGCAGGACGATCCCGATGATCACGACCTCCAGCGCGAAGCCGACACGCCACGACAGGTACGTCGTGATGAAGCCGCCGAGCAGCGGTCCGACCGCCGCGGCGATCGCGGCGGAGGCTCCGACGAGGGCGTACGCCTTCCGTTGCGCGGTCCCTTCGAAGTTGCCGTGGATCAGGGACTGCATCGACGGCAACAGCAGCGACGCGCCGAGACCGCCGATGATCGCCCAGAAGATGATGACCGCGGTGAGGCCCTGCGCGAGCGTCATCGCGAGGGCGCCGGTCGCGTAGCCGAGCAGACCCAGGACGTAGGCCTTCTTTCGCCCGATCAGGTCAGCGACCTTGCTCCCGATCAGGATGAACGCGGCGGAGACCAGCGCCTCGAGCGCGATCGCGGATTGGACCCCGCTCACGGTGGTGCCGAGGTCCTTGACGACCGCCGCGATCGAGACGTTCATCAGCGACGTGTCGACGACGAGCACGAACATCGCCGCCGCGAGCAGGATCGCGAGGCGCGGGCTGGCGGCCGGCTCCTCGCGGACCGGGGTGGTCGCTTCCTCCGACATCGGGGCCATCATGCCCGACCGCGCGGGACCGCGTCGAACGGTGCCTCCGGCCCCCAGATGATCCGTGTCACCCGTTCATGTCGATTGTGGCCGTTGCGTACTGCGGGCGCCCGGCGGGGTGGTAAGTCTGGATCGTCACTCCGCTCGGGGTGGTGACGGCCCGCGATCCCACCAGCTCCAGCGCGATGTCCGGGCCGGTGTCAGGGAACAGCCGCGTGCCCTGGCCGACGACGACGGGGAAGGTGAACAGATTGATCTCATCGACGAGGTCGTTGTCGAGCAGCCACCGGAAGAGGGCGCCGCTGCCGTGCACCTGCAGCTCGCCTCCCGCCTCGGCCTTCAGCTCGCGGATGGCGGCCGCGACGTCACCGGAGAGGACGGTCGTGTTCGCCCACTTCGGGTCGAGGGGTGTGGTCGATGCCGCGTACTTGGGCAGCGTGTGCAGCGCCGTCCATATCGGGCTGTCGCCCGGATCGTCCCACGTTCCCCAAGAGCGGGCGAAGATCTCGTAGGTGCGCCGGCCGAACAGGAACGCGTCGGCCCGCTGGAAGATCTCGTCCATGACCGTCCCGGATTCGTCGTCGAAATGGGCCCATCCGCCGCGCTCGAACACGCCGCGCTCGTCCTCTTCCGGCCCGCCGGGCCCCTGCATCACTCCGTCGACGGAGACCTGCGTGGTGGTCGTCAGCTTCATGGTCGCTCCCTTCTCGTCGGGTTGGTCGTCATCGGTCGCGGCGGCGCTACCCGAACATACCGGTAGTCGCCAGTGCATGAGACGTCGTGAAGTCACCGAAAGTGATGATCGGTGGGTGTCTGTCGATGCCCAGGTCGCCAAGCGCTCTCGACCCGATCGAGAAGCGTGCCGACCTGAGCGGTATGGCCTTCGATCCGAACGACCAATAGGCCCGCATCACGATCGAGGAGTCGATCGTGGGGCGTGCCGCCGGCGCCTCGGCGGCGGAGAAGGCCCGCGAGCTTCGTCAGGATGACCCGGTTCGTTCCCTTGTCGCTCGCCTCCTCGGGGTTCACACGGATGAGCGTGCTTGGCGGGTTGGCGCCCAAGGGGAGCGAGTAACGGCGCGGTGGCTGGGGCGGCTGCCGAAAGGGTGGTACCTGTTCAACGATGTCCCCGTCGGGGAGCGTGGTGCGAACATCGACCATGTCGTCGTGGGGCCGGCCGGCGTATTCACGGTGAACGCGAAGAACTTGAGCGGGACGGTCTGGGTTGGTTCGCGAGTCCTCTTGCACAACGGGCACAAGACGAGCTACCTCCCGAAGGCTGTCGCCGAAGCGAAACGTGCCGCACGTCTCTTGACGTCAGCGGTTGGTCGATCTGTGGACGTACATCCCATCCTCGCGATCGTGGCTGACGAGTGGACCATCAAGCAGCGACCAAGTGACGTCTTCGTCGGTTCACCTCGAAGCGTGAAGAAGTGGCTACAAGGTCTCCCGTCGCGACTGAGCTCCGCGGAGGTCGTCGCGATCGGGTCAGCCGTGTCTAAGCCGGCGACGTGGGTCGCGCCGAAGCGCTCAAGCTGACCTGTCACGACGATGGACTCCGTTGCGACGTTAGGCGACACCTGACAACCGGACGGGCTCGATCACCCATGTCTCAAGCCGGAAGGCCAGCCTCCGATACCCATTGAGCGGAGATGTGCTGTCGCACCGTTCGATGGGCAGCGACGAACTCATCCGGAGGAATCTCATGAACAACTTCAACGATTCGCTGGCGACAGGATCAGCCTCAGGTCACGCACAGCTTCCGCCTCGACCTGATCTAGGCCAGACGACCCCCATCGCGCCCATCGATCGAGCCTGGTCGAGCGGCTCATTCCGGGCTGCCGAGGGCTGGAAGCGGGCCGGTGCGATCCTTGGGGTCGTGTGGGCATTCTTCTTCCTTCTGACGATCCCGGGATGGCTGGCACTCTCCCATTACAAGAAGTGGAAACGAGATGAGATACCGACACCATATGGGCTCATCTGGTGGGGATATGGGTTCAGTGCGCTACTCGTCCTCGTTGTGTTGATGTCTGCCACGAGCCCGAGTTCTTGATCTGAGCGAGCACGTCGGCGACCGGCGCGATGAAGATCAGCGTTCGGATCACCCGAAGGTGAACGCGAACCCCTCCGCGCCGGCATCCAGGAACTCGATCTCGAACAGCCGATCCGTGATAGGCCCGTGTTGCCGGATCAGCTGGTACATCCGCTGCCGATCGAGTTGGCCGGATCCGTCGGCGTCGACGTCGCTCCCTGCCGCGGCACCCGGCGGCTCGCCATCGATGAACACCCGGAACCGCACGGACGACCCGCGGGCCGGCGGTCCCATCACCAGATGAACATCTCGTGCTTCGAACCGGCGGGCGATCCGCCCGTTGGGCTCGTTCAAGACGACAGCCTCCGGGGTCGCCGTCCAATCACCCGAGAGGGCCCAATGGTTCCGTCGCAACCGGTCGGGGATGTCGTACGACCGAGCCTCGTTCGGCGTGAGCCCGCCAGGGGGATCGAAGCCGTCAGTCCGCCGGTAGCCGAGGTACGTCTCGCCGGACCCGAGGCTGCCCCAGTCGGCGGCGACCTCCGCGCCTTGCGGATCCACGGGGACGAGCTCGTCACCGATCCCTTCGACCCCGGCCTCGGCCAGGAGCTGCTGGATCACGATCTCGGACCGCTCGTAGTCGCCCTCACCGAACCGGTGATGGCGGATACGTCCCTCGGCGTCGACGAAGTAGAGCGCCGGCCAGTACTGGTTCGTGAACGCTTCCCAGATCGCGTGGTCGCTGTCGACCGCGACCGGATACGTGACCCGCATCTGCTTCAACGCTTCGCGAACGTTCTCGAGGTCCTTCTCGAACGAGAACTCCGGCGTGTGCACGCCGACCACGAGGAGCCCGTGATCCTCGTACCGCTCGGCCCAGGCGCGGATGTACGGCAGCGTCCGGATCCAGTTGATGCAGGTGTACGTGCAGAAGTCGAACAGGGCGACCTTCCCGCGCAGGACCGACGGCGTGAGCGGTGGCGAGTTGATCCACTCGGCAGCGCCCTCGAGAGAAGGGATGTGTCCTTCGACGGGGAGGTCGAGACGGGTCGGCTCCATGGGCCTAGCGTCCCTCGGCGTCGGCCGTAGCGTCGGCGTCGATGACCGCCTGGGCGAACGCTTCCGGGGCTTCCTGGGGAAGGTTGTGTCCGATGCCGCCCTCGATCGTCCGGTGCGAATACCTGCCCGAGAACTTCTTGGCGTAGGTGCCCGGGTCCGGATGGAAGGCGCCGTTGGCGTCGCCCTCGAGCGTGATGGTGGGCACGGTGATGACAGGACCTTCGGCGAGCTGCTTCTCGAGGACGTCGTATTCCGCCTCGCCTTCGGCCAGCCCCAACCGCCAGCGGTAGTTGTGGATGACGATGTCGACATGATCCGGATTGTCTAAGGAGACTGCGCTGCGATCGAAGGTGGCGTCGTCGAAGTCCCACTTCGGCGACGCCAGCTGCCAGCTGAGCTTCGCGAACTCGTGCCGGTTCTTCTCGTAGCCGGCACGGCCGCGGTCGGTCGCGAAGTAGTACTGGTACCACCACTGGAGCTCGGCCTCGGGCGGCAACGGCATCTTGTTGGCTTCCTGACTTCCGATCAGGTAGCCGCTCACCGAGACCAGCGCCTTGCAACGCTCCGGCCAGAGCGCCGCGACGATGTCGGCCGTGCGCGCACCCCAGTCACAGCCGCCCAGGACCGCCTGCTCGATGCCGAGTGCATCCATCAGCGCGACGGCGTCCGCGGCGACGACGGACTGCTGGCCGTTCCGGACCGTGTCTTCACGGAGGAAACGCGTCGTCCCGTACCCGCGAAGGTACGGGACGATCACCCGATAGCCCTGTGCGGCCAGCAACGGGGCAACATCGACGTAGGTGTGGATGTCGTAGGGCCAGCCATGCAGGAGAAGCACCGCGGGGCCGTCGGAAGCTCCCACCTCGGCGTACCCGACGCTCAGCGGCCCGGCATCGATCTGCTGCAACGCACCGAAGGGCGTGTTCATCGCAACGACCGGAATGCGGATCGAAGCTCGGTCGTGAAGAGATCCGGCTCCTGCCAGGCTGCGAAGTGGTTGCCCTCGTCGACCTTGTTGAAGTAGATGAGCTTGGGGTAGGCCCGCTCGGTCCAGCTGCGCGGTGCCTGATAGAGCTCTCGAGGGAAGACGCTCACGGCAGCCGGCACTTTGACGTCCTTGACGTCGAAGAAACCGAGCGTGTTCTCCCAGTAGAGACGACCCGAGGAGACCCCGGTGTTCGTCACCCACGTGAGCGTGATGTTGTCGAGGACCTCGTCTCGCGTCAGGTCGCCGACGGGCTGGCCTGCGAAAGCCCGGGCGATGTCCTCGTAGCTGCGCGCGTCGTGGTCGAGCATCCAAGCTGCGAGGGCGGCGGGCGAATCGGCGAGCCCGTACAGCGTCTGCGGACGCAAACCCATCTCGAGTGCGTATCCGATCCCCTTCGTGAAGAGGAAGCTCAGCTGGTCGTACGCGCGTTGTTCGTCCGCTGATAGACCGGACGGCGGTGGGTCGCCGGTCCCGAGAACGTTCGACGTGAGTGCCTTCGAAACGTCGGGTGGAACGGTGCCGGGCATGTTGGAGTGGATGCCGAGCAACTCCGGCGGTGCCTTCGCACCCATCACGTCCGTGATCTGCGCACCCCAATCGCCGCCTTGAGCGACGAATCGCGTGTAGCCAAGGCGCCTCATGAGCGCGATCCAGGCGTCCGCGATGTGGACAGGATCCCAGCCGGTGGCCATCGGCTTCCCCGAGAACCCGTAGCCGGGGATCGACGGCACCACGACGTCGAACGCGTCCGCCGCGTCGCCGCCATGTGCCGGCGGGTCGCTGAGCGGGCCGATCACGTTCAGCATCTCGACGATCGAGCCCGGCCACCCGTGCGTGATGATGAGCGGCATCGCATTCTCGTGCGGCGACTTCGCGTGGATGAAATGGATGTCGAGACCGTCGATCTCCGTGATGAACTGCGGCACCGCGTTCAGCCTCGCCTCGAACCTCCGGAAGTCGTAGTCCGTGGCCCAGTAGCGAACGAGCTCCTGCATCGTCGCGAGCTGCACGCCCTGCGTCCCGTCTCCAACGGTCTCCTTCTCGGGCCACCGCGCCATCGCCAGTCGCTGGCGGAGGTCGTCGATCGCTTCTTGGGCAACGTTGACGGTGAAGGGTCGGATCGACTCGTCGTCTTCGAGGCGGATCATCTCGTCCTCGGAATTCTTCGACTTGGCTCGCTGTCCCATCGCTCTCCCTTCTCTACTGCCCTCGATCCTCCCTCGCCTGCGGTTCGAGCTGTTGGCGTTGGCCCGGGGCTGCCTCCCTCGTCAACCCTAACCGGGGTCCTCGAAACTGGCTGAGCGACAGAGACCGAGCCTCACATGACCATGCGACTGAGACATGGGGGAGGATAGGAACCTGGTGTTCCGAGCTTGAAGAGGTGACCTTGAAGATCGCGCCAAGCATCCATCGACTCGGGGACAGGAGCATCGTCAACTCGTACCTCGTCGAGGAAGCGGGGGAGGTGACGATCATCGACGCAGGGGTGCCCGGTTGCTACCGGGACATCCCCAAGGAGCTGGCGGCCATGGGTCGGACCGTCGCGGATGTCCGCGCGCTCGTCCTCACCCACGGCCACCCCGACCACATCGGCTTCGCGGAGAAGCTTCGCCGCGACCAAGGGGTCCCGGTTTCGGTCCATGAGATGGACGCCGCCCTCGCGCGCGGTGAGGTGCCGAATCCGTCGAAAGGGTTCGGCCCCACCAAGCTTGGACCGCTCCTCGGATTCCTCTGGTTCACGATCCTGCGCGGTGGGCTCCGCACGCCGAAGCTCCACGAGGTCGCCACCTTCGGGGACGGCGCGACCCTCGACGTGCCGGGGAGCCCGCGCGTCATCCTGACTCCCGGGCACACCCCTGGCAGCGCCGCGCTCCACGTCCCCTCCCTCGGCGCGCTCTTCGTCGGCGACGCGTTCGCGACGTACGCGGTGACGACGGGCGCTCGTGGCCCGCAGGTCGCGCCGTTCACCGCGGATGCAGGCCAGGCGGTGGCATCGTTGCCGCGTCTCGAAGCGGCCTCCGCCGACCTCGTGCTTCCCGGACACGGCGATCCGTGGACCGGCGGCATCCAGGAGGCGATCCGACTCGTCCGCGAGGGAGCTGCCGCGGCGCGCGACTAATCGGACCTCACGTTCCTCGCCATCCGATCGATACCACTCGGACGGGGTGGGGGAGCCCTTTGAGGGAGACCTCGCGTTCTTCACCGGCCGTGACGTGCGTCGCCGCGGCAGCCACCGTGGACACCGTTGCGAGGATCTCGCCTCCCTCGGCGAGTGCGCCCACCCTGGCCGCTTCGTGAACACCGAGGCCCGCATAGTCGTCGGCGACCGCCGTCGCCTCGGCCGCGTGCACGCCGATCCTGACCTGGGGCGCGAAACCGTGGCGGCGTCGGTGCTCCGCGAGGCGACGCTGGATCGCGATCGCGCAATCAAGCGCGGCGCCCGCGTCGCCGAACGAGGCGAAGAACCCGTCGCCGGTCGTGCGCACGACCGTTCCGCCGTGGGAGCCGATCACGGTGCCGAGCGTGTCGTCGTGCCAGGTCAAGACGTCGTTCCACGCCTCGTCGCCGATCGTCCCGATCAGATCGGTCGAGCCGACGATGTCGGTGAACAGGAACGTACGGGTCACTCGGTGGCCCGCGGCTGCGTCGTCTGCTTCGCGGAGCAGCTCGTCGCATCGGTCCGTCTCGCGACGCGCACCCAAGCTCGCGAACGACTCCTTTCCCACCTGCAGCTCCAGGATCGCGGACGTCTCGTCCCCAGACAGACGGTGGGCGAGCGCGAGCGCGCGACGCGTTTGGGCGGCCTCGAACGGCGCGTCGGCCTCGGTCCACGCGCGCAGAGCCTTGCGGAGCTCGACGATCGCGGCGGGTGCGTCGTCCTCGGAGGTCAGCGTCACGCCGTTGGTCTGGTGCGACATCGCGTGCAGCACGGGGGATTCCAGGCTCGACGCGATCTCTCCCAGCTCGTCGGCCGCCGAGCGCGCCTCGGTGACGTCGTGTGCGACGAGGGCGATCTCGGCCTTCGCCGCGAGCAGCCGCGCGCGGTCGAGCGGGTCAGTGGCATCGGCCAGGGCGGTCGCGATCGCTGCTCGAGCTGCCTCGGTACGGCCTCGCGCGAGGTGCACGAGCGCGAGACCCGGATGCGGTTCGTGGCCGAGCTGGTGCGCCGTCCGGAACGCCTCTTCGGCGCCGTCCAGGTCGCCGAGCCGCAATCGGACCTCGCCGATCTCGTTCGACCCGGCACCGGCCTGCGGGAGCCTTCCGAACGCCGTCAGCTCGGTCTGCGCCTGGCGCGCCTCGTCCTCGGCTTCGGAGAACTTGCCTCGGAGGCGCATGATCTCGGCGCGTTGCACGCGACACACGCCGGGGAACCCGGTGATCGCCTGACGTTCGCACCATCCTGCCGCCGCAGCGGTCCACTCGGCGGCGCGCCGGTAATCGGCGACCGACCGGCACACGGTCATCGTGATGCAGTAGATCGAGCCGGCTGCGTACGGCGTGAGCTCGCCGCCGACAGCCGCCAGCGTGCCTTCGTCCACCAGACCGAGACCACGCTCGACCTGTCCCGAGAAGACCATCGCGGCGCCCTGCATCACCTGCCCGAACGCGACGAGATCCGGGTCATCGAACTTGGCGCCGATCTCCTGCGCGCGGCTCGCGTGCTCGCTCGCCTTCTCGACCGCGCCGCGGTCGAAGCTCGATCGGACGAGCGACATCTCCAGGTATCCGCGCTCGACGCACTCGGGCTGATCCGCGAGGAGCCGGACGGCTCGCTGCAGCCACGCGTTCCAGAGAGCCAGCTCCATCCGGTCCGCGTGTTCGTGGGCGAGGCGCATCGCGACGGCCGCGGCGCGCCGCGGGGTCCCCTCCGACGAGTAGGCCGCGAAGGCGCGTTCGAACGCCTCGATGCTCTCGGCCGGGTGCGCGCTCCACCACGCCGCCTCTCCCAGACGTTGCCAGTCCTCCCCGCTCAGGTCTTGGCGGTCGCGGAGCGAGACGAGCCCTTCGTACGCGTCGTGCCATGCGTGTTCTTCGAGAGCCCTGCGAGCATCATCACGGATCTGGATGTCGGACACGACGCCACCTCGTCAGCATCATCGCAGGTCGCGCGACCGGCTTAGCCTGCTACCGGACCACGCGGTACCTGATGTGGGTGACGCCGGGTGCCTCGACCGCGCGCACTTGCTCGACCTCCAGGTCGCCGACGTTCTCGAGCAGCCGCTCGCCGTCGCCGAGCAGGATCGGCGCGACATGGAGCCAGAACTCATCGACCAGCCCGGCGGCGAAGAACTGCTGGATGACGCTGGCTCCTCCACCCAGCAGAACGTCCTTGTCACCGGCGACCTGCTTCGCCTGGTCGTAGGCGGACCGGATCCCGTCGGTGACGAAGAAGAAGGTCGTGCCTCCTTCCATCTCCTGGGGCTCCCGCGAGTGATGCGTGAGGACGAAGGTGGGGACGTGGTAGGGAGGATCGTCGCCCCACCAACCCTTCCAAGGTGGATTCTCTGACCATGGTCCGGGCCCGCCCCCGAACATGTTCCGGCCCATCACGACCGCGCCGATGTTCGCCTGCGCTTCCTCGATCACGGCCGTGCTGGCGTTGACCTCGCCGCCGCCCTCTCCCTCGGATGCTCGCCACACCTCGAGGTCGAAGAGCCACCGGTGCAGCTCCTCGCCGCCGACGCCGAGCGGGTTCTCCACGCTCTGCTGGGGACCGGCGGCGTATCCGTCGAGCGAGACCGCGACCTGGAACCTGAACGTTCCCATCGAACCCCTCCCTCAGTGCGCCTGTCTAACCCGCGAACCGAAACAGCTGCCAAGGGTCGGGGACGCCCCTTGCTCGTGCTCACCCATGTC
>Ga0307289_10000535_pt1 | contig 16422 bp, 14 predicted proteins | sample ER_DNA_143_FD_194483 | JGI IMG/M metagenome (GOLD analysis project Ga0307289, IMG submission 194483) | Bulk soil microbial communities from the East River watershed near Crested Butte, Colorado, United States - ER_DNA_143 | ecosystem: Environmental > Terrestrial > Soil > Floodplain | place...
GGCCCGCCCCGCCGCGCGTCGAAGCGATGCCATCGCTCGAGCGCCTGCGCGAACGTCTCGGCGGTCAGCTCCTCAGCGGTCGCTCTGTCTCCGGTCAGATACACGAGATAGGCATGAACGTCGTCGAGGTGGCGCTCGGCCGCCTTCGCGAATTCGGTCTTCACGGCATACATACGCCGCACAGGCCCTCCCGTGTCACATCACGCCGCGGCGGCGCGCACGGCCTCCTCGTAGACCCGGTCGCGGGTGACGCGGTCGAGCTCGTCGCTGAGCAGGTCGGCGGGGTCCGGCCGGTCGCCCGGCGGAAACGGCGCCGGCTGGCCGTCGACCTTGACGCCGGCCAGCCGGTCGGACGGCTCGTGCCCGAGGGCGACCTCGTGCCCGAGGCGCGAGCGGAGCCATCCGGCGAGCAGGTTCGCCTGCGCCTCCGTCCCGGTCACCTGGATCGTCTGCACGTCCTCGATCCCGGGCCACAGCGACGCGAGCTGCGGGCGCCAGCGGCTCGTGCGGGCCCAGGCGATGTCGGAGACGACCACTCGGTCGAAGATCTCGGCCAGCTGCGCGTACGGCGCCGGCAGGTCCGGCCACTCGGTGCTGTCGACGATCAGCCGGTCGACCACGTCCACGAGCTCCTCGAACGGCCGCTCGCCGAAGGGCGGCAACCCGCGCCAGCGCAGGAAGACCGGCAGGTCGGGCAGGAGCAGTGGCTGCACGACGCTCGCGGGCACCTCGGCGCGCGAGCCGGAGAGGCGCACGCGGATCGTCTCGACGCAGACCATGCGCCCCTGTCCCGTCGGGTAGCTCGTCACCTCGGCGTTCGCCTCCAGCCCGTCCTCGGCGTCGGGGTCGGGCACGAGCACGATCGTCCGCGAGGGATGGCGGTCGGCGAGCCCGGTGAGCACGTCCTCGGCCGCCTCGACCCACTGGGTCGGCACCCAGGCGACGTGGGTCATCACGCTCGTCCGCTGGATCGGCTCGCCCGAGCCGGGATCGATCCTCCGCCGCGCGAGCTCGCGGTCGATCTCGGAGATGGTGCCTAGCGCCATCAGCGCCGTCGCCACGTTCGGCCGTCCCGCCGCGTCAAGTCGTCCGCGGCCGCCGGCCCCCACGTGCCGGCCGCGTAGTTCGGAAAGGTGGGCTTGTCGCGCTTCCAGAACGCGACCATTGCGTCCACCAGCGACCACTGCTCCTCGACCTCGTCGGCGCGCGTGAACAGCGTCGTGTCGCCGAGGAAGCAGTCGAGCAGGAGCCGCTCGTAGGCCTCGGGGATCCCGGTGCGGAAGGCACCGCCGTAGAGGAAGTCCATGTGGACGGTCCGGAGCGTCATGCCCTGGCCGGGCATCTTGGCCGCGAACTCGAGCGACACGCCTTCGTCGGGCTGGATGTGACAGACGAGCACGTTCGGGCGCAGGCCCTCGTCGTCGGTGATCTCGAACGGTGGGTGCGGGGCGCGCTTGAACTCGATCGCGATCGTCGTTTCGCGCCGGGCAAGCCGCTTGCCCGCGCGCACGTAGAAGGGCGTGTCGGCCCAGCGCCAGTTGTCGACGTAGAGCTTCGCGGCGACGTAGGTCTCGGTCAGCGAGTCGGGCGCGACGCCCTCCTCCTCACGGTAGCCCGGCACCTCCACGCCCTCGACGAAGCCGCGCCCGTACTGGCCACGGACGACGTGCTTCGGACCCGGCGTGTGCAGCGCGCGCAGCACCTTGACCTTCTCGTTCCGGACCGAGTCGGCGGTGAAGTCGATCGGCGGCTCCATCGCCGTCAGCGCGACGAGCTGCAGGAGGTGGTTCTGGAAGACGTCCCGGATCGCGCCGGCCTGCTCGTAGAAGCCGGAGCGGCCCTCGATCCCGATCGACTCGGCGACCGTGATCTGGACGTGGTCGACAAACTGCCGGTTCCAGATCGGCTCGAAGATCCCGTTCGCAAAGCGCAGCGCGAGCAGGTTCTGGACCGTCTCCTTGCCGAGGTAGTGGTCGATCCGGAAGATCTCGCTCTCGTCGAAGTGCCTGCCGATCTCGACGTTCAGCGCCTGCGCCGAGGTGAGGTCGCGGCCGAACGGCTTCTCGACGATCACGCGCGTCCAGCCCTCGGTCGAACGGCGCTCGCCGATCTCCTGGATCAGCGTCGCGATCGCATCGGGCGGGACGGCGAGGTAGTAGACGCGGTTGCCGGCGGTGCCGCGCTGCTCGTCGAGCTCGTTCAGCGCCTCGACGACCCTGTCCTCGCCGCCCTCGTCGGCGAAGTCGGTCGAGACGTAGCGCATCCCCTCGGCAAGCCAGTCCCAGACGTCCTCCTTGAACTGGTCGCGGCCGAACTCCTGGACAGCCTCCTTCATGCGCTCGCGAAACTCGTCGTCGGTCTCCTCGCTGCGCGCGACACCGACGACGGCGAACCGCTCCGGCAGCATGTGCCGCATGGCGAGCGAGTAGAGCGCCGGGAAGAGCTTCCGCCGTGTCAGGTCGCCAGAGGCGCCGAAGATCACGAGCGCGCAGGGATCGGGCGCGCGCCGGAGCCCGAGCCCTTCGAGGAGCGGGTTCTCCTGCTGCGGCTCGGCGGTCTCGGTCATTGCTCGGGGCTCTTCTCCAGGTGGCCCCCGAAGGCCTTCCGCATCGCCGACAGGACGCGGTTGCCCCAGTCGGCCTCTCCGCGGGAGGCGAAGCGGTCGAAGAGCGAGGCCGCGAGCACCGGGGCCGGCACGCCCTCCTCGACGGCGGCCTGCACGGTCCAGCGGCCCTCGCCCGAGTCGCTGACGCGGCCGGCGTAGTCGTCGAGGTTCGGCGACTCGTGCAGCGCCTGCGCGGTCAGATCGAGCAGCCACGACGCGACGACCGAGCCGCGCCGCCAGAGCTCCGCGATCGCCGCGACATCGAAGTCGTACTTGTAGAGGTCGGGGTCGCGCAGCGGGGTCGTCTCGGCGTCCGTCTCCTGCGCGTGCTTGCCGATGTTCGCGTGCTTGAGCACGTTCAGCCCCTCGGCGTAGGCCTGCATCAGGCCGTACTCGATCCCGTTGTGGACCATCTTCACGAAGTGGCCCGCCCCGTTCGCGCCGCAGTGCAGCCAGCCCAGCTCCTCGGGCGCCGGGTCACCCTCGCGCCCCGAGGTGCGTCCCGCCGTGTCGACTCCGGGCGCGAGCGTTTCGAACACCGGGACGAGCCGCCCGACCGCCTCGTCGTCGCCGCCGACCATCAGGCAGTAGCCGCGCTCGCGTCCCCAGACGCCACCGCTGACGCCGACGTCGACGTAGTGGAGCCCGCGCTCGCGTAGCTCCTTGGCGCGGCGTAGGTCGTCCACGTAGTACGAGTTGCCGCCGTCGACGATCGTGTCGCCCTCCTCCAGGTGCGGCGCGAGCTCCGAGACGACGTTGTCGACGATGCCGGCCGGGACCATCAGCCACACCGAGCGCGGCGCGTCGAGCTGCTGCGCGAGCTCCTCGAGCGAGGACGCGGTCGCCTCGACCTGCGTGTCGAAGGTCTTCACCTCGTGGCCGGCCGCCTCGAGGCGCTTCGTCATGTTCCCGCCCATGCGGCCCAGGCCGACCATTCCTAGCTGCATCAGTGTCCCTTCCGTCGGTTGCGGTGATGCTCTGGCGAGCGAAAAGCAAGCGAGGCAAGGACGCAGGGAGCGTTCGTACTCGCCAGAGTACGGGCGCGACTGAGGACGCGGCCTCGCGCCGCTTTGCAGCCGCCAGAGCGCGCCGCGGCCGGCGGGAGGGACACTTACATCTTCTCCAATCGAACGCGGACGATTCTGCGGCCGCGCTCCTCGAGCGACGCGAGGTCGCCCGCGGCCTGCGAGTGGATCAGCCGGCGGAACCCGAAGTCGCGGCCCGGGATCGGCAGCTCGTCGCCGGCGCCGTCGACCACCTGGACGAAGAGCCCGGTGTTCGGCCCACCCTTGTGCAGCTGCCCGGTCGAGTGCAGGTACCGGGGGCCGAGGCCGTGCGTGACCACGCACCCGGTGTCCTCGCGGGCGCGCGCGAGCAGCGGCTCGAGCTCGGCCTCGCGCTCCGGGTCGATGAAGGCCTGCACCGCCACGTAGTCGCCGGGGCGAGCCTGCGCGAACAGCTCGTCGAGCGAGCCGCGCGGCTCGACGTCTGGCTCGCCGCCCGAGAGCACCTCGTTCGTCTTGTCCTTCGCCGCCTGGACGTTCGGCTGGTCGAACGGGTTGATCCCGAGGATCGAGCCGGCGACCGCGGTCGCGAACTCCCAGCGGTAGAACTCCTGCCCCAGCTCGTACAGCGACGGCAGCCGCACCTCGGGCGCCTGGCGGTCGAGACCGTCGGGCGATTCCTCGGGCGCCGGAATCAGACCCTTGCCGTCCTTGCCGGTCGACTCCGCGAGCAGCTGCTCGGCCCAGAGGCCGAAGCCGCCCGGGTTCGGGTTGATCGTCACCTTGTCGCGGCCGTCGCGCCAGCCGTTGCCGAGCTCGAGCCCGAGCTCGAGGCCTGGGTTGCCCTCCTCGCCGTGGCACGCCTCGACCGTCTCCTCGACGCGCTCCAGCAGTCGTTCGAGGTCGACGCCCATCAGCGCGGCCGGCACGAGCCCGAAGACGGACAGCGCCGAGTAGCGCCCGCCGATCGTCGGCTCTCCGTCGAAGGTCCCGAGAAAGCCGCGCTCCTTGGCCAGCTGATCGAGCTTCGAGCCGGGGTCGGTGATCGCCGCGAAGAACTCGCCCCGCTTGCCGGCGCGCTCCCAGAAGAAGTCGAGGTGGGAGCGGGTCTCAAGGGTCGTCCCGGACTTGGACGCGGCGATGAAGAGCGTCGCGTCGAGGTCGAGCGTCTCGGCGAGCCCCCGGACCGCCGCCGGGTGCGTCGTGTCTAGCACGTGGAACGACTCGGCGCCGAAGCTGCGCTTGATCACCTCGGGTGCGAGGCTCGAGCCGCCCATCCCGAGCAGGACGAAGGTGTCGATCTGCCCGGGTGCGGCGAGCTCCTCGACGAAGCGCTGCAGGTCGCCGAGCCGGCTACGCATTCGCATCGGCTCGTCCAGCCAGCCGAGCCACTTCGCCTCGTCGTTGCCGGTCCACAGCGTCGGGTCGCGCTCCCAGATCCGCGCGACGAGCTCGGCGGGCGCGACTGCGCTCACACGGCCTCCCGCAGGAACGGCAGCACGAGCTCGTCGAACTCGCGCGGGCGCTCCATGCTCGGGACGTGCGCCGTCCCGGCGATCGTCCCCGACCGCGCCCCCGGGATCTCGCGCGCCAGCCGCTCCGCGATCGCGTGCATGTCGGGCTGGTCGTCCTCGCCGACCAGGACCAGCGTCGGCACCCGCACGTCGCCGAGCCGCTCCGGCAGATCCTCGACGAGCAGCTCCTCTCCGTCTTCGGTCACGTCCCGTTGGAGCTCATAGGCCAACCGCTGCATCTCGCCCACGCGGGCACGCATGGCGGGGTCGAGTTGCTCCGGGCTACGCCGCGGGCCGTCGACCCAGGTCTGAAGGCTCACCTCGACCGCAGCCTCCAAGTCGCCTGCTTCGAACGCGGCTTCCTCCTTCCCCCACTGGGCTCGCAATTGCTCCGACCACTCGTGACCTGGAAAGCCCGGGGCGACGAGGACGAGCGCCGAAACGAGCTCCGGCCTCGCCAGCGCGACCTCGAGCGCAACCCGGCCGCCGAGCGACACGCCGATCAGAGCTGTCGGGTCGAAGCCGTTCAGCTCGAGCGCCTCGATCACGTCACGCGCGTGCGAGAAGGGCCCCGGCTCGAGCGGTGTCCGGCCGAAACCGCGCAGGTCGAGCCGGAGGACGCGGAACGACTTCGCGTACCGCTCCCACTGCTCGTCCCACATGCGGCTGTCGCAGATCCCCTCGTGCACGAGCGCGAGCGCGGGCCCTTCGCCGGCGACCTCCGCGTAGATCGCCACGCGCAGGCGCCTCAGGCCGAGACGAGCTCGCCGCGCTTGGCCTGGACGCCGTCCAGCAGCTCCTTGAAGGAGTCCGCGAACTTGTCCACGCCCTCGCGCTCGAGCGTCGCGACCACGTCGTCGTAGTCGACCCCCGCCTCGGCGACCCGCTCGAACACCCGCTTCGCCTCGTCGAGGTCGCGTTCGAGCGTGAGCGCCACCTCGCCGTGGTCCTGGAAGGCGTCGATCGTCTCCTCGGGCATCGTGTTCACGGTCTCCGGGCCGATCAGCTCCTCGACGTAGATCACGTCGCGGTAGTCCGGGTTCTTGGTCGAGGTCGAGGCCCAGAGGCAGCGCTGGCTGCGCGCGCCCTTGGCCTCGAGCGCGGCCCACCGGTCTCCAGAGAAGAGCTCCTTGTAACGCTGGTAGGCGAGCTTCGCGTTGGCGACCGCGAGCTTGCCCTTTAGGTCCTCGGGTGCGCCGGCCTCGTCGAGCCGCTGGTCGGCCTCGGTGTCCACGCGCGAGACGAAGAAGCTCGCAACCGACGCCACGGGGCCTGGGTCGCCGCCGCTCTCGACGAGCCGCTCGAGCCCACGCACGTACGCCTCGACCACCTCGACGTAGCGCTGCAGCGAGAAGATCAGCGTGACATTGATGCTGCGGCCACGGGCGATCATCTCCTCGATCGCCGGCAGCCCCGGCTCGGTCGCCGGGATCTTCACGAAGCAGTTGGGCTTGTCCACGAGCTCGTGCAGCCGCTGCGCCTCGTCGATCGTCCCCTGTGTGTTGGAGGCGAGGTTCGGATCGACCTCGATCGAGACGTAGCCGTCCTGCCCCTTGCCGCCGTCCCAGACCGGGCGCAGCAGGTCGCAGGCGTTCTTGACGTCCTGGACCGCGAGCTTGAGGAAGACCTCCTTCGGGTCTTGCTCCTCGGCGAGCACCTCGCGCATCTGCTCGTCGTAGGCGTCGCCCCCGGCGATCGCCTTCTGGAAGATCGTCGGGTTCGAGGTGACGCCGACGACGGCGTCCTTCTCCATCATCTCGGCGAGCTTGCCGCTCTGCAGCATCTGCCGCGAGAGGAAGTCGATCCAGACGCTCTGGCCGAGCTCGCTCAGCTCGTGAAGACGTGACTTAGCCATAGGTGGTCTCCCTTTCCATCTCTTCGATCTTCTCAAGCCTGCGCACGTAGCGGTCGCCACCGTCGAAGCGGGCGGCGAGGAAGACTCGCGCCAGCTCGGCGGCCAGCTCGGCCCCGACGACCTCGGAGCCGAGGCAGAGCACGTTCATGTCGTCGTGCTCTACGCCCTGGTGCGCGGAGTATGTGTCGTGGCAGATCGCCGCGCGGATGCCGGCGATCTTGTTGGCCGCGACCGCAGCGCCCACGCCGGATCCGCAGACGAGCAGCGCGCGCTCCGCCTCCTCGCTCCGGATCGCCGTCGCGACCTCGCGCGCCTTGTCCGGGTAGTCGATCCTCGGCTCCGTCTTGTCGGTGCCCAGATCGACCGTCTCGTGCCCGAGCGCCGCCAGCTCTTCCAGCAGCCGCTCGCGCAGCTTGACGCCGCGATGGTCGAAGGCAACCGCGACTCGCATAGGACCGTTACGTTACCCCCATGGAAGGGCCTGAGCTCTGGCGTGAGCTGGGACAGCAGCTGCGGGTCGACTCGATCCGCGCGGCGGCGGTCACCAAGTCCGGCCACCCGACCTCGTCGATGTCCGCGGCCGACCTGATGGCGGTCCTGCTGGCCAAGTACCTGCGCTACGACTTCGACGAGCCGCACAACCCGGCGAACGACCATCTGATCTTCTCGAAGGGCCACGCCTCGCCGCTGCTCTACTCGCTCTACAAGGCGGCGGGCGCGATCACCGACGAGGAGCTGCTCACCTTCCGCGTCTTCGGCTCGCGGCTGCAAGGCCACCCGACCCCGGCGATCCCGTGGGTGGACGTGGCCACCGGCTCGCTCGGCCAGGGCCTGCCGTTCTCGGTCGGGATCGGGCTCGCCGGCAAGAAGCTCGACCAGATCCCGTACCGCATCTGGTGTCTCTGCGGTGACAGCGAGATGGCCGAGGGCTCGATGTGGGAAGCCTTCGAGCACGCGGCCTTCTACGGCCTCGACAACCTGACCGCGATCATCGACGTGAACAAGTTCGGCCAGCGCGGCGAGACGATGCACGGCTGGGACCTCGACTCCTACGCCAATCGCGCGAAGGCCTTCGGCTGGCACGCGATCGAGATCGACGGCCACGACGTCGAGGCGATCGACGAGGCCTACGGCGAGGCCGCCGCGCAGCAGGGCCAGCCGACCGTGATCGTCGCGCACACGCTCAAGGGCAAGGGCGTCAAGGAGGTCGAGGACAAGCCCGGCTGGCACGGCAAGGCGCTCGACCACCCGGAGGAGGCGATCGCCGAGTTGGGCGGCGAGCGCAACATCGTCATCGACGTGGCGAAGCCCGAGCCGGCGGAGCCGCATCGCTTCGAGGCCGGCGGCGGCGAGCTGCCGACGTGGGACCTGGGCGAGGAGGTTGCGACCCGGCGGGCCTACGGCGACGCCCTCGCGGCGCTCGGCTCGATCCGAGGGGACGTGGTCGCGCTCGACGGCGAGGTCTCGAACTCGACCTACGCCGAGATATTCCGCGACGCGCATCCCGACCGGTACTTCGAGATGTACATCGCCGAGCAGCAGATGGTCGCGGCCGCCGTCGGGCTCCAGGTGCGCAAGTGGGTGCCCTTCGCGTCCACCTTCGCCGCCTTCCTCTCGCGTGCCTACGACTTCATCCGCATGGCCGCGATCAGCCAGGCGGACATCCGCCTCTGCGGCTCGCACGCCGGCGTCTCGATCGGCGAGGACGGGCCTTCGCAGATGGCGCTCGAGGATCTCGCGATGATGCGGGCCGTCCACGGCTCGACCGTGCTCTACCCGAGCGACGCGAACCAGACGGCCAAGCTGGTCGCCGAGATGGCTGACCGCGACGGGATCGTCTACATGCGTACGACCCGCGCGGCGACGCCGGTGGTCTACGAAGCCGGCGAGGAGTTCCCGATCGGCGGCTCGCGCGTGCTGCGCGAGGGCGACGACCTCGCGATCGTGGCCGCCGGGATCACGCTGCACGAGTCGCTGAAGGCAGCCGACCAGCTCGCCGGAGAGGGGATCGAGGCCCGTGTGATCGACCTCTACTCGGTCAAGCCGGTCGACGCCGAGACCCTGCACGCCGCGGCCGAGGCGACGGGCGGCCGGATCCTGACCGTCGAGGACCACTGGTCCGAGGGCGGGATCGGCGACGCGGTGCTCGAAGCGCTCTCCGACGGCGAGGTTCCAGCGCGCGTGGTGCGGCTCGCGGTGCGCGACCTGCCCGGCTCGGGTAAGCCCGCCGAACTGCTGGCCGCGGCCGGGATCGACGCAGACCACATCGCCGAGGCGGCCCGCTCGCTCGTCGGCTCGAAAGTCAGCGCCTAGAACAGGCGCTCGTAGAGCTCGCGCTGCCGTTCGCGTGCCGCGGCGTAGATCGCCGTTCGCTCTGTCTGCGGCTCGAAGGTCTTGCCGAGCGGCGCCGGGTCGGGAGGGGCTCCTAGCCGCTCGAGCACGTGAACGGCCGCCCCGCGGGCGGAGCCTTCCTCGACCGCCGAGGCCGTGACGGGGAGCGCGAGCACGTCGGCGAAGACCTGCATCCACCACTCGTCCTCCAGCAGGGCGCCACCGGTCGCGACCACCTCGCGCACCTCGGGCAGGCGCCCGGCGATCTCGGCCACGCGGTAGGCGACGCCTTCGAGCGCGGCCTGCCTCAGGTCGCGGGCCTCGGCTTCGAAGGTGACACCGGCGATCGCGCCGGTCGCCCGCGGGTTCCAGCCCGGGCTTCGCTCGCCGCCCAGCAGCGGCAAGAACGTCAGGCCGTGCGCGTCGGGCTCGGTGGGCTCGTGGCTCTCGAGCCTCAGCGTTCGCTCCAGCCACGCAAGCAGATTGCCGCCGTCCGAGATGGAGCCGCCTTCGACCACTCTGTCCTCGTCGAGCAGGTACGAGAACAGGCCGTCACGCGGCGCCGGGTCGCCCTCGCGCACGACGCGGTAGGCACCCGAGGTGCCGATCATCAGCGCGGCACGATCGGGCGTGAGGCAGCCCGCACCGAGGTTCGAGCAGGCTCCGTCGCCGAGCGGCGGGTAGCTCGTCCCGACCGGCTCCTCGGATAGCGGCGGCAGCAGCTCTTCGCCGATCCCGAGCTCCTCGAGCAGCTCGCCGTCCCACGACCGGGAGCACAGGTCGAGCAACCCGCTGCCCGAGGCGGTCGAGAGCGTCGTGCGCAGCTCGCCGGTCAAGCGAAGGAAGAGGTAGTCGGCGAACGACGCGACGCGGTGCGCTTCCGCCAGCGCGCCTTGCTCGGCCAGCCAGGCGAGCTTCGCCGGCCAGTAGCTCGGGTGCAGCATGCAACCGGTGCGCTCGTGAACGGCCCGCTGGTCGAGCCGTTCAGCCAGCGCCTCGGCCTGCGCCACGGCTCGGCGGTCCTGCCAGAGCAGCACTGGGGTCAGCGGCTCCTCGTGCCGGTCGAGCAGCAGCAGGCTGTGCCAGAAACACGAGCTCCCGAGCGCATCCGCATCACCTGCCTCGGCGAGCACGGCCTCCGCCGCCCGCACCAGCTCGGCGGCATCGAGCTCGGCCGAGCCGTCGCGCGCGGTTCGCGCGGAGTACCTCCGGTGGACGCACCCACCGAGGGTGCGGCCGCGCTCGTCGAAGGCGCAAGCCCGGGTCGAGGAGCTGCCGACGTCCAGCGCTAGCACCCGCATACGCTTAGAGCATGCCCGTAGTCACCGCTGCCAACCTGCGCAAGGAGCTCGCCGGCTCGCTGCTCTTCGAGGGAGTCTCGTTCTCCGTCGAGCGCCGCGACCGCCTGGCGCTGTCCGGTCCGAACGGCGCCGGCAAGACGACCTTGCTGCGAATGCTCGTCGGCGAGAGCGACATCCACGGCGGCGAGCTCTCCTTCGCCAAGGGCACCCGAATCGCCCTGCACGACCAGCGGCCGCCGCTCGACCGCGGGCTGACGCTGCGCGAGTACTCGCTCACGGGCGCGCGCGACCTGATCGAGACCGAGGAGGAGCTGAGCCGGCTCGAGCAGGCGATGGCCGCGGGCGACCACGACGAGACGACGCTCCGCCGCTACTCCGAGGCGCAGGCGCGGCTCGAGCACGCGGGTGGCTACACCTGGCGCGATCGCGCGGCGGCCGCCCTGCGCGGCCTCGGCTTTGCGGAGCGCGATCTCGACCGGCCGCTGACGACCTTCTCCGGCGGCGAGCTGACGCGCGCCTCACTGGCCCGCGCGCTCGCCGGCGATCCCGACCTGCTGCTGCTCGACGAGCCGACGAACCATCTCGACGTCGAGAACCTGGAGTGGCTCGAGCAGGAGCTGCAGTCGCTGGACGCCGCCGTGATCCTGGTCGCGCACGACCGCTGGTTCCTCGAAGCGGTCACGACGGGCGTGCTCGAGCTCGAAGCCGGCCGCTCGCTCTTCTTCCCCGGGCCGTGGCACGTCTGGCGGCTCGAGAAGGCGGCCCGCGCCGCCCACGCGGCGAAGACTGCGGAGCGCGTCGGCGCCGACATCGTGCGGCTCGAGCGCTTCGTCGAGCGGTTCCGCTACAAGAAGAGCAAGGCCAAGCAGGCGCAGGCGAAGCTGACCCAGATCAAGCGCCTCGAGACCGAGCGCTCGGACGCGCGCGGCGAGCTCGAGCTGCTGACGCGCAAGAGCCGCTCGCTCGGGTTCGACTTCCTCAAGCCCCCGCGCAGCGGCCGCACGGTCGTCGAGGCGAACGGCCTGGGAGTGGCCGCCGGCGACAAGCGACTGCTCACCGAGGCGACTTTCGCGGTCGAGCGCGGCGAGCACGTCGGCCTCGTCGGTGCGAACGGCTCCGGCAAGACGACGACGCTCGAGACCGTGCTCGGCCTCCGCGAGCAGGTCGCGGGCTCGGTGCGTATGGGCCACGGAGTCGTGCCGGCCTACTTCTCGCAGCACGAGGTCGAGCTCGACGAACGCGGGAGCGTGCTCGACTGCGCCCAGCGCGGGACCGGCCTCTCCCGGCCGCAGGCGCAGAACCTGCTCGGCCGCTTTCTCTTCTCCGGCTGGGAGGCGCACGAGAAGCCCGTCACCGCGCTCTCGGGCGGCGAGCGGAGGCGCCTCGCGCTGGCGCTGGTCGTCGCCTCGGGCTCGAACTTCCTCGTGCTAGACGAGCCGACGAACCACCTCGATCTCGAGAGCCGCGAGGCGCTCGAGGAGGCGCTCGACGCCTTCCCGGGGACCGTGCTGCTCGTCTCGCACGACCGCGCCCTGCTCGACGCTGTCGCCCACCGGCTGCTCGCGATCGAGCACGGGGGGCTGCACTCGTTCGAGGGCGGCTGGGCCGAGTACGCGCAGCACCGGACCGAGCCGGTGGAGGCTGCTCCCGCGCCGCGTGTGCAGAAGGAGAAGGCGAAGCCACAGCGCGAACGGGCGCCTCGGCCGAGCGAGCTCGAGCAGCTCGAAGGCCGGATCTCGCGGCAGGAGGAAGCGGTGGCCGAGCTCGAGCGGCGCCTCGCGGACGACTGGTCGGACGTCGACGCGCTCGCCGCGCACCGCCTGGCGCGCGAGGAGCTACAGAGCCTGATCTCGCAGTGGGAGCGGCTCTTCGAGGAGGCGCAGGCCTAGCTTAGATTCGTGTGGCCCACTCGCGCGCCGCGCGGCGGTTCCGGTACCAGATGACGATGCCGATCGTGAGCGGGGCGACCACTATCAGCGCCAGCAGCGCGATCGGCACGGCCCACCAGAGCGTGCTCGGCTTCGGCGGCGCGGTCGCCGGCTCAGGGGCGGCGGGCGGGGCAGCCGCCTTGCGGACCTTCTGGCGCGAGCGCCTGGCCTTGGTCCGCGCGGCCTGCGCCTTCGCCTTTGCCTGCGCCTTCGCCGCCGTCGACAGCGACGGCGGGCCGTGGAACCGCTTCGGCATCCAGTAGTCGACGCGCCACTTCCCGTCGTGGCCCTTGACGAGCTCGACGTCGGCGGTCATCGCCGACCAGCCCGAGCCCGGCTTGGGGAAGAGGAACACCTCGAGCCCGACCAAGGCCTGGTACGAGTACTGGACGAAGCTCCAGTCGCCGAGCCCGCGGTTTGCGGCCGGGTACGGCACGACCGGCAGGTTGCCGTGCGTCCACTGCTTGCGAGTGAAGCCCTCGCGCAGGCTCGGCGCCGAGATCGTCCAGGAGCGGCCGACGTCCTGGCGGTCGACCGCGGTCAGGACGAACTCACGCAGGACCTTGTGCACGGCCTGCCGGTCCTGCTTCGTGAAGGGCGCCTTCTTCGGCTGGGAGTTGTCCTCCCGCACGATCGGGCCGTTGGCGTTCCCGGGGTCGCCCGAGCTGGAAAAGTGGACGCCCAGGAAGATCAGCGCGGCGGCGACGCCCATGACGGCGATCGGAGCCAGGCGGCGACGCCGTCGAGGTGACGAGAGCAGACCCACGTCGGCATTGTGCCGACCGAGTTACTCGTTTCGCTCGAAGGTAGCGACGACCGCCTCGGCCACGACCTTCATCGGCCGGCCCGAGACCTGGCTCGCCTTGCGCAGGCGGGCAAAGGCCTCGTGCTCCGTCAAGCCTTCGCGCTCCATCAGCAGGCCCTTCGCCCGTTCGATCGACTTGCGGGAGGCGAGCGCCTCGGCGAGCGAGTCGGCCTGCTCTCGCAGGGCCGCGAGCTCCTCGTGCCGGGCGCGGGCGGTGCGGATCGCGGGCAGCAGGTCCTGCTCGCGAAACGGCTTGACGAGGTAACCGAAGACGCCGGCCTCGATCGCGCGCGCGACCAGCTCCTCCTGGCCGTAGGCGGTCAACATCACGATCGGGATCGGCCGCTCGTCGAGGATCCGCCGCGCGGCTTCGATCCCGTCCAGGCGCGGCATCTTCACGTCCAGGACGGCGAGGTCAGGCTGCTCACTGCGGGCGAGCTCGACCGCCTCGAGGCCGTCCTTGGCCTCTGCGCAGACGTCGAAGCCGGCGCGCTCGAGCAGCTCGCGCAGGTCGAGGCGGATGATCGTCTCGTCTTCGGCGACCAGGATCCTCACCCGCGGATCGTAGACTCCGGGCGGTGAGCGCCTGTTGCAGCCGCGGGTACGAGCGCTTCTTCGGCAAACGCGTCGCCCGTCGCGATGCTCGGCGCTACCGGCGGCGCGGGCTCGACCGGACGGCGCAGCGGTTGGTGGACGAGCTGGCGGCGCGGGACGTCGGCGGCGCCTCCGTGCTGGAGCCGGGCGGCGGCGTGGGCGGGCTCGACCTCGAGCTGCTCAAACGGGGCGCCGCGCGCGCGACCGTCATCGAGCTTTCGCACGGCTACGACCCAGAGGCCGCGGCACTCGCACGCGAGTCGGGAATGACAGAGCGGATGGAGCGACGGCACGGAGACTTCGTCGAGCTGTCGGCCCTCGTGGACGACGCGGACGTGGTGGTGATGCATCGGGTCGTGTGCTGCTACCCCGACCCGGAGCGGCTCGTCGGCGCGGCATCCGGCCACGCACGCCGGCTGCTGGCGCTCAGCTTCCCCCGGGACACGTGGTGGCTGCGCTGGGGCGCGCGCTGCGCGAACGTCTTCTTCCGCTTGATCGGCGGCATCGAGACGTACATCCATTCGCCCGCGGTGGTCGAGCAGGCGGCCGAGAGCGCGGGCCTGACGACGCTGGTTCACGAGCCCGCCGGCCGCGTCTGGCGCGTCGCCGTCTTCGAACGCCGCTAGCGCCGACCTCTTAGAAGTTCACGCGCGCGCCCCGCCCATCTGGGTGGGGAGAAAAGGTCCTCCCGCCGCCCGCTGCGAGCGTATCGACCATCCGTACGCGTGTCTGCGACGGATCCGCGCCGAAAGAGTGACGTTCCGTCCCGCGCTCAGGCCGGAAAGACCACTTCGGCTCGCAGGCCGCCGTTCGACTCGAGCGCCAGCGTTCCGCCAAGCTCGTCGCGCACCAGCGCGCGAACGATCGAGAGCCCGGTTCCGGAAACCGGCTCGCCGTCCACGCCCGAGCCGTCGTCGGCAATCGCCAGCACCACGTCGCCGTCGCGCCGGGCGAGCTCGACCCGCACCGACTCGCCGCCGTGCTCGAGCGCGTTCTGCAGCAGCTCGGAGAAGACGAGCGCCAGTGCGGTCGCGCGATTCCCGGCCAGCGCGACCGGCTCCAGCGACGCTTCGACCGTCTTCGACGCGCCGATCCCCTGGACTAGCATCGCCCGAAGCCGGTCGAGCAGCTCGTCGAGCGCGACGTCGTCGTCACGGCGCTCGGTCAGCACCTCGTGCACCGCCGCGATCGCGAGGATCCGGTTGACCGAGTCGTCGAGCGCCTTGCGCGCGTCGACGTCGTCGGCTCGCGCCTGCAGCCGCAGCAGCGAGGCGACCGTCTGCAGGTTGTTCTTGACCCGGTGATGGATCTCCTGGGCGAGGACGCCGCGCATCACGGCGCGCCCGTGCTCGAGCGCGACGGCGGCATGGCTGGCGATCGACGCGAGCAGCGCTCGGTCGTCCGCGGTGAACGGCGCATCGCGGTCGCAGACCAGCTCGCCGACCTGGCGGCCCTTCCAGCGCAGGGGCACCCGCACCGCATGCGCGCCCGCCTGGCCCTCGGGCCAGACGACGTCGCCGTCCTCGAGCACGAGAGCGGCTCCGGTCGCGCCGAGTGCGTCGACGGTCGCGGCGACGATTCCCTCGAGCGACTCCTCCAGGTAGAGCGACTCCGAGACGGCTTCGGAGATCCGAGACAGCGCCTCGAGCTCCACCACCCGCCGCTGGGCCTGCGCATAGAGCTTCGCGTGCTCGATCGTCTGCGCGACCTGCGAGGCGATCGCGACGAGCAGCTCGATCTCCGCGCCCGAGAACTCGCGCGGTTCGCGCGTGCGGACGTTCAGCGCTCCCTCCAGCCGCTCGCGGGCCAGGATCGGAACCGCCAGGATCGACTCGTACTCGTCCTCGCGCAGGTTGGGGAACGCCTTGAAGCGCTCGTCCAGGTGCGCCTGCGCCGCGATCATGACCGGCGCTCTTGCAGCCGCGGCGGTGCCCGTGATGCCCTCGCCTGGCCTCATCCGTGGGCGTCCGGTCATCTCCTCGACCCGCGTGCCGAGGGTCGCGCGCAGCACCAGCTCGTCCGCCTGCTCGTCGTAGAGGTACACGAAGCAGGCGTCCGCGCCGAGCGCGTCGGCGACCTCGCGGGCGACCAGCGAGAGCACCTCCTCGAGGTCGAGGGTCGAGTTGACGGCCGCGATCGTCTCGGTCAGGAGGCGCAGATGACGAGCCGTCTCGTCCACCTGGCGATTGTAGGTAGCCGCCCGACCTCTTACGCTTGCGCACGTGGATACCTATCAGTGGCTGCTGGTCTTCCATGTGACGGGCGCGTTCCTGCTGCTCGGCGGCGGCGCGATCGCTGCCGCGTTGAGCCTGTCGGCGCTCGGACGCGAGCGGCCGAGCGAGATCGTGCTCCTGTTCGGGCTGATCCGGATCGCCGTCGTCGCGATCATGGCCGGCACTTTGCTCGCGTTCGTCTTCGGCCTCTGGCTCGTGCACGAAGCCGGCTATGGCTACGCGGACGGCTGGGTGATCGCCGCCATCCTGCT
>Ga0307289_10000538_pt1 | contig 16403 bp, 16 predicted proteins | sample ER_DNA_143_FD_194483 | JGI IMG/M metagenome (GOLD analysis project Ga0307289, IMG submission 194483) | Bulk soil microbial communities from the East River watershed near Crested Butte, Colorado, United States - ER_DNA_143 | ecosystem: Environmental > Terrestrial > Soil > Floodplain | place...
TGTCCATCGCGGCGTAGTCCGGCGCGTCGCGACGGTCGCCGTGTTGTGACGGCGGGTACCCGACGAGGTCCTCAAACCGTCGCTTGCCGACGCTGACGTTCACGCGGAAGGCGCCGTCGCGGTCCAGCCGGGACGCCTCGTCGAAGCCCGGGTAGTCCTTGACGACCACCGTCGCGAACGGGAACCGCCGGTCGGTGGTCTGGGGCTCGGTGCCCGGCGGGTCGTAGTAGACGAACGAGTCGCCCCAGGCCACCTCGGGCGCACCGGTGGCTTCGCTCGCCGTGACCACGGTGACGCCAGGCAGCGCGCCGGCGAAGGCCAGAATCTCCTCCTCGGTCAGGACCGACGATCCTCTCGCACTCAGGCGATGCGGCGCGCCATCGCCGCGGCCGGTGCGCCCAGGGCGTCGGGGTGCAGGATCGCGCCGAGCGCCTCGATCCCGTCCACGAGCCGCGGCCCGGGGCGGGCGAAGGAGGCGTTGGCGTCGACGGCCCAGACGGGGATGCCGGTCGGCAACACGTCGCGCCTGACGACGTCCGCGGCGAGGTCGGCGGCCCCGTCCAGGTGGTACCCGCACGGTGCGACGACGACGACCTGCGGCTCGGCGGCCGCCACCGCATCCCACGTCGTCCGGAACGACTTCTCGCCCGCCGCCCCGAGGACGCCGAGCCCGCCGGCGCGGTCGACCATCTCCGGAACCCAGTGCCCCGGCGCGAACGGGGGGTCGGTCCACTCCAGCACCAGGGTCCGCGGCCGTCGCATACCCGCCACCGCCCCGTCGACCGCCGCCAGCCGGGCCCGCAGCTCCCCGACGAGCAGCTCGGCGGCGTCCGTCCGCCCGCTGGAGCAGCCGAGGGTGAGCACCGAGTCGAGGACCTCGTCGAGGGTGTGCGGGTCGATGGTCAGCACGTCGGCCCGACACCCGAGGTGAGCCAGCGCGTCGTCGACGACCGAGACGTCCACGGCACACACCGCGCAGAGGTCCTGGGTGACGACGAGGTCGGCGTCGAGGCCGGCGAGGGCGCCTTCGTCCAGGTGGTAGAGGTCCTCACCGGCCCGCATCCGCGCACTGACCATGCGGTCGATCTCGGCGGCGGTCAGGCCCTCCGGCAGCGCCGACGTCGACACGATCCGGCGGGTGCGCGCCTCGGGCGGGTGATCGCACTCGAACGTCACGCCGACCACGTCGTCTCCGGCGCCCACCGCGAACAGGACCTCCGTCGTCGAGGGCAGCAGCGAGACGATCCGCATCTGCCCGAGACTAGGCGGTGGCGGTAGCGACCGGCGTGCCCTCCTGGGTGCGCACCTGGATCTGGGTGATGTCACCCGGCTTCATCCAGCAGGCCGCGGTCAACGCGGTGCGGCCGCTGGGCGTCCCGGTCCAGCTGGCCACGTCGTACGAGTGGCCGTCCCGGTCGGTCACCGCGAGGAAGAGCACCCGGTCGGTCGGCAGGCCGGTCCCGCGAAGATCGAGCTGGGTGCCCCAGGTACGCGTCACGAGGTCGATCTCGACCTGGGCCGGCGCGGACTGCCCTGTGGTCAGCGGGGCTGCCGCGGCGACCAGGCCGCGGGTGGGCGGCGCGTTCAGCCGGTTCATGAGCGGGCCGACCGAGGCGCCGACGGCACCAGCGACGAGGACGAGCACGGCCGCGACGGCGGCCGCCCGCCACCGACGGCGGCGTCGCTCCGTGCGCAGGCGGTCGAGCAGCGCGACGGGAGCGCCGGTCTCGGCGGCGACCATCCCGTCCGGCGCGAGAGCCGACCCCTCCGGAGGCCCGGCCTCCTGACCGGGCTCGACGAGGTCGAGCAGCGCCGGGAGGCCGGAGAGCTGAGCCGCCTCGCGCTGGCATTCCTGACAGCCGCGGAGATGGCGCGTGAAGGCCTGGTGCTCCTCGGGCTCGAGTCCACCGAGCACAAAGGCGCCGAGGAGCAGCTGCAGCTCCTCGTGCTCGGGTTCGCTACCCGGTCGGGCGCTCACTGCGTCACTCCCATCTCGTCGAGAACGGTGCGCAGGGAGCGCACCGCGTAAAAGGCCCGCGACTTGACCGTCCCGGGCGGGATGCCGAGCTGGTCGGCCGCCTCGGCCACGCTGAGCCGCTGGTAGTAGAGGGCCACGACGACGCTCCGGTGGTCCGGCTGGAGCCGAGCCAGGGCCTCCTCCACGAGGATCTGGTCGAGTGCGTGGTCGATCTCCCGCTCGGGGTTCCCGATCCGCGGGTCGAGCCGAGCGCGGGTGTCATCGTCCCGGTCGGCGGCGACCTCCACGACCCGTCGCCCGGCCGCACGGTGCATGTCGATGAGCATGTTGCGTGCTGTCTGGAGGAGGTAGGCCCGCATGCTCGTCACGTGCGGTGCCTGACGCCAGACCCGCAGGATCACTTCCTGGACGACGTCCTCGGTGCGCCCGGGGTCGAGCGAGGTGCGGCCGACGAACCGGCGAAGGACCGGCCCGTGCTCGCGGTAGATCTCCGCGACCACCGCCTCGTCCAGAGGCATGCCGGTCCTCCCTCCCGATGTCGTTCCATCCTTGCTTCTGCTCAATTGTCGCCCTGCCGTGGCCGGCGCCGCCCCCCTGCAGGGGCGTCGACCACGGCCGGGTCGGCGCACAGGGAGACGACGAGTTCGGCGATCCGGTTCACCACTGCGGCCGACACGACACCTACGCTTCGTCGGTGGTCCAGTCCGTCGAGCTGCTCCTCGAGCCGGAGGCCGAACGCGGCATGGTCCGGGTGTGGGAGGCGCTGCTCGAGGCCGGACTGCCGTCGCAGGCGCGCAACACCGCCCCTAGCAACCGCCCGCACGTGACGCTGGTCGCCGTGCCCCGGCTGACCGCCGACGCCGAGTCCGCCGTCGCCGCAGCGGTGCGGGGACGGCGGCTTCCCGTCGACGCGACGTGGGGCGCCGTGACGTTCTTCGGTCGCGGTCCGTGGGTGCTGGTCCGGGTACTCGATCCGGGCGACGGTATGCGAGCCCTCCAGGCGGCCGTTGCGGCGGCCTGTGATGTGCCCGGCGACAGCACCTCCGCACCGGAGCGGTGGCGCCCTCACGTCACGCTGGCTCGGCGGGTCGGGCCGGCCGATCGCGACCGGGTCGCGGAGCTGGCCACCGACATCGCCCGGTCCGACCTGCATACGGGTATGCCCGTCGTCGCCGCGGCGGTCCGCCGGTGGGACGGTTCACGGCGGGTCGAGTGGACCCTCGAGGGCCAGCAGTCGATCCGGTGATCAGGCCTGACCCGTGCGTTTGAGCACGGTCTGGAACCAGTCCACCGACGTGTCGAACGCCTTGCCGCCGGCGATCCGCTCGAACTCGATGGTCCGCAGCTCGTCCTCGCGCTCCTCGTCCTGCCCGACGACCCCGGCAATCCCTGACTGGGCCGCCTCGACGGCGACCTCGACCATCTGCCGGATCAACGTGCGGTCGGCCTGGTTGGCCGGCGCCGACCGCGAGAAGTAGCCGCTCTTCTGCACCATGGTCTTCTCGGCGCCGACCTTCTCGGCGAACTGCTCGGCGAACCACTGGCCCGGGTTGACCAGGTCGAGCTTCACGTGGCCGAACGGGTCGCGAGGGACCTCCTCGCCGGCCGCCTCCATGGCCGCGACGATCTCCGGCACGCCGGCTCCCTCGGACAGGAAGATGTTGACGCAGCCGATCTCGTCCATGACGGCACGCAGCCGGTCGGCCTCGGCGTCCATGTCGATCGGGATTTCGGGCACGAACACCGCGTGGATGTCCCACCGCTCCGCACTGAGCCCGATCGACGGCACCCACTGCCGACCCGCGTGCCACTCCTGGTACTGCGCCGCGGCCGCCGCCGTCAGCCAGCCGCACCCGCGACCCATGACCTCGTGGATGATGAGCATCCGCGGGTTGGAGCCGTGCTCAGCGAGCACGTTCTGGGCGAAGGTCGAGGCTTGCTCGGCCGCCGTCCACGCCCCGAGCGCCTGCTTGATGGGAATGACGTCGTTGTCGATGGTCTTGGGGAGTCCGACGACCGTGAGGTCGTAGTCCCGCTCGTGGAGGAACCTCGCGAGGTCGGCGGCAGTCGTGTTGGTGTCGTCGCCACCGATGGTGTGCAGGACGTCGACGCCGTCCGTACGCAGCCGCTCCGCGGCCACCTCCAGCGGGTCCTGGCCATCCTCGATGAGGCCGCGGTCGACGAGGTCCTGCGCGTTGGTCAGCTTGACCCGGCTGTTCCCGATCGGGCTGCCGCCGTAGTCCTGCAGGACAGAGGCGAAGGCTCGCGCCGAGGCGTCGACGACCACGGAGCTGCCGGTGAGCACCCCGTGGTAGCCGTGCCGGTAGGCGAGGATCTCGACGTCGGGCAGCAGCGCGGTGTACCGCTCGATGAGCGCCCCGACCGCGGAGGAGAGGCAGGGCGCATATCCCCCGGCGGTCAGCAGGGCGACACGGCGCAGAGTCCTTGGTGCCATGTCTGGCAGCCTAGGGCGGTATGCCGGCCGGCAGTGCCTGCGGGTTCACGGGTTGGGCAGCGTGACGAGAGCCGGGCGACGGGCTACCGTCGGGCTCGTGGCGAGGCCCACCGCATACCGGCTCGAGCGCCCCGGCGAGGAGGGCGAGGTCCGTGCGGTGGTGCGCGCCGCATTCGGCGAGGAGGAGGGGGTCGACCGCATCGTCGACGAGCTGCGCGGGTCGGACGCCTGGACGGGCCTGTCGTACGTCGCGGAGTACGAGGGGCGGGTGGTCGGGCACGTCTCGTTCACCCGCAGCCTCTTGGACGCCCCGAACCGGCTCGTCGAGGTCCTCGTGCTCAGCCCGCTCTCCGTGCTCCCGGGCCGGCAGGGCCGGGGGATCGGGTCGGCGCTGGTCCGGTATGCGTTGAGCGAGCTCGACGAGCGCCCGGAACCGTTGGTGTTCCTCGAAGGATCTCCGTCCTACTACGGCCGTTTCGGGTTCGTCCCGGGCACGGACCTGGGATTCCGGCGGCCGTCGCGGCGGATCCCGCGGGCGGCGTTCCAAGTGCTCCGACTGCCGGCCTACAAGGAGTGGATGACCGGCACGCTGGTCTACCACCGGATCTGGTGGGACTACGACGCGGTCGGGCTGCGCTGAGCCCGGTAGCGCTGAGCCCCGCAGCGGTCAGCCGATCTTCGGGGGCGGGTGACCGGTGTTGTGGTGCTCGACGACCTCGCGGGCGACCTGTGCCAGCTTGATGTTCATGTCCTGCGACGCCTTGCGCAGCAAGTCGAACGCCTCGGCGTCGGAGACCTTGTGGAAGGCCATGAGCAGCCCGATCGCCTTGCCGATCTCGCGGTTGCTCTCCAGGCCGGCGGCCAACGTGCGGGCCTCCTCCTTGCGGTGCAGCGAGGTGACGGCCACGGACGCGAACGCGGCGAGGAGGATCGCGTGATCGGCGGAGCGTCCGCTCAAGCCACCGACCCGGTCCGAGAAGAGGTTGAGGGCGCCGATTTTCTTGTTGTCCACGACGATCCGGAACCCGGCCGCCGCCCGCACCGGCGTCTGCCTGACCACCTGCTCGGCCAGCGTCGGCCACTGGGTCGAGGGGTCTGAGAGGTCGTCCTCGAACTGCGGAGCGTCCTCGACTATGGCGTCCAGACAAGGACCTTCCTGATGCAGCTGCTCGAGCTTGTCGATCGTCCGGGCCACCTCGTCCGTCGACACGGCGGTGCGGAACTGGCCGTCTCGTCCGCGCTGCATGATGCTCGCGTGGTCGCAGCCGTCGATGATCCGCACTGCGATCGTGACGATGGCGCTGTAGACATCCTCGAACGATTCGGAGGCGTAGAGGATGTCGCTCAGGGCGCCGAGAGCGCTGCTCGACGCGATAGCCGCGCCGGGAGGGTCGGGGAGGGGCGTGTCCATGGTGTCACCCTGGGAGAGGTTCGGTCGGGTCCGATGCCGCACCGATTGTGGCACCCCCGCCCGCCCGTTTCGATCGTCGACCATAGGGGTAGGGTCGCGTGCGGCTCGATTCGTCCGGGGGCGCGCCGAGCTGCTGGAGCCGTTCCGGCTGCAGCCGACCCCTGCGAGAACCTGGAGACATCCATGATCGTCCTGGGAATCATCCTGCTGCTCATCGGCTGGTTGGCCCACATCTCGATCCTGGTCACGATCGGCGTCATCGTCCTCGTGATCGGGCTCGTGCTCATGCTTCTCGGAGCCACGGGACGCGCCGTCGGCGGTCGAAAGTACTGGTACTAACCCGCTCGGGGGGCTCGACCCCCGACATCCGTGGAGGAGCCGGGCCGTCGCACCATCCGGCCCGGCTCCTGCGGTGAGGGAGGTTCTGCGCTACCGACCAGCCGCTCAGGCCGCTCAGGCCGCGCTGTCCAGCGCCGCCTCCAGCCGGGCCCGCAGCCGTGACAGGGTCGCTCGCAGGATGCGGGATACCTGCATCTGGCTGACACCGATCTGCTCGGCGATATCGGACTGCGTCAGCAGCTCGACGAACCGGAGCCGCAGAACCAGCCGCTCACGGTCGGTGAGCTCGGCCAGGGCGTCGCGAAGCCACGCCGAGTCGTCGATCGCGGCGAACGGGTCCTCGGCCTCCTCCAAGGTCATCTCGGTGGATGCCTGTCCCGGGCCGGCGGGAACGTCGAGCGACAGCGCGTGGAAGCTCGACGCCGCCTCCCGCGCGGCGCGCACCTGCCCCTCGCCGACGTCGAGGACCGCGGCGAGCTCGTCGCTCCGGGGCCGACGGTGCAGGTTCTGCTCCAGATCCTTTTCGGCGTCGCGCATCCGGACCCCGAGCTCCTGCAGGCGCCGCGGCGGCCGGACCATCCACCCGGTGTCGCGGAAGTGCCGTTTGATCTCGCCGGAGATGGTCGGCGCCGCGAACCCGGCGAACGACTGTCCCAGCCCGGGGCGGAACCGGCGGACCGCCTTGACCAGTCCGAGCCGGGCCACCTGGACGAGGTCGTCGCGGTCGATGCCGCGGCCGAGGTAACGACCGGCGATGCCGTCGGCGAGCCCGAGATTGAGCAGGACCAGCGCCTCGGCGGTAGCGCCGTCGACCGGCCGGCCCTCCTGGGCGTCCTTCAACAACCACTCGGTGCGGTCGTGAGGGTAAGACGGCCGGACCGGCGTCCGGTCTGGGTGGTTCGCGCGGCGAAGACGGCGATCAAGGGGGGTTGTCGTCATCAGTGGCTCCTGGGGAGTAAATCGCTCGACCCGTGGCGCCACTTCTGGACCAGTCCCTCCACCGAACCACCAATGTCGCCCTGGATCAAGCCCACTTCCCTGGGAGTCCGGTCCGTGCCGCGGCCCGAACCGGCCACGTTTGCGTCCGCCGACCTGCGGGTATGCGTTCCGACGTGGCTCCGGGACGTCGCCGTCTCGGCGAGTCCTTCCCGGGTCACTTCCGTCCACCGACGGTCACGGAAAGGGCAGCCATGGGACTGGAAGACAAAGCCAAGAACCAGGCAGAAATCGCCAAGGGCAAGGTCAAGGAGGGCGTCGGGGACGCCACCGATGACGAGCGCATGCAGGCCGAGGGTGAGGCCGACCAGGCGTCAGGCAACATGAAGCAGGCCGGCGAGAAGGTCAAAGACACGTTCCGCGACTGACCCCACCGAGATGAACCGGCACCGCCGCCGTCCACGGCGGTGCCGGTTCTCGCTGTTGTGAGCGGTCAGCCGAGCAGCCGCGTGCCCCCGACCCAGACGCCGGCCGTGTCGGCCACCCCGCCCAGCGCGAACACCTTGGACAGGGCGTCGTCCGCGCCGTCGGCGTGGGCCAGCGCCGCTTCCAGGGTGCTGCCCCTCGGCGGACACACCCACACGGCGTCGAACTGACGTCCGACCGACAGGTCGCCGACGTCCTGGAGGCCGAGCGCATCGGCGCCCGCGCGGGTCGCGAGGTAGAGCAGGTGCGCTGACGTCAGCGGCAACCCCTCCTCCTGGAGCAGCTGCTGCAGGAAGTACGCCTGCAGGCCCTCCTTGAGCAGCGAGAGGCCGGTCCCGGCGCCTACGTCGGACCCGAGCGCGACGCGCACGCCCGCCTCGATGTGCCGGCGCATGGGGAACAGACCGCTGCCCAGTGCCGAGTTGCTGGTCGGGCAGTGCGCCACCCACGCCTCTTGCGCGGCGAGCAGGCCGAGCTCCCGGTCGAGGACGTGGACGTTGTGGGCGAAGACGCTACGGGGCCCCACCAGCCCGAACCGGTCGTACGTGTCGATGTAGTCGGGCGATCCCTCGAAGAGTCGCACCACCTCGGCGACCTCGTCGCGGTTCTCGTTGACGTGAGAGGTGAACCAGGTCCCCTCGACGTCCTTGGCGAGACCCGCGCACGACTCGAGCATCGGCTCGCTGGCCGACAGCGAGAACCGCGGCGTGACCGCATACCGGGTCCGGCCCTGCCCGTGCCACCGCTCGGCGAGCGCCCGGCCCTCCTCGTAGGCACGGCTGGGTGTCGAGAGCAGGTCCTGACGGAGCACCCGGTCGCTGACGACGAGGCCGGTGGTGACGCGCAGGCCGACGCGCGTGGACTCCGCGAACAGCGAGTCCACCGCGCCGGCGAAGTGGGAGCCGAAGACGAGGGCGCTCGTCGTGCCGGCGGCCACCAGACCGCTCACGAACTCCGCCGCGACGGTATGCGCGTAGTGGGCGTCGGCCAGCGCGGCCTCCTCCGGAAGGGCACACCGCTCGAGCCACTCGAGCAGGGGCATCCCGATGCCGCCGATGATCCGCACCTGCGGGTAGTGGACGTGGGTGTCGACGAACCCCGGCAGGAGCAGCCCCCCACGCAGGTCGACGACCTGCTCGTGCGGGTGGGCGCGGGCCACTTCGGCAATGGCGCCGCGAGCGCGAACCACGCCGTCCTGCACCAGGATTCCGGCATCGTCGTCCGCGCGCAGAGTGGCGCCGACGAAGGGGCTCTCGGGGGTGTCCAGGACGGTGGCCCGGTAGATCGTCATCGGGTTGCCTCGGTATGCGAGGAGGCGCGGTCGCGCTCGAAGATGCGGACGAGATCGGCTGCCACGCTCACCGCGATGGTGGCCGGATCCTTGCCGGTCACGTCCGGCAGTCCGATCGGCGTCGTGATCCGGGCCAGCGCCTCGGGGCCGTGGCCCTCGGCCGCCAGCTTGAGCCGGAACCGGGCCCACTTGGCCGATGAGCCGATCAGTCCGACCGACCCCAGGTGCGAGCACCGCAGCGCGACGTCGCACAGGGCGACGTCCTCGGCGTGGTCATGAGTCATGACGACGACGTGGGTTCCGGCCGGCACCTGACCGAGGACGAGCTCCGGCACCGGCGCGTGGTGGACGAGCACCCGGGCGAGCGCGTCGTGGGTCGCGCCGGACAGGGCGCTCTCGGTGACGTGCTCCGCACGGGAGTCGACGAGGTACAGCTCGACGTCGTGGCGGGACAGGATCCGGGCCAGCTCCAGTCCGACGTGCCCCATGCCGAAGATGGCCACCGACGGCACGACCGCGAGCGGTTCGAGGAGGATGGTCACCTCGCCGCCGCAGCACTGCACGCCGTGGTCGACCGGTGCCTTGTCGTTCAGCGCCAACGACATCAGCTCCGGCTCGACCGTCGCTCGGTCGCCGAGGTCGGCCAGCAGCACGCGAGCTCGCGCCACCGCGGTCGCCTCGAGGTTCCCCCCGCCGATGCTGTCCCAGGTCGCGTCGGCGGCGACGACCATCTTCGCGCCCGCCTCCCGCGGCGCGTGCCCGCGCACCGTCACCAGCGTGACGAGCACGCCGGGACGGCGATCGCGGCGCAGCGCCTCGACGGCGGCGACCCAGTTCATCCTCGACTCCTAGGCCCTCGCCGGGATGGGCTTCTCGTAGTGCTCCGATGTCGGGTGCGCCGGATGGGCGTCGGGCCCGGGCTGGTCCGGGACCACGCCCGGAAAGCCCTCCTCGACGTGCCCGTGCTCCGATGCCCGGCGAGCCTGCTCGACCGCCCAGTAGACGGCCTCCGGCGTGGCCGGCGACGCGAGGTCCACGCTGGTCCCGGGCGGCCCGAAGGCCGCCGCGGCCTGGCGCAGCGCCTCCCGGACCGAGAAGGCCAGCATGAGCGGCGGCTCGCCCACCGCCTTGGACCCGTAGACCGCACCGTCCTCGTGCGCGTGCTGGAGCAACGCCACATTGAACACGTCCGGCATCTCCGAGAAGCTGGGCAGCTTGTACGTGCTGGCCGCCTGGGTGGTGAGCCGACCGCGGGTCGGCCGGTCGCTCTCGTCCCAGCGCAAGTCTTCCAGGGTCAGCCACCCGGCGCCCTGGACGAAGCCGCCCTCGATCTGGCCGAGATCGACGAGCGGCGAGAGGCTGTCGCCGACGTCGTGGACGATGTCGACCCTCCGGGTGCGGTAGGTGCCCGTGAACCCGTCCACCTCGACCTCTGTCGCGGCCACGCCGTAGGCGAAGTACTTGAACGGCTCGCCCTCGAACCGCTCCGAGTCCCAGTGCAGACCCTCGGTGCGGTAGTAGCCGGCGGCGAAGAGCTGAACCCGCCGGAAGTATGCGGTCTTGACCAGCTCGTCCCAGGGGATCCGGGCACTGGTGTAGGCGACCCCGTGGGCGTCGCCGCCTTCGATGCGCACGTCGTGCGGCGAGATACCCAGGCTGGTCGCCGCGACCTGAAGGAGCCGCTCCTTGATCTGTTCGCAGGCGTTCTTCACCGCGCCGCCGTTGAGGTCGGCGCCCGAGCTCGCTGCCGTGGCCGACGTGTTGGGCACCTTGTCGGTCCGGGTCGGCGCCAGCCGGACCTTGGACAGCGGGATGCCGAGGGTCGTGGCCGCGACCTGGAGCATCTTCGTGTGCAGGCCCTGTCCCATCTCGGTGCCGCCGTGGTTGATCAGGACGGAACCGTCCTTGTAGACGTGCACCAGGGCACCAGCCTGGTTGAAGGCGGTGAGGTTGAAGGAGATCCCGAACTTCACCGGCGTGACGCCGATGGCGCGCTTGGTGTCCGCGTGCTCCGCGTTGAAGCGCGCGACCTCCTCGAGCCGCCGGGCGAGGTCGCCGGTGGCGATCACCTGGTCCCACGCCTTGCCGGCGCGCTGGGGATGCCGGACCGGCTGGCCGTACGGCGTGGTCTGGCCGACGACGTAGAAGTTCCGCCGCCGCAGCGTCATCGGGTCGATCCCGAGCAGGGGCGCACACCGGCCGAGGATGTCCTCGATGACGATCATCCCCTGCGGGCCGCCGAAGCCGCGGAACGCCGTCTGGGACGTCTTGTTCGTCTTGGCGATACGTCCGTTCACCCGGACGTTCGGGATCCAGTAGGCGTTGTCGATGTGGCATAGCGCCCGCGACATGACGGGTTCTGACAGGTCCAGGCTCCAGCCGCCGTCCGAGGTGAGGGTCGCGTCGAGGGCGAGCAGCCTTCCGTCGTGGTCGAACCCCACCCGCCACTCGGCGTGGAACCCGTGCCGCTTGCCGGTCATGGTGATGTCCTGGGTCCGGTTGAGCCGCAACCGGACCGGGCGCCCGGTGAGCGTGGCCCCGAGAGCGGCGATCGCCGCATACCCGTGCGGTTGCATCTCCTTGCCGCCGAAGCCGCCGCCCATGCGGAGGCACTGGACGGTCACCTCGTGGTTGTGCCGTCCGAGGACGTGGGCGACGATCTCCTGCGTCTCGGACGGGTGTTGAGTGCTGCTCTGGACGAAGACCTGGCCGTTCTCGTCGACGTGGGCGAGCGCCGCGTTGGTCTCGAGGTAGAAGTGCTCCTGCCCGGCGAACTCCAGCTCGCCGCAGAAGACGTGAGCGGCCGATTCCAGGGCTCGCTCGACCTCGCCCCGCTCCATGTGCGGCTGAGCGCCCTGGAAGCTCTTGGCGGCGATCGCCTCCTTGACGTTGACCAGCGCCGGCAGGGGGTCGGCCTCGACGACCACCGCGGCCGCGCCGAGGCGGGCCGCCTCGAGCGTCTCCGCCAGGACCCAGGCGACGGAGTGACCGAAGTACATGACCTCGTCGGTGAAGAGGGGCTCGTCGTGCTTGATGCCGGCGTCGTTGACGCCGGGGACGTCGGCAGCGGTCAGGACCCGGACCACGCCCGGGACATCGAGCGCCGGTGCGGTGTCGAGCCGGGTCACCTTCGCGTGGGCCTGGAACACCTGCACCGGGTATGCGTGCAGGCAGTCCTTCGTGCGGCCCACCAGGTCGTCGGTGTAGAGGGCCAGCCCGGTGACGTGTTGGGAGGCGCTCTCGTGAGGGAGTGCTTCTCCGACAACAGGATTCGCGGGACGTTCGGACAGAGCGCTCATGACTGCTCCTCCTGTCGCGACTGGTGGGAGTAGAGCTTGAGCAACGACGTGCCGAGCATCGCCGCGCGGTAGTCGGCCGACGCCCGCTGGTCGTCGATCGGGGTGCCCTCCTGCCGGAGCACGCCGGCGGCCACACGGACCGTCTCGCGCGACCAGGACCGGCCTTCCAGAGCGGCCTCGGTGTCGAGCGCGCGGATCGGGGTCGCGGCGACGCCGCCGAGCCCGATGCGGGCTTTGACGACCTCGCCGTCGACGACGTTGATGGCGTACCCGACGGCGACGCTGGAGATGTCGTCGAAGCGGCGCTTGGCGATCTTGTGGAAGGCGTTGATCTCGGCCAGCGGCAACGGGATGCGGACGGACTTGATCAGCTCGTCGGCGTGCCGGACGGACTCGCGGTAGCCGGTGAAGTAGTCGGCCAGTGGGACCTCCCGCTCACCGTCGGCCGACGCGAGGACCAGGACCGCCTCCAGGGCGAGCAGCGCCGGTGGCGTGTCGCCGATGGGGGAGCCGGTGCCGAGGTTTCCGCCCAGCGTCGCCCCGTTGCGGATCAGCCGCGAGGCGAACTGGGGGAACACGTGGTCCAGCAACGGGATTCGACCCTCCAGGCGGCGCTCGATCTCGGTCAGCGTGAGCGCGGCCCCGAGCTCGATCCAGTCCTCGGAGACGTCGAACCCGCGCAGCTCCGGCAGCCGGTCGACGGCGATCGCGTATGCCGCGCGGACCCCGCGGATGTTGACCTCGACGCCCCAGTCGGTCGAGCCGGCAACCAGTACGGCGTCCGGATGCTCGCGAAGGACTGCCGTGGCCTCCGCGAGGCTGGTCGGACGGACCAGCTCGCCGTCCGCCTCGGCGATCCGGGTGTGCCGGACCGGCGGCGGCGGAGACGCGAGCCGAGTGGCGAACGCGTCGTCCTCGGGAGGCATACCGAGCGCGTAGGCGGCGTCGCGGATGGGGCGGTAGCCGGTGCAACGGCAGAGGTTGCCGCTCATCGCGTGGAGGTCGAACCCGTTGGGGCCGTGCTCGCTCTCCGCGTGATCGACGTAGTCGAGGGTCTCGTCGGCGTCGTAGGACGCCTGAGGGTTGTCGCTGCGGTCGGCGCGGTAGTACTCCGCGGCCATGCTGCAGACGAACCCGGGTGTGCAGTATCCGCACTGGGACCCGCCGCGCACCGCCATCTCGCGCTGCACGGGGTGCAGTGCGTCCGGGGTGCCGAGCCCCTCGGAGGTGACCACCTCGCCGCCGTCGAGCGTCCCGGCCGGGATGAGGCACGCGTTGATCGCCGTCCACTGGGTCCGGTTGTCCGGGTCGGCGTAGTCGGGACGGGCGACGAGGACCGAGCAGGCACCGCACTCGCCCTCTGCGCAGCCTTCCTTGGCGCCGGTCAGGCCGAGATCGCGCAGCCAGTTCAGGGCGGTGGTGTTGGCCGGGACGCGGTCCAGGGAACAGAGCCGCCCGTTGACCGTCACCTGCGGTGGCGACTCAGGGGAGTCCGTCGTCCGGGGGTCGGGTGCGGTGATGGTCATGTCCACTCCTGTCGCGCCGCCGTTGGCATCCTTCGCCGGCCCAGCCCGAGGCCCTGTTGTAGGCCTCGCCGGGGTCGGCATGGTTCTGGGGGAGCGCCGACCCGGTGGTTGTCCATGCAGAACGCCAGGTCAGTCGAGAAATGGAGTTCAGTCTCCCTATGGTACAGATTCAACAGTTCGTTGAAAAGGGCTCGCCCGGTGGGGGTCATCGGGTGACTCCGGCCTTGCTGAGCAGGGCGCGGCTCGCGGCGGCCGAGCGCGCGGCGAGCGCGTCCTCGTCCACGGTCACGAGAGCGTCGTGCTCCACGACGGGCCGGCCGCCGACGAGGAGCAGCTCGAGCGGTGGACGGTCGCCGAGTACCAGTCCCGCGACGGGGTCGACCACGTCGATGTGCGGCAGCGTGTCGACCCGCCACACCGCCAGGTCGGCCTGCTTGCCGGGCTCCACGGACCCGATCCGGTCGGCCCAGCCGAGGACCCGGGCTCCGCCCATCGTCGCGACCTCGAGCGCATCACGCACCGAGAGCGCCTGCGGGCCGCCGCGGGCGCGCGCGAAGAGCAGGGCGTGGCGCGCCTCCTCCAGCAGCGAGCTGGCCTCGTTGGACGCGGCCCCGTCGACGCCCAGCCCCACTGGCACGCCGGCGTCGCGCAGGTCCCGGACCCGGGCGATCCCGGCTCCCAGCCGAGCGTTGGAGGACGGGCAGTGTGCGACCCCGGTGCCCGTCGCCGCCATCGTCGTGATCGCGGCGTCGTCGAGATGGATGCCGTGGCCGTACCAGACGTCGTCGCCCATCCAGCCCAGGGAGTCCATGTACTCGACCGGATCGCAGCCGAACCGCTCGCGGCAGAAGGCCTCCTCGTCTGTGGTCTCGGCGAGATGGGTGTGGAGGCGGACGCCCTTGTCCCGCGCCAGCGCCGCGGCCTCCTTGAGCAGTGTGTCGGTCACCGAGAACGGCGAGCACGGCGCGACGCCGACCCGGAGCATCGAGTCCGGCGAGGGGTCGTGGTACCGGTCCACGGCGTCGGCCGTCGCGGCCAGGATCGTGTCAAGGTCCTCGACGACGTGGTCCGGCGGCAGCCCGCCCTGCGAGCGGCCGAGGTCCATGGAGCCCCGGGTCGGCATGAACCGCAATCCGACCGCGCGCGCCGCGTCGATCTCAGCGGCCAGCAGGTCGCCGCCATCGGCCGGGAAGACGTAGTGGTGGTCCATCGACGTCGTGCAGCCGGTCTTGGCGAGCCAGCCGAGGCCGGCGGTCGCGGCCGCGGACACCGACTCCTCGTCGATGCCGCCCCACACCGGGTAGAGGGTCGTCAGCCACTCGAACAGCGTCGCGTCGACGGCCAGCCCCCGGGTCACCCACTGGTAGAGGTGGTGGTGGGTGTTGACCAGCCCGGGCGTGACCACGCATCCGCGGGCGTCGACCACTCGACCCTCGTCGACGTGCGGCCCGGCACCCGACCCGACCGACGACACCCAGCCGTCCTCGACGAGGACGTAGCCCTCCGCATACTCGTTGCGGCTGCCGTCCATGGTGACGACGACGCCGCCGCGCAGGAGCGTCCGGTCGGCCATCTCTCACACCGCGCTCTCGAGCCGCAGCACCGCGATCTCGCCCAGCTGCTCGACCGTCTCACTGCGCTCGGTGGCATCGTCGTTCTCGAGCCGCCGGTCGAGCTCGGCAAGGATCTCGTCCGCCGAGCGGCCCGCGGCGCGAATGAGGAACACCCGGTCGAAGCGCTGCTCGTATGCGGCGTTGCCGGCGGCCAGTCGGCTGGCCGTGTCGAGGTCGTCCGGGTCCACCCCGGACTGCTCACGCACCGAGTGCTCGGCGTCGTGGGCGGCGCCGGCCCGCTCCCCGATCCGGGGGTGGCGGGCCAGCGCGGCCTCGAGCTCGGCGTCGGTGAGCCGGGCGGCGGCCAGCTCGGCCGCCTCGCGGAGGGCGGGCCACCCGGCGAACGGACGGCCCCCCTCCACCTCGTCGACCCAGCGGGGCACGTCGAGGCAGGTCCGCAGCAGCCCCTTGGCCTCGTCGGCCGACAGGCTGTTGAAGGCCGCCACGTCGGGCCGCTCGGTCATCCGGCCCCTCCGCGCTGCCGGGCGCTCGCGATCGGGTTGGCCCCGGCGAGGAGGTCGTCGAACCGGTGGTTGGCGATCCGGGAGATCTCCACCAGCGCGGTCGCGTGCTCCTGTTCCGGCGAGTTGTGCAACCGCTCGCGGCCCTCGGCGAGGATCTGCTCGAAGGAGTCGCGTTCGCGCACCGAGATGACCAGGGGGAAGCCGAACTGCTCGCGGTACTCGGAGGTCAGCTGGCCGAGCTCCTCGTGCTCCTGGTCGCGCAGGATGGTCAGGCCGAGCGACGACTGGTCGCCCATCGAGGCCACCCCGCTCTCACCCGAGGACACCGCGGCCGAGCCGAGGTCCGGGTAGGCCGCGATGAGCTCGCGCTCCTGCTCGTCGGTCGAGGAGAACAGCGCCTGCTGGAAGGCGCGGCGCAGGTCCCGCGTGTCGGTGAAAGGCCGCCGGTCCCAGGCCCGCTCGACAACCCAGGACGGGCCCTGGTAGATCGAGCCGAAGGTCGCGGCGAACTCCTCGCGGGACATCTGGTTGACCTCGTTGAGGGTGACCTCGTCGCCCGGCCGGCCGGCGACGGCCGGACCGCGGTCACGCCCCACGTGGTGGAA
>Ga0307289_10000542_pt1 | contig 16384 bp, 15 predicted proteins | sample ER_DNA_143_FD_194483 | JGI IMG/M metagenome (GOLD analysis project Ga0307289, IMG submission 194483) | Bulk soil microbial communities from the East River watershed near Crested Butte, Colorado, United States - ER_DNA_143 | ecosystem: Environmental > Terrestrial > Soil > Floodplain | place...
AGTTCCAGACCATTCCTGGGGTCAAGGAGGACGTCACCGAGATCATCCTCAACCTCAAGTCCCTCGTCGTCTCCTCGGAGCAGGACGAGCCCGTGGTGATGTACCTGCGCAAGCAGGGCCCTGGAACGGTGACCGCCGCGGACATCGCGCCGCCGGCCGGTGTCGAGGTGCACAACCCCGACCTGCACATCGCGACCCTCAACGGCAAGGGCCGCATCGAGATGGAGCTGACCGTCGAGCGCGGTCGTGGCTACGTCTCCGCCGCGCAGAACAAGGCCGGCGACGCCGAGATCGGCCGCATCCCGGTCGATTCGATCTACAGCCCGGTTCTCGCGGTGAAGTACGCCGTCGAGGCCACCCGAGTCGAGCAGCGCACCGACTTCGATCGGCTCGTCCTCGACGTCGAGACGAAGAACTCGCTGGCCCCGCGGGACGCGATGGCGTCCTCGGGCAAGACCCTGGTCGAGCTCTTCGGGCTGGTCCGCGAGCTCAACATCGAGGCCGAGGGCATCGACATGGGCCCCTCGCCGACCGACGCGGCGCTGGCGGCGGACCTGGCGCTGCCGATCGAGGACCTCGACCTCACCGTCCGGTCGTACAACTGCCTCAAGCGGGAGGGCATCCACACGGTTGGCGAGCTGGTCTCGCGCAGCGAGGCGGACCTGCTCGACATCCGCAACTTCGGCGCGAAGTCGATCGACGAGGTCAAGGCCAAGCTCTCCGGCATGGGACTCGCGCTCAAAGACAGCCCACCCGGGTTCGACCCGAGCGCGATCGTCGACACCTACGGTGACGACTACGACTACGACGACATGGCAGACGTGTCGACGCTCTCTGAGGGTGCCCCGGACTTCGGCGACCTCGGGGACGACGGCCGGGCGCTGGCCGAGGACGAGCGGTACTGACGGATCGGCTCGGCCGGCCCGTGGGCCGCGGCGCGTCCGCGCCCCACGACCGGTCACCAACCTGACTGGAGAACACCATGCCTACCCCCACGAAGGGGCCGCGTCTCGGCGGCGGCCCGGCGCACGAGCGGCTGATGCTGGCGAACCTCGCCACCTCGCTGTTCGAGCACGACCAGATCACGACGACCGAGGCCAAGGCCAAGCGGCTGCGCCCGTTGGCGGAGCGGCTCATCACCTTCGCCAAGCGCGGTGACCTCCACTCGCGTCGGCGGGTGCTCACGGTCGTCAAGGACAAGGGAATCGTGCACCGGCTCTTCGCGGAGATCGCGCCGGACATGCAGCAGCGTCCCGGCGGCTACACCCGGATCACCAAGATCGGCGCCCGCAAGGGCGACAACGCGCCGATGGCCGTGATCGAGCTGGTCCGCGAGCCCTTGTCGGCGAAGAAGGCCACCGTCAAGGAGGCCGAGGCGGCGACCAAGCGCGCCGCCAAGCAGTCGCAGGCGACGACGGCGGCCCAGGCGCCCAAGGAGGCGCGGCCGACCGATGCGACGACCGAGACGACGACTGCCGCGGAGCCGCAGGACACCACCGACGGTGGCTATGGGCCGGGTTCGGCCGCCCCGAACGAGGACGGCTCCGCGCCGGCCGGGTTCGAGATCAAGGGCAACGCCGACTCGATGAAGTACCACGAGCCCGACGGCCAGTGGTACGAGCAGACGATTGCCGAGGTCTACTTCCGCGCGGCCGAGGACGCCGAGAAGGCCGGCTTCACCAAGGCCGGCGGCGACGACGGCACGTAGTCGAAACCTCTTCACTTTCAGCTGAGGTGCGTAGCGTCCGGAATTCCGGTCGCTACCCGCGGGAGCGGTGCGGCGGTCAGCCTTGGTGGTGGTCGTGGCCCATCAGCCGCTCGAGGAACAGAAGGTCGTCGGTCGCCAGCCAGCTCTCCTCGAGGGCCACGCCCCCGACACGGTGCACAGCAGCGCGTAGCGGACCAGCCCAGATGTGCTCGATGAGCGCGACCGCCGCGGTGGTGCCGATGGGGACCGAGTCGGCCAGGGACCAGCTCGAGCGTCGTGACTGGTCGTGGCTGACCGGCGGTGGCTCCGACCGAGACGACGACTGATCAGCCACACCGCCGCCGGTCCCCTGTCCCGACTCGTCCCGACCCCTATTGAGCGAGGATCTTGGCCTTCTGGGCCGCGAACTCGGCCTCCGTGAGGACCCCTGCCGCTCTCAGCTCACCCAGCTTCTGCAGCTGCTCCAACATGTCCGGCTCGTCCGCAGCTGGGGGCGGCGGGGGCGGCGGGGCGTAGGCCGGGGGCGGTGGCTCCTGGTACGCCGGTTGCTGCGGTTGCTGCGGTTGCTCGTGCGCGGCCCACTTGTTCGCCTGACGCCGCGACACGCGGTTGGACACCGCGGTCGCCGTGCCTGCTACCACGGCCGTCCTGGCCATTCCACCGATCAGTCCCATGCTCGTGTCCTTTGCCCTTCGGCTGTCTGTCCCATCCGTTCCGGCCTACCGGTCGGCGGACTCGAGTGCGTCCAGCATCTTGAGTACGTCGTCTGCGGGGATACGTCCGCTGGCGACGACGTCGGCTCCCGCGCGTCGCATGGCCGACACGAAGGGGCCGGCCCAGGTGTTCTCGTACACCAACAGTCCGGCGGCGCTTCCAGGCGCGATCACCGAAGCGGCTTGGCCTAGGTCATCGTCGTCCAAGAGGCCGGACTCCACGCCCTCGAAGACCGCAAGATCAAGGACGCCATCCCCGTCGAAGTCCGAGATCGCAAGCGCGGAGAACGACCCGTCCTCCATTCTCTTCACGAACCTCAGGTCCAGGATCCGGATGATTCCCCGTTCCACGAGATCCACCAGAGCGGCCAGCCCTTCCCCGGTCAACCTGGCTTGTGGAAACTCAAGGGTCAAATAGTCGATCGGGCCAATGTCCTGCTCGGTCATGCTGCATCCCCATTCTCGCGCGCCGTCGTCCTCCCGCCTGCCAGAGTGCCGACGTGGGAAGCACGTACGCTCGCAGCCGTCGCCGGGCGGCTGCTCACCCCTAGGGGATGAGAACATCCGACGGCAGCGGTTTGCTGACCCCTCGATGCGGGTCCGCCTCGCGCGTCTCCACTCGTGAGGTCGTGGTCTAGTGACGCGCACCGTCATGCCGTCACCTTCAGGGGATGAGGCGTGCGCGACGGCTGAGCGGGAGTCTGGCGGTCGGCGCTCCGTCGCATACGCAGCCATCGGGAGCTCAGACTTGACCGATCACGACCCCCAGCCGGCCGTAGGTGGCGAGCCCGTCACATCCGGCAGTCGCCGCCTGATGGTGTTGCTCGCGATGGCGATGTTCGTGCTCGTCGTCGACACGTCGCTCATGAACGTGTCGATCTCGGCCGTCATCAGGGATCTGAACACCACCGCCAGCGGTGTCCAGTCCGCCATCGCGCTGGAAGCCCTGGTCTCGGCCGCCTTCATCCTCATCAACAGCAAGGTCGGCGACCTGATCGGTCGCAAGCGGGCCTATGTGCTGGGGCTCCTGGCCTACGCCATCGGGGCGTTGGCCATGACCCTGGCCCAGAGCCTGACGGCCATCGTGGTGTTCTGGGCGCTCATCGGTGGCATCGGCGCCTCGCTGCTCCTCCCAGCGATGCAGTCGTTGATCCACGGCAACTTCGCCGGCGCCGCGCAGCGACAGGCGTACGCGATGGTCGGGGCGTCCGCAGCCATTGCGGCCGCCATCGGCCCGCTGCTCGGGGGGTTCGTCACGACGTACCTCTCCTGGCGGGTGGGCTTCGGGCTGGAGGTCCTCATCATCGCGGTCGTTCTGAGCCAGATCAGGCTCGTCCGTGACGTGGCGTACACGGGCTCCCGGAAGATCGACCTTGTCGGCTCCGTCCTGTCGGTCCTCGGGATGGGCGGGGTCGTGCTGGGGATCCTCGTCTGGCAGGAGGGAGGTGAGTTCGTCCTCCTGCTGATGGTGGTGGGCGCCGCCGCCCTGGCCGCCCTGGCGTGGTGGCTGGTCCGGCGGCAGCGTGCACAGAAGGTCACGCTGCTCGACCCGGGCCTGTTCCGGCATCCGAACTTCACCACCGGGGTCACCGGTCAGATGCTCCAGCAGATCACATTGGGGGGCGCCATGATCGCCTTGCCCCTCTTCCTCCAGATGACGTTGGAGTATGACGCGATGCAGGCCGGCCTCTCGCTGGCCCCGCTCTCGCTGACGATGTTCGCGGCCGCCCTGCTGGCCGGTCGACGAGCCGGGAACCGTCGCCCGGCGTCGATCATCCGGATGGGCTTCGTTCTGGCGAGCCTCGGGACGGCGTCGATCATCCCGCTCGTACCGCGCGTCGACAGCGGCTGGCTCCTCGTCATCCCCCTCATGGTCACCGGCGCCGGCCTTGGCCTGCTGGTGTCCCAGCTGAACAACTACACCCTCGCTCCGGTGGAAGAGGAGCGGATCAGCGAGGCGGCCGGTGTGAACTCGGCAGCGGGGTCCTTCGGCCTCTCTTTCGGCCTGGCCATGGCCGGCGGGATCATGCTGGCCGCGCTGTCGTTCGGCTTCACCCGGATGACCGAGAACAGCACGGTCATTCCCGCCGCTCAGCAACAGCAGATCGCCGCGGCCCTCGAGACCGACGCCGAGGTCATGAGCAACACCGAGCTCGACAAACGGATCACCGGCCAGCCGCCCGAGATCGAGCAGGAGGTCCTGGCCATCAACAACGACGCGCGGAACCGGTCCCTACAGTTAGCCCTGCTGGTCCCCGTCCTCTCCGGTGTGCTCGGGCTGGCGACCTCGTTCCGCATGATGCGGCTGCCCGACGTCAAACCGGCCGCTCCACTGGAGGGAATGGACTTCGGGTGAGCCACCAGGAAGAGCACCTCGGTCCCATCCCCGTCGGGTGAGGTCCGCTGCCCGGTCGGTGCCCGACAGTGAGGTCAACCGAGAAAAAGGAGCCCTGAGTGTTCGACAACAACGGTTCGTTCCTGCTGGCGATGTTCGAGTTCTTCATCTTCTTCGCCTGGTTCATGTGCCTGTGGTGGATCTTCGGCGACCTCTTCCGCAGCTCTGATCTGGGGGGGCTCGCGAAGACGCTTTGGGCGCTGTTCATCATCGTCATCCCGTGGCTCGGCATCCTCGTCTACCTGATCGCCCGAGGCAGCGGCATGACCGCTCGGACGATGGAGTCCCAAAAGCGGACGCAGGAGGCGCAGGCGGACTACATCCGATCAGTGGCCGGCTCTGAGACGGCTTCGAAGGGAGCCGGCGCCGCCGACCAGATCGCCTCGGCGAAGTCGTTGCTCGACTCGGGCACAATCACGCAGGCCGAGTTCGACCAGCTGAAGGCCAAGGCGCTGGCGGCCTGACTTACCCGGTCTCCTCGGCGATACCCTCGACTGGGCGGGCGGGGGCCCGCCGGGGACGGCGGTCGGTCGGGGACGAACCGGGACAGGGCGCGTCCGACCAGGACGCCCAACGCGATGGCGACCAACGTCTCGACCGTGGACGTCACGATGGACATCCCCGAGTCGTCGCCGTGCAACAACGCGGCGACACCCACCAGACCGAGTGCGCCCGGGACTAGCAGCCAGAACGCCGGGGTGAAGCTGACGATCATCGGTGGCCCGGTCCGCTGCTTGGCCACGAGAGCGGCCGCGGGTGTCATGGCGGCTGCCCCCACGAATGCCGAGAGAACGCCGCCGAACGCCAGTCCCCCGAGAACCTGGGCGCCATAGGCGACGTACAGCACGAGCAGGATCCAGCCGAGCGAGGTCGGCCGGGCGCACTGGTTCATGACGATGCCGAGGCCGAACACTGCCACGGCGATCCACGGGCCGGCGGGTCCAAGCGGCCGTGGGGCGTCGGCCACCTCGATCGCGGGTACGCCGACGAGCGCTGCCGCGGCGAGGATTCCCAGCCCGAGGAGAACCAGCTGAGCCGCTCCGGCCGCGAGCCGTCCTGCTCCGGAGATCATCTGTCCGGTCACCAGCTCGATCACGGCGGTGGTCAGCAGCGCACCCGGGCAACAAGGTCACCAGTGGCGCGATCAGACACGGGATGACGTCGAGCGGCACGCCGGTCCGGGCCAGCAAGAACACCGTTAGCGCGACAGTGAACGACGTCGCGACGTTCACCAGCACCTCGAACCGCGGGGCGACTCGTTTGGCGACGAGCAGGAGTGCTCCCGCGAGGCCGCCGAGTCCGGCCGAGAAGACCAACCCGAACCACGACGCGCCGAGGATCACGGCGAGCCCCGCTGCCGTCAAGACCTGACCGACCAACTGCAGACCGGGCGGGAACGGGGGCGCTTCATCCCGAATGGCGGCGATCCGTTCGTGGGTCTGACGAGGGTCGACGACACCGGTCTGGACGCCGCGGACGACGTCGACCAGATCCTCGGTCTGGTGGAGCCGAAGCCGCTGTCGCCCACTCGACACGACGCCGGTCCGGAGTTGGCCACCAGCGCGCGCCGAGACCAGGACGGCGGTCGGCAGGACGATGATCTCGGCCTCCGGAACCCCGTACGCGCCCCATCATGTGCACGTCCGCCTGAACGTCATTCACGTCGAAGCCAGAGTCGATGAGCGCCTCGCCGGCCAGGGCCATCGCAACGAGGACATCGCTGTCGAGCTCGGAGGCGGTCGGAGGGGCGCCGGCCTGGGACATCTCGCCAGCGCTCGTCGGTCGCGCGATGCGCACGAGGAAAAGGCTCACGGCGGCCAGGATCGCCAAGGCGACCACGACCGAGCCGATCGGGACCGCGCCCGTCGAGCTCGCCGGCGGCGTGGCCGGCCTCGTCGCGGAAGCGGTCGTCGGTCCGTCCGTCGGTGTGCTGGAGGGGGCTGGCGGGCTGGTCGACGAGAACGCGGACGTGGAGCTCGCGGATGCTGTGACATCGGCAGATGTCGCCGCGGTCGTATCTGACGTGAGAACCGACGGGCTCGGCGAAGGACTCCCCACGATCACGGTGGGGGTGGGAGTAGCGAAGGGTGTCGGTGTCGCATCTGCCGCCACGGCCGGCGCCAGGGCACCAACCGTCAGCGCGACACCGGTCCATAGCGCTGCGGCGGCGCGCGGCAACGTCTTCACCAAAGCGAGTCGGCGGCGCCCTGAGGCGATGCTGCGCCTAGGTCCGGTCATGGTGTTGCGAGCCCAAACACAAGACATGGCGCCTAAACTGAGCGAGATCCGACGGACCGGCGGCGACGAGCGCTTTGTCCGGAGACGATCCCGGGCCGCGATCCCAGTGGGCGCAGTCGTCGCACGGGTGGCCACCCCGCTACCGCAGTCGATGCCGCGATATGAGGAGCGTTGAGAATGTCGACCTCAGGAATCCCGGACTCCGCCGCTGGCGGCAGAACCGTCATCGTCAGCAGTCGGTTGTGGGCAGGAGACGCGGCCACTGCCTGCGTGGCCGCGTTGGTGGCTGTTATCGGCGTCCTGCTCTTCAGCTCAGTCCTCGACATCAGAATCGTGCAGCCGCCGCTGCTGTTGACGATCACCGACTCTCTTGCGGTCAACTACGCGGCGACCGCGTTCGTGGCCGCTCTCCTGGCGACCGCACTGGCGCACCTCCTGGCGGCCACCACGCCTCGCCCGCGGATGTTCTTCGGCTGGATCGTCGGCCTCGCGACGGTGGCCACGATGGTGGTGCCGTTCGCCGCCGACGCCAGCATGGCGGGGAAGGTGAGCACCGCCGTCATCAACATGGTGGTCGGGATCGCCATCGCCACGCTGTTGACGGGCATACTCTCCCGGACGGTGATGCTGTCCCGGCGGTGAAGGTCCGAGGTCATCGTGCTGCGGCTGCCGCGCGATCCTCGGCGGAGCTGATGGCGTGCGCCGCCAGGACGAGCGTCAGGTGGCTGAAGGCCTGGGGGAAGTTCCCGACCTGTCGCTGGCGCCCTACGTCGTACTCCTCGGCCAGTAGACCAAGATCGTTGGCCAGTCCCAGGAGCCGCTCGAACAGCGTCCGCGCCTCGCTCGTCCTGCCGTTGGCCGCCAGAGCGCTGACCAGCCAGAACGAGCAAGCCAGGAACTGCCCTTCGTCTCCGGTGAGTCCGTCGTCCGTGTGGGCGGTGGAATAGCGCGAGACGAAGCCATCGCGGCTGAGCTCGCGGGAAACGGCGTCGATGGTGCCCGTGACCCGCTCGTCAGTGCCCGGAAGGAACCCCACCAGCGGGATGTTCAGCACGCTCGCATCCAGCTCGCTCGAGCCGTAGTACTGGGTGAAGGTCCGGCGCTCGCGGTCGTAGCCACGGTCGCAGATCTCGTTGTGGATCTCGTCGCGGGTCTGCCTCCATCGCTCCAGCGGCGCCTCCAGCTGGAATTGTTCGGCAATGCGCACGGCGCGGTCGAAGACGACCCAGGCCATGACCTTGGAGTAGGTGTAATGGCGACGCGGTCCTCGGCTCTCCCAGATCCCGTCGTCCGGCTCACGCCAGATGCCTTCGACGTACTCGATGGCCGTGCGCCACCTCGGCCACAGCGTGGGCTCGACGCGCCCTCTCAGCTGGACCCCGAGGAAGGCGACATTGAGGACCTCCCCGTAGACATCCAGCTGGAACTGTTCGGACGCCGCGTTGCCGACTCGGACCGGTTGTGAGCCCTCGTACCCGGGCAGCTCGGGCAGCTCGAACTCCGTCAGTCGGCGCTCCCCGTTGATGCCATACATGATCTGCAGCTTCGACGGGTCCCCGGTCGCGGTGCGCAACAGGAAGTCGCGGAAGGCCATGGCCTCGTCGGCGTACTCAGCCGCGATCAGCGCCTCCAATGCAAGTACGGAGTCGCGCAACCAGCAGTAGCGGTAGTCCCAGTTGCGGAGGCCACCGATGTCCTCGGGCAGCGACGTCGTCGGCGCGGCGATCAATGCCCCGGTCGTCTCGTACGTCATCGCCTTGAGGACGATGAGCGACCTCAGCACCTCGTCCCGATATGCGCCCCGGTACTGGCTCCGGCCGGTCCATTCCTGCCACCACGCCTCGGTGCGGGCCAGCGCCGAGTCGGCATCCTCGACCGGAGGTGTCTGAAGGTGCCCACGGTGCCAGGTCAGGACGAAGCGTTCGCGTGCTCCCTCGATGGCCACGAACTCCGCGGTGACCGTGCCGTCCTCCAATGTGAGCGGGAGATGCGTGCTGAGCCGGAAGGCATCAGGACCGGCCGTGGCCAAGACGCCGTCGGAGACCGGCTCGGTCCATGGCGCGATGGACCCGTAGTCGGGGCGCAGCACCAGCTCCAACTGCATGCGGACCCGGCCGCGGAGACCCTCGACGATGCGCATGAAGCGAGGCGGCCCGTCCCCCCGGGGCGGCATGAAGTCTGTCACCCGCACGGCGCCCTCGGCCGTCTCGAAGTCAGTGTCGAGGACGAGCGTTCCCCGCCGGTACCGGCGCGTGGTCATCACCACCTCGTCCGCGGGCGCTAACAGCCAGCGGCCGTGCCGCTCGTCACCCAGCAGCGCGGAGAAGCACGACGCCGAGTCGAAGCGGGGAAGGCACAACCAGTCCACCGAACCGTTGCGGCCGACGAGGGCCGCCGCTCGGAGGTCCCCGACCAACCCGTAGTCCTCGATCAGCATCGTGGCAGTCCTCTCCCGGCCTGGTACCGGCGTCCGGAGGGTCGGCGCCCCACCCGGCGACCCTGTCACGAGGGCAGAAGGGCAGCCTCATCCTCCGGGGGTGAGGCACCTGGTCGGCTCGTCGCTAGCTCCGCCGGAGCCGAAGACCGCTGGTCGCCAACGGTTTGGACCATTGCCGCCGAGCCGACTCTTCTCGCGGACGCGACGGCATACTGGTCCGGTGGTCGAGGAGGCCAGCCCCGCACGGCCCTCGGGCGAGGAACGGCTGCCTGAGGCACGAGTGCGCGGGCTCCTGCACGACACCTCCGAGCTCATCGAGGGTGCCGTCGTCGTCGGCGCCCTGCTGGTCGTCATCGGCCACGCAGAGTCGAGTGACGACACCCGCGTGGTCCTCACCGCGCTGGGAGTCTTGGGGATCTACTGGCTCACCCATGCCTACGCGCACGCCCTGAGTGCAACCCTGACCCACCGCCGCCGACTGTTCGGCCTGCTCTTCACGGCGATCCGCCACGACAGCACCATTCTCCTCGGGGGCGTGCCGGCGTTGGCCGTTTTCGCGGTTCTGCTGGCCTTGGGCGCCGCATTCAGCACTGCCGTCGTGAGCGGCCTCTGGGCGACGATCCTGTTTCTCACCGCGGTGGGCTTCTACGCGGGATACCGCATCGGGCTCCGGGGCTGGCGGCTCGGCGTTGAGGCTCTGCTCGCCGGCTCCGCGGGCGCGTTCATGCTGCTGCTCAAGACCTTCCTGCACTAACTGGTATGCGGGCGCGCTCCGCTACGGGTCGTGTCTCGGAAGTCGAGCGGCGCGGTGGAACTCGAAGGCGCGGGCGCGCCCCGGCGAGTCCGGGTCGTCAGTAATGGGCTGGTCGGCCATGAACTGGCGGATGGCGTGGGCGAGCTCGCCGGGATGGCTGAAGTTGATCGCGTGTGCGGCGCCTTCGATGACCACGAGCGCCACCAGGCTGTCGTACTGTTCGGCAACCTCCTTGATCCGTGCGGGCGACGGCATGAGCGGGTCCCGATCGCCGACCACCACCAAGGTCGGCACCTCGAGGGCCAGGAGGCGCTCGAGTGCAGGGAACTGGGTGAGCGCCCGGAAGAGCCGCATCGTGCTCGGAACCCCGAATCGCAGGTAGTCCGGCACCGCGACCGGCATCAGACGGGTCGGCTCCCGCACCCCGTCGCGGGCCAGTTGCACGATGGCGCGCTGCAGCGGCTGGTTGAACAGGCCGCCGGCCGGCGAGACCAGGATGGCCCGGTCGATGCGGTCGGGATGCAGTCGCGCGAACTCGCAGATGACGGGGCAGCCCATAGAGTTTCCGACAAGCGTCGCCACGCTGAGCTTCCGGTCGTCCATGAAGTCGGCGGCGGCGGCGGCCAGGTCGGGCACGTCGAGCGGGCTGATGCCGCGCCCGCTGCGACCGAATCCGGGAAGATCGGGAACCACCGTGTGGAACTCCCCGGCGAGCTGCTCGGCCGTCGGCAGGAGATATCGGCCGGACAGACCGAAGCCGTGCAGATGCATCATCACCGGTGCGTCCGGTGAGGGCATCGACTCCCGGTAGAACACCTCGACGCCGTCGATGGTGGTCCAGTGCTCGGTGAGGTGCCCCCGCGTCCGGCCCACCCGGCGCCGCGTGCCCTTGTGCCGTCGGGGGGAGCGGACGCGTAGACGCGTGAGGCGGCCGCGTGAACCCATGTCCGCCACGGTGACACGTCCGATCCGTGAGAGCGTCGTCCACTCGGGAGGGGGCGCCTCTCCTGGGGACGAGGGCCCGTGGACAGCGCTCCTGGCGTCGGCGCCAAGTCCCCGTTGCGACGTCACCCCCGCTGGATGAGGCGACCAGGCCGGCGTCCCACCGACACTGGCCACGAGACGGCTGCGGTGGCCTCCGCGGACACCATGGGCCGGCGCCGGGAAGGGCGGACATGACCGGTTCGAGTCCACTGCTCGGCCACGAGGCGACGACCATCGCGGCGACCGTTCAGACAGTGCTTAGCCGGCACGCCGAGCAGACCGGCCTCCTCGTCGCCTCCGCGGTCGCGCCGCAGACGTTCACCCGCTCCTTGGGCCCTCGGTCGGTGGCCGACCAGGCCGTCGTCACCGGTGTCGTGTCGGCTCTGACGTATGCGGTCACGGTCGCCACCCAGGACGCGCTGGTCTCGGTGGTGTCGGCCTTGCGCTCGACCAGGGGTGCTGGTGACGTGCGGTCCCGGCTCCTTGTCGTCAATGCCGCTGCGATCCCTCTCGGGCTGAGCCTCGCTCGTGGGCTGACGGTGCATGAGGACGAGCATGCGGTAAGGAGCGTGCTTCGACAGAGCGCGTGGCGGACTGCCGTCACCGGACTCGGGGGAGTCCTCGTCATTTCGGGCGAGTGGGCCGCGGAGACCCTCGACCGACAACTCGGTGCGCACGGCCGGCTGTCGCGCCTTCCGCTCGCGATACCGACCGGCGTCCTGGTCGCGGGGGTCGTCGAATGGAACCGCCGCCGCGGCGTGGCGGACGACGGTGCGGTCTCAACGGCACCGGGCCTTGCCGCGGCGGCCGGCTCGCTGGGCGCCGGCCTGGGTGTCACTGCCGCGGTCGCCGCCCTCGCCATCGGCGAGGAGCGGTTGGCCTCCATGTTGGGCGGTGCGCTCGCGGGTCGGTTGCCGGGGTCACCCCTGACGTGGCGACTGGCCGGACACGCCACGGTCCTTTCTGCCGTCGGTGGCGTCATGTCCGTCGCCTGGGGACAGGGGATGCAGCGGATCGAGAGGGCCACGACATCGCTCGATCCGGTGCTCGAGGGCGGGGAGGACAGCTCCATCGTCATGGGGACGTGCAGTGGGAGCGATGCCAGCCTGGTCTCCTGGGAAGGCCTGGGCCGTGAGGGACGGCGACACGCTCTGGCCGCCGTTCGGTCACGTCCGTGGGCAGACCGGCCGGCCGGCCTTCCCGACCTCTCCATCCCCACGGTGACCGGTGCACCGGCGGTGGCCGATCCGGTGGAGGTCTACGTGGGCCTCGACAACGCGCCCACGCCGAAGGAGCGGGTGGAGCTGGCTTTGGCGGAGATGGACCGGACCGCGGCCTGGGACCGGTCACTGCTCATGCTCGTGTCCCCAACCGGAACGGGTTATGTCAACTACTGCGCGGTGGCCGCCGCGCAGTACCTGACCCGCGGTGACGTGGCCACGGTGACCCTCCAGTACTCCAAGCGCCCGTCCCCGCTTTCGCTGGGGATGATCGCCGACGCGCGGGAGCAGAACCGGTTGCTGTGGTCGAGGATCGCCGAGCGGGTACGGGACCTGCCGAGGGAGCGCCGCCCCCGGGTGGTCCTCTTCGGCGAGAGCCTGGGTGCGCATACAAGCCAAGACGTGTTCCTTCACTGGGGGACCCTCGGTCTTCGGGCGCTCGGCATCGAAGGTGCGCTGTGGGTGGGCACTCCGTATGCGAGCGGGTGGATGCAGGAGATCGTCCGCGGCGGACGCGCCGACACCGACGACGACCTGGTCGCCGTAGTGAACGACTTCGGCCAGGTCGAGGAGATGCCGGAGGACCGTCGCCGACGCCTCCGGTACGTCCTCGTCAGCCATGACAACGACGGGGTGACCAAGTTCGGCACCGACCTGCTGCTCCGGCAGCCCCCGTGGCTCCGCGGCGCGCGGTCACCCATCGAGGAGGTGCCGCCCTACAGTCCGCGGGGCGTACCACCGAGCATGCGCTGGCAACCCCTCACGACCTTCATGCAGCTACTCGTGGACATGAAGAACGCCCAGACCCCGGGCCTCTATCGGGCCTCCCGGCATGACTACCGCCCTGACCTGCCCCGCTTCGTCAACGAGGTGTATGGCCTCAACGCGACGGAGGACGAGCTCGCCCGCGTGGAGCAGGCTCTGGCCCAGCGGGAGGAAGCGCGCGAGCGGCTCTTCGGCGAGAGCCGACCCGCACCTGCTCCGGCCGCCCCGGCTGCTCCGGCTGCTCCGTAAGGCGCGGAAGGCGAGCAGACCGCCCCCATCACCTCACCTCAGGCCGCGCCTGTTCGGCGAGCCGCTGCAGGAGGAGGGCCTGGGTCACGACCAACCGCTCGATCTCGCCGGTATCGACGCTCTCGTCGGACGCGTGGATCCGTGCGGCAGCCATGTCCTCAGCTCCCCAGAGGATGAACTCCGCTCGTGGGGCTGCCTTCTGCAGGGTCCGCAGGAGCGGGATGGAGCCACCGGACCCGGCTTCGCCCATCGGCTTGCCGAAGGCCTGCTCCATGGCCCACCGAGCGGCGTCGTATGCGGGACCGTCCGTCGCGCACTGGAACGGGGGCGCGGCCTTGGTGCGCTTGACCTCCACCTGGGCGCCCCAGGGGGCATGGGACTGGAGATGGGCGACGAGGGCGTCCAGCTCCTGCTCCGGGTGGCTGCCCGGCACGATCCGCATCGAGAGCTTGGCGCCGGCCTGAGGGATGAGGACGTTCGACGACCCCGCGATGCTCGTCATGTCGAGACCGATGGCGTTGATGGAGGGGTGTGCCCAGAGGCGGTCCCCCACCGGACCGGTCCCCGTCAGAGCGACACTGTCGAGGACGTCGGCGCTGGACCGCAGGTCCTCCTCGGTGAACTGCTCACCCGGCCACGAGCCGGTGGTGACGCCCTCGACGGCCACATCGCCGTTGTCGTCGTGGAGGGTGGCCAGCAGCCGGGCGAGAGCCATCATGGCGTCGGGCGCCGGGCCGCCGAACACGCCGGAGTGCAACGTGTGCTGCAGCGTGCGGACCGTCACGATGCACGCCACGTCACCGCGGAGCGCTGTGGTGAAGACCGGTTCGCCAACCCGGAGGTTGCCCATGTCGCATACGACGAAGAGGTCGCAGTCGAACAGCTCGGAGTGGGCCTCGACGAACGCCTCGAGGTTGCTCTCCGTCTCCTCCATGCCTTCGAGGATCAGCTTGACGGTGCAGGGGGGCCGGCCGTCGAAGACACGCATCGTGCCCACGTGAGCGATGAGTCCGCTGATATCGTCTGACGCCCCGCGTCCGTAAAGGCGCCCGTCCTCCTTGCGGGTCGGCGTCCAGGGGTCGGAGCTCCACCCCTGCTCCGGCGGGGCCGGCTGGACGTCGTAGTGCGCATACAGGACGACGACGGGCGAGCCCTCCGGTCCCGGCAGCTCGGCGTAGATGGGCGGATACCCGGTCGGGACCTCCATGAGTCGCGCGTCGCGGAAACCGGCCTTCTGGAACAGGTCCAGGGTCACCCGCCCCATGCGCTCGACGGGCTCACCCGGGTAACCCGGGAAGGCGATCGACGGGATCGCGACCAGCTCTTCCAGGTTCCGGACGAGCTCGGGCATCGCGGCGGATGCCCTCGTGACGATCTCCTCAACATCCATGGCTGGATCCGTTCGTTCGTGGGTCGGCGTGAACCGGTACTGCGCTAGTCATCAGAAGAGCAGGCCGCCGATCACCGCCCCGACGACGATCGTGACGACGGACATGATCAGCATCGGGACGAAGAAGCTGTGGTCGAGCAGCTTGGACCCCAGCTTGGTCGTGCCCGAGAGGTCGAAGTTGGCCGCGGCGATCTGGGTACCGTTCGCCGGCAGGGTGTAGACGCCCCCCAGGGCTCCCGCCCACATACCAGTGACGATCCCGGCGGGAAGTCCGGCGGCGAGCCCGATGGGCACGATGGTCCGGGTCGCCGTCGACTGGCTGGTCGTCAGCGCGGCCACGATGAAGACCGCGATCGCGAAGAGGAACCGCCAGTCGGTCACCCACGCGCCGACCGTGTCGACGATGTAGTCCTGGTGTGCCGCGATGAACGTGGCGGTCAGCCAAGCGATCCCGAACAGCGCGATCGCCGAGATCATGCCCGCCTTGAACACCGACTGGCTCGGGACCTCCTTCACGTCGGGACGGCCGACGAACAGGATGATCGTGCCGACGACGAACATGACGAGGACGATCGTCGTCGTCATGTCGATCGGCACGGCGCCCTCACCCTCGACCTCGAAGGCCGGACGCAGGTTCTGCATATCCGCTTAAGTGAAGCCTTCCCAGGAGTGTTGTCCTGGTTTCAGGAGCTCGTGTAGCGGGTGGGGGTCGGTGTTCACGGCTTGTTGCAGCAGTCGGTAGAACAGCAGGCCGCGGCTGGCTGAGGTGCGCCGGTTGAAGCGGAAGGTGTACTCGTCGAGGTAGTAGGGCAGGTGCTGCTGCTCGACCCGGTAGTGCAGGGTGCCGATCAGCCAGCGCTTGAGCAGGGAGGCGACCAGGTGTACCCCGGGCAGCACCGAGGACTGGTCGGCGGCGCTGTAGGCCGCGGTGGCGTGGTGGACGAAGCCGCGGTCGGCGAGCCGGCGCAGCACCGGTGCGCCGTCGGTCTTGATCGTCGAGCCGGGCTCGATCACCGCGGCGGCCCAGTCGACCAGGGCGAGGCTGCCCGGCCGGTCGGCGACGGCGAGCCGGACCCGGCCCAGACGGCGGGTCTCGTTGCGTTCCACCGCGATCATCACTGGGACCTTGCCGGTGGCGGCCCCGAACATGCCCGGGCTGACCCCGCCAACCATCGTCTCGTCGACCTCCACGGTGCCGGACAGCCGGTCCCGGTCCGGGCGGACCATCGCCCGGCGCAGCTTGTGTAGCCACGCCCACGCCGTCTCGTAGGAGCCGAACCCGAGGACCCGCTGCAGGCCCTGAGCGGACACCCCGTTCTTCTGTGACGTCACGAACCAGATCGCCGCGAACCACGTCGACATCGGTGTGCGGGTGCGGTGGAAGATCGTCCCGGCGGTCACCGACGTGCGCCGCTGACACGCCCGGCACATCCACAGGCCGGCACCGGTGCGCCAGAACCGGTCGCCGCCGCACCCCGGGCAGACGAACCCGTCCTCCCACCGCAGCCTCCCCAGGTACTCCAGGCAGGCG
>Ga0307289_10000548_pt1 | contig 16207 bp, 19 predicted proteins | sample ER_DNA_143_FD_194483 | JGI IMG/M metagenome (GOLD analysis project Ga0307289, IMG submission 194483) | Bulk soil microbial communities from the East River watershed near Crested Butte, Colorado, United States - ER_DNA_143 | ecosystem: Environmental > Terrestrial > Soil > Floodplain | place...
TCCGACATCTCCTGGTAGCCCTCGACCTGGCCCTTGATGTCGCGCGCGGTCACCGCCCGCCGCTCCGCCATCAAGAAGGCGACGAGCGAGAGCTGACGGATCAGCTTGTCCGTGTCATGCGACACCCGAAGCGAGACTATCGCCTAGCGGCGGCCTGAGCTACGCCGCGACCTTCGAGCGCTCGAGGTGCTGGTGAGACGGGCAGTAGTCGCGCTCGGGGAGCGGCGTGCGCTGGCACGGCTTGCCCTTGCGCGTAGTCGCCCGGCAGCGGGCGATCCCGCCGTCGAACGCACCGGCCTCGATCTGGCTCTCGATGAACGCGACGGCGGCCGCGACGCCCTCGCGCACCGCCCACGCCACCTGCGCCTGGCAGGTGATCGGGAAGTAGCGCCGGATGTCCTGGAAGAGCGCCCGGTCTGGCTTGGCGAAGTAGAGCGGATCCTTGGCGAGCCGTTCCATCGTGTGCTCGCAGGCCTCGAGCACCTCGCGCCGGTACTGGGCGCGAGTCTCGCTCGTCACATACGGGTCGACGAGGTCTTTGATCGACCGGTAGATGGCACGTGAGTACTGATACATGCAGGCTTGAATTTGAAGCGTCCGCTCGTCCATCGTCAGTATCTCCGGCTCCTATTAATCTCCGGCAAAGCTTTGTTAATGGGGGGTTAACCCTCTTTCGGCGCTAGGCCGCGACACGAGTCTAACGAACCTGGCCCGTGTTACAAAGTCGGCTTCCCTGTTTCCTTCGCGGTAAACGTCAGCGGGTGATTCGGCGGGGATACGGCCCGCGGTAGCCGCGCCGGTGCGCCTCGATCACGTGACTCTGCGCCTCGGCCTCGCTGCCGTAGATCCCGAAGAAGACGACGAAGTAGCCGGGATGGAGGCTGGAGAAGCCCGCGGAGTCGAGCACGCCAACCGGCTTCAGCCCGAGGCGGAGGGCCTGCTTGGCCTCACCGACCGCGCCGGCGCGGCCGTTCAGCGTCGGCACCGAGTCGAGCACGATCGTCCAGCCGCTCTTCGTCGCGGGCCACGCGACGAGCGTGGGCTTCGGGGGCGGGGGAGGCGGTGGCGCGGCCGTGCCCGTCGGCGTGGTGGTCGTCGTCGGAGCGGTGGTGGTCGGCTCGGGCGCCGTCTGGGTGGGCACGCTGGTCGAGGGACCGGCCTGCGTCAGGACGAGCGTGTCGTTCGCCGAGCTCGAGTCGTCCGCGAGCCAGACGGCCGAGACGACGCCGGCCACGATTGCGACGACCAGCGCCAGCAGCGCCGGCCAGATCCAGTCGCCCGGGTACCAGCCCGCGCGCCGGCGCCAGCCTCCGCCGAGCCGCGCGAACACGCCGGGACGAGCAGGCAGCCGCTCGCCGCACTCGAGGCAGTACTCCTGGCCGTCGCTGTACGGCGTGCTGCAGCGCGGGCAGCGCCGGTCGTCCTCGGGCTGCGCCACTCAGCGCTCCCAGGGATCGGACGAGTGCATGATCGTCTCGTCGATCGCGGGTGCCGGCTCTTCTGCTTCCACCTCGGCTGCGGGCTCGGGCTCGGTCTCGTCGCTCGTCTCGACGGGTCGGCCGCAATGAGCGCAGAAAGTGGCGTCGGCCGAGAGCGGGTGCCCGCAACCCTGGCAGGCGACGACCGGCTCGGCCCCGACACCCCGCCCGCAGTTCGCGCAGAAATGCGACCCCCACGGAACCGGCGCTCCGCACTCGCAGGTCGTCGGCGCGCGTCGCGCGGTCGCGACCGCCTCGAGCATCGAGTCGAGCTCGCGGAGCCGGTCCTCGAGCGCGACGATCTCGCGGCACTGCTCGATCAGCAGCTGGTCGCGGAAGCTCGAGCGCCGGTACATCTCCAGCGTCAGCCCGCCGAGGTGGCGGACACGCTCCTCGCGGGCCTTCACGATCGCGCGCCGCTCGCGGCGGAGCGCGCCCGGTGAGGGCGCACGCCGGAAGACCGGCTGCGGCCCGCCTGCGGCACCGCTGCCGGATCGCCTCTTTAGCAGGGAAAAACGCACCACGGGCGGCGCGAGTCTAGCACCGGCGTTGGTCGCCCCTAAACGCGGCGCTCGTCCGACGCGGCGCGGCGACCGAAGCCGGTCACGAAGGCGATGAAGAGGAGCACGCCGACGATGCCGATCACGATTCCGACCCACGGGATCACGAAGCCGAAGATGAGCCCGATCACCATGAGCGCAATGGCGAGACCGATCATCGAAGTCGCAACCTAGAGGTCGATCACGACGAGCCGCTCCTCGGTCAGCTCGCGCACCGCGTAGGCCGGGCCTTCGCGCGTGTTGCCCGAGTCCTTGACGCCGCCGTACGGCATCTGGTCGGAGCGAAACGTTGGCGCCTCGTTGACGATCACGCCGCCGAACTCGAGCTCCTGGGCCGCGCGCATGGCGCTGTCGAGCCGCGTGGTGAAGATCCCGGCCTGCAGCCCGTAGCGCGTCGAGTTGGCCAGCTCGATCGCCTCGTCGAGCGAGTCGACCGCGTTCACGGTCACGACCGGGCCGAAGACCTCCTCGCAGCTCACTTTCAGCTCGGGCGATGCGTTTGCGATCACCGTCGGCTGGATCAGCCCGTCCTGCTCCTCGCCGCCTGTGAGGACCTCGGCGCCGTTGGCCTTCGCCTCTTCGATCCAATCGAGGATCCGCGCCTTCGCATCGGGGTCGATCACCGGGCCGACGTCGGTCTCCTCGTCGGCGGGGTCTCCTACCCTGAGCTCGCGCACCTTCGGGACGAACGCCTCGACGAAGCGGTCGTAGGCGGGCCGCTCGACGTAGATCCGCTGCACCGAGATGCAGCTCTGGCCGGCGAAGGCGAACGCGTTCGCGGCCATCGCCGCCGCGGTGGTCTCGATGTCGGCGTCGGCCGTGACGATCACCGGCGTTGCGTTGCCGAGCTCGAGGCTGACCTTCTTCTTGGGCGCGCGCTCCTTCAGGCCCCAGCCGACGCCGCCCGAGCCGGTGAAGGTGATCGCCTTCACGCGCTCGTCCTCCACGAGCACGTCGCCGATCTCGGCCGACGGCCCCACGACGACGCTCAGCCAGCCGGGCGGGAGGCCCGCCTCATCCTCGAGCTCCGCGAGCATCAGCGCGGAGAGCGGCGTCTGGCTCGCGGGCTTGAGCACTACGGCGCAGCTGGCGGCCAGCGCCGGCGCGAGCTTGTGCGCGACCAGGTTGAGCGGGAAGTTGAACGGCGAGATCGCGCCGACGATCCCGATCGGCCGCCTGAGCGTGAAGGCGAGCTTGCCCTCGCCCGCCTGCGCAGCGTCCATCGGCACCATCTCGCCCGCGAGCTTGCGCGCCTCGACCGCCGCGAAGGTGTAGGTCGACATCGCGCGCGAGGTCTCGACGCGGGCAGCCTTGAGCGGCTTGCCGGCCTCGTCGGAGATCTGCCTCGCGATCTCGTCGTGCCGCCGAGCGATCCCGGCGACGACCTTGACGAGGATCTCGGCCCGCTTGTGTGCCGGCAGCGGCTCGAGCATCGCTTGTTCGGCGGCGTCGATCGCGCGCCTCGTCTCCTCGGCTCCGGCCTTCGCGACCCTGCTCACGACCTCGCCGGAGTAGGGCGAGCGCACCTCGACCCAATCGTCGGTCTCGATCCATTCGCCTGCGACGAAGAGCTTCCGTTCCGCGGTGGTTGTTGCCACGGCCCAAGTCTAGGAATACTCGTACACATGGCGCTCGATATCCGGTACGCGCGCAGTGGCGGTGTCTCGATTGCCTACCAGGTGATCGGCGAGGGGGAGGTCGACCTCGTCTACGTGCCGAGCTTCGTCTCGAACCTGGTGTACGCGTGGGAGACGCCGTACTGGCGCGGTTTCTACGAGCGGCTCGCAGAGCGCTTCAGACTGATCCTGTTCGACAAGCGCGGCACGGGGTTGTCCGATCTCGGCGGCCAGTTCCCGGTTCTCGAGACGCGCATGGACGACGTGCGGGCAGTCCTCGACGCCGTCGGCTCGCCCGGCGCCGTTTTGCTCGGCGCACACGACGGCTGCTCGATGGCCTCGTTCTACGCGGCGACGTACCCGGAGCGCACCCGCGCACTCGTCCTCTTCCATCCCGTTGCCCACAACCCAGAGGCTCAGACCGAGGAGACTCGGAAAGAGCTGGGCCAGCTGCGCGAGAACTGGGGAACGCAAAAGCTCGCCGACGAGATCCTGGCGGAGGGTTCGCCCTCGCTTGCCGGTGATCCCGAGTTTCGCGAGTGGTTCGCGAACTGGCTCCGCGTCGGAGCGAGTCCCTCGGTCGCATACGCCTTGAACCGCGCCTGGTTCGAGACCGACCTGCGCGACGTCTTGCCGTCGATTCGCGTGCCGACGCTCGTGCTCTACCGCGATGTGCACTCCGAGCCGGCGCGCGATGTGGCCGACCGGATTCCTGGCGCGAAGACGACCCGCGTCTCGGGCACCGACTTCCTCGGAATCTGGCTCTCGCCGGAGATTCCCGAGGAGGTGGAACGGTTCGTCGCGGGCGAGCCGGTCGCCGAGGTTCCCGACTCGGTGCTCGCGACCGTCCTCTTCACCGACATCGTCGGCTCGAGCGCGCGGGCGGCCGAGCTCGGAGACCGGGCCTGGCGGGAGCTTCTGGAGCGCCACCACGCGCTCGTGCGCCGCGAGCTCGCCCGCTACCGCGGCGAGGAGAAGGACACTGCCGGCGACGGCTTCTTCGCGACCTTCGACGGACCGGCGCGCGCGATCCGCTGCGCGCACGCGATCGTCGACGGTGTCCGGACGCTGGGACTGGAGATCCGCGCGGGCGTCCACACCGGCGAGTGCGAGGTGCACGAGGGGAAGGTCGCGGGGCTGGCCGTGGTGATCGGGGCGCGCGTCGCGTCGGCGGCTCCCGGTGGAGAGGTGCTCGTCTCACAAACGGTGAAGGACCTCGTAGCCGGCGCAGGGATCGCGTTCGAGCAGCGCGGGGAGCACGAGCTGAAGGGCGTACCAGGCATGTGGCGGCTGTTCTCGGTCGCCGATGTCAGTGGACACGGCCAGTCACTTCCTCATCGGCCGTGATCGAGCGCGCGTGACGCGGCCTGAGGACGACCCCAAGCTGATCGTCGAACGTGGCTACGACGCGATTGCCGACGAGTTCGCCCGCTGGCAAGCGCGGATCTCCGACGAGACGAGGCTCCGGTACGTGGCGGACCTCCTCGAGCTGCTGCCCGAGCGCCCGGACGTGCTCGAGCTCGGGGTCGGCGCGGGCGTCGAGTCGAGCCGGATCCTCGCAGCCCGCGGCCGGTTGACGGGCATCGACCTCTCTCGCGAGCAGCTGCGTCGCGCGCATGCGCGCTTGCCTGGCGCGATGCTCATCCACGGCGACTTCACAGAAGCCGACCTGTCACCGGCGAGCTTCGACGCGGTCGTCTCTCTCTACGTGCTCAACAACCTGCCGCAACCGGAACTACCACCCCTGCTGCAGCGCATCGGGGAGTGGCTGCGTCCCGGCGGCTGGTTTCTCGCGAGCCTCCCGAGCTCGGACAACCCGGGTTGGCGCGGTGAGTGGCTCGGGATCGAGATGTACTTCGCCGGGTGCGACCCGGAAACGAATCGAGACCTCGTCGAGCAAGCGGGCCTCGAGGTCGTTCGCGACGAGCTCGAGAACATGGTCGAGCCGGAGGGCGAGGTGCGCTGGCAGTGGCTGCTGGCGCAGCGGCGATAGGATCGCGCGCCGTGGAGATCGCTCGCGTTGGGGTTGTTGGGCTCGGCACGATGGGTGCCGGGATCGCGCAGGTCTGCCTGCAGGCCGGCTTCGAGGTCGTCGGCCGGGAGGTAGAGGCCGAGCGCGGGGAGCAGGCCCGCGGTCGGATCGACCACTACCTCGGCCGCGGGGTCGAGAAGGGCCGGCTGAGCCAGGACGACAAGGACGCCGCGCTCGGACGGCTGACGCTGACTGTCGAGCTGGCCGACCTGGCGGACTGCCAGCTCGTGATCGAGGCGGCCTTCGAGGATCTGGCGGTCAAGCGCCAGCTGTTCGGCGAGTTTGACCGCCTCGTCCCGGCCCCCGCGATCCTGGCCACCAACACCTCGGCGCTCTCGGTCACGCAGATCGCCGAGGCCGTCCAGACGCCGGAGCGCGTCGTCGGCATGCACTTCTTCAACCCCGCGCCCGTGCTGCCGCTCGTGGAGGTCGTCCGCACGGCGCGCACGAGCGACGAGTCGTTCGACGCAGCGTTCGACTTCGCGCAGCGGCTCGGCAAGGAGCCGGTCGCCTGCAACGACACGCCCGGCTTCATCGTCAACCGGATCCTGATCCCGCTGCTGAACGACTGCGTGCGCGTGCTCGACGAGGCGCGCGTCAGCCCCGACGACGTCGACCGCGCGATGCGGTTCGGCGCGAACTGGCCGATCGGGCCGTGCGCGCTGATCGACCTGATCGGCGTCGACGTGCACGTGCACGCCTCCGAGGCACTGCACGGCGCGCTCGGCGAGGAGCGGATGGCGCCGCCCGAGCGGCTGCTCGAGCTGCAGCGCGAAGGCAACCTGGGCCGTAAGACCGGCCGCGGCTTCTTCAGCTACGAGTAGGGAGGGCTCGACGGAGCACCGCTGAGGCCCTCGGGCCGCGCTGCTCGCCCCGAGTCGGCGTCCTCAGTCGCACCCGTACCTTCCAGGTACGACCGCTCCCTGCGTCCTTGTCTCGGAACGACCATCGCACCCCGACGGCGTGCGGCGCCCCGTCAAGCCCTCCTAGCGAGCGAGCCGAGCCCAGACGTTCTCGACCAGGGGCGAGACTGCCGGGTCGGTGATCGAGGCGGTGAAGTTGAGCGCGCCGGCGGCGAACACCCGCGCCCCCGAATCGGCCTCGTAGTACGTCATCTCGGCGTCGTGGGCCCCGATCGCGTTCGGGATCCGCGCCAACACGTGCGTTCCCGGCGGCGAGCTCGGCGCACGCGCGTCGATCTCGATCCCGTAGCGCCCGAAGCTCGAGCCGTTGCGCAGCCCGGTTCCCGCGAACGCCCACGGCTCGGTGCCTGCGCCCTGCACGACATACGGCGCCTCCGAGCTCCCGTAGTTGGAGGCCGCCCACTGCACGCCGACGAGTGCCGCTTCCGGCTTGCCGAGCGTGCGCCACATCGCCACGCGCCGCAGCGTCTGTCCCGTGCGCGTCACCTTCCAGAAGAAGTTGTTCGCCGACAGGAACATCAGGTGGCCGCCGAGATCGCGGTAGCGGGTGACGACGTCGTAGGTGTGGCCGCTGACGTACTCCTCGTGCCCGGGAAAGACCACCAGGTCGTACGCCCGGCGCAAGGCGTCGCCGCTCGCCACGCGCTCGAGGTCGTCGTCGGTGAGGAAGTCGACCTGCTTGCCCGTGCGGCTGAGCCAGGAGATGAAGCTGAGGTCCCAGTCGCGGAAGCGGAAGGGAACGCCGAAGTCGAGGAACGGACGCTCGAGGTCGACGGTCGGGCTCGCGCCGCCGACGTACCAGCTGTCGCCCCAGCCGTCGCCGTTCGCGTCGAGGAAGTTGTAGGCCTGCCAGGTGTTCGTCGAGAGCACGACCGCGATCTTGTGCTCGCCGAGCGTCCGTGGGCGCAGGATGAGCGGCGCGTAGCCGACCCGTCCGTCGGTCGAGTTGATTCGCAGGAAGTAGAGGCCGCTCTGGGCGATGCCCGTCGGGCTGATCCCGACGTAGTGGGTCGTGCTCCCGCGCGTGGGCCATGCGAGCTGGACCGACGGCGAGACGGCGGTGCCGCCCGTGCGCAGGTCGTGGACCGTCGGCTTCGGCAGGCTCGCAAAGGAGAAGAGCTGCAGCTTCAGGCGCTTCGCGTCGGTCGAGATCGCGACCGTCGCCGCTCCGCCGACCGGATACGACCGAGCGAGGAAGCCGGCCTGGATTCCCTGGACCCGGACGACCAGGCCGCTCGTCAGGCGGTTCCGGCGCGGCGGTTCGTAGCCGTAGACGCGGCGGGCTCCGTTTGGGCCGGTGACGACGAACCGCACGAGGTACGTGCGGTCGGGTGTCGAGCGAGCCGGGCGCCAGACGATCGTTCGCGGGCCCGCCTTCAGCCGACGTCGCGTGCTCCAGATCGTTTGCACCGGCCGGCGCACCTCGTCGGTGGCGACCACGCGCACCTCGACGGTCGCGGCGCGATCCAGCTTGAAGCGGAACAACGCGCGGTCGCGGAAGCCGTCGCCGTTCGGGCTGACCGTGGTCAGCCAGGGCGTGTCGCCGGCAAACGGCGTCCCACCGTTCGAGATGCGCAGGCCGAGCAGCCGCGGCGGCTCCGTCTGAGCAGGCGCAGAGGCGACCGCGCCGACCGCGATCCCCACCGCCAGACCCGCTATCGCCAAGCGTTTACGCATTCCTTACAACCCGCTGATCCCCAACTCACCTAGGGCGCCGATACTGTCGAGAGATGAGGCGGCTCCTCGTGCTCACCTTGCTCCTCTTGGCCTGCACGGTACCGCTCGGGCTGGCCGCAGGCACCCCGACCGACGGCACGCTCTCGGTCAAGCGCGGTAAGGGCGTGATCACGCTCAAAGTGACCGGCACGATCATCGGCCGGGTCACGAACGGCCGGGTGCAGGTGCGCGACTTCAAGCCCAACGACGGCAACGACCCGCAGTGGAGCTGCAAGCGACACCGGATCTCGCGGCAGGTGAGCTACTGCAAGGGGCGCAACCTCGGCTTCCGGGTCCAGGACGGCCGCTTCACCGTCACCGTCAGGGGCAACGGGATCTCGATCTCGGCCGTCGGGCACGGGCAGGTCGATGTGGACGGCACCGGCGACACCGGCGTGAACGACGGCGTGATGTCGCTGGACGACGGGACGTACCAGTCGCTGCCTGACTTCCTGACCACGTACTACCTCGGGCCCCCGCCGCCCGGGAGCTGACGCCGTCTTTATCCTGAGGCCATGACAGCCCAGGCGCAGACGGTGTTGGTGGTCGAGGACGAGTCCTCGATCGCGTCGTTCGTCGCGCTCTACCTGAAGAACGCGGGCTACTCGGTGCGGACGGCCGCGACGGGCACGGATGCGCTCGCGCAGGCGCAGTCGGAGCGTCCCGACCTGATCGTGCTCGACCTGATGCTTCCCGACATCGACGGGATAGAGGTCTGCCGGCGCATTCGCAAGGACGCCGACGTCCCGATCCTGATGCTGACCGCCCGCGACGAGGACGTCGACAAGATCATCGGCCTCGAGGTCGGAGCCGACGACTACCTGACGAAGCCGTTCAACCCGCGCGAGCTGGTCGCGCGCGTGAAGTCGATCCTCCGCCGAAGCGTCCCCGACCGCCGCGAGTCCGAGGTGAAGCAGCTCAAGCACGGCGACCTCGAGATCGACGCCGGCCGCCGCACGGCGCACGTCGCGGGCGAGGAGATTCAGCTTGCGCCGAAGGAGTTCGACCTGCTCTGGGAGCTGCTCGACCACAACGGCCTCGTGCTGACGCGCGACCAGCTGCTCGAGCGGGTCTGGGGCTACACGTTCGCCGGCGACACGCGCACCGTTGACGTGCACGTCCGTCAGCTCCGCCGCAAGCTCGGCGACGCCTCGCCGATCGTCACCGTCTGGGGGGTCGGCTACAAGGTCGCGCCCGCGCGGGACGCGGCGGTCAGCGCCTAGGCGCCCGAGGCCGCGATGCTGCGGTCGCTGCGCTTCCAGCTCCCGGCCCTCTTCCTGCTCGGCGTCGTCGTCGCGGGCTTCGTCTCTGCGGCGATCGCGCTGCGGCTCTTCCGGTCGTACGCGCAGGACCGCTCGCGCTCGCAGGCCTACACCGAGCTGAAGAAGGAGTCGAGCGGCCTCAAGCAGCTGTACGGCCAGCAGGCCGGGCTGAAGCTGCTCTCGCCGTCGCGACTCGAGCTCGCGACGGGCGACCGCATCTACTACGGAGGGCTCGATCTCTTCCCCGGGCAGCGAGCCCGCTTCCGGCCGCTCTCGCCGAAGGCAATCGACCAGCGCCTCGTGCGGCGGCGCGGGCTGATGCTCTTCGTCTTCCAGCCGCCCGATGCCAAGACGAAGCTGCTTGCGGTGGCCCGGCCGCTGTTCGTCGGCAAGCGGTTCTGGGGGACGATCGTGGTGGCGAAGCCCGAGACCGTCCTCGCCCAGCGCTGGCTTGCCCTGATCGAGCGGCTGCTGATCGCGTTCGCGGGCGGCGTGCTCGTCGCGGCGGCGTTCGCGTGGTACAGCTCGCGCCGGATCACCACGCCGGTGCTGCAGCTCTCGGAGGCCGCGGACGAGGTGGCACACGGCAACTACGACGTCGACGTGCCGAGCGGCGGCGCGGGCGAGATCGGCGTGCTCTCCGAGCGCTTCCGCGAGATGGCCTCGAGGCTCGGCGAGGCCGAGGAGCTCGAGCGCAACTTCCTGATGACGGTCTCGCACGAGCTGCGCACGCCGCTGACCGCCATCCGTGGCCATGTCGGTGCGCTGCGCGAGGGCGTCGTCACCGACGACGAGATGCGGGCAGCGTCGCTGACCGTGATCGCCGCCGAGGCCGAGCGACTCGAGCGTCTCGTCGGCGACGTGCTCGACCTGGCGAAGCTCGATGCGCACCGCTTCACCGTGCTGCAGGAGGAGGTAGACATGGAACGCCTCGTCGACCAGGCCTACGTGACTTTCAGCGACGAGGCTCGGCGGCGCCGGATCGACTACCGCCGCGAGGTCGAGGCAAACCCCGTGATCGTCTCGGACGGCGACCGCGTCCTGCAGATCATCACGAACCTGCTCTCGAACGCCTTTCGGTGGACGCCCGACGGCGGTCGCGTCGACCTGGCGCTGAGCGCGACCGACGGCAGCGTCTACGTCTCCATCGGCGACAGCGGCCCGGGGATCGCGCCCTCGGAACGGGAGCGGATCTTCCGCCCGTTCTGGTCGCGCGGGGGCGGCGGCACCGGCCTCGGCCTCCCGATCGCGCGCGAGCTCGCCGCCGCGCTCGGCGGCCGGATCAGCCTCGAGAGCTCGGCCGAGCAGGGCAGCCGCTTCGAGCTGATGCTGCCGACCCGCCCCAGATAGCCTCCGCGCGTGGTTGCCGCTCCCGAGCTCGTCGAGCTGCCGCGTCGCCGCTCGCCGCTGCGGGCCGCGGTCGTGGCGCTGCGCCCGCGCCAGTGGTCGAAGAACCTGCTCGTCTTCGCGGGCCTGGTCTTCGCGGCCAAGCTCGGTGAGCCGCTGCGCTGGCTGGAGGCCTGCGTCTGCTTCATCGCCTATTGCGCGATCTCGAGCGCCTCGTACCTGGCCAACGACGTGCGCGATCGGCACGACGACCGCCTGCATCCGGTCAAGCGCTCCCGCCCGATCGCCAGGGGCGAGCTCTCTCCGCGCGCCGCGCTGACCATCGCCGGCGCCCTGGCGCTGCTGGCGCCGCTGCTCGTCGCGCCGCTAGGCCTGGCTTCGGTTCTGCTCGTGCTCGCCTTCGCAGGACTGCAGGCCGGATACACGCTGCGCCTGAAGCACGTGGTGTTGCTAGACGTGCTCACGATCTCGGCGCTGTTCGTGATCCGGGCTGCCGCCGGCGCCGAGGCGGTCGCGGTGCCGATCTCGGCCTGGCTGCTGCTCTGCACGGCCATGCTCGCGCTCTTCCTCGCGCTCGCCAAGCGCCGCGGCGAGCTGGTGCTGGTCGGCGCCGAGCGCACGCCCGGGCGGCCGGTGCTCGAGGGCTACTCGCTCGAGTTCGTCGACCAATTGATCGGGATCGTCGCCTCCGCGACGGTGATCGCGTATGCGGTCTACACCCTGACCGCCGGTCACTCGAGGGCGCTGCTCGCGACCGTGCCGTTCGTCGTCTTCGGCGTCTTCCGGTACCTGCTGCTGATGCACCGCCACGATGTCGGCGAGGAGCCCGAGCAGGTGCTGTTGAGCGACGTCCCGATCCTGCTCACCGTCGCCGGCTGGATCGTGACCGCGGCCGCGATCCTCGCGTTCACCTGAAGCGCGGGCTGATCTCCGCCGCCGCGCTCGCGGTGGTCGTGCTGCTCGGGCTCGGGCTCTACGCGGACTTCGGCTCGCTCCGCGCCGAGCTGGCGAGCTTCCGCTGGGAGCTCTTCCCGCTTGCGCTCGCGCTGACGGCGCTGAACTACTTGCTGCGCTTCTTCCGCTGGCAGCGCTACCTGGCGAAGCTGGAGATCGAGGTGCCGCCCCGTCGCAGCTTCGCGATCTTCGTCGCCGGCCTGACGATGACGATCACGCCTGCGAAGCTCGGCGAGCTGCTCAAGTCCGGGCTGCTGAAGCGGGCCTACGACGTGCCGGTGCGGCGCTCCGGGCCGATCGTGCTGGCCGAGCGCGTGACCGACGCGACCGGCGTCGTCGTGCTCGCGGTCGTCGCCGGCGCCAGCGGACGGAACTGGCCGCTGCTGGTCGCGGCGGTGATTGCGGTCGTAGGAGTGGTGCTCGTCGTGCGGAGCCCGCTGCTCGAGCGTTTCGCCCGCCTCGTCGAGGCGCGCGGCGCCGCCCGCGCGCTGCTGGGCGCGCGGCTGCTCGTGGAGATGACGCTGCTCTCGGCGGTGTCGTGGCTCTTCGAATGCCTGGCCGCCTACGTGTGCGTGAAGGGCCTGCGCCTCGACCTCTCGCTCGCGGACACGATCGTCGTCTTCACGCTCGGCTCGCTCGCTGGCGGCCTCGGCGTGGCGGAGACGAGCATGACCGGGCTGATCAAGGCGCTCGGCGACACGACGAAGGCGCAGGCGGCGGCGGCGACCGTCCTGATCAGGCTCGCGACGCTCTGGTTCGCGGTCGCGCTCGGGCTGGTCGGGCTGGCGGTGGAGGAGCGGCTCTACCGGCGCAGTCAGGAGCCGGTGCGGCGTTCTTCCATGCGGTAGACGATCGCGCCCTCGCCGGTCTGGAGCTTGTGCTCGAGCGTCGTGATCCGCCGCTCGACGGACTTCCAGCTGGACGTGATCAGGTCGACGAGCAGTCCCAGGTCGTCCACGCGCGCGTGGCGCTCCGAGAGCAGGTCGCCCTCGACGCGCTCGAGCCGCCGGATCACCTGGTTCATCAGCCCGCGGATCTCGGCGAGGTTGCGTCCCACCGGGCGCACCTGCTCGGCGAGCCCGTCGCTGACGGCATGCTCGACCTGCGCCGGGATCGTCGCCTCGAGTTGCGCGGCGGTCTGTGCCAGCTCCTCGACCTGGGCGCGCGCGCGTTCGAGCACGGCGTCCACCGCGGCCGCGTCGGGGCGGCCCTCGGCGGCTTCGCGAAGCCGCTCTCGTGCCTTCTCGATCGCTTCGTCAGTCATCGGCGGCAACGGTAACGTCCGGGTCGGATGAGGTCGACCGAGCTGGACTACGAGTTACCCGAGGAGCTGATCGCGCAGCATCCCGCGGCACGGCGGGACGGTTCGCGGCTCCTCGTGCACGACCGCAAGACCGGCGAGACGCGGCACCGGCGCTTCGACGAGCTGCCGGGCGAGCTGGCCGAAGGGACGCTTGTGGTCGTGAACGACACTCGCGTGCTGCCGGCGCGGCTCCGCCTCGAGCGGCCGGGCGGAGGCGAGGCGGAGGTGCTGCTGCTCGAGCAGCTGGGCGAGAACGGGACGTGGGAAGCGCTTGCGCGTCCGTCGCGCAAGCTGCGGCCGGGTCAGCGGTTCGGGCCGGTCGAGCTGCTGGAGCCGCTCGGCGAGGGCCGCTGGCGCCTGCGGCTGGAGGGCGAGCCGGCCGGCGAGGCGCCGCTGCCGCCGTACATCCGCGAGCCGCTCGCCGACCCCGAGCGCTACCAGACGGTTTATGCCCGCGCCGCGGGCTCGGCCGCGGCGCCGACGGCCGGACTGCACTTCACGCCCGAGCTGCTGGCGGGCCTCGAGGTCGAGCGCGTGACGCTGCACGTCGGGCTCGACACGTTTCGCCCGCTCATGGTCGAGGCGCTGGACGAGCACGAGCTGCACAGCGAGCGCTACGAGGTCGCGCCGGAGGCGTGGGAGCGGATCCGCGCCGCCGAGCGGGTGCTCGCAGTCGGCACGACGACCGTTCGCGTGCTCGAGTCACTTGCCCGCGGGGCGCCGCTCAGCGGACGGACGGAGCTGTTCGTCACGCCCGGCTTCAAGTTTCGCCGCGTCAACGCGCTGCTGACGAACTTCCACTTGCCGCGCTCGACCCTGCTGGCACTGGTGATGGCATTCGCAGGTGTCGAGGAGACGCGCCGCATCTACCGGCTCGCGATCGAGGAGCGCTACCGCTTCTACTCGTTCGGCGACGCGATGCTGTTGCTGTGAGGCCGAGCGCGTTCAGCTGGGGGCGAATCGTCACAGCGCAGGCACGATCGGCTCACGGTCACGCGCGCGTCTCCTCGATACGCTCGCAGCGGGAGCGAGGGTGGACCGCAAGCCCCACCCAGAAGGGCGGGGGTGCGTCTCTTGGCTGAGCGCTGGCCGACGAACGGTGCTGTCGAATGGCGCGAGTTCTGGCGGGACCGCGGGATGCGGGAGCTCGCGCGGGTGCTCGAAGAGAGCTGGCCGCCGATCGCTGCCGCAAGCCCTGCGGAGCGAGAGTCGTGCGCCTTTCGCGTCGTCTCCCTGCTCGGCAGCCGCGCGCCTCGCGTTGCGCTGGCCGAGGAACTCGGGCGCGTCCGCCGCGACTTCGGTGTTCCCGCCGCTCCTGACGAGGACGAGCACTCAGCCTCAACGATCACGAGCTGGTTCACGAGCGCGGCCGCGTGAGCGCTTTCACCCTCGTCGCCACCGATGGCGCTGCCCGCACCGGCGTCCTTCGCACCGCCCACGGCGACTTGCGCACCCCGGCGTTCATGCCGGTGGGCACGAAGGCGACGGTCAAGGCAGTCGACCCTGACGAGCTCGGCGAGCTCGGCGCCGAGATCCTGCTCTGCAACACCTACCACCTGCACTTCCGGCCGGGCGCCGACCTGATCGCCGAGCTCGGCGGGCTGCACCGCTTCATGGCCTGGGACGGCCCGATTCTGACCGACTCCGGCGGCTTCCAGGTCTTCTCGCTGCGCCACACGATCCTGCGCCAGGACGACGAGGGGCTGACGTTCCGCTCGGTGTACGACGGCGACGAGGCCCGCTTCACGCCCGAGCTCGCGGCGCGCATCCAGGCGCAGCTCGGCTCCGACATCGCGATGTGCCTGGACGTCGTCCCACCGCCGGACGCGCCGCGCAGCGAGCTCGAGCAGGCCGTTCGCCGGACCACGCGCTGGGCGAAGCGCCAGCGCGACGCCGAGCGCGCTCCCGGCCAGCTGCTGTTCGGGATCGCCCAGGGAGGCTCCGACCTCGAGCTCCGGCGACGCAGCGTCGAGGAGATCGCCGAGCTGGGCTTCGACGGGCACGCGCTCGGCGGTCTCGCGATCGGCGAGCCCAAGGAGCAGATGCTCGAGACCACCGCCTGGGCGGCGGAGCTCTTGCCGGCAGAGCGCCCGCGCTATTTCATGGGGATCGGCGACCCGGTGGGGATCCTCGAGGTGATTGAGCGCGGGATCGACATGTTCGACTGCGTGCTCCCGACCAGGAACGCCCGCACCGGCTCGGCGCTGACGTGGGAGGGCCAGCTGAACATGAAGGGCGCGCGCTTCGCGCGTGACCCACGACCGCTCGTCGAGGGCTGCCCATGTCCCGCCTGCACGAGGTTCTCGCGCGCGTACGTGCGACACCTTCTGAATCAGCAGGAGATCCTGGGGCTGCGGCTTCTGAGCCTGCATAATCTGCGCTTCGTGCTCGACCTCGTCGCCGGCGCGCGTGACGCGATCGAGCGGGGTCGGCTGCAGTCGTACAAGGAGCAGGCACTGGCGCGGCTGCAGGGCGCGGAGGAGGCAACCACGTGGGCTACCTGATCATCATCGTCGTGCTCTTCGCGGCCATGTGGCTGTTCCTGATCCGCCCGCAGAAGCGCAGGCAGGTCGAGCAGGCGCGGCTGCAGGGCTCCATCGCGGCCGGCGACGAGATCCTGACGGCGGGCGGCATCCACGGGACCGTCCGCGGGATCGAGGACGAGGTCGTCCAGGTCGAGATCGCGCCCGGCACGATTATCCGCCTCGATCGCAGGGCGGTCGCCAGCGTCGTGCAGGAGGAAACTGGGCCGGAGGCAGAAGAAATCGAGGCGGTGCCGGACGACCCGGCTTCGCCCGGCGAAAGCTAATCTGTTGCGGCCCAAATGAGCAATCGGCGCTCCCACCTGATCCTGGTCGGCCTGATCCTCGCGGCTCTGGTCGGCGTCGCTCTGCTCGCGATCCCCAGCTCGCCGGCCCACAAGAAGGTCACGCTCGGCCTCGACCTGCAGGGCGGGCTCGAGGTCGTGCTGAAGGCCGTGCCGCCGCCCGGCAAGACCTGCGACGCGGCCTGCATG
>Ga0307289_10000549_pt1 | contig 16206 bp, 14 predicted proteins | sample ER_DNA_143_FD_194483 | JGI IMG/M metagenome (GOLD analysis project Ga0307289, IMG submission 194483) | Bulk soil microbial communities from the East River watershed near Crested Butte, Colorado, United States - ER_DNA_143 | ecosystem: Environmental > Terrestrial > Soil > Floodplain | place...
CGCATCAGGTACAGATAGTGCGGAGTTGGCGTAGGTGAGGCGGAGTTGAGGTCTTAGCGGAGCTAACTAAAAGACCACGTCGCTGACGACCAGGTTGTGGTCGGACGGACGGCTTGAATCGACACGATTCATGACGTTCTCGTACCTGAGCACCCGCTTGCTGCCCTTGATCATCACATAGTCCAGACGGATGGGCTTGGCTGACAGCGTGGTCTTGTAGTGATTGACCGTCGGGTACTTGGTGTTGATCCGGGAGTCTGCCGCGAAGGTGTCGTGGAACCCCTGGCTGACCAGATATTCATGGGGCGCGTCCCCGGCACGGTTGGTGTGCCAGGAGTTGAAGTCGCCGGCGTAGATGACCTTCTCACCTGTCTTGCGGAGGCTATTGACCTTGAGATAGACGGCCCTGGCTTGCCTGCCACGCAGCGCGTTGTAGCTCTTCTCGGTGCTCAGCGAGCTGCTGTGACGGTCGTCCAGGTGCACCGAGACGACCCAGAAGCGTTTTCCGGTCTTGCGGTCGGCGAACTTCGCGTACGCGGCGCTGCGACGCAGCGACTCGCTATCAGAGCCCCGGAGCGGCATGTTCATGCTGCAGGACGAGTTGTAGTTCTTGGAGCCGGTCTTTTCCGGGCAATGGCTCAACAGCTTGAACTTCCGCGTGTCATAGAGAATGCGAGTGCCCTGTGTGCCGTGGTTCGTGCCTGGTTTGACGTACGGTGTGGTCCGGACCAGCTGATATCGGCTATCGCCGACGACGCTCTTCAACGAGCGCTCCAAGCTGATCGTCTGCCGCAGGTGTCCCGTTGTCGTGCCCTTGGAACCGTCTGCGCGTCCCGGGCCGAGTTCCTGAACTGCCAGCACACCGGGATTACGGCTTGCGATCTCACGTGCCACATCACTCGCGCGCGACAGCCAACTCCGGCCATCATTAGCCCGAGCAGTGCGGACATTGAAGGTGCCAACACGCAACGTGAGGGAACTCGACTGCTCGCTTACGGTGAACACTTCACGCTTGCGAAGGCTGGCCGATTCCGCACTCGCGGCCTTGGCGGATTTTGCGCGGCGGCTGACTACCGCCGAGTTGCTGTTGTTGGAATCATGCTGTTTCCCGGTGACGGTTGTCTCGGCAGCACCCGGATCAGGCCCAAGATCAGGCGCTGCTTTGACACTGCTGACCGAGGTAGCCGTTGAGGCTGAGCCAGCCGAAATGCTCGCGGCGCAACAGACAGAGACAAGACCGACGGCCGCAGTCGCCGCGACCACCCGCTGAGCACGCACGAATGCTCCTTACGGAGAGCGTGAATCGGCGGTGGCCCCCGAGCGGCACCCCCGATGCAGACTTCCCCAGCTGCGGTCAGATACCGCCATCTGGGCCGAACACACCGAAGACTAAGAGTTCACCGATCTGCGGCGCCACTGTTATCGAGCTGTTATGGATGTGACAAGGATCACATTCGTCGTTACGACACAATCTCACCGGGCGCTGCCGCCTGCTGATCAGGGGAAGTTGAACAGAGGTGGGGCGGTCGGATTCCAGACGGCACGTGCGCCAAGATCTCCAACCCGAACGATCCAGATCAATGCCACGAGCGCCGCCGCCATCAAGAGCACCGGCAGCACAATTCGGACAATTGCGGACTGCTTGCCGGCATTGGCGCTGTCAGCGGTGCTCCTTCGTACCACGAACACGTTGAGCAAGCCGATAACGGCAAAAACGATCATGATGTAGAACAGCTGGTTGGCAAGCAGCGAGTGCTTCAAGATCAAATCGCCTACCGGGTTACCGGGCTTGATCCCCAATGCCGCGTCGAACGCCAGACCGCTCTGTTTGGCAACAAAGGTCACTACGGTGGCTCCGACGACGACGATCGCCAACGGCCAACGCGCCCATTCCCGGGTCTTGGGGAATGCGAAGAGGAACGCCAAAAGAACGGCCAGCGGGACGCCGATGACAACGGTGTGGACCACCAGCGGATGGAGTGGAAGGTTTCCGATCTTGTCGAACATGCACTCTCCTCAGGGTCGGTGGTCTGGGCAGGCAGAACTCGGCGTACGCGCGCCTAACCAACTAGACGACGCCATCAGCTGAATCGTTCGATCACATGTGTTCGATGACTGCACTGCGAGCGTCGGTTGCGCGAGCAGTGCCCGAGGGCTCGCCGGCATTAGCGCTCCTGCTGGATAACGGCATCTCGTGCAGTGCGCAGATCTGCGACCAATCCAGCAAACGCCTCGTCTCGATCATCGCCGGTTGCCCGGAGCACGGCTGAGGGATGAACCGTCGCCAGCACTGGGCGGACACCCACCGGAGTAGCCAATTCCAATACCTCACCGCGTTGCTTCGTGACCCGGAATGAGCTACCTAGGAGCGCCCTGGCAGCCGTCGCGCCGAGGCAGACGATCAAGGCCGGATCAACCAGCTTCACCTCCGCTTCCAACCACGGCAGGCAGGCCCGGATGTGACTGACTTGAGGTGTGGCATGAATTCGTCGCTTGCCCCGCTCGGTAAACCGAAAGTGCTTGACCGCATTGGTGACGTACACGTCCTCCTTCGGCACTCCGGCTTCAGCCAGCGCATCCTGAAGCAAGCGTCCAGCCGGTCCAACAAAGGGAATGCCCTGCCGATCTTCGACATCGCCGGGTTGCTCGCCGACCAGAGCCAGAGGTGCTCGGGGGTTGCCGGCGGAGAAGACCACTTGGGTTGCGGGCTTCCATAGCTCGCAACCCCTGCAGTCAACCGCCGCGCGCCTGAGCTCGTCGATGTTGGCGTGCTCGGGTACCCATGGTGCCGCGGTCTGCACCAATCCTTACTGTCCCTCCTCGATCGAGCCGGCCCATGTGCCGGGTTCGTGGTCGTGCTGCCGCCCTTCGAGCTTGATCACATGGATGACAGCGTTGATGAGCGCCAGGTGGGTGAAGGCCTGCGGGAAGTTGCCAAGTTGCTGGCCGGTGTGCGGGTCGATCTCCTCGCCGTAGAGCTCAAGAGTGCCCGCAAAGGACAGCAGCTTGGCACAGAGCTTGCGGGCTCGCTCGTACTCGCCGATCTCGCATAGTGCCGAGACCAGCCAGAACGAACAGATCGTGAAGCTGCCCTCCTCACCTGCGAATCCGTCGTCGGTTTCCTCGACTTTGTAGCGCAGCACGAGCTCGTGCACCGTGAGTTCGTCGGCAATCGCGAGCACAGTGGCCTTGGTGACAGGGTGGTCCGCAGGCAGAAACCGCACCAGCGGGGCCAGCAGCAAGGACGCGTCGAGGGCCTTGGTGCCGTAGTACTGGGTCAGTACGCCCCGGTCGTCGACACCGTTGGCCAGGATGTCGTCCTTGATCTCTTGTGCCGCAAGCTCCCATTCCGCGGCCTTGCCGTCCTCCCCGGTCATTCGGGCGATCTTGGAGCCGCGGTCGACGGCGACCCAGCACATGATCTTGGAGGAGGTGAAGTGCTGTAGTTGACCACGTACTTCCCAGATCCCCGCATCAGGCTCACGCCAGTACTTCAACGCCTCGTTGACCTGCTTGTCCAAGATCTCCCAGATCCGATTGTCAAGGCGGTTGGCTGCCTTGAAGTGCAGATAGACCGAGTCGAGGAGGGCACCCCAGACATCGTGCTGCTTCTGCGCGTACGCGGCGTTTCCAATCCTGACCGGACGCGAGTTGGCGTATCCCGGCAGCCAGTCGAGTTCCTTTTCAGTGAGCTCCTTCTCGCCGCCGATGCCGTACATGATCTGGATGTCGTCCTCGCCCTCAACCAGATCGGCGATGAAGGCAAAGAAGTCCACCGCCTCCCAGTCGAAACCCAATGTGTACAGACCCCAGAGGGCGAATGTGGCGTCCCGGATCCAGGTGAAGCGATAGTCGTAGTTGCGGTTACCTCCAGGAGTCTCTGGAAGTGAGGTTGTGCCAGCAGCTGCAATTGCGCCGGTTGGGGCGTAGGTCAGCCCCTTCAGAGTTAGTGCGCTGCGCTGCAGATAACCTCGCCAGGGGTGATCAGGGAACTGCCCGCGGGCCAGCCAGTGCTGCCAGTGATGCGCGGTCCATACCTGGCGCTTGTAAGCGTCGGCGAAGTCCTCTGGTGGCACAGCCCCGCCCCAGGAAAGCGCGACATATCGGACGTCACCCTCTCTGAGCAGCGTCCGGGCGTTGGCTTGGCCGCCCTCGAACCCCAGCCGTAAGTCGCTGGTCAGGGTCAGTTTGAGATCGACGCCCTCCGCCGAACAAACACCTTGGTAGTAGCCGCCGCCAGTGTATTCCCAGTTGACGTGGGCTCGCCCGTAGTTCAGCACCGGCTCACAGTCCACCATGGTCTGCACTTCACCGGAGGCACAGCGAATCGTGCGTAGGAAGATGTGCTCTGCCTCGTAGTCATTAGGGGTTCGACGGTAGGTATTGGAACGGTCCGTCGGATGGTGCCAGGGGCCGATCAAGAGGGCGTCGCGGACAATGATCCATCCGGTCGGAGTTCCCCAGCTCGTCTCCAAGATCATGGTGCCTGGCAGATAACGGACATCCGCAGGCACGGCAACATCGACCGGCGCGACGCGAAACACACCGGCATTCCGACCAAGGATCCGTCCGAACACACTTGGAGAGTCAAAGCGGGGAACGCACATCCACTCCACAGCACCGTTGGGCGCTACTAGCGCGGACACCTCGCCATCGCTCAAAAACCCATAGTCCCCGATGGGGGTCGATCGGATCCTTGAGGTCGGCGCGCCGACCCGCGCTTGCGGCTTGTTGTTCTTCCTATTCGCCATGGGGAAAGCATTCTCGACTGAGCACGTCCTGGCAAGCATCAGGAGTATCGGTTACGCCTGATCATCACCGCCAGCAACTAGACGCCGGTCGTCTCCTGAACAACCCACGCGAGGTAGTCGGAATTGCCCGCCACGACTGGTAGGGCAAGGACACAGGGCACCTCGTACGGATGGTCCCGGCGAGTGCGGTCGATGATTGCCGGCACCAGACTGGCGCGGGTGTGCAGCGCCACTCGTATCTCCCGATCGTCCTGGACGCTCCCGCCCCAGCGATAGATGGATCTGATCGGCACCACGTGCTGGCCACAGGCAGCAAGCCGGTCTTGGACAAGTGTTCTGGTGAAATTGATCAGCCAGTCCTCATCGTCAGCGCTAATGATCACCTCACAGATCGGTTCACTCATAAGATCAGTTTCGCCGCCCTTCGACAGGCTCAGGACTCAATGACCGGGCCCAGTCATGATCTTGCGGCGTTCCGACTCGTGGGCTCCTCCCTTCTTCTCAAGCGTGGCGCAGGCCTCCTCGATGTCGCGCGCAAGCGTGTCGACATGCTCACGACTCAAGGTCTCCTTGACCAGCGCGCGCATGATCTTGATGTCCTGGGCATTGGGCGGAAGCGTGTACGCCGGCACCATCCAGCCGCGTTCGGCCGACAGTTGCCATGCGATATCGAACTCGTCGTAGTCGTTGTCTCCCGAGAGCCGGAAGGCAACAAGTGGCAGCTGTTCCTCGTCGGGGCCAATCAATTCGAACCGGCCCATGGATTGCAGTTTTTCGGCGAGCGCCCTGGCGTTCTGCTGCATGTGTCTCATGATGTAGGTGTAGCCGGCGCGGCCGTATCGTACGAAGTTGTAGTACTGCGCCAGAACCATCGAAGAGCCAGTTGAGAAGTTCAGCGTGAATGTGGCGTCGGTCTTACCGAGATAGTTCTCTTCGAACACGAGGTCTCGGTTGAGGTCCGATGTTTCCCGAAAGATCAGCCACCCAATGCCGGGGTAGACCAGTCCGAACTTATGTCCGGAGACATTGATCGAATGCACCTGCTCAAGGCGAAAGTCCCATTCTGAATGCGGGTAGAGGAAGGGCCAGACGAATCCACCGCTCGCGCCGTCAACGTGCAAGGGGATATCCAGGCCGCGCTCGGACTTGATTTGTAGCAGCAGGTCGTTGATCCCCACGATGTCGTCCTTGTGCCCAGTGAACGTCGTTCCGAGGACCGCAGCCACGCCAATGGTGTTCTCGTCAATGTGGGGGCTGACATCGTCTGGGCCGATGGTGTACTTGCCCCTCTCGAGCGGCACAATCCGTGGCTCGACGTCGAAGTATCGACAAAACTTCTCCCACACCACATGCACGTCTCCGCCGAACACGAGGTTCGGGTTTGCAGTCGACTCCCCCGCTGCCTCACGGCGCTTCCGCCAGTTCCACTTCAAAGACAGACCGCCGAGCATGATCGCCTCAGACGAGCCTTGGGTCCGTGCGCCAGTCGTCTCGCCTGGCGCATGGAAGAGATCGGCAAGCATCCGAATGCAGCGCTGCTCGATTTCGGCAGTGCGCGGATATTCGGCGTGGTCGATGAAGTTACGGTGCAGATTCTCCGCGATAATCCTTTGCGCCTCTGGCTCCATCCACGTGGTCACGAACGTGGCCAGATTGCGCGCCGGATCGCCCTCGAGGATGAGATCTTCCGCAACTAGCCGCATGGCCTCCACGGGAGTCATGCCCATCTCTGGGAACTCTCGACTCGGCACCTCCTGGGTAGCGAAGCGATTCCCGAAAAGCACTGCCTCAGGGATGATGTCGGGCGGTACGGTCATTGATTTCTCCTTCAGTAGCACCGGCCGGCTAGATGATCAAGAGGCCGAGTGGTGGTGTGGATCTTCATGGGGTTCAGGTGCTGCGTCTCGGAGTGCATGCCTCCAGGCGGGGAACATCAGGACCGCCCCAAGCAGGAAGCAGAGCGCGCCGAGCAACGTACCGATGATGGAAATCTGACTGTTGATCAACTCGCCGGTACGAGGTAGGACATAACTCGCGAGCGCCGATGCCATGAACAAGATCGATCCGATCATGTTCAGCCAGGCAATCCACCACGGGAAGCTACGCGGTCGAAAGCTGAGAAAGCGCCCAATCGCGAGGATGGCGAAGACGCTCGCCACCAGGAAGAGCGTCGAACCGTAGAAGTCTGGCCGCCAGATGCGCCGGTCCTCTTGTTTTACCGTCGCGTTGTGAACCAGAGCTGCCAGAGTGCTGATATTGAAGAACACCGTGCCAGGAAACTGCGTAATGGCAGCAAGCCAATTGCGATCATGCGGCAGCCAGGCCCTGAAACGGATCGGCGCCCGCTGGTGCTGTGAGTCGCTGTCGACCTCAGTCATCGCCGGAGTCTGGGCTTGCATGAGCTGCGCGAAGGACGCAGCCGTGAAGAAGATCGAGCCGACGAAATAGGTCACGCTATCGACGGTCGCTCCGACCGCGTTCAGGTACGCCGGCACCGATCCCAGGGCGAAGAGCGCCGAGCCGATGATGAACAGCCACGCGATCGCGCCGTTGAGGCCAACCGGCCTTACTGTCATGCCGCTCCCTTCCCGGACAGCACCTTAGGTGTATCCGATGAGAGGCAGCAGACACATCACCCGCGAGGGATGAGAGTGCGGCCGTTGAACGCGCGCGACGATCGTCCGGGCTAGTTGATCACTATCGAGAGATGATCTTGGGCTGCTTGAGGTCGTAAAACTCGGTTTCTCCGACGGAGAGTTGGTTCATCTCCTCCATTTGTGCCTGCAATTCCGGCGGTGGCTCTTTGCGCTCTGCTTCGCGCGCCTCGGCCTCGGACGTGAAATACAAGACCATGGTGTAGCCGCCATCTTCGTGGCCGATGGTGACACTGCCGATGACATCCGGGCGAAATTCCGCCCACTTGTCGGCGTCTTGGTCCATCAGCTTGCGGGCACGCTCCGGATCAGTGCTGCGACCCTGCATGACTTGGACGAAGCCGGCTTGATCGGGATCGCCCTGGACGTCGACGGTCACGTCAGTGCTGTCGCGGAAGGTCGGTTGTCCGTCGAAGAGCTTGGAGGTCTCAGACCACCAGCGATCCTGTTCCGGGCGATTGCTGTTACGGCGCGCAGCCTCCTCGGACTCAAAGCGGACGACCGCGATCGCCCGACCGTCTTCGGTCACTCCGCTCGTACTGCCAAGCCAGCCATTCGCGCCGGGCGCAAGATCTTGCTGCCATTGGTTTAGCGCGGCATCCAGCCCCTGTGGATTCGATGTCTTGCCCTGGATGACCTGAGCGAACATAGCGGTGCCTCCGATCGATATGGTTGGGAATTGAAAAGCTCTGCTCTGCGGACGTTACGACCGCAGGATGTCGGCGTCAATACGCAAAAATGCTCAAGCTTCTGTACTGATCACAACACTCGAAAGTGGTCGCTAACAACACGGCTGAATCGATTCAGCCCTGTTGTTCTTGACCACTTTCCTCAAGGAGTGGCGTCAGCCTCGACTTCAGCGTCCGCGGCTCTGCGGCAGAGTCACTCGCCGAGTGGCCGGCGCTGAGGGTGGTGGGACCACCGGGCCGATGTCGCCGTCGGGAGCTTCGTCCAGGTCCACCATGACCGGGGCGTGATCGCTCGGCCCGGAGCCCTTACGCGCTTGCCGATCCACCCAGGCCGCGCGTACCCGCTCAGCAACCGGCGCAGTTGCTAACACAAGATCAATCCGCATGCCGAGGTCCTGGTGGAACATGCCGGCACGGTAGTCCCAGTAGGTAAACACTCGCTTGCCCGGCCAGCGATCGCGGACGACATCCCGCAGGCCAAGCGCCTGCAGCTGCCCGAGCGCATCGCGCTCCGGAGCCGTGACATGGGTCTGGCCGATGTACGCCTCAGGGTCGAAGACATCTTCATCAGTCGGGGCAATGTTCATGTCGCCACATACGACAGCATTGTCAGGACCAGCGCTGAGGTCCTGTGCAAGAGCTGCCAGCCAGTCGAGCTTGTATTGGTAGTGGTCCGAACCGGGCACCCGACCGTTGGGCACGTACACCGAATGCACCCGAATCCCGCCACAGGTCGCCGCTACGGCGCGTGCCTCTGGATTCGGAAAGCCGGGCGCCCCAGCTACTCCTGGTACGACGTCGTCAAGTCCGATCTTCGACAAGATCGCGACACCATTCCACTGCACCTCACCGTGAGTGGCGAACTCATAGCCGCGGCTCACCAGCTGCTCTTCCAACATGGCAGCGAAGGCGTCGTCAGCGAGCTTTGTCTCTTGCAGGCACACCACGTCGGGTTGTCGCTGATCCAACCATGGCAAGAGCCGCGGTATCCGCTGCTTGATCGAATTCACGTTCCAGGTGGCGAACCGCACGGATCCACGCTAGCCGGTAGCCAACCCCGCCGGTACGTCCAGATGCCGGGCCGATCGCTAGCTAGCTCCCAGCAGACCCAGCTCGCTGGCCCGCCGCGCCGCGTCGGCCCGGGAGCGGCAATCGAGCTTCAGCAAGATGCTGCTGACGTGCGACTCCACCGTCCGAGGGCTCAAGAACAGCTCACGGGCAATCTCCCTGCTGGTATGGCCCATGGCAACCAACCGGACGACCTCGACCTCCCGCCGGGAGAGATTGCCGTTGGCGGCCTGCGCCAACGCGCGACGACTGAGGCGCCGTTCGGCTCGTTCGCCCAGCTCCCCAAGGTTGGCATTGACGCGTTCCATCAGCGGCCGAGCACCGAGGCGCCGCAGTGTGCGGTGAGCTGAGATCAAATGCTCGATAGCTTCCTCGCGCCGATCCAGCAAGATCAACGCGGCAGCCGCGCGGCGCTCGGACTCGGCACGATCGATCGGAGCATCCACGCCATGCAGGAGTATCAGCGCCCGGCCGAAGTGACCAGCCGCCTGCTCGGCGGCACCATCCAGGAGCGCTGTTTCACCTAGGGCATGCGAGAGCGCCGACATCGCCTCGTTGTGGCCGACATCCTCCGCCACTCGAGCCAGTGCTGCCGCGCAGCTCCGCGCGCCGGCAGCATCGCCCGATTCGGCGAAGAAGGTGGTCGCCCAGCGCAACAGCGAGATCACATAGTGACGATCCTCGGTCTGCTTCCACCGCTCCAGGATGGACCAGCAGTGACCTGCCGCCGACTCGGTCGCCCCTTCGACTTGGTCGACGACGGCCAGCCCCCACGTCGACAACAGCTCCATCGCTGCCAATTCGATCCGGCGCGCCAGGGTGAGCGCTTCGTGCAATAGCGGCCGAGCCCGCTTTGCCTGACCACGCAGGCCGAGGATCGAGCCGAGCATACCGGTAGCAACGGCACGGCCGTGCAACGTCGTTTCGGAGGAAGCGATGACCTGACGACAGAGCGTGACCGCGCGATCCCAGTCCCCTGATTGCCGCAACACCGCGGTCAGGCAGGCCCGGCAGAGCTGGGCAGTGGGCTCAAGTGCATTGGTGGCGCAGAAACTGAATGCCTCGTCGTAGGTCTCCTTGGCAGCCGAATAGTCACCGGCGTGTTCGAGCGCGTCCGCCAGCCGCTGGTAGATATCGGCTGCGGGGCCGGTAAGCCCATGCTCCAACGCCATCGCCAGGCCCGTCCGGACCAGCTCCACTGCGGGGCGTCCCTCTCCCATCCGGGCACGTACATTGCCCTCCTGCCCGAGGATGCGCGCCTGAAGGTCGATCCTGCCTGCTTGCCGCGCCTGCTCTCCGGCGATCTCGAGCAGGCTGAGGGCCGCCCGGAAACTTCCGGCCGACCGAAGATGAGCTGCCGAGGCAAGCCGCTCGGCGGCAGCATCTGCCGGGAGGCCTGCAGTGGTGAAGGCAACCGCAGCCTGCTCCCGGCTGGCCAGCGCCTCCTGCCAACGACCCTGCAGCTCAAGGGTGGCAGCCAATCGACGATGGGCTGTTCCCAACCGGGCAAGATCGCCGTCCCGCCGCCGTCCATCGGCAACCTCGCGCCATGTCGGAATTGCCTCGGCCAAGTCGCCGGCGAGCTCGGCGTACCCGGCCAGGCGTTCCAGTACGTCAAGGCGGCCGCTCTCATCGCGCGCCTCCGGCCACAACTCCAGGGCGCGGCGGGCTGCCCGCTCGGCGTCTCGATAGGCATGTACAGCGCCGGATGCCTCCGCTGCCGCCAGCAGGGCCGCGCGCGCCTGCTCCTGGCGACGGCCGAGCGCCCAGTGCTCGGCAACTAGCACTGGAGCTGCGCGGTTGGCCTCGAGCCGTTCTGCGACCGCCCGATGCAAGGCGACTCGTCGTGTCCAAGGGATCTCGCCATAGAAGGCGTCGCGGACCAAGGCATGACTGAATGCAAGGCCTCCCGAGTCAGTTTCGACCACAATCCCACGGCGCGACAGCTCCTCCGGCCATTCGGACAATCCGGCAACCGCCATGATCAACTCAGGATCGATCGTCTGACCGGCAACTGCCGATGCGGCGACGGCATCGCGTGCCTCGTCGGTCAGGCCAGCTGCCCGGAGCAATACCGCATCGCGAACGCTGTCAGGAAGCGGCACATCCTTTCCGGCCGACAGCTCAAGCCCAGATGGACCAGCAACGAGGCGCCCGCTGGCCGCGAGCGCCGATCCGAGCTCGCGTACATAGAAGGGAACACCGTCGGTCCGGTCGTACACCGCTCGGCGCAGCGACGGCGCGACCCTGCCGAGTGTCTGTTCCAGAAGAGTCGCGCTGGCCTCGGCTTCGAGCGGCTCAACGGTTAGCTGCCGCAGCCGTCCAACCCGGCGGAGCTCGCTACGTAGCCCTCGGATCGGATGCCCACGCGGCAATTCGTCACTGCGAAATGCGCCCAACATCAGCAAAGGATGGGAGTCCACCGTGCGGGCCAGCGCGCCAAGCAGCTCTGGCGTGGCGTCGTCGGCCCACTGCAGATCATCCAGGAATAGCGCTGTTGGACATCGCGCAGCGATCTCGGCGAGTGCCTGTCTGATCGCCTCGAACAGCGTGGCCCGATCACCGCCAGCGGCTGGCGGGCCGAGCTCGGGGAGCAGCATGGCGAGGTGTGCAGCCAGCGGACCTTCGATAAGGGGCTCACCCTCGGCTCGCAGGTAGGAGCGCAGGGCCTCCACGATCGGCCCGAAGGGTGAGGTGCCGCCTTGGACGGCAAACCCCTCAAGCACCTCGAGTCCAGAGTTGGCCAGTGAGTGCTGGACCAGCGTTGTCTTTCCGACTCCAGCCTCGCCGCCGAGTAGTACTAGTGATCCGCGGCCGGCTAGCGCTTCGGTCACCCAGACCTGAAGCTGTGCCTGCTCACGTTCTCGGCCGATCAGCTCCGCGTCCACGCCGTCATTGTCTGGCGCAGCGCAATATCGCCGCCACCGACTTGTCGACGTCGGCCTCATCGGTCGACCAATTGCTCACCGAAATACGCATCGCCGCCCGACCCTGCCACGTCGTACCACTCATCCAGCAGGTGCCATCCTGCTGCACGCGTTCGATCACCCGGCGGGTGTAGCCATCGTGGTCGCCGTCGGTCGCTAGGAAGCGGACCAGGACTTGGTTGAGGACCACGTTGTTGAGCACCTCGACCTGAGCCGCGGCCGCCAGTTGTTCGGCGAAGCGGTTCGCCAGTTCACAGCAGCGCTCCACTAGCTCGGCAACGCCCTGGCGGCCGAGTGCGCGGAGCGCCGCGTACACCGCGAACCCGCGTGCTCGACGAGAGTGTTCTGGGTTGTAGTCCAGGGCGTCGCGCTCACCGCCGGCGGCGGGCATGAGGTAGCCGGCCTTGCTTCCCATGGCCGCTCGATGGGCGTCGGGATGAGCACAGAACGCCAGGCCCGAGTCGTACGGCACATTGAGCCATTTGTGAGCGTCGGTCGCCCAGGAATCAGCGAGTTCGATCCCCGCTACCAGCGGCCGAAATCGTGGGCTGGCCGCTGCCCACAGTCCGAACGCGCCATCGACGTGGACCCAGGCCTCATGCCTGTGGGCGATCTCGCAAATTTCGCCGACTGGGTCGATGGCTCCGCTATTGACGTTGCCGACCTGGGCACAGACGATCGCCGGCCCACTCCCCTGCTCGAGCGCGGCGGCCAGCGCCGCCGGCAGCATCCGGCCTTGATCGTCAGCCGCAATCTCGACAATGGCATCCGTACCGGCGCCAAGGAAGCGCAGCGCCCGGTCGATGGTTCCGTGGCGGTCCTGGCCGGCGAAGATGCGTACTTCCGGCGCAGCCCATAGCCCGTTGCGTGCCAGGTCCCATCCGGCACGGCGCAACATCTCCTGCAGGGCAATGGCCAACCCGGTGAAGTTGGCCATCTGTGCGCCAGTCACAAACCCCACCGACACTCCGGCGGACAGGCCTAGCAGCTCGGCCAGCCACTCCCCTGCCACCTCTTCAACGACGCTCGCGGCCGGACCGAGGACGTACAGTCCAGCGTTTTGATCCCAGGTCGAGGCCAACCAGTCGGCCGCCAGCGCCGCTGGCATGGCACCGCCGACGACAAATCCGAAGAAGCGGCCGCTTCCGGATCCCACCACACCGGGTTCGGCGGCCGCGGCCAAATCCGCTACCACCTGCCGGGGCTCCAACGATTGCTCAGATAGCGGCTCAGCCAGTGCAGCACGTAGTTCGGCAAGGCCGGGGTAGCCACTGAGCGGCCGCGACGGCAACCCTTCCAGATAACCCAGCGCCTCTTCAAAAGCCTCGCCCAACGCTCCCTTCCAGTCCGGCTCGTTCATGGCTGCGCTCCTCAGTGCATGATGGTCAGGTCTTAGCTCGCACGCTACAAGTGACCGATACGGACAACATCCGCAAAACCACGTAATTTCATCGCCACGGCCGCGCTACGCAGCACTCAGGCGTGGCTAGCTAGTCGGAAATCGAACTGCTAGCCGAGTGAGAGTTTTCAGCTCAAGCCGATAGAAGACCCGGTTGCCGTGATGGCGGGTGCCGACAGCTCGCCATTACGGAGAGCCAGGCGGAACCCTAGTAGATTGCGATGGTGCATCAGACCAGTCGTACCGATCACCACAGCCGTGACCGCCTCATCCACTGGGCCTGGATTTACGACATCGGGACTGGATTGCTCGGCCGACGCGGACGCCGGATGCGCGACAGGTTCGCTGATGATCTCCAATTGAGACCTGGTGATCATGTTCTCGATGTTGGCTGCGGCCCTGGCCGGCTCGCCACGGTCTTCGCCCAGCGGGTAGCTCCGAGCGGGTCGGTGGACGGCATTGACCCCAGCCCCGAGATGATCAACCGCGCCATTGCGCGAGCGCGCAAGCACGGCGTACCGGCGAGGTTCGAAGTGGCCTATGCTCAACAACTTCCGTTCGCCGACAATGCGTTCGACGCCGTTGCCTGCACCCTTGCCCTGCATCACGTCGCCGATGATGATCGACAGACCGCGGTTGCAGAGATGTACCGAGTGCTGAAGCCTGGCGGACGACTCCTGATTGCCGAAATCCAGAAAGGGCCAGGACATCGACATCCCGGTCCGCGCTGGCTGCGTCGAGCCGGTGGTGAGGACATGATCAAGACCGCTCTCGATCTTGTTACGGCGGCTGGCTTTGCTGGGATCGCTAGTGCCCCTACCAATCTCGGCTGGCTCGGGAAGATCACTGCCCGAAAGTAGTTGATCACCTTTCAGGTGAAAGTCACTGGTCGTAAGTAGTTGATCACGTCTCAAGTGATCACACCGTACGGTGGTGGCTACGGGGGAAGCAGGTGCTCCACTCGCGGCGGCGGATCAGAGAACGCCAGCGCGGCCTCTTCGACCCATTGGTCGGTCGCGGTCAGTCGGCCTTCGTGCTGCCGTTGGTGCTCCTCCCAAGACGGAACGCTAAAGAGCTCGAGAAAGCGATCCGGTCGGTCCCCGTCCCGATAGAGCTCCCAGCGCGTCGCACCGGTCTGGAGTCGGGATTGGCGAAGGCGGTCCATTGCCTCCAGGAAGGCCGTCTCTCGCTCGGGCGCGACCGCGTACTCAACAGTCACCAGGACCGCTCCGGCGTTCGGCTCGGGGTCAAAGGCCAGTCGCGGCTCACCCCAGTAAATTGCCGGCTCGCGGTCGAGGTGACCGGTCTCCGGAACCCGCCGAAAAAACCCGAGGATGACGCCAACCAGCATGACGGCCGCCGCGATAAAGAACGTCCGCTGCAGACCGAGGCCCTCAGCCACCAATCCCCAGATCAGCGCTCCCACCGTCATCGAGCCAGTGAAGTTGACCATATAGATAGCGAGGCCCCGGGCGCGTACCCACACCGGCAAAAACAACTGCAACTCGGCGTTCAGGGTAGAGATCACCGCCGTCCAAGCCAATCCGGCGAAGACCAGAACGACCATTGCAGCCCAGAAGCTCGGCACCAGTACGACCACGACCATGGCGGCCGCAAAAAGAACCCCGGCGATACTCAGCAGCCCGTTGGTCGACAGGTGGTTCCTCAGTCGTCCGAGAACCAGGGCCGCGACAATCGCACCGGCACCCAACGCGCCGAAGAGAGCGCCGTAACCGGCAGCGCCCAGGCCCAAGCGCTGACTGGCGACCAGAGGGAGCAGCGCCCAAAGCGCCATCCCCGGCGTAATGAACAGCATCACCCTGAGCAGAATGCGGCGTATGACTGGCTCATGCCAGACATAGCGGCCGCCGGCACGCAGCGCCGGCACGAAGCGCTCGCGGGGAGCTTCCGATTCGGCTGGCGTCCGGCGCCAGAAGAGCAGAGCGACAGCGAGGAAGACCACCGAAAACGCGTTGAGCCCGAAGACGACCGGTACGCCCCAGACTGCGATCACCAACCCGGCCAGCGCCGGCCCGGCCGCACGGGCCAGGTTCACGCTGACCATTTCCAGCCTGGTAGCTGCTCGCAGCTGCGTCCTAGGTACGAGTTCGGGAATCAGGGACTGCCATGCCGGGAGCTGCACCGCGGCGCCAATCGCGATGGCGAAGGTGAAGGCGAGTAGCAGCGCAGGCGGCATCAATCCGGCGACCGTCAGGACGGTGAGCAAGATACCGACGGTAAAGAAATAGACCTGAACTGTGAACAGCAGCCAGCGCCGATCGAAGGAATCGGCCAAGACCCCGCCGGGTAGTGCTAGCAGCATGACGGGCAGCGTGTTCGCCGCTTGCACCAGCGAGACCAGTGTGGCCGCGTTCGGCGCGTCCACCAGCAGCCACTGGGCGCCGACGGTTTGCATCCAGGTGCCGATGTAACTGATAAATACACCGATCCAAAGCCAGCGGAACGCCCGGCGAGCGAACGGCGCCCACGGCGAAGACTCACCAGTTGCGGCTACCGGATCCGGTATACCCGAAGCCGCCGACTCCCCCGCGCCGTCTTCCTCACGCTGCGTCATTTCACCCCTAGCGATTCCCCCTCAGCACACCCTCTCACGGCTTGCTGAGTGGTCTCGGTTGAGGACATTTTGCTCATCAGGTACGTCTCCGACCACAAGCGCGGCAACGACTCCTCGGTCGAGATCAGCTCGTCTCTAGCCCA
>Ga0307289_10000550_pt1 | contig 16205 bp, 17 predicted proteins | sample ER_DNA_143_FD_194483 | JGI IMG/M metagenome (GOLD analysis project Ga0307289, IMG submission 194483) | Bulk soil microbial communities from the East River watershed near Crested Butte, Colorado, United States - ER_DNA_143 | ecosystem: Environmental > Terrestrial > Soil > Floodplain | place...
AGGGCGACTGCCGCTCCGACCTCTGGTTCTACTTCCACCTCGGCCGGATGATCAAGCAGAAGCTCGCCGACTCGGAGGAGAAGCGCGACACCCTGATCAAGGCGCTGCGTTGGGAGTACCCGACGCACTCCTCGATCCAGGAGCCGGACGCCGAGGCCGTCCTCCAGGAGGTCAGCGGCTGGGAGGTCTCGAGCGGTGAGTTCCTCGACGGCTACCCGAAGCTGAAGGACGACGGCTCGACGGTCTGTGGCTGCTGGATCTACTGCGGCTGCTTCAAGGAGGGGATCAACCAGACCGCCCGCAAGAAGCCGCACTGGGAGCAGAGCTACGTCGCGCCTGAATGGGCCTGGGCGTGGCCGGACAACAGGCGGCTGCTCTACAACCGCGCCTCGGCCGACCCCGAGGGGCGGCCGTGGTCCGAGCGCAAGCGGTACGTCTGGTGGGACGACGAGCAGGGCCAGTGGACGGGCCTCGACACGCCCGACTTCGAGAAGTCCAAGCCGCCGAGCTACGTCCCGCCCGACGACGCCGAGGCCGAGGACGCCATCGCCGGTGACCACCCGTTCATCATGCAGGCCGACGGGCGGGCCTGGCTCTTCGTCCCCCAGGGCCTCGAGGACGGGCCGATGCCGACCCACTACGAGCCGCACGAGTCGCCGTTCAACAATCCTCTGTACTCGCAGCGCGCCAACCCGCGGCGGCAGCAATTCGAGCGGCCCGAGAACCCGTACAACCCGGTCGCCGACGAGCCCGGCGCGGAGCTCTACCCGTACGTCGCGACGACCTACCGGCTGACCGAGCACCACACGGCCGGCGGGATGACACGCACGGTGCCGTACCTCGCGGAGCTGCAGCCGGCGATGTTCTGCGAGGTCAGCCCGGAGCTCGCGGAGGAGGTCGGGCTCGAGCACGGCGGCTGGGCGACGATCTACTCGGCGCGCTCGGCGATCGAGGCGCGTGTGCTCGTCACTGACCGGATCCCGCCGATCGAGGTGCAGGGCCGGCGTACCCACCAGATCGGCCTGCCCTACCACTGGGGCACGCGGGGACTCACGACCGGCGGCGCGGCGAACGACCTCTCCGCGATCGTGCTGGACCCCAACGTCCACATCCAGGAGGTCAAGGGGTTCTCGGTCGGGATCAAGCCCGGCCGCCGGCCGCGCGGGCCGGAGCTGACCGAGTTCGTCGACGAGATCCGCAGCCGCGCGCACGCCGAGCGCGAAGGCGCGGAGCGCGTGGAGCCTGAGTCGGAAAGGCAGACGACGTGAGCACGCTGACCTATGGCGAAGAGGCGAAGGAACGCGTCGGCTTCTTCACCGACACCTCGGTTTGCATCGGCTGCAAGGCCTGCGAGGTCGCCTGCAAGGAGTGGAACCTCGTGCCAGAGGACGGGATGGTCTGGACGGGCGAGTCGTACGACAACACCTCGGAGCTGGGCGCGAACACGTGGAGGCACGTCACTTTCATCGAGCAGAACGAGCCTTTGCACGCGCCTGCCGACGGGGGAGACAGCGGCGAGGTCGACGCGCTGCGCTGGCTGATGTCGTCAGACGTCTGCAAGCACTGCACGCACGCGGCCTGCCTCGACGTCTGCCCGACGGGCTCGCTTTTCCGGACCGAGTACGGCACCGTCGTCGTTCAGGAGGACATCTGCAACGGCTGCGGCTACTGCGTGCCCGCGTGTCCCTTCGGCGTCCTCGACAAGCGGCACATCCCGCGTCCGTCCGGCGATCCGCCCGCCGAGATCCTTGGCCTGCAGCTTGGCAAGGAGGACGGCCGCGTCTGGAAGTGCACGCTCTGCTACGACCGGCTCAAGGGCGGCCATGAGCCGGCCTGCGCGAAGGCGTGCCCGACCGACTCGATCCAGTTCGGGCCGTTGGACGAGCTGCGCGAGCGGGCCGAGCAGCGGCTGGGGAAGCTGCAGGCCGAGAACTGGAACGGCGCCCGGCTCTACGGCCACGACCCCGACGACGGCGTCGGCGGCTTCGGTGCCTTCTTCCTGCTGCTCGACGAGCCGGAGGTCTACGGGCTTCCGCCCGACCCGGTCGTGACGACGCGTGACCTGCCGGAGATGTGGCGCACGGCCGCGATCGCGGTGGGCGCGGTGGTTGCGGGCGTCCTGGCGGCATTCGTCGGAGGCTCGCAGTGACGGAAGTGCGGTCCTACTACGGACGACCGGTGATCAAGGAGCCGGTCTGGCAGCCCGAGATCCCCTGGTACTTCTTCACGGGCGGGCTCGCCGGCGCGTCATCGATCCTGAGCCTCGTCGCGCGGCTCGGCGGCAACGAGGAGCTCGCCAAGAAGAGCCTCTACATCGGCGCCGCGGCGGACGTCGTCAGCCCTGTGCTGCTGATCTCCGACCTTGGGCGGCCCGAGCGCTTCCTGAACATGTTCCGCGTCTTCAAGGTCACGTCGCCGATGAGCGTCGGGAGCTGGATCCTGATGGTCTCCGGCGGCGCTTCTTCGACCGCCGCGCTGCTCGAGGCGACCGGGCGGCTGAAGCCGGTCAAGTACCTCGCCGAGCTCGTGGCCGCGCTGAGCGGCGGGCCGTTGTCGGTCTACACGGCGACGCTCGTCTCGGACACGGCCGTCCCCGTCTGGCACGAGGCGCGGCTGGAGCTGCCGTTCCTGTTCGGCTCTAGCGCTCTGGCGAGCGCAGGCGCCGCTTCGGCGATGGCGGTTGCGCCGGGCGAGGCGGGGCCTGCCAGGCGACTCGCCGTCGGCGCGGCGATCGTCGAGAACGTCGTCATGCAGGCGATGGAGAAGCGCCTCGGGATGCTCGCCGAGCCGTACCACGAGGGGGAGGCGGGCAAGTACGCGAAGCTCGCGAAGGCGTGCTCCCTCGGCGGCGCGGCGCTGCTCGGCCTCGCGGGGCGGCGCAGTCGAGCGGCCGCAGGGGCAGGCGGCGCGTTGCTGCTCGCGGGGGAGGCGGCGCTGCGCTGGTCGGTCTTCAAGGCCGGCTTTCAGTCGGCGCGCGATCCGAAGTACACGGTCGTCCCGCAGCGCGAGCGGGCCCAGGCGGGCTAGCTAGTCGCCCTGAGGGCCGTGCTCGCGGACGCGCCCGGTGTCGTCCGAGGCGCTCGTGTAGGCGTCGCCGCCCGGCGGTAGGTCACTCTCCTCGCGCGGCCGGTGCGGGTCCGGGCTCGGCCGCTCGGGCTGGACCGGGGCGAGTTCCTCGCCGACCTCGTCGAGCGACCCGTACTCGCGGTCAGCGAGGCGCTCGAGCAACCCCGCGAGCCCGTGGTCGTCCTGCTCGTGCGCGTACTCGATCAGCTGCTTCTTGCCGGCCGGCAACGGCACGCCCTCGAGCAAGACCTGGAGCTCGGCGACCTCGCGGGTGCTCACGCGTCACGGTTTCTCCACGGTGCCAGGCACCGAAACGAATGTGTAACGCCGGGGCGGCGGAGGTAACCCCGAGGCCATGGCCGTCGAGCTCGGCTACACGCTTTCGTCGGAGGAGCACCCGCCGAACGACCTCGTGCGCAACGCGCGCGCGGCGGAGGAGGCCGGCTTCGAGTTTCTCTCGATCTCCGACCACTTCCACCCGTGGACGGACAACCAGGGCCAGAGCGCGTTCGTCTGGGGCGTGATCGGGGCGGTCGCGAACGCCACCGAGCGGATCCGCCTGGGCACGGGCGTGACCTGCCCGACCATCCGGATCCACCCCGCGATCATCGCCCAGGCCGCCGCGACCGCCCAGGTGATGATGGAAGGCCGCTTCTACCTCGGCCTCGGCACCGGCGAGGAGCTCAACGAACACGTCGTCGGCGCGCGCTGGCCCGGTCCGCAGGAGCGGCTGGAGATGCTCGAGGAGGCGATCGAGATCCTGCGCCTGCTCTGGCAAGGCGGCTACCAGTCGCACTACGGCAAGCACTACAGCGTCGAGCAGGCGCGGATCTACACGCTTCCGGACGAGCCGCCGCCGCTCGCGATCGCGGCCGCCCAGCCGACTGCGGCCCGGCTCGCCGGCCGGCTCGGAGACGCCTTCATCACCACCACCCCGGACGAGGACCTGCGCAAGGAGTTCGAGGATGCCGGGGGCAAGGGCAAGCCGTGCTACGGCCAGCTGGACGTCTGCTACGCCGAGAGCGAGGAGCAGGGCGTCAAGACCGCGCTCGAGATCTGGCCGAACGCGGCGATGGGCGGATCACTCGGCCAGGAGCTCGCGATCACCGAGCACTACGAGGCCGTGGCGGAGCTCGTGACCGAGGAGCAGATCGGGGAGTCGGTCATCTGCGGCCCTGACCCCGAGAAGCACCTCGAGGCGATCCACGAGTACGAGCAGGCGGGCTTCACGCACGTCTTCGTGCACCAGATCGGGCCCGACCAGGACAGCTTCATCCGCTTCTACGCGGACGAGGTCCTCCCGAAGCTCTAGGCGAACCGCGGCCCGTGCGGGTCCGCGCGCTCGGCCAGGAGCGCCGAGCCGTCGAGCGCGAGCTCGAGGTGCCGCTGCTGAACCGGGAGCGCCCAGGCCGCAAGCTCCGCGATCCCGTTCGCGTCTCCGTTCGCCGCCAAGCGCGAAACGGCAGTCCAGACGGCGACCTCGCCGGCCTCCCCCATCGCCAGGAAGCTCCACGCCGCGAGCGGCCCGGTGCCCGCCTTGAACCAGGCGCCGACGAGGTCGGCCGCGTGCTCGCGGGTCGTGTTCGCGTGCGCGAGCAGCTCGTCCGCGAGCTCCCCGCCGAACGAACGCTCGAGCTCGAGGCAGCGCGCCCGCACGCGGCCCGCGTCCTCCTGCATCTCCCAGAGCCGTCGGCGGAGCTCGAGGTCGAGCGTCCGCGCCTCGACCTTGCCCGCGACGACCGCCGCAGACATCGCCAGCCCGTGGGCTTCCGCCAGCTTCTCCTGGAGCACGGTGAGCATCAGACGGCAGCCTCCGCGGCCTCCGCCTCCTCCTCGGCGCGCTTGCGCCGGCGCTCGACCCGCTCACCCGCCTGCAGCTCGCGGCAGACCCAGAACGCGATCAGCCCGGAGACCGGCGGCGCGACGAAGGCGAGCACCCGGTAGGCCCAGATCTGCGGGATGTACGGCACGTTGAAGAGCACGTAGGCCCGGTCGGAGCTGCCCGCGACGAAGACGAGGAACACCCAGGTCAGGAGCGCCCAGCCGACCGCAGTCCGCAGCGGCGCCGCGCGCGGGCGGTCGAGCAGGTTGTGGTACCCGTAGTCGCCGGTCAGCTTCCGCTCGATCCAGGGCCAGAGGTAGAGGAACAGGAAGACGACGAGCGGGAAGGCCGCGCCGCCCCAGAAGGGGTTCGGCACTACCGTGTAGTCACCGATCACGAGGTCGAAGCCGGGCACGAGCCGCAGCCCGCCGATCAGCCAGCCGAGGTACCAGTCCGGCTGCGCGCCGTTGGTCGAGAGGTAGGTGTGATAAGGCCCCCAGAGCCAGATCGGGTTGATCTGCACGAGCCCGCCGAGCAGGAAGAGCAGTCCCGCGACGGCGAACAGCAAGCCGAGCGACCGGGGCGTCTGGCCCGGGAAGGTCGGTACGCCGACCACCTTGCGCTCGCTCTGCCGCGGCCCGCTGCGGAACTGCGTGTGGTGCTTCATCGCCACGAGCGCGAGATGCACCGTCAGCAACACCGCGATCAGCGCCGGCAGCAGGAACACGTGCGCGATGTACATCCGCGAGTAGAAGTCGTGCTTGCCAGGGAAGGGCCCGTCCCAGATCAGAGCCGAGACGTTGGCCCCGACGAACGGGAGCGACATCGCCACGCCGTACGCGATCGCGAGCCCCATCCCCGAGAGCAGATCGTCGACGATCGAGTAGCCGAGGAACCCTTCGAGCAGCGAGACCATCAGGATCGTCAGCCCGATCCAGTACGTCAGCTCGCGCGGCTTGCGGTAGGCGCCCGTGAAGAAGATCCGCAGCAGGTGCAGGACGATCGCGGCAATGAAGATGTCGGCCGCCCAGTGGTGCGTCTGCCGGATCAGCAGGCCCGCCTTGACGGTCGTCGAGATGTCCAGCACCGAGCGGTAGGCCTGGGTCATCTCCTCCCCCTGAAGCGGCGCGTACGGCCCGTGGTAGACGACCTTCGCGGTGCTGTTCTCGTAGAAGAGCGTCAGGTAGACGCCCGTCGCAACGAGCACGATGAACGAGTAGAGCGCGACCTCGCCGAGCAGGAACGACCAGTGGTCTGGGAAGAGGTAGCGCAGGGTCTTGCGTAGGAAGGGCGCGCTCCCGCTGCGCCGGTCGACGAAGCGGACGATCCCGCGGATCACCTCGGCCTCCTCTCGCGGACGCCCCACCACGACGGGCCGACGGGCTGGTCGAAGTTCCCCGCGGCGCGGAGCTCGCCGTTCGGCGCGACGAGCAGCGGCAGCATCGGCAGCTTCCGGCCGGCGGGCCCGAAGGTGACGGTCCCGCCGTCAGCGGGGTTGAACGTCGAGTAGTGGCATGGGCAGACGAGCGCGGGCGTCGGCTCGTCGGGCTGGAAGAGGGGAGCGCGGTAGAGCGAGATCGCGCAGCCGGCGTGGGTGCAGATCTTCGAGTAGGCGACGATCCCGTCAGCCGGGTAGTGGGCGAGCTCACGCGGCAGCTCCAGCGAGCTTTTCGGCAGGCGGACGAGCACGAGCGAGGACGGGAGCGCCTCCTTGTCCGAGCCCTCGGCGAAGGCCGTGTAGAAGTTGTCCTCCTCGATGTCCGACGCCTTGTAGGGCTTGCCGTGCTCGTCCACGAGGCGAGTGCCGCGCCACCAGGGAGTCGTGTAGAAGCGGACGAGGTCGACCGCCGGTCCGAGGGAGGCAATCGGTGTCAGGACCGCCGCCGTGAGCGCGCCGCCCGCGGTGAACAGCGCGAGCTTCAGCAGTCGCCGCCGCGTGAGGCCGCTCTCCTCGACCACCTGCACGATCAGCTCCTGCTCCTCCGGGTGCTCCTGCACCGGGTAGTCGTCCTCGAGCTCCTCCGTGACGATCAGGCGGTGAGCGGTGACGATCAGCGCGGCCGCGATGAACAGCAGCGAGAGGCCGAGCGAGAGCCCCAGCAGCTGCGTGTGCGCCGGCAGGCGGTCGAGCACGTAGACGACGACGAACGCGATCGCGCAGGCCGCACCGGCGAGGAGCAGCAGGACGGCGGTCAACTCCCAACCGGGGTTGTCCGGCGCCGGCGGCACGACGCGCTCGCGCTCGCCGGGGCCCAGCGGTCTCGGCTTGCGCCGCCGCAGCAAGAGCACGACCCCGGAGATCAGCGCGTCCTTGGCCCTACCCACGCTGCAGCCTCTTTCCGATCACCATGCAGACGGCGACGAGCGCCGTCATCCCGATGAACCAGGTGACGAAGCCCTCCGGAATCGGGCCGATGTGGCCGATCGCCCAGCCGCCGCGGTCGTCCGGATGCTTCGCGTACTCGACGTAGCGGACGATCGAGTCGAGCTCGCGGTCGGAGATGTCCTTCTTCGAGAACGTCGGCATCACGTAAGGGCCGATCCGGACGGCCTCTGCGACCTGCGTCGGCGTCGCGTTCTCGAGCGGCGGCGGGAGCGCCCCGGTGACGTAACCACCCTCGGCGACGACCTGATGGCAGCCGGCGCAGCGCTCGGTGAAGAGGTGGTAGCCCTGCGAGAGGCTGCCGCGCTCGGGGTGCGGGGTCGGGATCGCCGGGCCCGGACCGAGGGACGCGACGTAGGCCGTCAGGGCCTTGATCTCGCCCTCGCTCAGGAAGACGTGCCGGCGCCGGGGCTGCATGCCGACGTGCGGGAGCGGCATGTAGCCCGTGCGCAAGTAGAAGTCCGCCGCGAGCGCGCCGACGCCGATCAGCGACGGGCCGATCCCGGTGTCCTGGTTTTGGGTGCGCAGCGGCCCCCCTCCGACCGGACGCCCCGCCGAGCCCTTGCCGCCCGCGGCGTGGCACGAGATGCAGTAGCGGCCGTAGAGGTGGTAGCCCTGCTGCACCGGGTCGGCCGCGGCGCGCAGCGGGAAGCAGAGCGCCAGGAACGCCGAAATGAAAAGTAGGCGCCTCATCCCTGGCGGCACGTGACGTTGAGGATCGCGGCGAAGCCGTCGAGCAGGATGATCATCAGGAAGATCACGTTCGCTACAGCGGCAGCGATCGCGAAGAAGCGAACCCGGCCGGGCGGCGGCGGGCTCTCGTAGCTCGAGCGCCGGGTGGCGACGATCACGGTGATCGCCGCGAGCTCCGCAGCGACCACGAACGCCGCTGCGGACGCCATCAGCGCTCCCTGCCAGACGTCGTTCTGGATTCCCCAGTGCAGCCCGCCCGCGCCGCACTCGGCTTCCGTGATCCCGTAGCCAACGACGTGCTGTGCCGTCCACACCAGCGCCCCGCCGAGGAGCCCGAACCACTGCAGGATCTCGAGCTTGCGAAGGCTCATGCTCTCGCCGAGAGGAGGGTCCCGAAGACGACGATCGTCAGGACGTTGACGGCGTAGACATAGAACGTGATCGCCCGAACGGCGTTCAGCCGGTAGGTCGTGAAGCCGCGCGTGAGCTTCGCCAGCAGCCAGAGGTTGAACAGGACGGCGATCAGGACGTGCGCGTGATCGGCTCCGAGCAGCGTGTAGTAGATGGAGCTGTAGGCGTTGCGCGTGATGTCGACGCGCTGAATCTGGTCGGCGAAGTCGTGCACCTCGTACGCGAAGTACCCGGCCTCGACGAGGAGGACCAGGGTGATGAAGAAACGGGTCGCGCGAAGGCGGCCGGCCTGCGCAGCGCGGGAGGCGAAGCTCATCGGAATGGTCGTCGCGACCAGGCAGGCGAGCAGGATCAGCGGGACGACGAGGGCCGGCTTCGGGATCCCGTCCGGCGGCCAGGGCGTGGTCCTGAAACGGAGGTAGAAGTAGGTGCCGATGAAGGCGCCGAAGAGCGTCGCCTCGCTCGCAACCAGGATGACCATGCCCCACCAGCCGGCCGAGTTCGAGAGGCGTGGGCCTGCGGTGCGCGGAACCGCGACGTAGTCCGTCATTGCTCCTGTGGCTCCGTCGAGTGCCAACCGGCCAGCGCCAGCAGGCAGAAGATCCCCATGATCCCGGCGACGCCGTAGCGCCCGATCACGAGCATGAGAAAGACCAGGGAGAGCGCGAGCGCCAGGATGGGCGGCCATGGCGACTCGTGCGGCATCTGGACGATCTCGTCGAAGCGTGCGTCGACAGGCGTCACCGCGGGCTGCTCGTGGCCGCGCTCGAGCACGAGCACTCCGTCGGCCAGGTTGCGGCGGTCGAACTCGCGGTCGACGGGGTCCCAGTTCGGGTAGGCGCTCGACACCCGCGGGATCACCGCGTAGTCGTAATCGGGAGGCGGGCTGCTGGTGGTCCACTCGAGGGTCGGCCCGTGCCACGGATCGGGGCCGGCTGCGGGCGCGCGGAGGTAGCTGTAGAACAGGTTCCCGAGCAGGAGCAGGATCCCGGCGAGCGTGACGAAGCCGCCGATCGTCTCGGCCAGGTTGTACGCCGTCCAGCCGAGCCCGTCCGGATAGGTGGAGACGCGCCGCGTCATCCCGAGCAGGCCGACGATGTGCATCGGGAAGAAGAGGAGGTTCGTCCCGACGAAGAGGATCCAGAAGCTGATCTGGCCGGGCAGTTCGTAGTAGAGCTTCCCCGTCACCTTGGGGAACCAGTAGTACATCCCGCCGAAGATCGGGAAGACGGCCGCCCCGAAGATGATGTAGTGGAAGTGGGCGACGATGAAGTAGGTGTCCGTGACCTGCTGGTCGAACGGGATCGCCACGAACATGATCCCGGTGAGCCCGCCGGTGACGAACATGAAGATGAAGCCGGCGATGAAGAGGAGCGGCGTCTTGAAGCGCGCCGTGCCGGTCACGAACGACATACACCAGGCGAAGACCTGGATCGTGCTCGGGATCACCACCATCGCCGTCCCGGCCGCGAAGAAGACCATCGAGATCGTCGACATCCCGACCGCGTACATGTGGTGCGCCCAGACGCCGAAGCCGACGAAGACGACGAGCAGCTCGGCGACCGCGACGAGCGGGAAGGCGACGACCTTGCGCTGCGTGAACGCCGGGATGATCGACGTCGCGATCCCGAAGGCGGGGACGATCAGGATGTAGACCTCGGGGTGGCCGAAGATCCAGAAGAGGTGCTGCCACAGGAGCACCGAGCCGCCGTGCGACGGGTCGAAGAAGTGCGTGTGCACGTTGCGGTCGAGGAAGAGGAAGATCGTGTCGGCGCTCAGCGCGGGGAGCGCGAACAGCAGCCCGAACGACGCGGCCAGGAAGGCGAAGCAGAAGAGCGGCATCCGGTTGAACGACATCCCGGGCGCGCGCGACTTGAAGATCGTGACGATGAACTGGCCGGCGGTGAGCGTCGACGAGATCGAGTTGAAGATGATCCCGAGCGCGTAGAAGTCGATGTTCCGCCCGGGGTTGAACTCCTTGCTCGCGAGCGGCACGTAGTCGAACCAGCCCGCATTCGGCGCGCTGCCCATGAACAGGCTCGTGTAGATGAACAACGCCGAGGCCAGGAAGATCCAGAAGCTGAGCGCGTTCATGCGCGGGAAGGCCATGTCGCGCGCCCCGATCATCAGCGGGATCAGGTAGTTCCCGAAGGCGCCGGTCGTCATCGGGATGATGAAGAAGAAGATCATCGTGATCCCGTGCATGGTGAAAAGCTGGTCGTAGGTCTCGGGCGAGACGACGTGCTCGTTCGGCTGGGCAAGCTGGGTCCGGATCAGCAGCGCCTCCACGCCACCGGCTCCGAAGAGGACGAGCGTCGTCCAAAAGTAGAGAAGGCCGATTCGCTTGTGGTCGGTCGTCGTCAGCCAGCCGAGGACGCCCGGGCGGCTCTGCCACATCACCTCGAGCCGGTCCATTCGCTGCGCGGCGGCCGGGGTCGGAGGCGTCGCGATCGCCACTACTTCAGGTTCTCCAGGTAGGCGACGAGCGCGTCGAGCTGCGAGCTCGGCAGGCGGATGTCGGGCATCTGGTTCCCCGGCTTGATGTGCTGGTTGTCGATGATCCAGTCGCGCAGGCTCGAGTCGCCGTTCGGGATGGTCACCGCGGCGAGCGTCGTGCGGCTGCCGACGTGGGTCAGGTCGGGGCCGACGTCACTGTTCGCATCCGTCCCGCGGATCGCGTGGCAGCTCGAGCACGAGCCGTCCTGGAAGACGCGGGCGCCCTCGGCGGCGGCGTCTCCGGAGGGGGCCGCAGCCGGCTGGCTCTCGTCCTCCAGCCACTTGCGGAACGCGTCCTCCGGCTCAGCGAAGATGTAGAGGTCCATGTGGGCGTGCTGGAGCCCGCAGAACTCGGCGCAGGCGCCGCGGTAGCGGCCGGGCGCGTCGGCGTAGAGCTCGATCGCGTTCCTGCGGCCGGGGATCGTGTCGATCTTCCGGTTGAGCTGCGGGACCCAGAAGCTGTGGATCACGTCGGCGGTGGTGGCGACGATCCGGACCGGGGTGCGCACCGGGATGTGCACCTCGTTCGCGGTCACCGCCGGCGTCCCGGGGTAGCGGACCTCCCACCACCACTGGTGGCCGATCACCTCGACGGTCATCTTGGTCGCGGTCGCCGCCGGCGCCTGCGTCGTCTTGATCACGAACAGGTCGGAGATCACGAACAGGGTCGAGATCACCGCGATCGGCATCGCGATCCCGAGCCCGACGACGACGTACCAGCTGGCCTGCTCGCCCGGCTTGGGGCCTTCCGTGTCGTCGCGGAAGCCGCGGCGGTTTCGGCGTTTCCAGGACCAGAAGAGAAGCCCGACGACGAGCGCGAGTCCGAGCCAGGCGCCGCCCATCATCCACCAGAACAGGCTCGCGATATCCCTCGCCTGGTGGCTCTTGGGCGCGAGCGAGCTCTGCTTCTCGCGGCAGCCCGCAAGCGGCAGGACCACGGCAAGCAGAAGCACAGCGCAAAGCCGGTCCCTGCGGGGGGCGTTCACTTCGGGCGACTCGTACCCGCAGCGCGGGCGGCTAACCGCTAGAGCAAGACCTCGAGCGCCACCGGAATCACCGCGAGTCGCGACCCGGGATCGCGCGGTAAAGTTTCGACACCGGGGTGCCGCCGCAAGGCGGCTGAGATCACACCCGCGAACCTGATCCGGGTAATGCCGGCGGAGGGAGTCGATGAACGAGGGAACGCCTAACTGGGGGATCACGCCCGTTCCGGAGCGGCTGCGCGTCCTTGGGCTGTTCGACCTGACCCTGCTCTGGGGGAACCTCTCGGTCTCGCTGCTCGTGATCGTCGCCGCCGCGGGGCTCGTCCCGATGCTGTCGTTCCAGCACGCGCTGCTCGCGATCCTGATCGGCGCGCTCGCGGGCAACCTCCTGCTCGGGCTTGCGGCGGCGATCGGCGCCGATGCGCGCGTCCCCGGCATGGTGTTGCTCCGGGCGCCGCTCGGCCGACGGGGCTCGTACGCGCCGACCGTGCTGAACGTCGCGCAGAACCTCGGCTGGTCGACCTTCGAGCTGATCATCATCTCGACCGCAGCCGCGGCGCTCTCGGAGCGCGTCTTCGGCTTCCGCGAGCGCTGGCTCTGGGCGCTGCTGTTCGGAGCGGTCGCGCTCGCGCTCGGGCTGATGGGCCCGATCGGTTTCGTGCGGCGCTACGTGCGCAAGTTCGCGGTCTGGGCGGTAGCGGCCTCGATCGTCTACCTGACGTGGTGGGCGATCGACAAGGCGCACTGGGACCACCTCTGGCACTCGCAGGGCACCGGCGGCCTCTCGCTCGGCCAGGGAATCGACCTCGTGATCGCGAGCGTCATCTCGTGGACGCCGCTCGCCGCCGACTACACGCGCTTTGCGCGCAACCGGCGCAGCGCATTTGCGGGCGCGGGGGTCGGCTACTTCCTGCCCACGCTCTGGTGCTTCGCGCTCGGCGCGGTGCTCGTGCTCGAGCGAAACCTGAGCGACCCCGCACAGATCCCGAACGTGGTCGCGAGTGGCAGCGTCCTCGCGGTCGTTGCGCTCCTGATGCTGACCGTGGACGAGAGCGACGAGGCCTTCGCGGACGTCTACTCGACGGCGGTCTCACTCCAGAACCTGCTGCCTCGCGCGTCGCAGCGACTGCTGATCGTCGTCGTCGCGTCGGTGGCGACCGCGGGCGCGATCGCCATCGACCTCGGGAACTACCTCACCTTCCTGTTTATGCTCGGCTCGGTGTTCGTGCCGCTGTTCGGCGTGCTGCTCGCTGACTGGCTCGCGCGCGGCGCGCACTACGGCGAGCGGGACATCTTCGGCGCGCCGGTGGTGCGCTGGGAGCGCCTCGGGGCCTGGGTCTTCGGCTTCGTGCTCTATCAGTGGCTCTCACCCGTCGGGCCGAGCTGGTGGACGGATGTCGTCGCGCACGCCGAGCCCGGGCACGCACGGCTGACGGCGTCGCTGCCGAGCTTTGCGGCCGCCTTCGGGCTGACGCTGCTCGCAGCCTGGATAGATTCGGCTCGTGCCGGGGCTCGCCGTAGTCGGGAATCTCTCGCTCGACAGGGTTGACGGGGGGCCGCCCCGGGCCGGTGGGGCTCCGTTCTGGGCGGCTCGCGCATTGCGGGTGCTGGGCGCGCCGGCGCTCGTGGCGGTCAAGTGCGCGCAGGAGGACCGACGCGTGCTGGCGCCGCCGCTCGTCGCGCTGGGGTTGCCGGTCGTCTGGCTGACGGGTGAGTCGACGGCGGCGTTCTCGTTTCGCTACTCCGGCGACCGGCGCGAGATGGTCGTCGACGCGGTCGGCTCGCCCTGGACGGCCGAGGACGTCGGCGGGCTCCGGGGCGTGCGCTGGGTGCACGTCGGGGCGCTCGCGTCGTCGGACTTTCCCGCGGAGACGCTCGCGGAGCTGGCCCGCGGCCGGTTCGTCTCGTTCGACGGGCAGGGGCTCGTCAGGCCGGCGCGCACGGGGCCGCTGCGGCTCTCGGTCGAGGTCGACCTCGACGCGTTGCGGCACGTGTCCATTCTGAAGCTCGCCGAGGAGGAGGCTCGCGTCCTGCTGGGCGAGCCTGACGAGGCGGCGCTGCGCTCGCTCGGCGTGCCCGAGGTTCTGGTCACGCTCGGGTCGCGCGGGTCAGTCGTCCTCGCGGACGGGCGGCTCTCGCACGTGCCCGCGCAGGCGGTCGGAGGAGACGTCGATCCAACCGGTGCGGGCGACGCCTTCTCGGCGGCGTACCTCGTTGCGCGCTCGTCCGGCCATGCGCCGGCGGCGGCGGCTCGTCGAGCGACTGCGCTCGTGGCCGGCCTGCTCACACGCCGGCTCCGGTGAGAGCCCTCGTCCGCACCGTCGACGGCGTCTTCGAGGTCGAGCTCGACGAGGAGGAGGTGCTCGGGCTGGTGGACACCGACGTCGAGCCGGACCGCGTCGAGACCGGCTTGCCGCTCGTCATCTGCGCCGCGCGCAACGGCTCGACCGTGATCGTCGTCGTCGACCGCCGCCCGCCGCTCGCGATCTCGAACGACGCGGGCCGCACGTGGCGCGAGGCCGGCGGCGGGCTCCCCGCGGGCCGCGCGGTCGCGATTGCCGACGACAACCCGGACTACGCCGTCTACGCCGCGCGCAACCGCCTGTACCTCTCCGAAGACGGCGGCCGCTTCTGGCGCGCGCTCGCGCCCGAGCTCCCCGAGATAGAAGCCGTAACGATCCCCGGGGGATAAGTCGTTACGTTTCGCGGAGGCGGAACTCGCCGTGGGCGACGGTGACCGCGCTACCGCCGACCTCGACGCGCTCGATCGCATCCGCCGAGCCGTGCACCACGGCGAAGAGCTTCGAGGGCCGCCCGATCTCGACTCCCTGCGTGATCTCGATCTCCTCGCCAAAGCCGATGCGGCCGTGGCGCGCAAGGTGCACCGCGAGGGGCCCCGCCGCCGAGCCGGTCGCCGGGTCCTCGGGAATCCCACCCAGGCCGAACATGCGCGTCTTCCAGCGCGTCCCCGAGCCCGCGAAGCAGTTGACCCCGAGCGCCTCGGGCAGCCCCAGCGGCGCCAGATTCGGGCGCAACGCGGCAACTGCGTCCTCCGAATCGAGAGCCACGTAGACGTGCTGGGCGCCGTTGTCGTACTCCTCGACCGGCAGCTCGCTCCGCTCGACCCCGACCGCGCCCAGGAGCGCCTCCGCCTCGGCATAGGGCTCCCAGCGAGGGATGGGCTGCGCCATCCGCCCGAAGACGATCTTCGGCCCGTCCCGCTCGAGGGCAACCGGGACGATCCCGGCGCCGGTCTCGAGGCGGATCTCCGGAAGCTGCATCGGCGCCGCGAGTACGAACGCCGTCCCGAGCGTCGGGTGCCCCGCGAACTGCATCTCGATCCCGGGCGTGAAGATCCGGATGCGCGCGTGGCCGCCCTGCTCGGCCGGGAAGACGAAGACCGACTCCGAGAGGTTCAGCTCACGCGCGAGGCGCTGCATCTCGTCCGTCTCGAGGCCCCGCGCGTCCGTGAAGACCGCGACCGGGTTCCCGGCCAGGGGCTCGTCGGTGAAGACGTCCGCGACCACGTAGCGAAAGACGCGCATGACGGTGACTATTCTCCCATCCGTGCAGCTCTACCTCGTTCGCCATGCCCAGGCTGCGGACGGAGAGCCGGACGAGCTGAGGCCGCTGACCGCCGAGGGCCGCCGCGCGGCCCGCGAGCTCGGCGAGCGCCTGGCAGCGGACGGCGTCCGGCCCGACGCCGTCCTCACGAGCCCGCTCCTGCGGGCGCGCCAGACGGGTGCCGAGCTCGCGCGAGCGGCAGGAATCGAGCCCGAGCCGGACGAACGCCTTGCCCCCGGCGCTACTGCAGATGACGTGAAGGCTGCAGCCGTCGGCCGCGGCGAGACCGTCGTCGTGGTCGGCCACCAGCCGGACTGCGGGCGGATCGCGGCCGCGCTGACCGGCGGCGAGGAGCCGCCTTTCGCCCCCGCGGCGATGCTCGCCTTCGAGCTGTCGTGAGCGATCTGGCCATCGAGGTGAAGGGCCTGCGCAAGGCTTACGGCGGGCTGGAGGCGGTCCGCGGGATCGACTTCGACGTCCGGAGCGGCGAGGTCTTCGGCCTGCTGGGCCCGAACGGCGCCGGCAAGACGACGACGGTCGAGATCCTCGAGGGCTACCGCCGCCGCGACGCCGGCCACGTCGAGGTGCTGGGCGTCGACCCCGCCGAGGCAGGCAGCGAATGGCGCGAGCGAATCGGCGTCGTCCTCCAGAGCTCGGCGATGTACGAGACCCTCACCGTGGCCGAGATGCTGAGCCTCTTCGCGGGCTACTACGAGCGCCCTCGGCCCGTGGACGAGGTCGTCGAGCTCGTCGGCCTGAAGGAGAAGCGTGGCGACCGCGTGCGCCG
>Ga0307289_10000552_pt1 | contig 16156 bp, 14 predicted proteins | sample ER_DNA_143_FD_194483 | JGI IMG/M metagenome (GOLD analysis project Ga0307289, IMG submission 194483) | Bulk soil microbial communities from the East River watershed near Crested Butte, Colorado, United States - ER_DNA_143 | ecosystem: Environmental > Terrestrial > Soil > Floodplain | place...
GGTTGTCGCAGCTCCGGACGGTGGGCCGGTGCTGGTTGCCATGCCCGGTCCGGCGTGGACTGCGCAGGCGGGTTCGGGAGATGTACTGGGCGGTGTGTGCGCGGCCTTGCTCGCCGCCGGCGTAAGTGCCCAGCAGGCGGCCCAGCTTGGAGCATCTGTCCAGGCGGTCGCCGCAGCTGCCCATCCCGGCGTCCTTGCCCCTCAGGAACTGGCGCGCATTATCGGCCAGACCCTGGGTGACCTCGAGCAACGCGCGAGGACCCAGTGATCAGTCAGCTGCGGGCACCGGCTGCGGTCGCTGGCATCGACCCGGCGACTGCGTCTGCCGAGATCGATATGGCTGCCTTCCGGTCCAATGTCGCCGCACTCAAGGAACACGCCGGCGTACCCGTGATGATCGTGGTGAAGGCAGACGGTTATGGCCATGGGATCCTGGCGTGTGCTCGCGAAGCGAGGGCTGCCGGTGCCGAGTGGCTTGGCGTCGCTACCCCTACCGAGGCGGTAACGCTCCGCGAGGCCGGTGATAACGGTCCCATGCTCGCCTGGCTGTATGGCATAGATGAGGACCTCACTCCGTTGGTCGCGGCCGATGTGGATGTGTCCGCCCAATCGGTGGAACAGATCGGCCGGGTGGTCAGCGCCGCCGCGGTCGCCGAACGCCGGGCCCGAGTGCATCTCAAGATCGATACTGGACTGTCCCGCAACGGAACACCGGCCTACGACTGGCAGCGTGTTTGTGCCGCGGCGACTGAGGCCGAACATGCCGGGGCGCTCGCGGTAGTAGGCATCTGGTCGCATTTTGCGGCAGCCGACGAACCTGGCCACCCGTCGGTTCCTCTCCAGATAGAGGCGTTTCAGCGGGCATACGAGCAGGCGCGGGCCGCCGGCCTGGAGCCGACATTGCGCCACCTCAGTAATTCGGCGGGGGCGCTTGTGGTACCCGAAGCGCGGTTGGATTTGGTGCGCGTCGGCATTGCTGCGTACGGCATCGACCCGGCTCCCGGGATTGCGGCGCTTGCTGGAGTTGCCTTGCGACCGGTGATGCGGCTGCGCGCTCAGCTGGTCAATGTGAAGCAGATTGAGGCCGGCGCGGGCGTCTCGTACGGATGGACCTGGACAGCGGAAGCCACCACAACGGTCGGCCTGGTTCCGCTCGGCTATGGCGATGGAATACCGCGACATGCTGGCAACCGAGCTTGGGCGGGCTGGGCTGGGACTCGGGTGCCCGTCCGAGGGCGAATTTGTATGGATCAGTTCGTTGTCGAGCTCGGCGTGGGCCGGGTCGCCCAGCCGGGCGAGGAAGTGATCATCTTCGGCCCTGGTGATCATGGTGAGCCGACCGCCGCCGATTGGGCTGCCTGGTGCGACACCATCGGCTACGAGATCGTGACGCGAATCGGAACGCGCGTGCCGCGTCGCTATCTCAATGTCAGCCCGGAGATGGCCTGATGCCGGCCAGTCGCGGTCGGCTAGCTGCGGGGCTGGGCCTGGTTGCCAGTTTTGCCGCGCTCGCGGCTGGAGGCATTGCGATGGGAATCGAGCTCGAACGCAGGGTCGTGGCCAAGCGGATCAGGCGTAGCTCAGAGGCAAACTTGGAAGAATTTTTTTCGCTGCGGTCTGACGGTCCAGAGGTCATCACGCCGGATGGCGTCGTGGTGCACACCGAGGTGGATGAGGGCCCCAGCGATGATTTCACGCTGGTTTTCGTCCATGGATACGGGTTGAATCTCGACTGCTGGCACTTTCAGCGTCTGCACTTTCGTGGTCGGCTGCGTGAGGTGTTCTACGACCAGCGATCTCACGGCAGGTCGAGCCGCTCGGAGGCAGAGCTCTGCCGAATTCCCCAGCTTGCCGACGATCTATATCAGGTCTTGCAAGAGGTCGTAGGCGATGCACCGGTGATCCTGATCGGGCACTCCATGGGCGGGATGACGATCATGCGGCTCGCCCAGTCCCGTCCCGAACTCTTCGGCACCCAGATCCTCGGCGTCGCACTGTTCTCTACATCTGCCGGGGAGCTGCTGAATCACTCGCCAATCCGTGGCATACCCGGCCGCACCTTCCACCGAGTTGCCGAGCCGGTGATGGCCGGGCTCAACCGGATACCTGAACTCGCCGCGCACGGGCGTCGGGTGGGCAGCGATCTTGGCTATGTGGTAACCCGCCGACTGGCGTTTGGACCAGAGGTGCCGGCAAGCTATGTGGATTTCGCTTCCGAGATGCTGGCGCAGATTCCCCTGGAGGTGGTGGCTGACTACTATCCCGCCTTTGCGGAACTGGATGAACTCCGGGCGCTGGAAATCCTGAGCACCGTGCCGACCGTCGTTATCGGCGGCGAGGACGATGTGATTACTCCCATTGAGCACACGGCTCGGATCATCGACTTGCTTCCCAAGGCCGAAGCGATCCGCGTCGAGAATTGTGGCCACTTGGGCATGATCGAGAAGCACGAGATCTTCAATGACGCCTTGGACCGGCTGATCGACCGGGTACGTGCTGACAACTCGGTATGAGGATTCGTGTCTCATCGCGACCGCCTGGTAGCCTTCTATCTTCCCGGTGCTTTCCGCATGCGGGCCACCAGCGCAGCGCGAGCACGTGAGGCGCAGCGAGGTTCGTCCTTTCACCACGACTGATCAGGTCTGGGCGTTCGACGTGCCTAGACAATTGCCCGCCCACGGCGGGTGAGAACTGAGATGTCATGCCAGTAAAGCCCGCCAATCTCGATCGCGTGCCCAAGAACCGCTGGTCATCCGCCGAGCGCGACACCCGTGGGCATGCACCCCACACCGATGAAAACCGTCGCGGTGCCTCGGCCTCGGGTTTCGCCGACCTGGGCGTTCCCGCTAACCTCGTCGCCGCGCTCAGCGCGGATGGCATTGCCGAACCGTTCCCAATCCAGGCCGCGACCATCCCGGACGCGCTCGAGGGCAAGGACGTGCTGGGCCGGGGTCGTACCGGCTCGGGCAAGACCCTCGCCTTCGGCCTGCCAATGATCAGCAGACTCGCCGGCTCGTCCCGCCGGGAGAAGGTGCAACCGCGTGGCCTGGTTCTGGTGCCGACCCGGGAGCTCGCCATGCAGGTCGCCGACGTCGTCGCACCTCTGGCGCGGATCGCCGGGCTGTCGCTGGTACTGGTCGCCGGCGGCATGCCGTACCCGCCGCAGATTCTGGCGTTCTCCCGTGGTGTCGACCTTGTGGTCGCGACGCCCGGACGGCTGATCGATCTGATGGACCAGGGAGCGGCGGATCTGAGCCGTATCGAGATCACCGTGCTCGACGAGGCGGATCACATGGCCGACCTCGGCTTCCTCCCTGCGGTCAGCCGGATACTGGACACCGTGCCCGACCGCGGGCAGCGATTGTTGTTCTCGGCCACCCTAGACAAAGCCGTCGACCGGCTGGTCCGCAAGTACCTGCACCAGCCCGTTGTGCATCAGGTCGACACCGGCCAGGCAAGTGTGCCGCTGATGAGCCATCATCTGGTCAACATCGCGCCGCAGCACAAGGCGGAGCTGACCGCAGAGCTCGCCAGCCGGCCCGGCCGAACGTTGATCTTCGTCAGCACTCAGCGGGGGGCCGACCGAGTGGCCAAGCAGCTGCGCCGCAGCGGGATACTGGCCGGGGCCCTGCATGGTGGCCTTGCCCAGGGCGCGCGCACCCGGATCATGTCGGCCTTCAAGCATGGTTCGCTCCCTGTGCTGGTGGCCACCGACGTTGCGGCGCGCGGCATCCACGTCGACGAGGTGGGTCTGGTTCTTCACGCCGACCCGCCGAACGGGCCGAAGGAGTATCTGCACCGCGCGGGGCGTACCGCCCGAGCGGGCGGGACCGGCACCGTCGTCGCCTTCGCGCTGCCTCACCAGCGCCGCGAGCTTGCTCGTCTGACCACGCAGGCGGGCGTACGGCCAGTGATGCTGGCCGCGATTCCAGGCGACAGCGCGCTTGCCGCAGCGACCGGCGCGCGGCGGGCTAGCGGCCATGCCATTAGCGACGCCGACTATCAGCGGGTGATCGCTCCGCCACCTGTGCTGCGCAGCCGCTCCGCCCGGGTACGACCCGGCGACAGCGGAGTTCGTAGGCCTGGACGCCGAGGTGGTCGCCGGTCACCAGCTTCGACCTCGGTCGGTGGCTCTCGATCTCGTCGCGCTTTCTGACCGCACCTTCCACGGTTTCAGTTCGGTAGCTGTTGGCAGATGGCCGGTCTCAGCGCACCGAGGCTGTGGTGGCCTGCACGTCGGGTTGGCTACGCTCTGTAGCTAGTGAGCGTCTCGGTTTCTGATCTTGTGGTTTCGATCGCGTCGCCGCAGGACGCGGCCGCGATGATTGAGGTCATCCACAGCGCTTTTGGTGCCAGGCCCCGTGTCGATCCGCCGTCTGATGCTGACGAGGAGACTGCGGAGACTTTGGCCGCCAAGCTACGCCGTGGCAGCGGGATCTTCGCCCAGGTCGAAGGTCGTCCAGCCGGTGTCATTGTCGTGCTGGCGGTTCCGGATGCGGCTGGCACCGCGAGGTTCTCCCGCGTTTCGGTTCATCCGGACCTGCAGCGGCATGGCATCGCTTCGGCGATGGTGGCGGCGGCTGAGGAGCTCGCTGCTATCCGCGGCTTCGAGCGCGTCGAACTTCTCGCTCGGACGGAATTCGGAGAGTTCATCACCTTTTGGCAGCATCGTGGCTTCGTTGTGGACCGCCAAGTGAACCATGGCGTGATGTTGGCCAAGCCGCTGCCGTTGGCGATCAAGGTTCCGACCAGTGAAGCGATGGTGCGGCTGGGTGAACGGCTAGCGAAGCTGTTGGAACGAGGCGATGTGATACTCGCCGCCGGTGATCTTGGTGCTGGTAAGACCACGTTGACCCAAGGAATCGGACGCGGGCTCGGCTCCGAGGGCCCGATCATCTCCCCAACCTTTGTCCTCTCGCGCATCCATCCCTCGAGGATCGGTCGACCGACCTTGATGCATGTCGATGCCTACCGGCTCGCCACGGCATCGGAGCTGGATGATCTTGATCTAGATGCCGCGGTGGCCGACTCGATCACCGTCGTGGAGTGGGGGCAGGGAATTGCGGATGGTCTCTCTGATGCCCGATTAGACATCGATATCTGGACCTCGGAGGCAGACTCCATGGCAACCAGCGATGACAGCGAGCGCGTTGTGACTATCCGTCCGGTTGGCTCTCGGTGGCGCGGAGTAGACCTTAGCGTGCTGCGCCCGGAAGACCATGGCGGTGTTGATCATGACTAGGGCTGCATTCGTGCTGGCCTTGGACACCTCGACAGTGGTCAACGTCGGGCTGGCACAGGGAGAGCACGTGCTCGCAACAGCGAGTGTCGCCGACCAGATGGCTCATGCCGAGCAACTGCTGCCGCTGATCTCAGACTGTCTTGACGAGGCGGGTGTACGGCCTGATGATCTTGGCCAGCTGATCGTCGGCCTGGGTCCCGGGCCGTTCACCGGTTTGCGCGTCGGCGTCGCAACCGCACGAGTGCTCAGCTACGTGCTGCAGCTTGAGCTGCGCGGCATCTGCAGTCTCGACGTACTGGCGGCCCAGTTCGCTGGAGCAGACTCGGGAGAGTTCATCGTCGCCACTGATGCGAAGCGGCGCGAGGTCTACTGGGCTCGGTATCGCGCCGATGGCGTACGCCTGGGGGAGCCTGCAGTTTCGAAGCCCAGCGACGTACCGCAACTGCCCGCCATCGGGCCGGCCGCTGATCTCTACTCCGATCAACTCCACCCGGTGCCTGGCCCACGAGCGATGGACCCAGGCGTGCTCGCTACTCGCGGTGCGACGCTGCCCGATGCTGGGCGCGAGCCGCTGTATCTGCGTCATCCCGACGCGACTGAGCTGACCCGACCCAAGTCGGTACTGCACTATCAGGGCCTCCGGCGATGATCAAAGCTTCTCGCAAGCCTGAGATCAGCATCCTGCCCGCTCGCCTTGACGATCTGAATGCGATCATGATCATAGAGCGCTCCAGCTTTCCTGCTACAGAGCAGTGGAGCGAGCGCACCTGGCGAGGCGAGTTGCTTGCCGAACATCGCACGATCTTGATTGCCCGAGCCCAACACGCGGCTGGGGTGATCTCGCTCAACACCGTTGGCGAGCTGGCTGATCTGCATCGCCTAGCAGTGGAGCCGCGGAGCCGCCACCGGGGAATCGGTGCCGACCTGGTACGGGCCGGATTGGAGATGGTGCGCCAGCTTGGAGTACGTGAGGTGATCTTGGATGTTGGCTACGGAAACGAGCCGGCGATCGCGCTCTACCAGCAGCTGGGTTTCGAACAGCTCAGCGCTCGTCAGGACTACCATGCACCGGGCCAGCACGCCTTGATCTTGAAGCTCTATGACCTCCAGGGCTGGCCGGGTCGGATGGCGACTATGAAAGAGGAAGTGTGAGCAGCTCGGCGAGCCCGACCCCTGGACCCCTGATTGTCGGCATCGAGTCCTCCTGCGACGAGACCGGCGTCGGCATTGTCCGGGGGCACGAACTGTTGGCCAACGAGGTGGCCTCCAGCGTCGAGGAGCATGTCCGATTTGGCGGGGTGGTGCCGGAGGTCGCGAGTCGGGCCCACCTGGAAGCCATGGTGCCGACGCTGAAGCGGGCTTGTGCCACGGCCGACATCGATCTGTCGCAGATCGACGGCGTCGCGGTGACCGTCGGACCCGGGCTAATGGGTGCGCTGGTCGTTGGCCTAGCGAGCGCCAAGGCCCTCGGGTACGCGTTGAACAAGCCCTTGTACGGCGTTAACCATCTCGTTGGGCACGTCGCGGTCGACTTACTCGAGCACGGGCCGCTTCCAGAGCGTTGCATCGCGCTGCTGGTGTCAGGTGGCCACACGTCGCTGCTTGAGGTGGAGAGCATCACCGACACCATCGTCGAGCTCGGCTCGACGATTGACGACGCGGCGGGCGAGGCGTACGACAAGGTGGCGCGAGTGCTCGGCCTGCCGTATCCCGGAGGTCCCTACATCGACAAAGCGGCCACCGGTAATCCGGACTATGTCCGTTTTCCGCGGGGCCTGACGGCTCGCAAAGATCTTGAGCGGCACCGGTTTGACTTCTCCTTTTCCGGACTCAAGACCGCTGTGGCCCGCTGGGTCGAGGCTAGACAACGGGATGGGCTAGACATTCCGCTGGCAGACGTGGCCGCGAGCTTTCAGGAGGCGGTGTGTGATGTTCTTACTGCAAAGGCCATGGATGCTTGCGCCGCGACGGGGGCTAGCGATTTGCTGATCGGGGGCGGAGTCGCTGCGAATGGGCGGCTGCGAACGCTGCTGGCCGAGCGGGCGGCGGAGCGTGGCATCTCTTTGCGTACTCCGCGGCCGAACCTGTGCACAGACAATGGCGCCATGATCGCGGTTCTCGGCGCGGAGATCGTCGCCGCCGGTGGCAAGCCATCTGCCCTTGACATTGGAGCTGATTCGTCTCTGTCGGTGAGCAAGATCTTGATCTAGGTCCTACGACACGTCCGCAACCTGCGTTTCCCGTCCTGGGACGGCTAGGAGGTGTCTTACTGGCCATTCGGCACCTATTTGCCGTCTTTCGACGGCAAACGTGGGCCGGTCGGACGGAGCTAACACAATGTGAGTGTGTCGCTACCTTTCGGGCTGACCGAGGACGCCCTTGCTGCGGCGATGTCGGAGGAGGATCCGGAGTCGTTGGCAGCCGCATCTCGGATGCGGGCAGGGTACGGTCCCGAGCTTGCTGCGGCCGCTTTGACTCAAGTGGCGTTGCGTCGGCAGGCGAAGGCTAAGTTCGGCGAGGCCGCCCTGGAGATGTTTTTCACCAGAGCCGGTCTTGAGCAGGCGACCCGACCGGACGTCGCTGACTACCATGCGAGCCGGTTTCTCCGGGCGGGAGTCCGCCGCGTAATCGACATGGGCTGCGGCATCGGCTCAGATGGCATGGCCTTTGCTCGAGCCGGTCTCGAGGTGGTCGCAGTGGAGGTTGATCCGGCGACGGCCGCGGTCGCGCGGGCAAATCTTGCTGGCCACGCTGAGGTCATCTGCGCCGACGCCACCCAGGTGGCCGAGCAGCTGATAGAGCCTGGCGTGGCTGTGTTCTGCGATCCCGCACGTCGCAACGATCGTGGTCGGGTCTGGCGCGTGGAAGACTTCACACCTCCCTGGTCGTTTGTCGCGGGCTTGCTCGACGGCACGTGCACCGCAGGCGTCAAACTGGGTCCAGCGCTGCCGCACTCGCTGATTCCCAAGGCGGCCGAGGCCGAATGGATCACCCACCGTGGCGAGACAGTCGAGGTAGCGCTCTGGGCTGGTCCCGGCGCTCATCCCGGACAGCGCTCTGCGCTGGTGATGCCGAATGCTCGACTGGCAGCGTCGGCAGCACCACCGCTGCCAGTACGCGAGCTCGGCCGTTATCTCTACGAACCTGCTGGCGCCGTTATTCGCGCAAGCGTGATTCCCGAGCTGGGTAGTCAGCTCGGTGCTGGACTCCTGCACCCCGAGGTCGCGTACTTGACGAGTGATCATTTGTGCGGCACACCATTCGCAACTGCATTTGAGGTGCGGCGTCGGCTGCCCTTCCACCTCAAGGCGCTCCGCGGCTGGGTACGAGAAGCTCAGATCGGTGTGCTGGAGATCAAGAAACGGGGCGTCGATGTCGATCCCGCAGATCTGCGAAAGCGGCTGCGGCTGGCCGGACCCAACACAGCAACCCTGGTGATCTCCCCGACCCCCAAGGGCGCCATCGTTACGATCGTGGAGCGGGTGTGATTGAACGCTGCTCTCATCGAGGGCGCCATCGCCTGGGCGACTACGCAGCCTTCTCCCAAACTGAGATGTGGCTTGGGCTGTCGCTGGTGAATGGTTCGCGATTCCACCCGCTCCATCGTTCGATCAGTATCAGTCCCGCCAGTCGAGCCATGAGGTCTAGCTCGGCAGGCCACAGGTAACGGTGTGGCGACGAAAACTGCTTGAGTTCCTGCCCGATCACCCAGTAGTGATGAGACACCGCGATCTGGTTCGCGACGTCGTACTCCTCAAAGCCAAGATGGTTCGACGTCGCTGCGAAGACATGGATGGTCTCGCCAGGAGGAAGGCGTCTGAGCTCAGGCACGTAGTTCTCGACAACGAATCGGCCGCCTGGCTGCAGGTGTCTCGCGGCGTTGCGAAACGCCTGCACCTGCTAATCTTGCGTGGTCAGATTGGTGATGGTATTCCGCAAGAGATAGACGAGCCTAAAGAGTCCGTCGACCTTCGTCGTCGCAAAGTCGCCGATGGCCACATCGATGTTCGAGGCCTCGCTCTGTGCACCCAACTGGGCAACCATGGCCGCAGACAATTCGATCCCGGACACCTGAACGCCACGTTGGCTGAGGGGGATGGCGATGCGGCCGGTTCCAATGCCGAACTCAAGAGCGGGACTTGTCCCGGCCAGATCGGCGAGGAAAGCAACGGTTGGCTCGACTACCGCGGGCTCGAACAGCTCCGGCCAGAGCGTCTGGTATCGCTGAGCAATCCACTCATCAAAGTTGGACTTCGCCATAGAAAAGAGCATGAATGAAGTCGAGCTGGCACTCGCATATATCGAGTGCTAATGTCTGGTTAGCACTCTCCATATGAGTGTGCCAGCTCACGCTGGCGGCCGGGATGGCACCCGCGACGACGTCTCGACCAGTACACATATCCGGACATATCACTTGTGAAAGGGGTTTGACGTGGCAGTCACGATCAAGCCGCTCGAGGATCGCATCCTCGTTGAGCCGCTCGAAGCAGAGCAGACCACGGCTTCGGGCCTGGTCATTCCTGACACCGCCAAGGAGAAGCCGCAGGAGGGCAAGGTGCTCGCCACCGGCCCTGGCCGTGTCGACGACAACGGCAACCGGGTACCCCTCGATGTCTCTGAGGGTGACGTCGTGATCTTTAGCAAGTACGGCGGTACCGAAGTCAAGTACGACGGCAAGGAGTTGTTGCTGCTGAATGCCCGCGACATCCTCGCGGTCGTAACCAAGTAAGGGGATCCGCACCTATGGCAAAGATCCTTCAATTCGACGAGGAGGCACGCCGTTCGCTGGAACGTGGCGTCGACGCCCTCGCCAACACCGTGAAGGTCACCCTCGGTCCTAAGGGCCGCTATGTCGTGCTCGACAAGAAGTGGGGCGTTCCAACCATCACCAACGATGGCGTCACCGTGGCCCGCGACGTCGAGCTCGAGAACCCGTACGAGAATCTCGGAGCGCAGCTCGCCAAGGAAGTTGCCACTAAGACCAACGACGTCGCCGGCGACGGGACAACCACCGCCACCGTGCTCGCCCAGGCACTGGTGCATGAAGGTCTTCGGGCGGTCGCTGCCGGGGCTGGCCCGGTTGCTCTCAAGCGGGGCATCGATGCCGCCGTGGCTGCGGTCGAGGACCGGCTGCGAGAGAACTCCCGAGAGGTGGAGACCACCGAGGACATGGCTCATGTAGCTACAATCTCCGCGCGCGACGAAGAGATCGGCCGCCTGATCGCCGAGGCCTTCGACAAGGTTGGCAAGGACGGCGTCATTACTGTTGACGAGTCCCAGACCATGGGCACCGAGCTCGAGTTCACCGAAGGCATGCAGTTCGACAAGGGTTACCTCTCGCCGTACTTCGTGACCGACCCGGAGCGGATGGAAGCCGTTCTCGAGGATCCGTACATCTTGATCAACTCGGGCAAGATCTCCTCGATGACCGACCTGCTTCCGTTACTGGAGAAGGTCATTGGCGCATCGCGGACTTTGTTCATTGTGGCTGAGGACGTCGACGGCGAGGCGCTCTCCACCCTGGTGGTGAACAAGATCCGCGGCACCTTCACTTCCGTCGCCGTCAAGGCTCCCGCCTTCGGTGATCGCCGTAAGGCAATGCTGGAGGACATCGGCATCCTGACAGGTGGCGAGGTTGTCTCGCCCGAGGTCGGTCTCAAGCTTGATCAGGTTGGGCTGGACGTCCTGGGCCGAGCTCGTCGCATTGTGGTGACCAAGGACAACACCACGATTGTTGACGGCGCCGGCGACGCAGCAGAGGTCAAGGCTCGCGTGGCACAGCTGCAGGCCGAGATCGGACGCACCGACTCCGACTGGGATCGCGAGAAGCTGCAGGAGCGGGTCGCCAAGCTCGCTGGTGGAGTCTGCGTGATCAAGGTCGGCGCCGCCACAGAGGTGGAGCTCAAGGAGAAGAAGCACCGCATCGAGGATGCTGTCTCGGCGACCCGAGCAGCCATCGAAGAGGGCATCGTTGCCGGCGGCGGCTCGGCCCTGATTCATGCGGCGCAAGCGCTGAGCGGCGACTTGGGTCTCACTGGTGACGAGAAGCTCGGTGTTGGCATAGTCCGGCGGGCACTTGCTGAGCCGCTCCGCTGGATCGCCGAAAACGGTGGCGATCAGGGCTATGTCGTGACCTCCAAGGTTGCCGAGCTGGCGCCTGGCCAGGGCTACAACGCAGACACCGGCACGTACGGCGACCTGTACGCCGACGGTGTCATCGACCCGGTCAAGGTGACGCGCTCTGCACTGGCCAATGCTGCTTCGATCGCCTCACTGCTGCTTACCACCGAGACCTTGGTGGTAGAGAAGCCTGAGGAAGAGGAGTCGACGCCTGCCGGCCACGGGCACACTCACTGACGCAAGTCACCAGCAGAACAAGAGGCCTCCCTCCGACCGAGGGAGGCCTCTTGGCTGTGTTGAGCCGGCAGCAACGGGGTACCCGAAGGATGTGCCAAATGACGGACTGCCCTCTATCTGGCTAGACCCTCCGCCGGCCCTAGAGACTGACTGGTTCAAGCCAGGCGCCCACTATGACGACGTCGTTGTTGGAGCCGGCCTGACAGGCCTAGTCACCGCCACCCTGCTTGCCCGGGCCGGTCGCCAGGTGGCCCTACTGGAAGCTCGCTCGGTCGGGGCGGTAACAACAGGCCACTCCACCGCCAAGGTCACGCTGCTGCAGGGCACTCGGTTGTCCACCATCGTGGCCAACCACACTGAGCATGTCGCCGCGGCCTATGTGGACGGTAATCGGGAGGCGCAGGAGTGGCTGCTGGCGTACTGCGACAAGCAAGGCATTCAGATCGAGCGCCGAGATGCCTACACCTACGCGGGGACCCAGTCCGGCGCTGCTGCTGTCCGTCGCGAGTTCGATATTGGTCGCCGGCTAGATCTGGACCTCGAGATGACCGATGCTATTGAGCTGCCTTATCCCACCTATGCGGCGGTGTGCCTTCGTGATCAACTGCAGTTCAATCCCGTCGATGTTCTCAGTGCACTGGTACGCGAACTGCGTCAGGCGGGCGGCGTCGTCATTGACGGAGTTCGGGTGATCAAGGTCAACCCGGGCGAAAGCTCGGAGGTGATCACCTCCGCAGGCGGCGTGATCGGCAACAATGTGGTGCTTGCCACAGGCATCCCCTTCTTAGACCGCGGTTTGTACTTCACGAAGGTCACCGCGCAACGGTCGTACGCGCTGGCTTTTCGGGTTGCCGGGCAAATCCCGCGTGGCATGTACATTTCGGCCGATTCGCCAACCAGGTCGTTGCGTACCGCAATGCGCAATGGAGAAGAGCTACTCCTCGTTGGTGGTAACGGTCACGCAGTCGGCCGGCAACGGGAGAGTCCATCGGAGCTCGTGGCCGATTTGACCGCTTGGACCGACAAGTGGTTTACCGGGGTCGAACGAACCCATGTCTGGTCGGCGCAGGACTACGAGGCGCACGGCGGCGTGCCGTTCGTTGGCAAGCTGCCGCGTGGCGGAGGCCATGTTTATCTCGCGACCGGTTACAGCAAGTGGGGCATGACCAACGCCGTCGCGGCCGGCTTGCGCATCAGTGGTGAAATCCTTGATCAAGTACCGCAGTGGGCTCGGATTCTCGGGACTCGGGTCAGTAAGCCGGCAAGTGCGGTGCGATACTTCCGAGCCAATGCCGAGATGGGACTCGCAGCCACCAAAGGATGGTTAGGGGCAGAACTCCACCCTCTGAAGGAGCAGGACAGGACGCCGGCGGAGGGCACCGGTGTGGTGGGTGCACAGCGAGGTGAGCCGGTCGCCATCTCGACGGTCAACGGTGAAACCTGCGCACTGTCTGCGGTATGTACCCACCTCGGCGGCATTGTCCGCTTCAACGATCTCGAGAAGTCTTGGGATTGCCCGTTGCACGGCTCGCGGTTCGCCGCCGACGGGACCGTACTGGAGGGACCAGCGACAAGCGACCTCAAGCAGCGACCCGCCTGAGCTGGCTTGGGATGCTGGTATTGGTTGCCGGATCGCATCGAAACGCTGCGTAATACTGGGCGTCCGCCCGAGCCTGGCTCTTGACGTCTCAGAATCGTTCATGGCACGTCGATACGCGATTGGGACAGGCGGACTCGACTAGCATGAGCCTCTACTCGTCAGGTGAAAGGCTTGCCGTGTTGCCGTCCTCCGATGATCTCAGCCCTGTTGGTGTGCCGCATGCCTTCGAGACTCTCGGGCTGACCTTTGACGACGTGTTGCTTCAGCCCGCTGAGAGCGACATCATCCCGTCCGAGGTGGACACCGCGTCCCGGGTTTCCAAGCGCATTACGGTCAAGGTGCCGCTGATCTCCTCACCGATGGATACCGTCACCGAGGCACGGATGGCGGTCGCGATTGCCCGGCAGGGAGGCCTCGGCATCATCCACCGCAACCTCTCCATCGAGGATCAGGCCCACCAGGTCGACGTCGTGAAACGCTCTGAGGCGGGCATGATTGAGGAGCCGATCACCATCTCCCCGAGTGCCAGCATCGGGGAAGCCGACGCGATGTGTGGCCGCTTCCATATCTCCGGTGTCCCAGTTGTTGATCGTGAACTCCGGCTGCTCGGAATTATCACGAACCGGGACATGCGTTTCGAGAGCGACCCATCGCGCCCGGTGGGCGAGGTCATGACCCCAATGCCATTGATCACCGGCCCAGTGGGAATCAGCCGTGACGATGCGATGCAGCTGCTGGCTCAGAACAAGATCGAAAAGCTGCCGTTGGTCGATGATCAAGGTCGGCTCAAGGGCTTGATCACGCTGAAGGATTTCGTCAAATCTGGGCTCTACCCAGACGCCTCGAAAGATGATCAAGGCCGGTTACGCGTCGGAGCAGCGGTTGGGTACTTCGGTGACGCCTGGAAGCGGGCAATGGCGCTCATAGAGGAGGGCGTCGACCTGCTGGTAGTCGATACCGCGCATGGCCACTCCCAGGGCGTGCTGGAGATGGTGCGGCGGCTGAAGTCCGACTCCGCTGCGGCCAAGGTCGACATCGTCGGCGGCAATGTGGCCACCTACGCCGGGGCGAAGGCCCTGGTCGATGCCGGCGCCGACGGCGTCAAGGTCGGAGTCGGCCCGGGCTCGATTTGTACTACCCGGGTGGTGGCCGGCGTCGGAGTTCCGCAGGTGACCGCAATTCATAATGCGGCGTTGGCCTGTCGTCCTGCGGGCGTGCCGCTCATTGGCGACGGCGGCCTGCAGTACTCCGGCGATATCGCCAAGGCGCTCGTGGCTGGCGCAGACAGTGTGATGCTCGGCTCCCTGCTGGCCGGCTGCGAGGAAAGCCCCGGTGAGCTGATCTTCATCAATGGCAAGCAGTACAAGACCTATCGCGGTATGGGCTCGCTCGGTGCGATGGCCACCCGCGGCCGCAGCGCCTCCTACTCCAAGGACCGTTACTTCCAAGGCGATGTCAGCTCGGACTCGATGCTGATCGCTGAGGGGATCGAGGGTCATGTTCCCTATCGGGGCCCCCTTGCTGCCGTTGCGTATCAGCTGATCGGCGGTCTACGACAGGCCATGTTCTATACCGGAGCATCGACAATTCCAGAGCTGCAGGAGCGCGGTTCGTTTGTCCGGATTACCTCCGCGGGTCTGCGCGAGTCTCATCCTCATGACATCCAGATGACCGTCGAAGCGCCCAACTATTCCGGGTGATCTTGGGCAGAACTCCAGAGGAGGTAGCCCATGTTTGACGTGGGTCGCAGTAAGCGCGCCCAGCAGGCGTTCGCGTTCGACGACATCACCATCGTGCCGTCACGGCGTACCCGCGGCGAGGAGGAGGTCTCGCTGCAGTGGCGAATCGACGCGTACAGCTTCGACTTCCCGCTGCTCGCCGCGCCGATGGACTCGGTGGTCTCACCAGCCACGGCCATCCGAATTGGCCAGCTGGGTGGGCTGGGTGTGCTCAACCTCGAGGGCATCTGGACCCGCTACGACGATCCGCAGCCGCTGCTCGAAGAGATCATCTCGGCGAAGGATCCAATCGAGGCGACCCGGCGGATGCAGACGATCTACGCCGAGCCGATCAAGTCCGAGCTCATCGGCAAGCGTGTCGCCCAGATTCGGGAGGCGGGAGTGCCAACCGCAGGCTCGCTTTCGCCGCAGAATACCCGGGCGTACGCCCAAGCCGTGGTGGATTCCGGTGTCGACTTCTTTGTTATCCGTGGCACTACCGTCTCCGCGGAGCATGTCTCTTCTGATCTTGAGCCGCTAAACCTCAAGAAGTTCATCTATGAGCTAGACGTGCCGGTGATAGTAGGCGGCTGCGCAACCTATCAAGCTGCGTTGCACCTCATGCGTACCGGCGCCGCCGGTGTCCTGGTTGGATTCGGTGGCGGAACGGCGTACACCAGTCGCTCGGTGCTCGGCGTCGCGGTCCCGATGGCGTCGGCTGACTCCGACGTGGCCGCGGCACGGCGCGACTATCTTGACGAGTCGGGTGGCCGCTACGTGCACGTGATCGCCGATGGTTCGGTCGTACGCTCTGGCGACATCGCCAAGGCCATTGCCTGCGGCGCGGACGCCGTCATGGTCGGCTCGCCCTTGGCAAGGGCCGAAGAAGCGCCGGGACGCGGTTACCACTGGGGACCAGAGGCCTGGCACGAGAGACTGCCGCGGGGCGAGCGGGCCAAGTTCTCAACGATTGGCACCTTGGAGCACATCCTGGTTGGTCCGTCGACAGTCCCCGACGGCACGATGAATTTGGTCGGTGCCCTACGCAAGGCAATGGCGACGACCGGCTATACCGAGATCAAAGAATTCCAGCGGGTCGAGATCGTCGTCGGCTGACCGCCTCTACGCCGACTTGTCAGCCTCTCAAAGTGCTATAGCCCTCTGAGAATCTGACAAGTCGGTGAATGAGTTGGGGCCTTAGGTGCCGCCACGCGGCAGTAACCCCTCCATAAGCTTCCA
>Ga0307289_10000553_pt1 | contig 16151 bp, 17 predicted proteins | sample ER_DNA_143_FD_194483 | JGI IMG/M metagenome (GOLD analysis project Ga0307289, IMG submission 194483) | Bulk soil microbial communities from the East River watershed near Crested Butte, Colorado, United States - ER_DNA_143 | ecosystem: Environmental > Terrestrial > Soil > Floodplain | place...
GCGCTCTCGGAGACGGCCGGGTCGGGCATCTTGCGCCGGAGCCACGCCAGAACCAGCAGCGCCGCGGCACCGGGAACGATCAGCACCGCCATGGCCGGCCAAAGCGTCCCGGCGACGGCGGCAACCCCAGCAACCAGCAGCGGTCCGGCGACCGCGCCGGCTTGGTCTAATGCCTTGTGCACGGCGAACCCGCGGCCAAGGCCGACCGCGCCGGCGGCCTGCGCCACCAGCGCGGTCTTGGCCGGACTTCGGACCGCCTTCCCAGCGCGTTCGACCAAGATCAGCAGGCAGGCGACCGCGAGCCCGACGCCGGCGAGGAACGGGGTGATTGCCAAGGCGGGCACACAGACGGCGGTCAGCGTGTAGCCGGCGAACGTCAACGTCCAATACCGGCCGCTACGGTCCGCCAAGGGGCCGAACACAACGCGCAGCACCAGTGCGATCGCCTCTCCAGCGCCGGTGATCAGTCCCACCAGGACCGCGGTGGCCCCCAACGACGCGAGCAATGGCCCGGTAATCGAGCGGGCTCCCTCATAAACCATGTCGGCGGCAAGACTGACCACCCCGAAACCGACCACCGCGCGCCACGGCGACCAGCCGACCGGGGCGGGCGCATCGCCCACGGTCGTGGCATTGGCGAGTGTTTCGGCGGGCTGGGTCATCGCTCGGCCGGTGCGGCGGCAGCGCTGCGCTCAGCGTCAGCCGGCCTGGATCCTGCCTGATCGTTTCGGATCCGGCGCTGCACACGGTACTCCCGCCAGGTCAGCACCACGATCACGACATCGAAGATGGTGAGCGTGATGAGGCCGGCGGTGGCGTCCAGGCTGATCCGATACAGCTGATAGCCGATGAACACAAACAGCACCGCAATCATCCAGGGATAGGCCCACAGCTTGTTGAGCAGCAGCGCGATGACCAACACCACTTTGACCGCGCCGTGCGTCAACAGATAGACCGACCCGAACAAGATCGCATTCCCGGTCAGGCCGCTCGTGGTGTGCAGCAGGTGCGTAGCGATGAAGTCATGCGGATCTTCCGACAGTTCCACTCGGGTCAGAGACACGGCCAGGTGGCGGATCCACTCAGGCGAGACGAATAGCAGCAACAGCCCGCCGACCAGCTCCACCGCACCATTCATGCCCTTCGCGATGATGCCGATCTCAAAGACACGATCCATCCAGTTTTGCGGCTTAAACATCCCTACCTCCACCGCCGCCGGCAACACGGATGTGTCGGCCCGCTTCCGCTAGACATCCGGGCTGCTGAGGGCGGCATAGACATGCTCGGCGTAGATCTGGAACCGCTCCTCGCAGAGCTTCAAATCGGTCGCGGAGTCGATGCTGGCGGGCACACCAAGCAAGTCCCGACTGCGAAGCTCGCGGAACCATCGGCGGAGCCTGTCCAGACTCTGCTCCTCCTCCTCCAGCTCCGCCAGGGTGTACTTGCCGATTCGCTCTTCCTTGTCCAGCTCGGCCAGGTACTTGCCGCAGTCGGCGTGGAACTCCGACCACTCCATCTCGCGAGCCTCGGCGTAGAGCTGCTCCAGGCGGGCGGCATCCCGTTCCGCATAACCGTTCGCGGCCAGCACCAACAAGCTCCCGGCCGCAGCCTCGACCACAGCAGCCAGACGGTCCAGCAGCGGACGCACCGCCGGCAAGTCCGGCACCGCCCAGGTTGCCTGCCCCAACGGGACCGCGCCCGACCGTCGCAGCTCACGCCACAACGCCATCCGATGCCGCGCCGGCTCAGCCGGCAGCCTGGCCAGCAACACCAACCAGCGCCGGCCAGCCGCCTCACGATCCATCATGTGATCAGATTACACACGTAACATCGTCATTTGTTCCTTGATTACGTCAGCGAGAGATACATATGTTCCTTTAACGTATGTAACGCCGACTGAACGCGTGACGGCGGTCGTCAGAGCTTCGGACGTCATCCTCGCCCTGGAGCCTGACAGTCTCAGCTCGGTCGGTGGTTTCTAACTAAGGTTCTCCTCAGCATGCCTTGCCGATTCTGGTCGCATGAGGCACTCAGATCATCCGTTCTCGGTGGAACCCCGCCTCCAAGATCACGCTTATGAAGGTTGGATCACCAACGGCGAAGCGGCTCCTCGAGGGCCCCGACCACGAGTGGATCAAATAGTTCCCGGAGTTGGTGAACGACCCCGGGTGCGGGCCAGAAGGCAACCGCTCGAGCGTCGCATAACACTGCCAACCGCTGGAGAACGCTGGGAGGAAGTATGCCTTGGGTGAGGCTCGCGACGTGGAGCGATATGCGTGCACGCGAGGAGCGTGTTAAGGCGCTACTCGAGCAATGGGATTCCGATGTCGCGGCTGCAAGGAGTGATCCTTGCAAGTTCTCGAGCGCGTTTGACGTGCTCGGCACATGCGCAGCTGAGGTTCGCGAAGCGCTGAATGAGGGCGGCGATGATGAGGATTGAGCGGTGGATCGACCGAGAATTGCAACGGCTTACCTCTGCAAGCTTTCGAGGACCCGTGTGGTCTTGGTGGACCCCGGCCCCTGGGTGTGGACGGTAGGCAGCCGCCCGTCCTGACTGGTGGGGTCGCTCCGCCTCACGGTCGGCATGCGCGCGACGCTCGTCCCCACTTGACCGACGGCTTAGGAACACAGTTTGTAGGCCCGCTGGGAAACCCGCGTGCGTCGCCCGGACACCTTCGGCTTACGGATCGCTTTCAGCGCAGCGCTCTGTCGGACAGGGGTGCGACGATCGGACGACCCCTACAGATCGGAGGGTGGCGTGATGGAAATCCAGTTCATGACCAGCGCCGCTGTCATCGCCCCTGAGCCAGCGTCAGCCGAAAGCTGTATATCGAGGCGCTTGGCTTACCCCTGGCCGGGGAAGGTGGCGGCTACCTGCACAGCGAAGGCATTGAAGGATGCAAGTCCTTCGGGGTCTGGCCGCTGACCCAGGCTGCGCGAGCCTGCTTCGGCACGTCTGACTGGCCAGATGATCGGCCGGTACCCCAGACGAGCATCGAGTTCGAGGTTGCCGACGCTGACACCGTCCAAGTCGCTGCCAATGAGTTGAAGGACACTTTGCTTGATCATCTCTCCCACCTTCGCGCCAGCCCGTCTGGCGGTGCCAAATCCCAGTCACCTTGATCGCTCGCCGATATATCTCGCTGTCCTAAGTGGCCACAGTCTTGATGGTCAACCGCGCATGCCGCGCCGCGAACGGTTGGCTCAGAACTTCTCCGAATCGTCGGCCGCCTCAGCCCTACCCCGCTACTGCTCCATGACGCTGCCGGACAACGAGCGATCTCGGTGACCCAGACGCGCGATCGACGAGGCGATGGCGTACGTGCGGCCGAACGGGGAAGTCGAGTACAGCCCCGCTTCGACCAGCAAGTGCGGATGAGGCACCGACTCACCGGCCAGGCCCTAATGGCGATCTGAGGAGTGTTTGATCACCGCCGTTTAACGTCACTAGCAACGCCGATACCGTTCCCGCATGACCAACCTGATGCCCGGCGGAGCTGGCTAATGCTCCACGTACGCCTCATCGCCCCACCGGAGTGCACCCCACAGGTGCTGCAATTGCTCGAGGCCAGCCCGGCCGTGACCCACCTCTGCGTCAACGAGCAGTCGGCGCGCAAACCGGCAGGAGATGTCGTCAGTTTCGACGTCGCCCGAGAAGGTGCGACCACCGTACTGGAGGCCCTAAAGGGCTTCGGCTTAGAGCAAAAGGGCGCAATTGTGGTCGAAAACCTGGACATCAGCATCTCCGAGTCCGCGATCCGGGCCGAAGAAGAAACCCCTGGCGAACCCGCTGACGCGGTGGTCTGGGAGCAGCTTGAACAGAGCGCGGGCGAAGAAACCCGGCTTTCCATCACTTACCTGTGTTTCATGATCGTGGCGACCATGATCGCCGGCATCGGGGTCATGCTCGACCAGCCGATCCTCATTGTCGGCGCTATGGTGGTCGGACCCGAGTTTGGCCCGCTCGTTGCCCTCTGTATCGGCATCGTCACCCGGCGCCGGCACCCCGCCACCCGCGCATTAGGCACCCTAGTCCTAGGCTTTGTCATCGGTATGGCTGCGACAGTGATCTTGACCTGGATCTTGACCGCCGTCGGACTTCTCAACGAGTCCATGCTGATAGCCGAACGGCCACTGACCAGCTTCATCTGGAAGCCCGACGCGCTCTCCTGGATTGTTGGTTTCCTCGCCGGAATCGCAGGCATGCTCGCGCTTACCTCCGCCAAGTCCGGCGCTCTGGTGGGCGTTCTCATCTCAGTGACGACGATCCCCGCAGCAGCCAATGCGGCGGTTGCACTCGCCTATTGGGTACCGAGCGAGGCCATAGGCTCCGCGATTCAACTGGTGATCAACCTGTCCGCCATCGTCGTTGCAGGAACGCTCACCTTGCTCGTGCTCAGGACACGGGCCGAGCAACTCGCCCGGCGGGAGACCAGCACCCCACAGCCCAATGAGGGTTTGGCTACGCCCGGTCGGTGATCTTCAAGGTCCCCACGAACGCCGGAACGCCCGAAGGCAGTTCATTCACCTGGTCACCGGCTCGTCAGAGATCACCAATTATCCCGCGCCAAGGATTGCTATAGGCACCGAACTGTGGAGGGCTATGACCGAGAACAGATCCACTGCCGTTCTCGAGGTGTCTGGGGTGCAATGGGCGACCTCGAAGAATGTGGCGGAGGCGGTGTTGTCTCGTCGCCCAAGAGTGCTCGAGGTTGTTGCGAATCCGGTGGCGCAGACGGCGACTGTCACCTACGACCCGTCTCAGACTTCGGTGGCGGAGCTGGCCGGTTGGGTGCGCGACTGTGGGTATCACTGTGCCGGCCAGCCGGTCCCGGACCACATCTGCGATCCCCTGGCGGAACCTGCACCGACCGCGCACAAGCATGATCATCGTGAGGCCAGTCACCACGCTCATCGTGATCACGGCTCCAGCCACCACCAGATGATCACGGAGGCGCCAGCTGAGGAGGTCAGGGAGACTCCGGCACCTCATGCTGATCATGCTGCTCATGCGCCTACGACGCCTCAGGACACCATGGGCCACCGCGGACATCACGCCACGATGTCCATGGACGACATGGTGCGGGACATGCGCAACCGATTCCTGGTTGCTGCTCTGCTCTCCATCCCGATCTTGCTGTGGTCTCCCATTGGCGGCGAGGTGATCGGCTTCACTGTTCCAGCGCCGTTCGGGCTGCGCGACGATGTCTTCTCCTTAATCCTCAGCTTGCCGGTGATCTTCTACTCGGCCTGGATCGTCTTCGACGGCGCCTGGCGCGCGTTGCGGGCCCGCACCTTGGACATGATGGTTCTGGTCGCCGTCGCAATCGGAGCGGGCTGGCTCTACAGCGTCTATGTCACTCTCACCGGCGGCGGCGAGGTGTTCTACGAGGCCGCCACCGTGCTGGCCGCATTTGTGCTGCTTGGACACTGGTTGGAGATGCGGGGCCCGTGGCGGGGCGAACGATGCCATCCGCGCGTTGCTGGAGCTCGCACCGCCGATGGCAGTGGTGATTCGCGACGGAGAACCGGTTGAGGTGGCCACGGCCGAGGTTAGCGTGGGCGATCTGCTACTGATTCGTCCCGGCGCCAAGATCCCGGTCGACGGCGTCGTTGTGGACGGCGACTCCGAGGTCGATGAGTCCATGGTGACCGGTGAGAGTCTGCCGGTGCCCAAACTGATCGACTCCCCAGTGATCGGCGCCTCGGTGAACACCACCGGCACCCTGCGGGTGCGCGCCACCAAGGTGGGAGCCGACACGGCGCTGGCGCAGATCGTGACGCTGGTACAGCAGGCGCAGAACCTGGTCGCTAGGTCGTTCCGCAACATTCCCGGCCATGGAGCCCAGGCAAACATTGACGGCCAACGAGTTTTGGTGGGCAGCCGCCGGCTGATGACGACCGAAGGCATCGACCTCGGCGACCTGGGCCGCCGCCGAGACGAACTCGCCGGGGAGGGGCGTACGGCCGTTCTTGTGGCGGTCGACGGACGGGCCGTCGGGGTTCTTGGGCTGGCGGATGCGCCCCGCGACACCGCAGCTGCTGCAGTACGCGAGCTGCATGCGATGAACATCGAGGTCGCCATGTTGACCGGCGACAACGAGGCGACGGCTCGCCGGATCGCCGACCAGCTAGGTATTGACACCGTGATCGCAGAGGTCCTTCCGGCAGACAAATCGGCAAAGATCGCCGATCTTCAGAGCAAAGGACAGCGCGCCGCCATGGTCGGCGACGGCGTTAACGACGCGCCCGCGCTTGCCACCGCGGACCTGGGCATAGCGATCGGCGCCGGTACCGACGTCGCCATCGAGACCGCTGATGTGGTCTTGATGCGCTCCGACCCGCTCGATGTACCGATCGCTCTGCGCATCGGCAAGGGCACGCTTCGGAAGATGCGCCAGAACCTCGGCTGGGCCATCGGTTACAACGCGATCGCGCTGCCGATCGCGGCTGGTGTCTTCGAACCCGCGTTCGGACTCGTTCTCCGCCCCGAAATCGCCGCACTCTCCATGTCAGGGTCCAGCCTGCTGGTCGCTGTCAATGCGCTCTTGCTGAAACGGTTACGACTGCCCGAGCCGCCTGTCGAAGCTAACACAATCCCAGCAACGCCAGCTCGGCCTACCGCGCCTGTCGGCGGGCGCGGGAGCGGTCATCAATAATCAGTCCCCAACAATCAGTCACGCAGGTATCAACCAAGACCGTCCAGCGGTCCACCATTAAAAGCGAGAGGAGCAGTACCCATGTCACACGTCGAGGCGATGTTGGACGCCTATCCGAAGGACCTCGGCAACGTAGACCGAGGAAAGCTGGCCGAGTGTATCGAGGCATGCTTCGAATGCACGCAAACGTGCACGGCCTGCGCAGACGCCTGTCTCAGCGAGGATATGGTCGCCGAGCTGACGAAGTGCATCCGGACGGACCTCGACTGCGCCGATATCTGTGCAACTAGCGGTGCGGTACTGTCCCGGCACACCGGCTATGACGCGAACATCACCACATCCATGCTAGAGGCCTGCCGAGTTGCCTGCGCAAGCTGTGCAGCTGAATGTGAGAGTCACGCAAGCATGCATGAGCACTGCCGAGTTTGCGGGCAGGCCTGTCGCCGATGCGAATCCGCCTGTGCCGATCTGCTCACCGCTTTGGGATGAGGAGGCGCTGTCCAACGGTTGCCAATCGGCTGGTTCGACGCGGGTGATAAGCGCTCGCCACCCGTACTGGTGGCGCACCGCAACTGTCCTGATCAACACAATGAAAGCCTGCTAGCATCCATCGGCCCGGGGTAGCGCCAAAGGACTCAGGATAACCGCGGGCCCATCAAGGTGCAGACCTGCCGGAGCATCTAGGAAGCCTCGCCGCACACTGCACTGCAGATTCCGAGGAGGCCGCAGCACGGCAGTGAACGAGAACCGCCCGCGTAAAGCTTTGGACGCTTACGATGAAGCCCGTTGGGCCGTTGGGTGGTGGTATCGCCACGTCCAGTGCCACCTGGTGGATAGGCCTTGAGGATGGCGGAACCGGACGACGCTCAGGTGCAGCGGACGAGCCTATTGGGGTTGGTACGGCACCATGTCACGCTGGTTTTGACCCTCATTCCGATTCTGTTGAGTGGCCTGCGCATCTCGCCGTGGCGAACGGGGATCGGCCGGCTGGTGACGCTGCTTAGCACGCTCGATGTGAAAGCAGTGCTGCTCGGTACGTTCGCTTGGCTGCTGCCTAGTGCGTTTGGGGTTGCGGCGGCGATTTGTTGGATTCGATGGCTACAGCTGAGATCAGCATCTCGGCCACCTGGCGCCCGGCAGACAACCGCCCTCTTATGGCTAGCGGTGTGCACCACGATGGTGGCGCTCATTTTGTTTGCCTTGGCCCCGGTCAACGACCTATTTAACCTGCTCCTCGCCTGTTCGCCGTGTACTTCTTTCGCAAGCCTGAGCGAAATCGGGTTGGCCAGGGGGGTCATTATTGGTGTCGCCTTCCTCGCGCTTGTTTTAGCGCCCGTGATCTTCCGCGCGGCGAATATGTGGCTCCCGGCAGAAAAGACCGTTTTAAAGAACAAGCCGGCCATTGTCGGCTACGTACTCGCGGCGGATCCGCGGTATGCAACCGTTCTGAAGGCGACCGACTCGACCGTGCAGATACTGGAACTTGATGATGTCGAGTCACGAACCATTTGTCGCCTGAATCCCGGATTGGAATCTGCGTCCCTGGTCCGGTATGTCGCTGGCTCGGCCTCGTCGAAACGTACGCCACCGTGCTAGCTAGTTGGCGCGGAACTCAGTGGACCGCCATACCACGGCCTTCTTCCGGTTCCAAAGCAGGGCCAAGGCGGCGTACGTCATCCTCGCTAGATCATGATCATCGGGAAGATTTCTTGATCTTCAAGTCACGTTCTCTCAAGGACCACACACGCCCCAGCACTCCCCTGCAGCAGTCGCCGATGGCATTCCAAGATCACAGCGCGACGTCGGCTAGATCGCGGAGCCCTTCACGGTGCCGCCGTCGGATGGCCAGCATGATGTTCGCTAGGCCGGATGACAGCCTGCAGGCCTCGAGAGCAAGGTCAACCACGCGGGTGCGCTGTTGCCTCAAGTATGAGATGGCGAGTATGGAGCAGTTATGCAAGGACCTAGCGGCAACACACGGCACAACGGCTACACCGTGATGACGATCTTGCCGCCGCCTCCGTGGCCCTCCACCAGGTACCGAATGGCAGCTCCAGCACCTCAGGTCCGCCGTAGGTGTCCTGGACGATGGCATTCACACTGACTCACAATAATGAACCTCATTCGGCGGACGTGACCCGTTCTGGTTCGTAATGCGACGCTGAAAGTTGATCACTTTTTGGAAGCCACATCCGACCACTCGGATCCTTGTTATGTCAGCATTCCTGATCGGCCGGGACCTTAGCGGCGGCCATCGTGCATTGTCGAGCTGTCGGCGTGGCCCTTCGAGCCATTGCGAACACCACCTATGAACGGCCAGCTGAAGCCGCGGACTTTCGGATGATCAGCGAAGGCTGACACCGCATGCTGGGCGCCGTCGCTGCTCTTAAATGATCTTTATCATGTTGATCTTCACGGGCGCCTCACATCCACACTACTGATCGGGCGGCCAGTGCTGGTACCTATTCGCCGCACGGCATGCCACTGCCGATGGGTCAGCGTGGGCACCGACGGACATGGACCGTCGCTAGACTTCCCCACCGAGCCGATGCTGTGCATCCCTGCGGCCACGGCGGTACACTCCCTGGGCTACGAGAGCTCCAAGATCGCCGAGCGTGGGGGTTTCATGATCGACCGCAAGACGCTTCGCCTCTCAGCAGTGCTGCTTGTAGTGGGCTTCATCTTCTATGTGGTGGTGGGTCTGCTCCATGCCGGTGGGCCCGCCAACAACCATCCAGTGGTGTTTGGCATCTACGCCAGCAGCGCCAGCTGGACCGCGGTGCATCTCGGCCAGTTCGTTGGCATGGCGGTGATCATCGCCGGACTTCTCGTCCTCTACTTCGCGCTAGACATCCGAGCTGGAGGCGCCGCCTGGGTGGCGCGACTGGGCACCGTCTCTGCGGCGGTGGCGCTTGGGCTTTACGCCGTTCTGCAGGCGGTGGACGGGGTCGCTCTGAAACAGGTCGTCGATGCTTGGGCGAGCGCACCGGAGGCGGAGAAGGCGGCCCCGCTTCGCCAGCGCTGAGACGATTCGATGGTTGGAGTGGGGCACCCGGAGCTATCAGAGCTTCATGTTTGGTCTCACCTTGATTTTGCTCGGCAGCGCCGTGGCCTTGACAGCGAGGCTGCCGAGAGCCATTGGCTACCTGATGGGGTTATCCGGTCTTGGCTACATCGTGCAGGGCTGGGTGCTCGGTTCCGAGGGCTTCTCGGGAACCGACACGTTCGCCATCCTGGGCGGCTATGTCCTCATCCTGGCCTGGATCATTTGGCTTCTTGTGGTCGCCTGGCGGACAAAGGAATCGTCCAGAGCGCCCACGCCGTAGCAACCGACCCGCCGCTCGCTTTGGCCAATGGTGTTGCTGGACATCGATCTTGATCGAAGTGAGGCCATCATGACGGCGCAAGACACTGGCTCACTCTCACAACCCGGAGGCTTGCGGCCGACATCGACGGCACGCGTTGTATCTGTACTGCGTCGGTTCGGGCAATCCCACGGTGGTGCTAGAACCGGTCTCGGTGAGACCTCTGCGGTGATGGGTTGGAAAGCACCGACCGTGGCGCGTGACACCAGAGAGAAAGAAAGATGAACACGCAACCCGAGGATGTACCTCCGGCTGACATTCGTCGCTATACCTGGTTGCTTTGCCGGGATCAGACTTTGTTGGACGGCTCCAAACTGACCGAGCCTGCCCACAGGAATGGATCATCGTTCAAAGGCTTCCAAACGGCTCGTCTAAAGATCCTCGGAATGATCAAGGCGCACTCGACCGAATATCGAAGGCAAGGCGAGCAAGCCTGACGAGTTGCGCTTTGCGCTGGAGTCCGTTTCTTCCGGGTGATCTCAGCAAGGCCGAGGCCGTCGCGGAGGTGGTCCAACCCGTAGCTGAACTGCTCCTCTAGCGAACCGTGGAGGTTGGCCCACGACAGCTGTGTTTGGGACATTCGTTGGCCGGCCGCGCCTGGTACATCAGCCGGCTGGCGGTGAGCTCGCCGCTGATGACATGTTAGATGCGACGACCGACAGCAGGAGATACCGCCATGCAACACCATCACCTGGACTCATCAATGCCGGCGGATTCGTTCCCGACCGACCCCGCCGGATTGCCTGAGGCCAGCCCGCCTCAGCTGTTGGAGCTAGCCGACGGCGACACTCTAGAACTGCGCGTCGGCCCGGTGGCCAAGCCGCTCGGCGACACCACCGTGCGGATGCTGGGCTACAACGGCTCCATCCCCGGCACCATCCTCAAGGTGGCTGAGGGCACCGAGGTCGTGGTCCACGTTGAGAACCACGGCGACCTTGACACGACCGTCCACTGGCACGGGCTGCGGCTGGAGAACCGCTACGACGGCGTCCCCCACGAGACCCAAGCGCCGATCCCGGTCGGTGGGGAGTTCAGCTACCACATCCAGTTCCCGGACCCAGGCCTGTACTGGTACCACCCTCACATCCGGGAGGACTACACCCAAGAACTCGGCCTGTACGGCAACATCCTTGTCGTCCCCGCCGACACCGACTACTGGCCGCCGGCCGACCGCGACCTGATCCTGACTCTGGACGACATTCTCATCGAGGATGGCAAGGTCGCCCCCTTCAGCCCCACCGAGACGAGCTACGCGGCCATGGGCCGCTTCGGCAACCGGCTGCTGGTCGCCGGCGACCCCGACCTGCATCTTTCCTTCCGGGCGGGCGAGGTGGTGCGGCTGTGGCTAACCAACACCGCCAACACCCGGGTCTTCAACGTCACCCTGCCCGGCACGCGGTTGAAGCTGGTCGGCGGAGACAGCGGTCGGGTTGAGTACGAGGAGTTCATCGAGCAGGTCGTGCTGGCGCCGTCGGAGCGGGCCGTGGTCGACGTACTGGTCGAGCCGGCAGGCGAGCTGGCCCTGGAGCACCAAACCCCCAATCGGACCTACCGGCTCGCCGCGATCACCGTGACCGAGGGATTGCCGTCGGCCGCCGCCACTCGGTTCGGGCAGCTGCGCCGGGCCCCGGAGCTGGAGGCCGAGCGTGCCCAGCTGGACCGCTGGCTGGCCGCGCCGCCAGACAAGATCCTGGCACTGGTCGCCCAAATGGACGACCCAGCTGCGATGCCGGAGGCCGCCGGGCCGGTCACCTACGCCTGTCCGATGCATCCCGATGTCACAAGCCAGGAGCCCCTCCGCTGTCCCAGGTGCGGCATGAAACTGATCGCCACCCAGGCCCCCACGGTGACCACCTACGCATGCCCCATGCACCCGGAGGTGGTAAGCGATCAGCCGGGTCACTGCCCAAAGTGCGGCATGAAACTGCTCCCCACCCAGGCCCCCACCGTCACCACCTACGCATGCCCCATGCACCCGGAAGTGGTAAGCGATCAGCCGGGTCACTGCCCAAAGTGCGGCATGAAACTGCTCGCGGCCGGCTCGGTGGGTGCAACTACGGCCGATCACGACAATGCCGACATGCACAGCGGGATGGATCACGCCGGCATGGCTCACAGCGGTATGGACCACGCCGGTATGGACCACGGTGGTGGCGAGGGCATCGAGTGGGAGGACGACATGGTCGAAGTCAACCGCCAGACCACCGGTGCCACCATGCATTGGCGGTTCCTGGACCGGACCACCGGCGCCGACAGTCCCGCCATCGATTGGCGGTTCACCGTCGGCGACCGGGTCAAGATCCGGCTAGTCAATGAGATGGCGTCCGACCATCCCATGCATCACCCGTTCCACCTGCACGGCGCCGGCCGGTTCCTGGTGCTGGCCCGCGACGGGGTCACCGAACCCAACCTGGTCTGGAAGGACACCGTGCTGGTGCGTACGGGTCAGACCGTGGACATCATGTTCGACATCACCAACCCGGGCCTGTGGATGGCCCACTGCCATATCGCAGAGCACATGCAAAGCGGCATGATGTTCAGCTTCAACGTGGCCCGCCGCTGATGAGCGCGGCGGCCAGCGACAACCCGATCCGACAAGGAAGGAGCATGCACGAGGAGATGTCTCAGAACGCATCACCGGATCGGCTGCTCGATGCGGTCGTGATCGGCGGCGGCCAGGCCGGTCTGGCGATCGCCTGGCACCTCAAACGCCAAGGCCTGCGGTTTGTGGTGCTGGAGGCTGAATCTCAACTGGGCCACACCTGGCGTCACCGCTGGGACTCGCTCAAGTTATTCACCCCGGCCCAATACGACGGCCTGCCCGGCATGCCGTTCCCGGGTCCGGCCGACACCTACCCGACCAAGGATCCTGTGGCCGACTACCTCCAGACCTATGTCACCGCCTTCGACCTGCCGGTTCGGCTCAACGCCCGAGTGACCAGCCTTACCCGAACCGACCACGGGTTCGAGGTCCGTACCGCCGACGACACCATCCAGGCACGACAGATCGTGGTGGCCACCGGGCCCTTCCAGGTGCCCTTTGTTCCGCCGGCTGCCCAAGGGCTAGAGCCGGCAGTGACCCAGGTCCACAGTGCCAGCTACCGCAATCCCGATGCCCTGCCCGGCGGGCCGGTGCTCGTCGTCGGGGGCGGCAACTCCGGATTCCAGATCGCCGAGGAATTGGCTGGCACCCGCCAAGTCGACCTGTCGATCGGCGAGCGGGCACCGATGCTGCCGCAGCGGCTGGCCGGCAGGGATCTGTTCTGGTGGCTCACCCGGCTCCGCCTGCTGCGGGTCACCGTCGACTCCCGGCTCGGCCGGCGAGCCAGTCGGCGGGAGTTCATCATCGGCACCAACAAGCGGCGGCTCCGCAAGGTCGGCGTACGGTTCCGGCCGCGACTCGTCGAGGCTGACGGCCGAACGGTCCGCTTCGCCGACGGCAGCACACTGGATGCCGTCGGGGTCGTAGTCTGGGCGACCGGCTACCGTACCGACTACACCTGGATCCACATCCCAGCAGCGGTCGAGCACGGGCGAGTGGTACACCGACGCGGCGTGACCGAGATCCCCGGCCTGTACTTCCTGGGCTTGTCCTGGCAGCACACCCGCGGCTCGGCCCTGCTCGGCTTCGTCAACAAGGATGCCGCATACCTCGCCGACCAGATCGCCACCCACCACCGCGCCAGCGCCCCAGCAAAGGCTGGCGTCGCCGGGTTCCAAGGTCGGGGAGCAGGCAGCGGTTCATGACCCGACCGCGAGACGCTTCGCCTCTCGGCAGTGCCGCTTGTAGTGGGCTTCATCCTTTACATGCTGGTGGGCCTCCTCCATGCCGACGGACCGACCAACAACCAAAGAGCGGTGCTTGCCGTATACGCCAGCAGCGCCAGACGGACAGCTGTACATCTCGGCCAATTCGTTGGTATGGCGGTGATCATCGCCGAACTTCTCGCCCTCTACTTCGCTCTCGACCTCCGCGCCGTAGGTGCGGCCTGGCTGGCACGACTAGAGCTTTCTCTGCGATGGTGGCGGTTGGGCTCTACGCCATCCTGCAGGCGGTGGGACGGGGTCGCGCTCAAACAGCCTGTTGATGCTGAGCGCGCCCCGGATGCGGAGAAGCGGCACGCTTCGCCAGTGCTGAGACACTTCGATGGTTGAGTGGCGCACCAAAAGCTGTCAGAGCTTCATGTTGGGTCTCACCGCGATCCTGCTCGACAGCGCAGTGAGCACAATCGGAATCAGTGTGAGCACCAGCGTCCGATAACTGCGCAGCAGCCTCTGAGGGCTCGTTTTTTCGACGCCAGCATCGGCCCAGCCATAGTTCATCGTAAGGAGCGAGGCTTTTGCGCGCTTAGCGGTGCATGGCAGCCACGTGGGGGTGCTGATCGCCCTAGCGCGGGACGAGCGGGCGGCCAGTGCGCACGGCAGTGACGACGTCATGAATTGCCTGGCTGGCGGCGGCGGCGTCGGCTTGGTCGCTTATGAGCGAATCATGGGTGGCATTCGCGTGACGGTGGAGACTGTTGGTCGAGAGTGTGGCCAGGTGATCCTGCTTCGACTGCCATTGATCGTCGGTGTTTTGCTCATCTGCGGTGAGGACGATCAGCGGCTTGCCATGGAGATTGGTCAGGGCCGACGCCTGCTGCATCGAGGTGTTCGCCACTGCATACTCCTCGATGAAGCTTGCGAGGTGGCTGGCGGTCGAGGAGTTGGCGCGGGCCTCGTCCCGGGAGCGTGGCGGAAGAGTTGTGTAGGAGATTGGGTTGAGCAAGCGGCCGGCTCCGAGGTGAGCGGATGCGGCCGATAAGGCGGCGACGCGACCGATGACGTTGTAAGGATCGGTGTTGGTGGGCTCGGCTGGACCGGGTTTGGGTGCGGTGGAGTCGAGTAACACCATGCCGGCGACCTGGTCAGGAAATTGCGCGGCGAAGCTTTGGACGTACAGACCGCCGAACGAGTGGCCGGCCAGCACGTACGGCCCGGGAATGTGGGCGCGATCCAGCAGGGTGTGCAGGTCCGCGGCGATGTGGGCACCGTCCTGGGGGCCGTCGGCTGGGTCGCTCCAGCCGCGACCGGCGCGGTCATACACGCAGACTGTGGTGTCGCGGGCGACGGCCGGCGCAATCCAACCGAAGTCAGAGGAGGCCCCGCCGCCACCGGGTTCTAGGACGACCGTCGGGCTGCCCGAGCCAGTGCAGTGCAGGTGCAGCCGGTGCCCACCCACATCGATCAGCTGTCCGGGCATAGGGTAGGCCCTCGCGTCGAGCGACTCGCGCACCGTCTCATAGCCGCCGCCCACCGCAGCCAACAGCAACACGGCCAATACGGGGTACAGCAGCCAGCGGGCGCCGCGGCTCGGCAGCTGCCGACGGACCCGCAAAAACATCCAGACGACGAGCCCCAACAAGACTGGCGGCCACACCCAGCGGAACACCGCATGCACGGCAGTCGACCCGCTCAGTGCCGCGAGGCCGGCCAGCCCCATGAACGCGGCCGGCGCCGCTGCCCACCGCTGAGGCTGGTCGCTGAACCGGACCGACAGCACAGCCAACAACGCCCACCCCAGCGCAAAGCCCAGCAGCACCACACCGACAAGCACGTGCTCTTTCGCTGGCATGAACGGTGCGGCCACCAACACCACCGCAACCAGCAATCCAACAACCATCGATACAGCGACGATCAACCCGAGCCTGCTCTGAGCCGTCCGCGACGGGGGTTCGCGTTGTTGGGGGTCGCCATGCCGTACTGCCGCCTCAGCCAATGTCATCCCTAACCTGCGCTCACTGCCCACGTGACCGTGACTCATGGTAGGCGCTGGCGGCGATACCCACCGCGTTAGCAGCAGGCTTCGCCGACTCGGCGGCAAACCCGACCTAGAGCGCGTCACCAGGCCTTGCGAAGCGGTAGCCACACGGGCGCGCGTCCGTCAGGTTCCCGATCAAGATCATGAAGCTGCCACGCAGCATCGAAACGCATCCCCTTTTCGCCTGGTGCCACTGCTCTGCCACCACACCGGACGCGGGCCTTCCTCTTCTACTCATAGCCATCGTCCCCACCGCGTCCTCCCATGGCCGCCTCGGCGCACGGCCTCTGCAGCACGTTGAACGTCAACGTCGGGACGGTAACGGCA
>Ga0307289_10000555_pt1 | contig 16122 bp, 17 predicted proteins | sample ER_DNA_143_FD_194483 | JGI IMG/M metagenome (GOLD analysis project Ga0307289, IMG submission 194483) | Bulk soil microbial communities from the East River watershed near Crested Butte, Colorado, United States - ER_DNA_143 | ecosystem: Environmental > Terrestrial > Soil > Floodplain | place...
CTTCCAGCGCAGCCTCGGCCTGACTCCCGGCCAGTACCAGCGCCGTATCCTCAACACCAGCCGCGCCGACCATCACGCTGCGCCGGGACGACCAGGCGCTCCGACCTGACAGGGTCCTACTGGCCCCTCAGCTGGAGCTGGGCGACCTCGCCGGGGCGGTCACGTGGTCGACGGGCAGCCGGAAGCGGCGCCGGAGGATCGCCGGGAGGTTGCCCTTGAGCCAGCGGGACACCCCCGGGGGGAAGGTCGACAGCACGATCCGGTCGTAGCCGGGCCGGGCCTGGAGCTCGTCGCCCACCGCCTCCAGCGGCGAGTGGCTGCCCACCCGGGCCGCGGCCAGGGGGACGCCGGCGTCGGCCAGGGTGGCCATCGCCTCGCCGGCCTGCTTGCGGGCCAGGTCCCTGGCCTCGCCCTCCTCCCAGCTGTGGAGCAGGTGCCCGGTCGGGGTGGCCGGGACCAGCAGGGTGAACTCGGCCGCCGGGTCGGCGGCGGCCAGCGACCTGACCCGTTCCAGCAGCTCCGGGCTGCAGGCCGTCTGGTGGGCGACGATGAGGTAGCGAGCCATGCGCTCTCCTCCCGCTGGGCTGTGGTGTGGTTGTGCGCCGACCCGCGCCGCGGTGTCAAGATCGGGCCATGGCCACCACCTTCCGGGTCGACTCCGAGATCGGCCGGCTCCGCAGGGTCCTGCTCCACTGCCCGGACCTGGAGCTGGCCCGCCTGACCCCGGCCAACATCGCCGACCTGCTGTTCGACGAGATCATGTGGGCCGACCGGGCCCGCGTCGAGCACCAGGCGTTCGCCGACGTGCTCCGCGCCCGCGGGGTCGAGGTGCTCCTGCTGGCCGACCTGCTGGCCACCGCCCTGGCCGACGAGGGCGGGCGCAAGGAGCTGCTCGACCGGGTGGTCACGGTCGACGCCTTCGGGACCGGCCTGGCCCCCGAGCTGCGGGCCTGGTTCGACTCGCTGGCCGCCGCCGACCTGGTCACCTACCTGATCGGCGGGGTCATCCCCGAGGACCTGCCGTTCTCGCCCGAGGGGCTGGTCGGGGCCAGCTTCCACCCCACCACCTTCGTGCTCCCGCCGCTGCCCAACCAGATGTTCATGCGCGACACCTCGGCCTGGATGTACGGCGGGGTGTCGATCAACCCGATGGCCTTCCCGGCGCGGCGGCGCGAGACCATGCACCTGGAGACCGTCTACCGCCGCCACCCCATGTTCGCCGCCGCCGAGTTCCCCATCTGGTACGGCGCCGACGGGATCGACCACTATCCGGCGGTGATCGAGGGCGGCGACATCCTGGTCATCGGGAACCGGGCCCTGCTCGTCGGCATGGGCGAGCGCACCACCCACCAGGGCGTCGAGGCCCTGGCCAGGCGGCTGTTCGACGCCGGGGTGCTGGACACCCTGGTCGCCGTGGAGCTGCCCAAGGTCCGGGCCTACATGCACCTGGACACCGTCCTCACCCAGGTCGACCACGACGCCTTCGTGGTCTACCCGGGCCTGCGCACCCGGATGCGGCCCTTCGTGGTCACCCCCGGCCGCGGCCGCCACCTGGAGGTCGGGGCCGAGGCCGAGCTGTTCGCCACCCTGGCCAAGGTGCTGGACGTGCCCCGCATCCGCACCTTCGAGACCGGCGGCAACGAGCTGCTGGCCGCCCGCGAGCAGTGGGACGACGGCAACAACGTCCTGGCCGTCGCCCCCGGGGCGGTGGTCGCCTACGAGCGCAACGTCGACACCAACCAGCGCCTGCGCGACGACGGGGTCGAGGTCCTGACCATCCCCGGCTTCGAGCTCGGCCGGGGCCGCGGCGGCCCCCGCTGCATGAGCTGCCCCCTGGAACGCGACCCGGTGGCCTGAATTCACCCTGCACGGGTGATGACGCCCCCAGCGGCGTGGGCGACGCTTCGGCCAGGTTTGCCAGCGCACAAGGGGTGAGGCAGATGGCTGAAGGAACGCCGGCCGGAGGCGGCCGGCTCCCGCTGGGCAAGGCGGTCGGGCAGGCGTGGGCGCTGTGGCTGGCCGGGCTGCTGGCCCTGGTCGGCGGGTTGGCCCTGCTGGTCAACCCCGGGGCCGGGCTGCGGCTGGTCAAGTGGACGCTGGGGCTGTTCCTGATCGGCTGGGGCGTGATGCGGCTGGTGCACGCGTTCAGCGGCCCCCGGCGCGACCGGACCTGGCTGGTCCTGTCGGGCCTGTGCATCCTGGGCGCCGGGATCGTGGTGCTCGTCTGGCCGGGCATGACCGTGACCGCGCTGCTCTACATCCTGGTCGTGGGCGGGCTCTGCCTGGCCTCGGTCGACCTGGTCGGCGCCTTCGTCGACCGCAAGCGCAACCCCTCCTGGTGGCTGCACCTGCTCCGCGGCCTGGGCACCCTGGCCCTGGTGGTGGCCCTGCTGGTCTGGCCGGGCGAGACCCTCGGGGTGGTCCGGCTGGTCGCCGCCGTGCTGCTGCTGCTGTGGGGTGCCTCCACCCTCGGCGAGGCCTTCCAGTCGCCCATCCGCGACGAGCGCTACTACCGCGCCGAGATGAACAAGGAGATCCCGCACCGGCTCATCTAGGGCACGGTCAGCGGCTCCGGGCCCTCGTCCAGCACGGCCACGGTGTGCTCGAAGTGGGCCGCCCGGGAGCCGTCGCGGGTGGCCACGGCCCAGCCGTCGGGGCGGTGGACGTAGGCGGCGTCGCCGTCCACGAACATCGGCTCGATGGCCAGGACCAGGCCGTCGCGCAGGCGCGGGCCGCGGCCGGGGCGGCCGTCGTTGTCGACCGAGGGGTCCTCGTGCAGCAGCTGGCCGACCCCGTGGCCGCCGTGGTCGGCCAGGATGCCGTAGCCGGCGGCGTGGGCCAGCTGGCCGACGGCGTGGCTGATGTCGGACAGCCGGTTGCCCACCCGGGCCTGCTCGATCCCGGCCCACAGGGCCCGCTCGGTGGTCTCCAGCAGCCGCCGGGCGGCCGGGTCGATCTCGCCCACCCCCACGGTCACGGCCGCGTCCGCGTGGTAGCCGTCGACCACCGCGCCGCAGTCGATCGACAGAACGTCGCCGGCCCGCAGCCGGCGCCGGTCGGGGATGCCGTGGACGATCACCTCGTTGACCGACAGGCACAGGCTGGCCGGGAACGGGGTGGGCGCGAACCGGGGGTGGTAGCCGAGGAACGAGGCGGTCGCGCCCTCGCCGGCGATGGTCCGGGCGCCCAGCTCGTCCAGCTGGCGCAGGGTCGCCCCGGGCCGCACGGCGGCCACCACCCGCTCCAGGGTGCGGGCGACGACCCGGCCGGCCTTGCGCATGGTGGCGATCTCGTCCCGGGACTTCAGGATGACCATTGCCGCTCCTCGGCGTCGTCGTCGGCCGCGGCGCCGGGCCGGTGGCGCTCGCGCAGCCACAGCCACAGCGAGCCCCCCACCACCACGGCCACGGAGATCCAGCCGTTGCGGGACAGCCCCAGCAGCCGGAAGGTGGTGTCGGTGCGCAGCAGCTCGAGCCCGAACCGCCCCGCCCCGTACAGGATGAGATACAGCAGCGACAGGCTGCCCGGGCGCAGCCGCCGGGTGGCCGACACCCGCAGCAGGATGGCCACCACGACCAGGTCGTACAGCGACTCGTACAGGAAGGTGGGGTGGAAGGTGGCGAAGGAGGCGTAGCGCTCGGGCCGGTGGGCGGGGTCGACCTCCAGCGCCCAGGGCACGGTGGTGGGGGTGCCGAACAGCTCCTGGTTGAAGTAGTTGCCCCAGCGGCCGAAGGCCTGGGCCAGGGGGATGGCCGGGATGGCGGCGTCCAGGGCGCGGAGCACGGGCAGGCCGCGCCGGCGGGCCACCCACAGGCCGGTGAGGATGCCCACGGTCAGCCCGCCGTACAGGGCCAGCCCGCCCTCCCAGATGGCCAGCACGTGCGGCCAGCGGCCGTGGAAGTCGCCGGTGTGGGTGATCACATAGCCGAGGCGGCCGCCCAGGAAGCCCGCGATCACCGCCCAGATGGCCGGCCGCTCCAGCTCGCCCGGCTTGCCCCCGGCCTCGACCCAGCGCCGGTTGGCCAGCCAGAACGCGGCCAGCACGCCCGCGGCGATGCACAGCCCGTACAGGTGGAAGAACAGCGGCCCCAGGTGGAAGCCGTTGGTCGGCGGGGCCGGGATGAAGGCCAGCGGCGACGTCATGGCTCCAGGGCCCCGGCGACGGCCTTGTCGACGGCGGCCAGCACCTCGGCGTCGAGGCGGCGGCCGGCGGCGGCGCAGGTGTCGTCCAGCTGCTCGGGCCGCGACGCCCCCACGATCGCCGAGGCCACCGCGTCGGTGCGCAGCACCCAGGCCAGGGCCAGCTGGGCCATGGTCAGCCCGGCCTCGTCGGCCACCACCCGCAGCCGCTCGACCGCGTCCAGGACCTCGTCGGTGAGGAAGCGGCCGACGAAGGCGCCCATCTTGCGCGACGCGGCCCGGCTGTCGGCCGGGGGGACCTGGCCCTTGCGGTACTTGCCGGTCAGCACCCCCTGGGCCAGCGGCGACCAGACGACCTGGCCGACGCCCTCGCGGGCGCACAGCGGCAGCACCTCGTCCTCGATGCGCCGGCGCAGGATCGAGTACTCGGGCTGGTTGGAGACCAGCCGGTCCAGCCCCAGGTCGTCGGCCAGCCCGAGGGCGTCGCCGATCTGGGCGGCGGTCCACTCGCTCACCCCGACATAGTGGACCTTGCCCTGGCGGACCAGGTCGTCCAGGGCCCGCAGGGTCTCCTCCAGCGGGGTCTCGTCGTCGTAGCGGTGGCACTGGTACAGGTCGAGGTAGTCGGTGCGGAGCCGGCGCAGGCTGGCGTGGCAGGACTCCATGACGTGCTTGCGGGACAGGCCGCGGTCGTTCGGGCCGTCCCCGACCGGGAAGTAGACCTTGGTCGCGAGCACGTAGGAGGAGCGGGGGAACCCGGTCAGGGCCTGGCCCATGACCTCCTCGGCCGCCCCCCGGCCGTAGACGTCGGCGGTGTCGAAGAAGTTCACCCCGAGCTCATAGGCGCGGGCCACGCACGCCCTGCCCCGGTCGGCCTCGACCCCGACCCCGTAGGTCAGCCAGGAGCCGAGCCCGATCTCCGACACCCTGACCCCGCTGGCCCCCAACCGCCGGTACTCCACCTGCCGCCGCGCCTCCTTCAGCTCGTCTCCTGCCGCGGCCGGCCGACCAGCTGGCCGCCGCCCCGCACCACCAGCTCGTCGCGGAGCGCCCACAGCACCGGGAAGAACCGGTAGCGGGTGGTCCGCTGCAGGTAGGCGATGGCCATGCCGCCGGTGCCGCGCGCGTGGTCGCCGAGGGTACGCTGCACCAGCGCCACGTGCTCCTGGCGCCAGCGGGCCCAGCGCTCGTCGTAGTCGACCAGGGCCTCGCAGACCAGGTAGAAGTCGGTCCGCCGGCCCGGGCCCGTGTAGAAGTCGGCCCAGCTCTGGACGTCGCCGATGCCCAGGCGGGCGGCCGCGGCGGCGTGGGCGTCGGCCAGGGACCGCTCCTGCAGGCGGGTGGCCAGCGGCTCGGGCAGGGCGCCGCCGTACTCGACCTCCAGCGCCTTGAGGTACGCCGGCTCGCGCAGCCCCGAGCGCAGCTCCAGCTCCCGGAACTGGACCGACTGGGAGCCCGAGGCCGTCCCCAGGTAGCTGCGGAACTGGTGCAGGTCCCACGGCGGCAGGGTGTGCAGGCTGCGCATCTGGTCCAGGGTGTGCTCGAGGGTGTGGTTGACCCGCCCCAGCAGGGCCAGGGCGTCGGGAAAGGCGTCGGCGTCGAGCCGCTCCACGATCCGCCCCAGGTCATGCAGGAGCAGCTTCATCCACAGCTCCAGCGCCTGGTGGACGACGATGAAGTGGAGCTCCTCGGGATGGGGCGGCCGCGACCGCGGCCGCTGCAGCGCCAGCAGCTCGGGGACCCGCAGGTAGCTGCCGTAGGTCAGCTCGTCGGTGTCCATCGACCCCCCTTGGTCGCGGCGGTCCCGACAAGAGCCTATCGCTGGTCGATCTGGAATTGCCCGCGCGTCCCCCGCTGCCTAGCATGAGCACAGACGCATGTCCTCCGTCGAAGGGAGCAGCCGGGTGCGCAGGACCGCGACCCTCCTCGGCGGCATCGCCGTGCTCGCCCTGCTGCTGACCCCGACGACCGGGACCGCCTCCTCCCGGCACGGCGCCGCCCTGGCCGCCCAGCAGCAGCCGGCCGACAGCCCGGCCCTTGAGGCCCGCGGGCGCGAGCTGTACCAGAACGCCTGCGCCTCCTGCCACGGCCCCGACCCGGCCGGGGCCAGCTACTACGCGACGGTGCCGTCGCTCAACGACGTCGGCGGGGCGGCCGCGGTCAACTGGGCGCTGCGCACCGGCCGCATGCCCTGGAAGGACAACAAGGGCCCGGCCATCGAGCGGGGCGAGCCCCGCTTCGGCGAGGAGGACATCCGCGCCCTGACCACCTACGTCGGCAAGGCGGTCGGCGACGCCCAGATCCCCGACGTCGACCCGGCCCGCGGCGACCTGCAACGGGGGCGGCAGCTGTACGGCCAGGCCTGCGCCGCCTGCCACGGCATGAACGGCGCCGGGGCCGCCCTCGGCGGCCAGAACATCGCCGTGTCCCTCCAGGACGTCCACCCCCAGGACGTGGCCGAGGCGATCAAGATCGGCCCCGGGCAGATGCCGGTCGGCGGCGGCCTGACCGACTACGAGTTCGGCACCGCCGCCAGCCAGCAGGAGGTCGACGACATCGCCGCCTACGTCGAGAGCCTGCGCACCCAGCCCTACAACGAGGGCGGCGCCCCCATCGGCGGCAAGGGTCCGGTGCCCGAGGGGTTCGTGGCCTGGGTGATCGGGCTGGGGATCCTGGTCGTGGCCGCCCGCTGGATCGCCGGGCGGGGCTGAGACCGGATGACCGACAGCGACCAGCAGGGGAGCGAGCGGGTGGACGTCGACCGCCAGAGCGAGCAGGGTCCGGCGCTCACCGGTGGCCAGCGCAGGGCCGAGCGGCGGGCCGCGGTCGCCCTGGGCGTGGCCATCCTGGCCGGGATCGGGCTGTTCATCGTCTACTTCGCCGGCGGCCAGACCCAGGTCGAGGGGATCCTGTTCTTCATCGCCTTCGGCGGGCTCGGGATCGCGCTCGGCATCTGGGCCAACCACCTGCTCGACGCCCGTGAGGTGGTCGAGGAGCGGCACGAGCTGACCAGCGGCGCGGCCGGCCGCCAGGCCCTGGGGGACGCCCTGACCGAGGAGGTCGGGCCCGTCCTGGGCCGCCGCTCGGTGCTCATCAAGCTGCTCGCCGGGGCCGGCGGGGCCCTTGGGCTGGCCCTGCTGCTGCCGGTGCTGTCGCTCGGCCCGGCCCCCGGCAACAGCCTCAAGGTGACCCCCTGGACCAGGGGCAAGCGGGTGGTCGACGAGAACGGCGAGCTGGTCACCGTCGACACCGTGCCCGAGGACGGCTTCCTGACCGTGTTCCCCGAGGGCCACGAGGGCACCGCCGACGCCCAGACCCTGCTCATCCACGTCCGGCCGGGCACCCTCAGGCTGCCCCCCGAGCGGATGACCTGGGTGCCCGAGGGCACCCAGGTCGCCTACTCCAAGATCTGCACCCACGCCGGCTGCCCGGTGGGCCTGTACCGGGCCGAGAGCCAGACGCTCATCTGCCCCTGCCACCAGTCGCAGTTCGACGTGTCCGACGGGGCCAAGCCGTTCTTCGGGCCGGCCGCCCGGCCCCTGCCCCAGCTGCCGCTGGGGGTCGACGCCGAGGGCGTGCTGATCGCCCAGGGCGACTTCTCGGCCCCGGTCGGGCCGGCGTTCTGGGACATGAATCGAGGCCGATGATGAGCATGGTGACGGAGCGGTCGCTCAAGTACCTGGACGAGCGGCTGGGCACGTCCAGCCTGGCCCGCAAGACCCTGCGCAAGGTCTTCCCGGACCACTGGTCGTTCCTGCTCGGCGAGATCGCCCTGTTCTGCCTGGTGGTGCTGATCTTCACCGGCACCTTCCTGACCTTCTTCTACACCCCGTCGGTCAGGGAGGTCGTCTACGAAGGCCCCTACGCCCCCTTGAAGGGGGCCGAGGTGTCGGCCGCCTACAACTCGGTGCTGCGGCTGTCGTTCGAGGTCCGGGCGGGCCTGCTGATGCGCCAGATCCACCACTGGGCGGCCCTGGTGTTCGTGGCCGCGATCGTCATCCACCTGTGCCGGATCTTCTTCACCGGCGCCTTCCGCCGCCCCCGCGAGGTCAACTGGCTGGTCGGCATCGGGCTGCTGTTCCTGGCCCTGGGCGAGGGCTTCACCGGCTACTCGCTCCCCGACGACCTGCTGTCCGGCATCGGCCTGCGCATCTTCTACTCGGTCACCCTGGCCATCCCGGTGGTCGGCACCTGGGTCACCTATCTGCTGTTCGGCGGCGAGTTCCCGGCCCCCGACATCATCTCGCGGCTGTTCGTGTTCCACATCATGCTGATCCCGGCCCTGCTGCTCGCCCTGGTCGGGGTCCACCTGGCCATCCTGGTGCTGCAGAAGCACACCCAGTTCCCCGGCCACGGCAAGTCCGAGCGCAACGTGGTCGGCAAGCGGCTGTGGCCCGAGCAGACCTTCAAGTCGGTGTCGCTGCTGCTGTTCACCACCGCCGTGCTCGCCCTCCTGGGCGGCATCGCCCAGATCAACCCGATCTGGCAGTACGGGCCGTTCGTGCCCTACAGCGTGACCTCACCGGCCCAGCCCGACTGGTACATCGGCTTCCTGGACGGCGCCCTGCGCCTGGGGCCACCCTGGGACCTGAACCTGTTCGGCTTCACCATCTCCGAGGTGTTCTGGCCGGCCATCCTGTTTCCCGGCATCGCCTTCGGGATCCTGACCCTGTGGCCGTGGATCGAGCGCCGCTTCACCAAGGACCGGGCCGAGCACCACCTGCTGGACGCTCCCCGCGACACCCCGGTCCGCACCGGCATCGGCACCGCCGGCCTGATGGTGTTCTTCATCATGTTCATGGAGGGCGGCAACGACATCTTCGGGGTCCTGCTCAACGTCCCGGTCGAGACCATCACCCGCATCCTCCAGTGGAGCCTGGTGATCGGCCCCATCGTGACCTTCCTGGTCACCTACTGGGTGTGCAGGAGCCTGAGCCGCAGCCGCCTGCGCCCGGCCCGCATCAACGCCGGGCTGCGCCTCAGCCGCACCACCGACGGCGGCTACGAGACGGTCAGCCTGGAGCCGGCGGGCGGCGACGGCGAGCGCGAGCCGACCCCCACCGGACCGCACGCCGGCTGAGCTAGCCGGCGGCGTCCTCCTGCCGCTCGGCGTCGGCCGGGTTGGGCTGGGGGTCGGGGTCCGAGGTGGGGCCTGCCTGGGGGGACGGGGGCGGGGTGTCGGCCTGGAGGCGGCCGTAGCGGTTCTCGCGGTTGACCACGGCCAGCCAGCCCCAGGCGGCATAGGCGAGCAGGCCGAGGCCGAGGATGACCAGCCACAGCCCGTAGATCAGGCCGGTGAGCAGCATGGCCACCCCCAGGGAGGCGGCCAGCGGCCAGATGGTGGGCAGCGGCAGCACCCCCAGGTCCTCGGCCGCCAGGTCCTTGGGCCCCGGAGGGTCCTGGGGCGGGATCCCGGCCAGGCGGCGCATGGCGTCGGCCCTGGACTCGCCGGTGCCGCCCCGGGCCCGCTGCTCCTGCAGCAGGACCAGCCCGGCGAAGCCGGGTCCGGCTCCCAGCAGCAGCAACGCGACGGTGCCCAGCGGCTCGTAGCTGAGGAACCAGTAGACGACCCCGGCGGCGAAGCCGAAGACCGAGACCCGCAGGAGCATGCCGGCTTCGTCGGTCATCGCCTCAGCCTCGGTCCGGGTTTCGCGTGGGGTCGGTGTGGGCGGCCGCGAAGGCCGGATCGCCGCGGTGGCGGTAGTCGAACGCCGGCCGCTCGGAGTGGATGTCGGGCAGGTGGTGGAAGTTGTGCGACGGCGGCGGCGAGGTCGTCACCCACTCCAGGCTGTTGCCCTCCCAGGGGTCGTCCCCGGCCGGCGCGCCGCGCCGGATCGACACCACGAAGTTCCAGATGAAGAACAGCACCGACACCCCGGTCAGGAACGCGCCGATGGTCGAGGCCAGGTTGGCCGGCTCCCAGCGCTCGATCTGGTAGTCGGCGATGCGGCGCGGCATGCCGTCCAGCCCCACCAGGTACTGGGGGAAGAAGGTGAGGTTGAAGCCGACCAGGAAGGTCCAGAACTGCCAGCGGCCGAGCCGCTCCGACAGCAGCCGCCCGGTGATCTTGGGGAACCAGAAGTAGATGCCGGCGAACATCCCGAACAGCAGCCCGCCGACCATGATGTAGTGGAAGTGGGAGACGATGAAGTAGGTGTCGTTGACGGCGAAGTCGATCGGCGGCGAGGCGATCATCACCCCGGTGATGCCGCCGTTGACGAACACCAGGATGAACCCCAGGGCCATCAGCATGGCCGTGGGGAAGGTGATCGAGCCCCGCCACATGGTGCCGATCCAGTTGAAGATCTTGACCCCGGTCGGCACCGCGATCAGCAGCGACATGATCGAGAAGTAGGGCAGGTAGATCGCGCCGGTGGTGAACATGTGGTGGGCCCAGACCCCGAACGACAGGGCGGCGATGGCGAAGAAGGCGAACACCATGGCCCGGTAGCCGAACAGCGGCTTGCGCGAGAAGACCGGAATGACCTCGGAGATCACCCCGAAGATGGGCAGGATGATGATGTAGACCTCGGGGTGGCCGAAGAACCAGAAGACATGCTGGTACACCAGCTGGCTGCCGCCGGCGGCGGCGTCGAAGAACTTGGCCCCGAAGTTGCGCTCCAGGAACAGCAGCGCGAACGCCACCGTCAGGGGCGGGAAGGCGAACAGGATCAGCAGCTGGTTGACCAGCACCCCCCAGGTGAACAACGGCATCCGGAACATCGTCATGCCCGGCATGCGCAACCGGAAGATGGTGGTGACCAGATTGAGCGCCCCCAGGATGCCGGCGATGCCGACCACCGCCAGCCCGATGATCCACAGGTCCATGCCGGTCCCCTGGAACCAGTCGGTCGACAGGGGCGGGTAGGCGGTCCAGGCGACCGCGGCCGGGCCCCCGGCCACGAAGAAGCTGGAGAAGACGATCAGGCTGCCGAACAGGTACAGCCAGTAGGACATGGCGTTGGCCCGGGGGAAGGCGACGTCGGCGGCGCCGATCTGCAGCGGGACCATGTAGTTGGCGAAGCCGGTGGACACCTGGGCGGCGAACAGGAAGATCATCAGGGTGCCGTGCATGGTGAACACCTGGTTGTAGGTGTTCTCGCCCATCCACTGCAGCCCCGGCCGGGCCAGCTCCAAGCGGACCAGCAGGGCGAGCACCCCACCGGCCAGGAAGATGCCGAAGGCGGTGACCATGTAGAGGATGCCGATCTTCTTGTGGTCGACCGTGGTCAGGTAGTCGACGATGCCGCCCGGCTCCTCGTGGTGGGCTTCGGGGAGTGCCGGCAGGGGAAGCTCGGTGGTCGCCATGTCTCGCTCGCTGCTCCTTTAGGTCCCCGGTTGGCCGGCGGCCGTGCTGCGCCTGGCCGCGGCCAGCCAGCTCTGGTACTCACCCTGGGTCACCACCCGGACACGGAACACCATGTCGGGGTGCTGCAGCCCGCAGAACTGGGTGCACTGGCCGTGGTACAGGCCGACCTTCTCAAAGGTGAGGTCGAACTCGTTGGTGAAGCCGGGAATGGCCTGGCGCTTGAACAGGGTCTGGGGCACGTAGAAGGCATGCACCACGTCGGCCGAGACCAGCTTGACCCTGACCGGCTGGCCGACCGGCAGGACCAGTTCGGGGACCCGGTCCGGGGTGCCGATGACCTCGGCCCCGGTGCCCTCATAGGTGAAGCGCCAGCTCCACTGGAAGGCGGTGACGGTGACCTTGACGGCCGGCTGGGCGACCGGGTCCAGCACCTTGTTCTGGGCCTGGATGGTGGCCGCGAACAGGAACAGGACGATCACGAAGGGGATCGCCGTCCAGGTCAGCTCCAGCCGGTTGTTGCCGTGGGTCTGCTTGGGCAGCTCGTCGTCCCGGCGCCGGTAGCGGATCACCGACCAGATGACCAGCACGGCCACGATCACGTACACCACCGCGGCGATGTACAGGAACAGGTTGTAGAGGTTGTGGATGGCCCGCCCCTGCTCGGTGACGCTCTGCGGGGCGCAGCCGGCGGCGACCAGGGCGGTGGCCGTCACCGCGAGCCAGCGGACGGCGGGAACGCGACGACGGGGCTGCATGGCCATCCTCGGGTCGGAGTGGACGCTGCCTCTATGTAGTCGGCGGAGCCGGATCCTTGCAAATCGGGCGGGCCGGAAGGTTGAACGATAGAGTAGCCGGTCGCGGTCCACCGGTCAGCCGATCCCGAGCCCGGTCATCAGCGCCCTGGCCGTCAGGCCGAACACGAAGAACGCCCCGATGGTGAAGAACAGGTGGTAGGGCGGCTTCTCCAGGCCCCGGGTGAACACGTGGCAGACCACCAGGACCAGGGCCGGGAACACCGCCCCGTACAGGTAGTGCAGCACCGCCGGGCGGCCGCCCTCGGCGAACAGGACCAGCCCGGCCAGCAGCTGGATGCCGAGCAGCACCTGGAGCACCGTCAGCAGGCCCCAGTAGACCCGGTTGGCGTCGCGCCTGGTGATGAACAGGCCGATCCCGAACAGCAACAGCACCCCCCAGCCGGTCACGATCACGAAGCCCTCGAGCTCGTGGAACCTGGCCATGGCCGCCTTTCGGGGGTCGGGGCGATGCACCCAGGGGTCGCGAGGCTGATCCTACTCGGGTTCGCCCTCGGCGGAACGGGTCGTCGGCGGCCGGCCGGTCCGGTACCGTGCACCCATGAGCATCGGGACCTTCACCGAGTCCTTCGACCGCCCCATCGACCCGGTCGACCGGCTGCTGCGCCGCCGGGTCATCCTGCTGTCGGGGCCGATCGACACCGAGCGGGCCAACGACGTGATGGCCCGCCTGCTGTACCTGGAGGGCGAGGACCCCGCCGAGCCGATCGAGCTGCGGATCAACTCGCCCGGCGGTGAGGTCCTGAGCGGCCTGGCCGTCGTCGACACCATCGACCAGCTGACCTGCCCGGTCGCCACCACCTGCGCCGGCATGGCCGCCTCGATGGCCTCGGTGCTGCTGGCCTCGGGGACCAAGGGCCGGCGGCGGGCCACCGCCAACGCCCGGGTCCTGATCCACCAGCCGTGGGCCGGCCAGTTCCAGGGCCAGGCCACCGACCTGGAGCGGGCGGCCGAGGAGATCCTGCGCCAGCGGGCCCGCATCGACCGGCTCCTGGCCGACGCCACCGGCCAGACGGTCGAGCGCATCCACCGCGACACCGAACGCGACACCTGGTTCTCGGCCGCCGAGGCGCTCGAGTACGGCCTGGTCGACGAGGTCGTGGGCCGGTGAAGCTGCGCGAGGCGGTCGGCGAGGCGCTGCGCCGGCGGCGCCAGGCCCAGGGCCGCACCCTGCGCGTGGTCGCCGTGGCAGCGGGGGTGTCGCTGACCTACCTGTCGGAGGTCGAGCGGGGCCGCAAGGAGGCCTCCTCGGAGGTGCTGGAGGCCGTCTGCGCCGCCCTGCGCCTCGGCCTGGCCGAGCTGTTCTTCGAGGTCGCCGAGACCCTGGCCCTCGCCGAGCCGGTCGGGGTGTCGGGGGGCATGCGGGGGGCTCCGCCCCCAGCGGTCGTCGGGTTCCTGGTCCCGCCGCGGCCCCGGGCGGCCGCCGCCCCCACCTCCGCCCCGGCGCCCATGGCCCCGGTGCTGGACCTGCGCGCCTTCGCCGGCCGCCGCACCGCCTGACAGCGACGCGATCGGCGTTCCACAGCCCACCGGGTTTGCCACCCTCCAGGGTGCGGAATGCTGCATCCCCGACGGCCAGCTGTGGGAGGGGACGCCAGCGTGCGCTACGTCGAGGCCTGCGGCCTGCGGGTGTCGGTCATCGGCCTCGGCGCGTGGCAGTTCGGCTCCCCCGAGTGGGGCTGGGGCAGCCAGTTCGGCCCGGCCGAGGCCTTGGCCGTGGTCGACCGGGCCCGGGCCCTCGGCGTCACCCTGATCGACACCGCCGAGCAGTACGGCCGCGGCGAGTCCGAACGCCTCCTGGGCCGCGCCCTGGCCGACCCGTCGGCCCGGGACTCGGTGGTGCTGGCCTCCAAGGTCACCCCGACCTGGCCGACCCGGGACCGGGTGGCGGCGCGCTGCCGGGGCAGCCTGGTCCGGCTGGGCACCGACCGCCTCGACCTGTACCAGGTCCACTGGCCCAACCCGCTGGTGGCCCAGCGCTCGACCATGGCCGGCATGCGCACCCTCCGGGCCGGCGGCCTGATCCGCCAGGTCGGGGTGAGCAACTACGGCCTCGGCCGCTGGAAGGCGGCCGAGGCCGCCCTCGGCGCCCCGGTCGTGTCCAACCAGGTCCGCTACAGCCTGCTCACCCGCGGCCCGGAGCGGGAGCTGCTGCCCCACGCGGCCGCCGCCGGGCGCCTCGTCGTCGCCTACAGCCCGCTCGCCCAGGGGGTGCTGGCGGCCAAGTACACCGCCGACACCGCCCCCGGCGGGGCCCGGGCCGGGAATCTCCTCTTCTCGGCCCAGAACCTGGGCCGGGCCGAGCCGGTGCTCCAGGCCCTGCGCGAGCTGGCCCGGGCCCACCGGGCCACCCCGGCCCAGGTCGCCCTGGCCTGGGTCGTCCACCACCCCAACGTGGTCGCCATCCCCGGGGCCAAGTCGGTCGCCCAGGTGGAGGCCAACGCCGCCGCCGCCGACCTGCGCCTGGCCCCCGACGAGCTCGCCCACCTGACCGCCGCCGCCGAGCGCTTCCACCGCGAGCTGCTCCGCTCGGCCGGCACCCTGGCCAGCCGCCGCCTACTCCGGCAGGCGTAGGACCACCCGGGTGCCCTGGTGGGGGCGGGAGCTGAGCTCCAGGCGGCCGCCGGCGGTCTGGATCCGCTCGGCCATCGAGCGCAGGCCCAGGTGCCCGTCGGCGGCGGCCCGCTCGCTGGCCGCCTCGGGGTCGAAGCCGACGCCGTCGTCGGCCACCGCGATCACCACCATCGACCCCTCGCGCTCGCCCCTGACCCGCACCGTGCTGGCGTCGGCGTGCCTGGCCACATTGGCCAGGGCCTCCTGCACCACCCGGAACGCCACCGTCTCCAGGTCCCGGTCCAGGCGCTCCTCCAGCAGCCAGGTGACCTCGGTCGTGCAGCCGGTCCGCTCGGCCAGCTTGGCCAGCTGCTGGCGCAGGGCCGGCTCCAGCCCGGCGCTGTCCGGCAGCGGCGGGCGCAGGTCGAACAGGAAGGTCCGCGCCGCCGCCAGCCCCTGCTCCAGGTTCTCGCGGACCAGGCCCAGGGCCGGCTGGACGGCGGCGGCCTCCCCGCCGAGGCGGTCGACCACCTGGTCGAGGATGGACAGGTGCATGCGGGCGGCGGTCAGCGACTGGACGGCGTCGTCGTGCAGGGCGCCGGCCAGCCGGCGCCGCTCCTCCTCCTGGGCGGTGATGAGCTGGCCCAGCAGGTGGCGGCGCTCACGCTCCACCCGCTCCAGGTCGGTGACGTCCACGGCCACGCTGACCACCCCGGCGACCCGGCCGTCGGGGTCGCGCAGGGGCCGGTAGTGGACGTCGAAGATGACGTCGCCGACCGACCGCTTGGCCCACAGCTCCTCGCCGGCCAGCAGCCGCCTGAAGTCGTCGGCGGCCTCGGGCTGGTCGCCGCGCAGCTCCACGAACGAGCGCCCGACCCGCTCCGAGGGGGTGATGCCGAGCCGCTCGAAGGCCCGGCCCTCGGAGAAGCAGCAGATGCCGTCGGTGTCGTAGGCGCTCAGCACGATCGGGGCGCTGGCGATGACCGAGCGCAGGCGGGCCTCGCTGGTCCCCAGCTCCCGGGCCGCCCGGTTGCGCTCGGTGAGGTCCTGGACCTGGCCGAAGAAGCCCTGGGGACGCCCGTCCGGGTCGTGCAGCAGGGCGGCGCTGATGAGCAGGTCCAGCCGTGTCCCGTCGGCCCGCCGGCAGCTCCGCTCCACCTGGAAGCTCGCCTGGGCGCCCCCCTCGGCGGCCCGGCCCAGGTCGGCCAGCACCGGGTCGTCCTCGGGGTCGGCCAGGTCGGCGATGGTGCGGTCCAGCAGCTCGGCCTCGGAGTGGCCGAGCAGCTCGCAGAGGGCGCGGTTGACGCG
>Ga0307289_10000556_pt1 | contig 16109 bp, 15 predicted proteins | sample ER_DNA_143_FD_194483 | JGI IMG/M metagenome (GOLD analysis project Ga0307289, IMG submission 194483) | Bulk soil microbial communities from the East River watershed near Crested Butte, Colorado, United States - ER_DNA_143 | ecosystem: Environmental > Terrestrial > Soil > Floodplain | place...
CCCACCGGGAACCGTCTCGATCTCCCGTACTGCCATCCGGAACAGCGTGTCCCATTCCCCGACCCGGCCGGGCTGGTCGGCGACCGGCAGTGAACACGCCTCAGGAGCACACCATTCATCCATGATCGAACGGTAAACCCGTACCTCGGTACGGGATTCAACTCCTAGGGATGAAGGGCGTCGAACTCCGCAGACGCCACCGTCTCCTCGTCGGCGTCGAGCCGCAGGTGGGCCAGCACCGACTGGAGCACCCGCAGGGAGCTGGCCGCGCGGTCACCCCACGTCGACAGGTAGGAGAACTGCCACCACCACAACGCTTCGATGGGCCGCCCGTCGTCGTAGTGGCTCAGCCCGTGGCCCAGCGCCGCGACGATCTCGACCACGTCGTTCGACAGCGATCCTCGGGTTAGCTCGGCCCGCGTCACCGGATCGACGACATCGGCATAGTCGTCGAGACCCTCCAGCAGGTTGCTGAGGTTGGCCCGCAACGGGTCGACATCGGCGTCCGGGCCCGGATCGGACTCGAAGCGTTCCAGGGGCACGACGTCCTGGATCGCGCCCAGTCGGGAGCCGGTCAGGATCAGCTGCGCCGTTGCGAGGAGGAGCAGCGGGATGGCCGTGTCCGCCGCCTGTCCCGAGGCGACCTCGGTGACGGTGGTGATGTAGTCGCGCGCGTCGCGGGCCGACTCGGCGGCGATGGCGAGCAGCTCCTCCCGCTCGGCCTCGTCACGCCGTAGGTCGTCACTCATGCATCGGCCGCCGTCCTTCGAACGCCCTACCCAGAGTCACCTCGTCAGCGTATTCGAGGTCTCCGCCGACCGGCAGCCCAGAGGCCAGCCGCGTGATGGTGAGGCCCGTTCCGCGCAGCGACCGGGAGATGTACGTGGCGGTGGCCTCGCCCTGGATGTTGGGATCGGTGGCGAGGATGAGCTCGGTCACCGTCCCGTCGGCGAGCCGCTGCAGGAGCTCGCGGATCCGCAGGTCCTCAGGGCCGATCCCGTCCATCGGCGAGATCGCACCACCCAGCACGTGATAGGTACCGCGAAACTCACGGGTGCGCTCGACGGCGACCACGTCCTTCGGCTCCTCGACGACGCAGATCGCGGTCTGATCCCTCCGCGGGTCGGCGCAGATCCGGCACAGCTCGGCCTGGGCGACGTTGCCACACCGCTCGCAGAACCGGATGGTCGCCTTGACCTGGGTGAGGACGGTGGTGAGCCGGGTGACCTCGTCGGGGTCGGCGCGCAGCAGGTAGAAGGCGATCCGCTGCGCCGACTTCGGGCCGATCCCCGGAAGCCGTCCCAGCTCGTCGATGAGGTCCTGGACCACGCCCTCGTACACGGCGGTCAGCCTAGGTCACCCCACGACGTTCTCCGCTCCGCTCCGATACGTCGCGGGGACCCCGCCCTAGGCCGCGCCGGTGTCGGCCTTCACCTCGTATGCGGCTCCGCGCCCGTCGCGTCTCGCGGTCAGTCGGCGGGCTGGAGGTTCGCCGACCAGCGTTCCTCGATCCGGCCCAGCCGCCAGACCAGCAGCGCCACGACCCACGTCACGACGAACAGGCCGACGATCCAGTAGCCGACGTACTCGAGGTCGAGCGAGGCGACCGACGCGAGAGGCCCCCACGCGATGTCCAGCTTCTCGGTGAGGATCGACAGCAGCTCGACGACCCCGATGACCAGGGCGACCGCGACCGACAGAGCCGTCACGGTGATGTTGTAGTAGATCTTCCGGACCGGCTTGGCGAACGCCCACCCGTACGCGAAGTTCATGAACGAGCCGTCGATCGAGTCGAGCAGCGACATGCCCGCGGCGAAGAGCACCGGCAGCGTGAGGATCGCCCACCACGGCAGGCCGGACGCCGCGGCCCCGCCGGCGATCACGAGCAGGCCGACCTCGGTCACCGTGTCGAAGCCGAGGCCGAAGAGCAGCCCCACGGGGTACATGTGCCACGGCTTGGTGACCGCGCGGGTGACGCGTCCGAGGATGCGGTTCAGGAACCCGCGCTTGTCCAGCTGCTCCTCGAGTTCACCCTCCTCGTACTCACCCGACCGCATCCTCCGGAACACCTGGATGATGCCGACCAGCGCGGCCAGGTTGACCAGCCCGATGACGATCAGGAAGATCCCCGACACCGACGTGCCCCACACTCCGGTGACCTGCTGCAGTGTGGACTGGTCGTCCTCGATCGCGCCGGCGAGCGCGCGGATGCCGATGGCCAGCAGCGCCACCATGATGAACACGACCGAGCTGTGCCCGAGGCTGAACCAGAAGCCCACGCTCATCGGGCGCTGTCCCTGGGTCATGAGCTTCCGAGTGGTGTTGTCGATCGCGGCGATGTGGTCGGCATCGAAGGCGTGCCGCAGGCCCAAGGTGTATGCGGTCACGCCCAGTCCGATGCCGAAGAGCTGACCGGCGACCTGGTACTCACGCGGCGCCACGAGCGCGATCAGCGTGCCCCAACCGACCAGGTGAAGCAGGAGGACGAAGCTCGCCATCCCGACGACCGAGCGCTTCTCACCATGGGTGAGGCGAAGGCTCCGGCTCGCCGCTGGGGCGCCATCGGACGTCGACCGGATCACCCTGCTCACACACGTCACCCTAGGGACGGCTGTCGCCTTATTGCAAGCCGTTCGCGATAAGGCGAACGAAGGGGCCAGCGCGGTCAGGTTCCGAGCTGCGGGCCGGGTTCCGAGGGGATCTCGTTGTACCCGTCCGCGCGCTCCTGCCCGGACAGATCGGCGATGGCGTCCATGATCTCGTCGGTCACGGCCCGGCGGGCCCGGCCCTGCGGCATACCCGCATACCGCTGGGTGAAGTCGAGGGCCTTACCGAACGAGACTCTCACCTTGGCCAGTCTCGGGAACCGGGCGTCGACCGGCTGGATGTTCTGGGTGCCCGACAGCGCGACCGGAACCACCGGCACCTCGGCGGTCAACGCCAGGAACCCCACACCGGTCCGTCCCCGGTAGAGCCGGCCGTCGCGGGACCGGGTGCCCTCGGGATAGATGCCGAACGCCTCCCCCTCACCGAGCACCGTCAGCGCGGCATCCAGCGACTCCTGCGCGGCCCGAGAAGAGCGCCGGTCGACCGGGATGGCCCCCAGCCCCTCGAAGAGCTCGCGGCTGAGGAACCCCTTCACTCCGGTGCCGGTGAAGTAGTCATCCTTGGCCAGGAAGTGCACCTGGCGCGGCGCGGCGAGCGGGATCGCGAACGAGTCGATGAACGATAAGTGGTTGCTGGCGAGGATCACGCCGCCGGTCTTCGGGACGTTCTCCGTGCCGACGATGGTCGGCCGGTACAGCACGCGGCTGAGGGGCTTCAGCACCACGTGGCCCAGCCGGTAGAACATGCGCCGACCCTAGTGGCCGCGCTGAGTAGTCGAGGGAACGTCCCATCGGCCGGTCTGCAGGGTGAGTAACGCCCGGTATGCGCGTGCGTTCGACCGCTGGCGAGCTCACCGGAGCCCTCGGGCGTTCAGTCCTCCAGCTCGCCGAGGAACCGACCGCCCAAGACCCGCTCGACGACGGCCCGCCCGTCCGAGGCGGACGGGGCAATGTCCTCGTCGTCATCGCTGACCGAGTCGTCTGGCGCCGCCGAGGCCATCGACGCCGACTCGACCGGTTCCGGGGCGACCAGCTCATGGTTCGCGCGTTCTCGGTCTGGCAGCTCGTGATCGGCGCCGACGGCCGGCTCCCGCCCAGACTCCGGCGGCGGCTCCGGCCAGGGCTCCGGCTCGGGCCACGGGGCGGGCGTGGCAGCCGCCGGACGTGAGGAGTCCGAGCCCCCTTCCCGTCCAGGTCGACCAGCCGAGGAGCCGACCGCCCTTCCGGCCTCCGACATCGGCACGCCCTCCACCGGGACGTCGACGCCGATCTCGTCGATGAGCGCCTGCCGGACCAGCTCCGCATGGTTCCCCGCGCGGAACGTGTTGGTCAGGCCGGCTGTGGCTATGCCGAGGACCAGCCGGTTCCCGTCGTAGTCGACGACCTGCGCGTGCTGCGACAGGAACGTCCACGTCACCCGGCGCATGGTGAAGATTCGAGCCAGGACGTCGGGCCACACCCGGCGCAGCGCCGCCGTGTCGAGACGACTCCCGTCCGCGCGCCGATCGGGAGCCGGCGCGGATCCTCCGGTGTCCGCGCCATCCTCTGTCACCTGGCCGGACCCGGTTGCGACGGGTGCCGAGGCGCTGGTCTCCCGTCGGCCGGCCGCGGACGTCGGCGGGCTCGTCGCCGACGGCTTGCCTGGCTCGTCAGCCGCGCGGACAGCGCCAGACGGCGCCGCCGGCGCAGCGGTCCGGGACGGCGGTTCTGGAGCGGATTCCTCAGCAGGAGAACGGGCAGGCGTGGGAACTCCGCCGAGATCGAGGCGACGTTCGAGGCGGTCGAGGCGCGCCGCATACCCACTCGGACCTGAGGCGGCGGGCAGCAGGATCCGCGCACAGATCAGCTCGAGCTGCATCCGCGGTGCGGTCGCCCCGGTCATCTCGGTGAGCCCGGCGTTGACGATGTCGGCGGCTCGAGTCAACGCTCCCGGGCCGAACCGGGACTGCTGGCCGCGCATCCGCTCGAGCTGGTCCTCCGGGACCCCGCGCAGGACCGACGCCGCCCCCTCGGGCACGGCCGCCACGATGATGAGGTCGCGCAGCCGTTCGAGCAGGTCCTCGACGAACCGCCGCGGGTCGTGGCCCGACTCGATGACCTTGTCGATCTGGGTGAAGACCGCGGCGCCGTCGCCCGCGGCCAACGCGTCGATGGTCGCGTCGAGGAGCTCACCGTCGGTGAACCCCAAGAGGGACGCGGCGCCCTCGTAGGTGAGCCCCTCGTCACCCGACCCGGCGATGAGCTGGTCGAGCACCGACAGTGAGTCGCGGACCGACCCGCCGCCGGCCCGCGTGACGAACCCCAGCACACCCGGCGCCACGCTCACCCGCTCCTGGCGGCAGAGGTCCTCCATGTATGCGGTCAGCCGGGCCGGCGGCACCAGCCGGAACGGGTAGTGGTGGGTCCGCGACCGGATCGTGCCGATGACCTTCTCCGGCTCGGTCGTGGCGAAGATGAACTTCACGTGCTCCGGCGGCTCCTCGACGATCTTGAGCAGCGCGTTGAAGCCCTGCGGGGTCACCATGTGCGCTTCGTCGATGATGTAGACCTTGTAGCGACTCTGCGCCGGGCCGTAGGACGCGCGTTCGCGCAGGTCGCGGGCGTCGTCGACGCCGCCGTGCGAAGCCGCGTCGATCTCGATGACGTCCACCGTGCCAGCCCCGCCGCGCGACAGCGCGACGCACGACTCGCATACCCCGCACGGATCCGGTGTCGGTCCCTTCGCGCAGTTGAGGCAGCGCGCCAGGATCCGGGCGCTGGTCGTCTTACCGCAGCCGCGCGGGCCGCTGAAGAGGTACGCGTGCCCGACCCGCCCGGTCCGCAGGGCCTGCATGAGTGGTTCGGTCACGTGGTCCTGGCCGATGACCTCCCGGAACGTCTCCGGTCGGTACCGGCGGTAGAGGGCGGTGGCCACCCACGAACCCTAGTCGCGCGTTCAGACACGTCGGTATGCGCGTCAACAGGGTTCGCAGACAGGCCGGTCAGGTGTTCGTGGGAGCCGGCGGAGCGGTCGTCGTCGTGGTTGTCGCGGTGCACGAGCAGGTGAGCGGCGTCGTCTGGCTGTCAGCACCGGCGCCACCGTCCCCGGGAGTCACCGTCGCGACCACAGAGAAGGCTCCGATGGGGGTGGCGGGCACGGCCACGGTGATCGCCGCGAGCACCGTCTTGCCGGCGGCGATGGTGCCCAACGTGCACTGGTACTTCCCGGAACCGATGCTCTTGCACGTCGACGACGCGACCTTCCCCGGAGCCGGGACGGCGATAACGAGCGTGCGCCCGGTCGAGGCCATGCCGCCGCGGTTGACGACGGAGTAGCTCAGCTGGGCCACCTTGGTGCCGTCGTCGACGGCCTTCTTGACGCTGACGCCGAGGTCGGCCGGCTTCGGCGCCGGAGTCGGCGTCGGCGTTGGGGTCGGACTCGGACTGGGCGGTGGCGGCGACGGCGTCGGGCTCGGACTGGGGTTCGGTGGCAACGAAGTCGGACTCGGCGTCGGCGTCAGGTCGTCGTCGGGTTCGGCGCGGTGTCATCGGCGCCGAAGGGCTGGGCGACCGCGGCCCACCCGATGCCTCCGGCGACCAGCAGAGCCACGAGCGCGGCGACGACCACCCGCCAACGCGGCCAGGTCGGGGGCGGCGGGTCGGGCGGCGGGTCGGGCGGCGGTGGCGGCTTCGGACCGTCGGTGACCACCCTCGAGGCGATCTCGGCCTCGGCCACCACGGCGGGCAGGGCGTGGTTCAGCTCCTTGAGGGGTACCGCCTCACGGCCGAGGTCGAAGAGCACGCCGTCCGGTGCCCGCAGGTAGAGCACCGGGGTCGCCCACTCGATCCGGCTGGTGGTGAGGATCGCCTGTCGAGCCAAGGTCACCGCGAGGTCGACGGTGTGGCCCGACATCAGGGCGGTGTACATCGCGGCGCTGAACGCGATCGCCGCCTCGTCGCTGATCTCGAACTCCATGGCGACAATGGCGGGAATCCCGAGCTCGACCAGGCTCGCCGCCGTGCCCGCATACGGGTCGAGGTTGCTGACCCTGGCGCCCTCGCCCGAGTTGAGCACCGCCAGCCGGATTGGTGAGGCGGCGAGGATGACGCCGAGGTCGTGACCGGTCTCGGGCCGGTACCGTCCGTACTTGTCGGTGAACGCCAGCGTCCCGTCGCCGGTCTGGGCGTCGAAGCCGCCGTGTCCGATGTAGTGGAAGACGTGGTAGTCCGTGGCCGTCACCGCCTGGCGGACCGCCTCCAGGGTCGCTACCGGAACCCGGTCCATCACGAGCTGACCGGAGTCGACCAGCGGTCCCACCGCGGTAGACAGCCGGCGCCACTCCTCCTCGACGTCGAGGTTCAGCAGGTCCGTCGGGCTCGAGATGACCACGAGCATGCGGACCGCGCCGCGGATGGACAGTGGTCGGACGTCCTCCGGGACGTCGACGAAGCGCACGACGGGGTACCTGGGGTACTGGCACAGGAACCAGTGCCGCTGTTTGTCGTAGAGGAGCTCCAAGGGCACGTTGGCCAGCGCGGGCATGTCGGTGTAGCGGATCCGGATCCGCAGGCCGTGACCCGTCTTCGACGACACCTGGTGGCTGGACCGCAGCGTGGTCAGCGACTCGTCGTGGAACAGAGCGGTGAACAGCGCGTCCCCGTACCGCCGGACGTCGGTCGACACGTCGTTCTCCAGGGCCCGTGCACCCCGAGGGGCTCGCAGCGTCAGCACGAGGGCCTTCAGACTCTGGTCCGCGATGCCCGGGAGGACGAACGGCACCCGTCGGCTCGGTCCGACCGGCGACGTGGCCACGTGCGCGGTCATCGCGTCGGCGTCGCCCTCGAGCACCACCTCGAAGTCGTCGTAGTCCACACGTTCAATGGGCCCCCCGCGATGGAAACGTGCTTCCATCAGGACTGAGGGGCGCTGAACGTGCGCTGATACGCACGAGGTTGACTGGCGCGGCCGATCGGCAGAGGACGCGAGACACCCCGCGTACCTGGAAGAGCCCACCTGCCCTTGCTGCATTCCTGCCCTGGGGGAGTTCAGTGAGGTACCACCACGCGGGGTGCCGACGCCCAGTCTAGACGACCTCCGTATCCGGCTCTCAGGCCTGGCCTGGCACCACCGGCACTCCGGGAACGGGCTCCTCGGCGTCGCGGACGCCGTTGACCCGCGGCGGCAGCCGCCGCTCCGTCACCAGCGCCAGCCAGGCGACGAGAACGCAACCCCCGACGAGCATCGCGATGTAGGACGAGTTCCACCCTTGGCCGATGAGAACGCCGGCGACCGCCGGACCGGCCACCGACGCGGACTGCCACGAGATGCTCATGGCGGCGTTGTAGCGCCCCCGGAGATGGTCTGGCGCCAGGTCGTTGACCATGGCCGGCAGGGTTGGTTGGAAGAACGTCTCGCCGAACCCGAACACGGCGGCACAGAGGCCGAACAGCAGCGCGGCGACGACGGTGCCGGGCACAAGACCGGTGGCGCCCAGGGTGAGGAACGAGACGCCCCAGATGGCCGACATGACGACGATCACGCGCGTACGGCGGCGCCCTTCGATGCGCTGGAGGACGAACAGCTGGAGCACCACGATGACCGCCGTGTTCGCCGCGAAGGCGAGTCCGAGCGCCTTTGTCGAGATGCCGCCGACCTCCCGGCCGAACGCGGGAAAGCCGGTGTTGAGCTGCCCGTAGCCGACGAAGGACGCGACGAACATGAGCAGCAGGATGAGGAGCAGGGACCGGTCGCGCAGCACCGCTCGGTAGCCCGTGGCCGAGGGGGTATGCCCGTCCCTCGTCGGATCGCGCTCCAGCCGGACCGGTCGCGGGACGTGCCGCAACGGTCCGAGGAAGATCGCCAGCGGCGCGAGGAAGGTCGCCGCGTCGATGAGGTAGATCGCGACGAAGGTCTTAGGGCGGGACACGTCGACGAAGAGGCCACCCAAGATGCCGCCGATGCCGATGCCGAGGTTGAGCAGGGTGAAGTTGACGCCGAAGTACCGCTGCCGCAGGTGGCTCGGGATGATCGTGCCGATCAGGGTTTGGATGGCCGGCCAGATGATCCCGCCGGAGAACCCCAGCAGCACGCAGCCCGCCGCCGCGCGCAGCTCGGTCGTGGCCGACGCCAGCGTCACCTGCGCGGTGATCTGGATGACGAAGCAACAGATGACGACGATCCGCGGACCGATGCGATCGAGAAGCGCGCCGATCGGCCCGACGACGAGCAGTCCGACAAGAGCCGGCAGGGACAACAGCAGACCGACCCGGGCCAGCTCGAACCCCCGTACCTCGTGCAGGTAGACGACGTTGAACGGCATGACCAGGCCGTTCCCGATGAAGTCGACGATGATCGTCGACAGGAGGAACTTGCCCTCGCGCGGCAGGTCGTGCCAGAACGAGCGCAGCGTGAGCCGGCTGATCGCTCCCGCAGACGTCGACATCAGGCCAGCCTCGCGTCGGGCACCGACAGCCTCAACCGGATTTCAGGAGCCCGAACGACCTCGGATACCCTGCGCGGCGGAGGATTCGCATAGTGGCCTAGTGCGCACGCTTGGAAAGCGTGTTGAGTGAAAGCTCTCAGGGGTTCGAATCCCCTATCCTCCGCGTCGTGCTCACGCCTCGGTCCGAGTCGTTGCGGCCAACAACCGGCGGGCCCGCCGGCCCAGGTCGCTGAGGTCGACGCGACCCTCCTCGGCCGCGGCGGCCAACCGGCTGGCCAGGTCGAGCGCCTCGTCCACCAGCGGCGCCTCGACGGCCGCCTCCTGGCCCATATCGCGCAGGATCGTCACCTCGGTGCGCGAGGCGACGATCGACTCGCCCACGCCCTCGACCCACACCCGAGTCCGGCGACCGTCTCCGCGCTCGTCCCCGGTCAACGGGACGAGTGCGAAGATCCGGTCCGAGCGCGCGTACTTGCCGAACCCCAGCGACACCATTCGTGCCTCCCGTGCCACGGTCGAATTCTCGCACCGACGACCGACGACCCACGGTTGCGTGCGGCCTCACCCACGTCGCAGGTATGCGGTGTGTCCCGCCAGCTTGTGACCGGCGGCCAGGTGCTCGGCCAGCAGGATGGCACCGTCCAACCCGTTCCCGGCCGGCGGCTGCACCTGGAGTCCGCGCGCCGCCGCCTCGGCCTCGAAGGCCTCCCGCACCGCCGGGGCGCCGAACAGACCGCCGGTGCGCGACACGCATACCCCCTCGATTCCCCGCGCTGCGGTGGCCAACGACCGGGCCAGCTCCCGCCCGGCCTGGGCGCAGATCCGGCCGGCGACCGGGTCCGTCGCGGCGAGCGACGTCACCACCGGCGCCAGGCCCGCGAGAAGGGCCACCGCGTCCGGCCGGGTCATCGCCGTCCGCGGCCAGCTGTCCGGATGCCCGAGATGGTCGGTCAGAGCGGCGAGCAGCGCGTCTCCCCCGGTCTCGACCTCATCGAGGGTCAGCACCGCCGCCTCGAGCGCCTGGATCCCCACCCAGGCGGACGAACCGCGGTCGCCGAGGATGTGCCCCCAGCCGTCGACCTTCCGCCAGATCAGGTCGAAGTCCGTCGCAAAGGCGATCGCACCGGTCCCGGCCGCGACAACGGCACCAGGTCGGACCGAACCCACCGCACCAACCATGGCCGCGAGCGCGTCGCCGCATAGCCACACCTCGCGTGCCCGCACGCGCTCGCGTATGAGCGCCGCGAGAGCCACGGGGTCGGCCAGGGCCAGCAGCCCCCGCATGGACCAGACGAGCAGGTCCGGTCCGACGGGCACGAGCGGAACCAGGGACTCCACGAGCGAGGCCACGTCGATGCCCGCCGGCCCGATGTGCAGTCCGGCGCCGGAAAGTGACGGGCCGCTCACGCCGTCGACGACCGACCGGCAGCGGAGCCCCGACCCGCCGACGTCCACGCCGACGACGACAGCCACCCCTACTCCCTTCAGCGCGGCGGCACGATCGCGCCCAGCGCGGCCGCGACGGAGCCACCGTGGGAGTCGAGCAGTGCCCTGGCCTCCGCCGCCGGGATGTCGGTGAGGAGGTGGAGCAGCGCGGTCTTGAGCTCACCGCCGGCCTGCGCCAGCGCCTCCTGCGCGGACTCCTCGTCGACGCCCGTGGCTTCGCGGAGGATCCGCACGACCCGGCCGCGCAGCTTGGCGTTCGTGGCCACGACGTCGACCATGAGGTTGGACCAGGTGCGGCCGAGCGCGATCATCACCGACGTGGAAAAGGCGTTCAGGACGAGCTTCTGCGCAGTTCCGGCCTTGAGGCGGGTCGACCCCGTCACCACCTCCGGACCGGTCGCCGGCGCGATGACGTGGTCGACGAGCGCCCCGATCTCGGACTCGGCGTGCGCGGTGACGAGCGCCGTGAGCGCGCCGCGTTGGCGGGCGACGTCGAGCGCGCCCCGGACGTAAGGTGTCCGACCCGAGGCGGTCAGCCCGATCGCGACGTCGTCGGCCCCGAGGACCTGCGCCTCCTGGCGGCCGGCCTCGACGTCGTCCTCGACGTCTTCGACGGCCGCGAGCAGAGCCTCGGCACCGCCGGCGTGATGGGCGGTGAACAGCCCCACCGGGGCGTTGAAGGTCGGCAGGAGCTCGGCGGCGTCGAGCACGGCGAGCCGGCCGGAGGTCCCCGCCCCGTAGTAGTGGACGGCGCCACCGGCCCGGATGCGCGCCACGGCGTCGTCGACGAGCCGGGCGAGATCCGGCAGTACGGCCCCGACAGCCGTAGGCACGGTGGCGTCCTCGGCGTTGAGCAGCTCGAGAACCTCGAGAGTAGGCAGTGTGTCGATGTGGACGGAGGCCGGGTTGCGATCTTCCGTCGGCGCGCTGACGTTCACAGCGTCGCCCACGCTGCGGATGTTAGATTCCTCCAAAGCCATGGTCAATCACGCAAACGACTGACGGCACGGCACGGCGAGTCGGCTCTCAGACGTGATGGCCGCTGACGGCCGCTCGGGTCTCGGTGACCGCCTGGATTGCGCGGTCGAGGTCGCGGTGGGCAACGGCGATGTACAGGCAGTCCACGACGGTGAGCGCCGCGATCCGGCTCGCCGTCGCACCGGAACGCAGCGACGTCTCACGCGCCGCCGTGGTGAGCGTGATGTCGGCGGTACCGGTCAGGCGCGACAGCGGGAAATTCGTGATCGCGATCGTCGTGGCGCCGCGGCTGCGGGCCTTGGCCAGTGCCTCGATCGTCTCCTTGGTCGTCCCGGTGTGAGAGATCCCGATCGCGACATCGCTCGGTCCGAGCAGCGTCGCACTGGTCAGGGCGATGTGCGGGTCGTTCCATGCGAACGCCACGACGCCGATCCTGTGCAGCTTCTGTTGCGCGTCCATGGCCACCAGGCCGCTGGCGGCCATTCCGTAGAGGTCAACCCGGGTGGCCGCGGCGATGGCGTCGGCGGCCTTGCCCAGCGCGACCCGGTCGAGCTGCTGCGCCGTCTCCTCGACCGCACTGGCGTCGGCGTAGGCGATCTTCGAGATGATGTCGTCGACGGTGTCGTCCTCGTTGATATCCGTCTCTGCGGCGGTGAGCAGCCGGGGCTGAGCCGACTCGGCGGCGAGGGCCAGTCGCAGTTGCGGATAGCCAGGCATACCAAGTCGTTTGCAGAACCTCAGCACCGTCGTCTCGGACGTTCGCGCGGCGTCGGCGAGCTCACTGATGGTCAGAGCCGCGGCGGCGCGAGGGTCGTCGAGGACGTGCTCCGCGACCCGGTCCTCAGCGGGCGACAGCGACGGCCGGAGCCCGCGCAGCCGAACCAACAACCCGGCCGGCGAGTCGGGTTCCACCCGGGACGTCCGGGTGGTGCGGCGCACGCGACCAGCCATGACCTGAACGGTAACGGAGCGGCACTGGCGCTGTCCTCGAAGTGCGGCGAGCGCGATCAGGCGTCTCGGACCGGACCGCTGGCACACTGTCGCCATGGCAGCCCAGGGCCGCAACGGGAGCGGCGGGCCCACCCCGTCACTCGGGGAGTTCCTTCGGGAGCGGCGTATGCGTCTCCAGCCCGAGGAGGTCGGGATCAGTCGGCCTCGTGGTCAACGCAGCTCGGCCGATCCCGGGCTGCGCCGCGAGGAGGTCGCCGAGCTCGCGGACATCTCGGTGGCGTACTACACCTTCATCGAGCGCGGGCGCGACGTCCGTCCGTCCCAGGAGGTGTTGCGTTCCATCGGGCGGGCGCTCCACCTCACGGCCGGCGAGCAGCGCCAGCTGCAGGATCTGCGAACCGGGGCGCCCCGACATCCGCACATGGTCCTCACGGAGACGGGCGAGGAGGTCCGGGAGCTGGTCGACGTCCTCGACCCAAACCCCACCTACGCCATGGGCGCCCGTTGGGATCTGCTGCATTGGAACCGCGCCGCCGAGCTGCTGTTCGCCAACTGGCACCGCCGGCCGCAGGAGGAGGGCAACATGCTCTGGTTCTACCTCTGCGACCCGTACGCGCGTCGGCTCTACGTCGACTGGGAGGCGGAGGCCCGCAACCAGGTCGCGCACTTCCGTGAGTCCTACTCGCAGTACGGCCACGACCCGTCGTTCATGGACCTGCTGGAGCAGATCTTCGCCGTGACCCCCGAGGCGCGGTCCTGGTGGGAACGCCACGACGCACCGCCGAACCGCAGCGGCATCAAGCGCGTTCGGCTTCCCGACCATCGAGAAGTTGGGCTTCGTCAGCTCGTCCTCGAGGTGGCCGACAACCCGGAGATCCAGGTCGTGACGTACTTCGCGGGCTGGGACGACAGCGAGGACGACGACGACGACTGACCACGCGCGGCCCGCACTGCACCGCCGCCTCGGCGTCCGTGACGCCGTGGTGATCGGACTCGGGTCGATGATCGGCGCGGGCGTCTTCTCGGCGTTCACCCCGGCCGCTGCGGCCGCCGGGTCGGGCCTGCTCGTCGGTCTGGTGGTGGCGGCGTTCGTGGCCTGGTGCAACGCGACCGCGTCCGCTCAGCTGGCGGCCCAGTACCCCACGTCCGGCGGCACCTACGTCTACGGCCGGGAGCGGCTGGGACCGTGGTGGGGGTTCGCGGCCGGGTGGGGTTTCGTGGTTGGCAAGACGGCGTCGTGCGCGGCCATGGCACTGACCGTCGCCACGTACGCGGTCGGCGGCGACGCCCGGGCGACCCGGTTCCTCGCCATCGCGGCGGTCGTCGGCCTCACTGTGGTGAACCTGCGCGGGATCACAAGACCGCCCGACTGGCAACAGTTCTCGTCGTCCTGACCGTTGCGCTTCTCGGCGTGAGCCTGGTGGTCGTCGGCGTCGGCAACCGCACGTGGCACTCGCCGTTCGAGTCGATGGCGACGGCGTCCGCATACGGGATCCTGCAGTCGGCCGGCCTCCTCTTCTTCGCCTTCGCCGGCTATGCGCGGATCGCCACCCTCGGCGAGGAGGTGCGCCATCCGGAGAAGACCATCCCTCGGGCGATCCCGCGGGCGCTCGGCCTCGTTGTCGTCCTGTATGCGGTCGTCGGGCTCGTGCTGTTGGCCGTGCTCGGTCCCTCGGGAGTCGCGGCCTCCGCCGTCCCGCTGCTCGCGGCCGCCGAGCAGGCGGGCGTCGGCTGGATCGGGGCGGCCGTGCGCGTCGCCGCCGTGCTCGCCAGCCTCGGTGCGCTACTGGGGCTGGTCGCCGGCGTGAGCCGGACGATGCTCGCGATGGCGCGCGAACGTGACCTCCCGAGGCTGCTGGCCCGCGTCGACGAGCGGCGCGGCGTGCCGCAGGCGGCGCAGGTCGCGGTCTGCGTCGTGGTGGTGCTACTCGTGGTCGCTTTCGACGTCCGGGCGGTGATCGGGTTCTCCTCGTTCGGGGTGCTCGTCTACTACGCCGTGGCCAACGCGTCCGCGTTCACCCAGGACGCCGCACACCGACGCTGGCCGCGTGTGCTCCAGGTGCTCGGCGGCGTGGGATGCCTGGTGCTCGTGGCGACGCTGCCCTGGGGTGCGGTGGTGACCGGAGTATGCGTGTTCGCCGTCGGCGTGCTCGGTCGCCTGGCCGTGGGAGCCGGTCGACCCCGCAGCCAGTAATTCGGGAGTCGAGCGTCCAGATTTCCGGACGCTCGACTCCCAAGTCAGTTGTCTAGGCCGCCCCGCGAGCGCTGAGAAGGGCGTGCGCCTGGCAGACCTGGTCCATGAACTCCTCCCTGTGCAGGCGAAGGCCGAGAACCGTCATCCGGATGACCGTCTCGCCGCGGAGAACGACCCAGTTCTGACAAAGACTGTCGTCAGTGGCGGCGAATCCGGCGAGATGCCCAGCGCCGTCGATCTCGACGACGAGGCCGATGTCGGACCAGGCAACGTCCAGGTACACACGACCCGCCGGTCGGCCCGGTGGTCAGCGAGGAGGGACCTGGACAACACGCCGTCGTAGGCCAAGGCGGCGCGGACGACCGTCGCACGTCGATCGGCGGATCTGGACATGATGCCGACCATGGCCGCTCTGGCCCCGGCCGCACCAGGACCGACTCAGCCCTGTGGATCCGGTGGCGACAGGACCATGGGTTGTGGATGAGGTGTCGGGCCGGTCAGCGGCGGCGGGCCGTTCCGAAGATGCTTCGCGTGATCTCTCGGCCCAGGGCGGTGCCGGCGGAGCGCAGCGCCGACTTCACCGCGGAGTTCCCGAGCACGGACTCGGCCATCGTCGGCTGGGACGCCTGGCGCTTCGCCTCAGCGGCCGCCTGGCGGGCGGCCTCCTTTTCAGCGGCGACGCGGGCCCGCTCGGCCTCCTTCTCCGCCTTGATGCGGGCCTTCTCGGCCGCGGCCTGGGCCCGCTCCGCTTCCTTGGCCGCGGCGGCGTCAGCCTTGGCCTGCGCAGCGGCAGTGGCGGCGTCGGCCTTCGCCTGCGCTTCGGCCGCGGCCGCGGCGGCCGCCTGGGCCGCGGCCTCCTGCGATGCCGCGGTGAGCGTCTCGTACGCGGACTGGCGGTCCTGCGCGGACGCATACTCCACACTGAGCGGGCTGGCCGCGATGACCTGCGTCATCGTCTCGGCCGGCGCCGGCGCCATGAGCGACTCCGGCGCCCGCATCCGCGTCCACGCCACGGGAGTCGGCGCGCCCTTCTCGGAGAGCACGGTGATGACCGCCTCGCCCGTGCCCAGCGAGGTGAGCACCTTCTCCAGGTCGTACTCGCTCGTCGGGTACGTCGACACGGCGGCCTTGAGCGCCTTGGCGTCGTCCGGAGTGAAGGCCCGCAATGCGTGCTGCACCCGGTTGCCCAACTGGGCCAGGACGTCGCCCGGAACGTCCTTCGGCGATTGCGTCACGAAGAAGATGCCGACGCCCTTGGACCGGATGAGCCGCACCGTCTGCTGGATCGACTGGAGGAACTCCTGGGACGCGTTGTTGAACAGCAGATGCGCTTCGTCGAAGAAGAAGACCAGCTTGGGCTTCTCGACGTCGCCGACCTCCGGCAGGTCGTGGAACAGGTCGGCCAGCAGCCACATCAGGAACGTCGAGAACAGCTCGGGCCGGTCCTGCACCGCGGGCAGCTCGAGCATCGTCACCATTCCCCGGCCGTCGCCCGCGGTCCGGAGCAGGCTC
>Ga0307289_10000557_pt1 | contig 16083 bp, 16 predicted proteins | sample ER_DNA_143_FD_194483 | JGI IMG/M metagenome (GOLD analysis project Ga0307289, IMG submission 194483) | Bulk soil microbial communities from the East River watershed near Crested Butte, Colorado, United States - ER_DNA_143 | ecosystem: Environmental > Terrestrial > Soil > Floodplain | place...
GACGACGGCGCGGGGTGTGAGCGCCCCGGAAGTCGACCTACGCAGCGACACAGTCACCCGGCCGAGCGCCGGTATGCGGGTCGCGATGGCCGAGGCTGAGGTCGGCGATGATGTCTACGGCGAGGAGCCGACCGTCAACGCGCTCGAGGCGGAGGTTGCGGCGCTTCTGGGGTTCCCGGCGGGGTTGTTCGTCCCGTCGGGCACGCTCGGCAACCAGCTCGGCATCCAGAGCCTCGTGCGCCCGGGCGAGGAGCTCGTCTGCGACACGCTGGCCCATATCGCCCGCGCGGAGTCGGGCATTGCGGCGGTGTTCTCCGGCATCACCTTCCGGACCTGGCGGGCGGACCGGGGACGGTTGGATCCTGACGCGATCGCCGAGTTGATTGCACCGGCGGCCGGCCCGCACCTGGTGTCAACGACGGCGATCGCCGTGGAGAACACGCACAACTTCGGCGGCGGGACGGTTCAGTCGCCGGAGGCGGTGGCCTCCGTAGTCGCGCTCGCCCGCGAGCACGATCTTCGCTTGCACCTCGATGGCGCCCGGCTGTGGAACGCGCACATCGCCACCGGATTGCCGCTACCTGAGCTGACGGCGGGCTTCGACACAGTGTCCGTGTGCTTGTCCAAGGGGCTGGGCGCGCCGGTGGGCTCGGTCTTGGTTGCGACCGCCGGACGCATCGCCGACGCCCGGGTCTGGCGCAAGCGGCACGGTGGCGCAATGCGGCAGGCCGGGATCCTGGCAGCCGCCGGGCGCTACGCGCTGGCCCGCAACCTGTCCTACCTCGCCGACGACCACCGCCGCGCGCGCGAGCTTGCGGGCGCATTCGGCATCGACCCGTCGACCGTGGACAGCAACATCGTCATGCTCACCGTGCCCGACGCGCCCGAGGTGGCCGGGAAGGCGCGGGCGGCCGGAGTTCTGGTCTCTGCGCTCGGTCCGCAGCTGGTGCGCCTGGTCACTCACCTGGATGTGGATGACGACGGGATTGAGCGGGCTGTCGAGGTGCTGGTGCCCCTCGTTGGTGATGCCCATCAGCCGGCGAGGTGACTTGCCCCCATCCGGCCGACGAGGACCGGGATCGTGGTCACCGCGTCCGCGAGGTCCGCGAGCGCGTCATCGGCAAGCGCTTGGGCGCCGTCGCATAGCGCTGTTTCGGGATTGGGATGCACGTCGACCATGACGCCGTCGGCGCCCGCTGCCATGGCCGCCCGTGCGAGCGGCACGACCAGGTCTCGGCGGCCAGCGGCGTGGGACGGATCGACGATGATCGGCAGGTGGGACAGCCGTTGGATCATCGGAATCGCGGACACGTCGAGCATGTTGCGAATCGCCGGCTCGAACGACCGCACGCCTCGTTCGCAGAGCACGATGTCGAGGTTCCCGCGCTGGGCGACGTACTCGGCGGCCATGAGCCATTCCTCGTACGTGGCCGAGAGACCCCGCTTGAGCATGACCGGCTTGCCGGCGGCACCGACCGCCTGCAGCAGGCCGAAGTTCTGCATGTTGCGTGCTCCGACCTGCAACATGTCGGCGTGCTCGGCCACCACGTCGACCTCGCCGACGTCGGTGACCTCGGTGACAATCGGCAACTGCACTTCCTCGCGGACTTCGGCCAGGATTCGCAGCCCGGTGATCCCGAGCCCCTGGAACGCATACGGCGACGTTCGTGGCTTGTAGGCCCCGCCGCGAAGCAAGGTGGCTCCGGCTCGCTTGGCCATCCGCGCCGCCTCCAGCGTCTGGCTGGCGGATTCGACCGCGCAGGGCCCGGCGATGAGCGTGAACGTCTCCGGCCCGATCGGGACGCCGCCGACGCGCACCGTCGAGCGCCGAGCATGGTTCTGGGCGGACACCAGCTTGTAGGGCGCCGTGATCCGCATCGTCTCGGCCACGCCGGGCAGGCTGTTGGCGTCGAGGGTCTCCAGGACCTCCTCGGAGCCGACGACGCCCACGATCGTGCGCATCACCCCACGACTGACGAACGCCTGGCCACCGTGGGTCTCGATGTGGCTGACCACTCCGGCGATATCCGTCTCCGTTGCCTCGGGAGCCATCACGATGACCACGGCGTGTGAGCCTAGTGCGCGCCAAACGGCGACCGCGCGGAACGTATGCATATTCCGCGGCTCTGTGAGCCTTTAGATGACGTCGAGAGTCACGGTGTCGCCGCGGTGCACCTGGGTGCCGGAAGACGGATTGACGTCGACGATATGCCCGAGGAGACCGCCGAAGCGCTTGTGCATCTTCACCTTGAGGCCAAGGGACTGCAGCTCGGCTTTGGCCGCGCCCGCGTCGCCGCCAAGTGACGGAAGGGTGATCAGCGAGCCCTGCGCGACGGTGATCGTTACCGTGCTGAATTTGGCGGCGTGGTCGTCGGCCGTCGGTTGCTGCGCGATCACGGTTCCCGGATCTACGTCGTCGCTGATCTCCTGCCGCACGGCAACCTTGAAGCCGGCGTTTGTCAACATCTGGGTCGCGTCGTCGAGCGATTGGCCGGTGACGTCTGGCACCTCGATGATCGGCGGCCCGCTCGATACCAACAGGCGAACCGTCTGCCCGCGCTTGACCTCCGTTCCGGCGGACGGGTCGGTTCCGATCACGTTGCCGTTCGGGACGGGGTCGCTGGTTTGCTGGACCACGCTGACCTGGAACGGGAACTTGGCGAGCGCCGCCTGGGCGTCGTGCTGACTCTGATCGTGGACATCCGGAATAGTGAACCGCTCCTTGCCGGACGACACGACCAGGATGATCGACCGGTTGCGGGTCAGCTCCGATCCCGACGGCGGCACGGTGCGGATGACCGAGTCCTTGGCGATGTTCTCGCTGTATTCGCTCGTCAACCCGCTCCGGTCGAAGCCAGCGCGACGCAGCGCCAACTGCGCCACTGAGCGCGACTCGCCCGACACGTTCGGCACCGTCGCATACCTACCGGACACCAACCACCAGGCACCGACACCGGCAAGCAGTCCGAGCAAGAGGATGACGAGCGTAACGATCAGCGTGCTCCGGCGACGCCGCTGGCGGGCGCTCGCTGTGCGGGTACCAGGCTTTCGCGGCGGCACACCTGGGCGCCCAGCGACCGTGCGCCGCGCTCCGTCGCCGCCTCCCGCTGTTGTCGTTGATCCGTGCGGCGGCCTCGCGACGGCGGTGTCGTGGCGGCCGGCGTCGACGCCGACCCGGTCAGTGGGAAGCAGCGCGGCCACCATATCGCTGGTCTTGCCATTCGCCGAGCGCGCCGTTCCGTCGGTGCTGGCTCGTGAGGGCGGCGTGGCGCGACGCCGCGGCGGGGGGATCGGAACGACGGGCAGGCTGAGTGTGGAGCGGATCTGGCGCAGCTCGGAGAGGAACTCGCTCGCGTCGGCCGGTCGGCTCGCTGGATCGCTGCTGGTCGATCGCACGACGATCGCGTCGAGCTCGGTGGGGACGGTGGCCACGCGGGACGACGGGGCGGGCACCCGACCGTGCACGTGCTGGTAGGCAATGGCCATCGGCGAGTTTCCCGCGAATGGCGCCTGCCCAGTGAGCAGCTCGAAGAGCACGACACCGGCCGAGTAGACGTCCGAGCGCTGATCGCACGGGCCCCGGCTGATCTGCTCCGGCGGGCAGTAGGCAACAGTGCCCATCATCACGCCCGTGCGGTTCGCCACATCATCGAGCTCGACTGCGCGGGCGAGGCCGAAATCTGCCACCTTCACGACGCCGTCGTCGGAGATCAGGATGTTCTCCGGCTTGATGTCGCGATGCACGAGACCGGCGCGGTGGGCTGAGGCGAGTGCACTGAGCACTGGCTCGATCACTGACAACGCGAGCGCGGGCGGCATCGGCCCGTTCTCGCGCAGCAGGTCGCGGACGGTTCGTCCTTCGACCAGCTCCATGACGAGGAACACGTGACCAGCGTCGGCGCCCTGGTCGAAGACAGAGACGGCATTGACGTGCGACAAGCGGGCGGCCGCCCGCGCTTCCCGCGCGAACCGATCGCCGAACGCGGGATCGTTGGACAACCCGGCAGACATCACCTTGACGGCGACCTGCCGATCGAGCCGCGAATCGACAGCGCGATACACCGTGGACATGCCGCCGCGCGCGATGCGCGCGGTCAGCAGGTATCGGCCTTCTAGGACGCCGCCGACCAGCGGGTCCTCAGTGGCCGTTTGCACGGGATAAAGTTTAGATCGCCTCGCGGGTGCCGTCCGCTGCCGACACTCAGCGCCAGTGCAGGCCGGCAGTGCCAAGTTTGGGAACCCCGAGCGGCCCGATATGGGCGGAAAAGGCCGGCGATGAAAGCGGATCGGGCGAGCGGGCCACTTGACGACCCCGTGGAGGGGTGGGGCGGCGTCGACGTCCGCTCCGGTCGGGCGGAGTTGCTTGCGGACGCCGACCGTCCGGGGGGTTGGCTGCTCCTGCTCGATCGGATTCGGCAGTCCTACGTCGACCTCGACGATCCCACCTATCTGGACTTCGAGTACACCCGCATCCTCGCGGATGTTCTCGACGCCCTGCCACCCGGCCCGCTCACGGTCACTCACGTCGGTGGCGGAGCATTGACCCTGGCCCGCTATGTGGCGGCGACTCGCCCGGGATCCGCACAGCTTGTCCTGGAACCAGATGACTCACTCACCGCGTTCGTCCGATCACGCCTGCCGCTTCGGCGCGGGTCCCGCATAAGAGTTCGGACTGCAGATGGCCGCACCGGGATCCACGCCCTACGGCCCCGGACCGCCGACGTCGTCGTGCTTGATGCCTTCTCTGGTGGCCGGGTGCCCGCGGATCTCACCACAACGGAAGCGATGACGGACGTCGCGCGGGTGATCCGACCCGACGGCGTGTTGCTGGCCAATCTGGCCGATGGACCGCCGCTCCAGTACGTAAAGCGGGTGCTGGCATCGGTCCGCACCGCGCTCCCCGACGCGGTGGCCGTCGGAGATGCCTCGGTGCTCCGGGGCCGTCGATTCGGAAACATCTGCCTCGCGGCGGGCCGGACGGCGCTGCCCGAGACAGCTATCCGGCGCGGTGCCGCGCGGGCCGACTTCCCGTTGCGGGTGCTTGGCGGGGAACGGCTACAGGATTTCATCGCAGGCGCATTGCCGCTGACCGATGCTGACCCAGTCCGGTCACCCCCTCCCCCGGACGAGATGTGGCGCGTCGGCGGGGCATGATCAGGTGGTGTCGACCGGTCCGCGCACCCACACGAACCGGACCCGTGCGCAGTCCTTCGGCTCCGACGCGCGGGCTTATGACCGTGTTCGGCCGGGCTATCCGCCGGAGCTGATCGATGACCTGGTCGTGGACGGCCCACGGTCCGCCCTCGATGTCGGATGCGGCACCGGCAAGGCAGCGCGGCCGCTCCAGAGTCGCGGCGTTGAGGTCTTGGGACTCGAGATCGACCCCCGGATGGCGGAGGTTGCTCGGGGCAACGGCGTGCCCGTTGTGGTCACCGCCTTCGAGACCTGGGACGCCGACGGAGAGCGCTTCGACCTGCTTGTCAGCGGGCAGGCCTGGCATTGGATCGATCCGATCACCGGGACGCGAAAGGCCGCCCGGCTGTTACGGCTGGGCGGTCTTATGGCGCTGTTCTGGAATTTCGCCCAGCTCGAACCCGCCGCGCGACGCGTCGTCAATGCTGCCTACGACGCCGTCGCCCCGGAGCTCACCCAGACATCGGTGCTACGGGGCAATGGTCCGGACACGGTTCCCGGTCATATGGAGATCCTGAGGCGGAGCGGCGGGTTCGGCCGCATCGAGCGGCGCCGGTACCGCTGGGAACAGGAGTATGGGCGGGACGAGTGGCTCGGGCTGATCCGGACGCATAGCGACCACAGCACGCTGCCCCCGGATCAGCTGAGCCGGTTGCTCGCCGCGGTCGGCGCCGCATTCGACGTGGTGGGTGGCATGGCAACGGCGCACTACACGACGGATGCGGTATTCGCCCGCGCGAGGTAACGCGAAGCGTGGCAGTCTGATTTGCATGTCTGAGGCCGTGTGGCCCGATCTCTCGGCGCAGATCGAGCTCATCAGCGTTGCGGATGCGGCCGCCGTGCTGGGCGTGACGGTGACCCGGGTGAGCCAGTACCTGCGGGATGGCACGTTAGTTGGGCTGCGCCGGCCGGGGGAGTCCGCGCTGGTGCCGGCCGACCTGCTGCAAGGCGCTGCCGTCGTCAAGGGACTGCCCGGGACGATCACCCTGCTCCGAGATGCCGGTTATGAGGACCACGAGATCGTGGTCTGGCTGTTCCGCGCCGACGACTCGCTCCCCGGAACGCCGATCCAGGCCCTGCGCGAGAACCGTGGGCGCGAGGTCAAGCGGCGCGCCCAGGTAGCGGGCTACTGAGCCGGGATGAGCCATCTGCTCTATGTGGCGCTGCTCGCCGGCTGCCTGATCGGCACAGCTGCCGTCGAGGTGCGGCTCGGCACTCGGGTGTACGCGCGGTGGCGACGCCTGCTATCGGCGTTGCTGCCGACGGTGATCGTGTTCGTCACGTGGGACCTCTACGCGATCGCGCACCATCAGTGGACCTACGTGCCGCGATGGGTGACCGGTGTCCGGCTGCCAGAACATCTGCCCTTCGAGGAGCTGCTGTTCTTCCTTGTCGTGCCGACGTGTTCGGTGATCACTCTGGAAGCCGTGCGCCGCCGCCGTCCGGGCTGGGTAATCGGAGACGAGCCGGGATCGTGACCTATACCAGCCTGGTCGTGCTCGCCGTAGCGGCGGTCGTGGTCGTCGATGGCGTCATCCTGCGGACGAACCTCGTGCGCCGAAAGGCATTTTGGACGAGCTACGCGATCATCTTGGCGTTCCAGCTGATCGTGAACGGAGTGCTCACCGGTGTTCCGGTCGTCCGGTACGACGCGGACGTGATCATCGGCTGGCGGGTCGCCTATGCGCCGGTCGAGGATCTGCTGTTCGGGTTCGCGATGGTGCTGCTCACCCTGTCGACGTGGGTCTGGCTCGGGCGACGCGCGCACGCCCGCCAGTCGTCGGGTGTGCCGTCCGGATCCACCAGGCACTGACCGCGGCCGGCCCCGCGATGCCCAGTCGACGACGCAGCGGCACAGAGATTCGGTCGACGAATACGTCGTACTCGGCCCGCTCGATCTCATTCAAGATCCCGCCGTACAAGGCAAAGGCCGTGCGCAGACAGTTTCGCGAGGTCGCGTCGACGAGGTCGATACCGGGCGCCGCCGATGCGTAAAGCCTCCGCGCCCGCTCGATCTCGCCCGCGAGCAGCGCGCGGATCGGTCCGTCGACGCGTCCCGTTTGGGCGGCACGCTCAAGGCGTTCGCGATCGACCCCGCACGCTCGCAACGATTCCTGCGGGAGATAGATGCGCCCGAGGCGGAGATCTTCGGCAACGTCGCGGATGAAGTTGGTCAGCTGGAACGCGACGCCGAGGTCGATGGCATGGGGTCGAAGCGCTTCCCACGGAATCGTCTCATCGGCGCGCCCGAGGATCGGTAACATCTCCAGGCCGATCACGGCTGCGGAACCCCACGTGTAGCGGGTCAGCTCCTCGTAGGTGTCGTATTCGGTAACGCTCAGGTCCATACGCATCGAACCGAGAAAGTCGCGAAAATGGCTCACCGGGATGTCCCAGCGACGGACGGTGTCGATGACCGCGAGGCGTACTGGATCGGCCGAGTCTCCTCTCTTGACGTCGGCTAGAAACTCCTCGCTCCACGCGACAAATCGCCGCTGCCGCTGCCGCTCGTCGCCGGAGTCCGCGTCGACGATGTCGTCCGCGTAGCGCGCGAATCCGTAAAGGGCGTGGACGTAACGGCGTTTGGCGGGCGGTAATAGCAGTGTCGCCAGGTAATACGTGCGGCCGTGTTGGGCGTTCAGCTGGCGGCAGCGGGCATAGCCGAGGCGGAGTCGAACCTCATCGACTCCGGCTGCGTAACTACCTTGTCTCATCGGGATGCGCGCGTCCGTTGCTCGCCGATCACCCGCTCGGCGGCGAGCCGGCCGGAGATAAGCGCCATGGGCACGCCCACGCCCGGCTGAGTATTACCGCCACAGAAGACCAGATTCTCAATGCTGCGGTGCAACGTCGGCGGCCGGAACGGCCCAGTCTGGGAAAAGGTGTGCGCCGCTGCGAACGGAGTGCCCGCGGCGAGTCCAGCCTCCGCCCAATGCGCCGGTGTCACCAGCCGCTCGACCTCGATCGCGTCGCCGAAACTCCGATATCCCCGGGCCTCGATGGTGCCGAGAATGCGTTCCCGGTATCGGGGCGCTTCGATGTCCCAGTCGATAGGTCGGCGATGTGCGAGGTTCGGCGCCGGGAACAGGGCGTAGTACACGTTCTTGCCTGGTGGGGACAGACCGGGGTCTGACTTCGTCGGTGTCGTGATCAGGAACGACGGATCACTCATCAGCTGTCCGTCGGCGATGATCTCCCGAAAGGTGCGCTCCCACGCCTCGCCGAATTCGATCGTGTGATGCGCGGTATGTGCGTAGGCCGCGCTCGATCCTGCGTGCAACACCACGCACGAGGGCGAGTAACGCAGGTGGCGCACCTGCGGTGGGTTCTCGTTGGCGGTGAGCAGCGTGCGGTAGGCAACGGCCGGATCACCGTTGACGAGCACCACGTCGGCCGGGATGCGCTCGCCCGACGCGGTGTGCACGGCGCGCGCCCGCCCATTGGCAACTTCGAGCCGGCTTACCCGGGCGCCGTATCGAATAACGACACCGTGCTTGGCTCCCGCGCCGGCCAGGGCGCGCGGAATGGCATGCATGCCGCCCTGCGGAAAGTAGACGCCGGCCACGCAGTCCAGGTAGCTGATCACCGCGTAGATCGCGAGTGCCTGGGCCGGTGCGACGCCTGCGTACATCGCCTGGAAGGAGAAGATCCGGCGGAGACGCTCGTCCCGGACGAAGGTGGCAACCTTCGGCGCAAGTCGCCGGAAGGCGCCCATGCGCACCAGGCGTAGAAGAGGTGCCCCGACCAGCTGCCGCGGCGAGTCGAGATTACGGTCGATGAAATGCGGCATCTCTACTGCATGTAGCTCGCGCAGGTACCCGACGAGGCGGCGGTAGCCGGCCGCGTCGTCGCCGCTGCAGACCCGCGAGATCTCCTCGACCATGGCGGCGGGATCGGCCCGCACATCGAGTACCGAGCCGTCGGCGAACCGAGCGCGATACACCGGGTCGAGGCGATGCAGCCGCAGCCAGCCGTCGAGGGACTCGCCTACGGCGCCGAGGGTCGATTCCACGACGTCCGGCGCGGTGAGGACGGTCGGGCCGGTGTCGAACGTATATCCCGCTACCTGCTGTATGCCGGCCCGGCCGCCCGGAGCGTCACTCTGCTCCAAGACGGTGACCAGTCGTCCGGCGCCGGCCAGGTGCAGCGCGGCCGACAGCCCTCCAAGCCCGGCGCCGACAACGACGACGGAGTCCGTGGGGCCGGGCACGGTGCGCACCCTGCGACCGTAGCCGCGGTCGGGTGAGCGCAACTCGCTCGTCGCCCCTATTACCCTGACCGCATGCCACGTACGGTGCGCGAGTGTCTGGACACCGGACAGCCGACCTTCTCCTTCGAGTTCTTCCCGCCGAAGACTCGCGAGGACGACCGACGGCTGTGGCAGACGATCCGCGAGCTGGAGCCGCTCCATCCGTCTTTCGTCTCGGTCACGTACGGTGCCGGCGGCAGCACCCGAGACCACACGATTGAGATCACCGAGCAGATCGCGTCCGACACCACGCTGCTGCCAGTTGCCCACCTGACTGCGGTGGATCACTCGGTCGCGGAGTTACGGGCCATCGTGGGGCGGTTGGCTGATGCCGGTATCAGCAACATGCTGGCCCTACGGGGAGATCCGCCGGGCGATCCGATGGGTGACTGGGTCGCGCATCCGCAAGGACTCGCCTACGCGTCAGAGCTGGTGTCTCTCTTGCGCGCGCATGGCGCCTTCTCGGTCGGTGTCGCCGCGTTCCCATACAAGCACCCGCGCTCGCCGGATGTCGACACCGATACCACGCATTTCGTAGCGAAGTGTCGCGCCGGCGCGGACTACGCGATCACCCAGATGTTCTTCGAGGCCGACCCCTATTTGCGGCTACGGGATCGCGTGATTGCGGCCGGCGGGGAAACCCCCATCATCGCCGGGCTGATGCCCGTGACTTCCATGACGACCATCGAGCGGTCCGAGCAGTTCACCGGAGCTCCCTTTCCGCCTGATCTCGGGGAGCGATTCGCTGCGGTTGCACACGACCCGAAGGCGATCCGCGCGTTGGGGGTCGAGCAGTTGTCCGGGCTCGCCGAACGGCTCCTCGACGAAGGCGTGCCGGGGATCCACTTCTATACGCTCAACCGGTCGACGGCCACCCGCGAGGTCTGGCGCAATCTGCAGCTGTCCGCCCGCCTGTGACCGACCGCCTCGCGATCGGACGGATCGCCCGTTCGCGCTGCGCAGCCGCTGAAAAGCGGCCGGTCAGGCCGGACCGATGAGGTTGGCGACGATCCGGGCGGACAGGGCCACCAAAGGCAATCCACCGCCCGGGTGAGTCGACCCGCCGACGAGATACAACCCACGGAACGGCGTGGCGTTCGGTGGCCGGCGGAAGCTGCCGTGTACCCCATGCAGCGCGCCACCGTAGATGGCGCCGCCAGGGGCGCCGGTCCGATGCTGCAGGTCGGCTGGCGTCAGGACTTGGCTGAATACCAGCCGTTCCCGGACGGCTAGCCCGCGCGCCGCGAGCAGCGCGATGATCCGGTCTTCATAGCCGGACGCAAGGCCCGGGACCGTCCAGTTCATCTGACCCTGGCGGCCGTCCCGGCCGTGCCGTGGCGCGTTGACGAGCACGAACCAGGATTCGTGACCCGGTGGATGCATGGCGGAATCGTCCGGCGCGGACACGTAGATGACCGGATCCGCGACCGGGCTGCCTGGGCGCCCGAACACCGAGTCGAACTCAGCGTCATAGAGGCTCTCGGCGAACAGTACGTTGTGGTGCGCCAGACTCGGAGTCCGGCCGCGTACTCCAAGCAGCATGACGAAGCCGCTCGACGAGTCGGCAACGGGCACCCGCCTCGGCCGCGGCGACAGCAAACGGCCGTACACCGTCGAGGCGTCGACATTGGCGACGATCACGTCGTATCGCTGCGTGGACCCGTCGGCGAGCAGGACTGACTCGATGCCGCGGGCGTTCGCGGAGATCCGGATGACCGGGCACTTCAGCCGGATGGTTCCGCCCCGCTCGCACACCCGGTCGGCGAGAGCCTTGGCCAGCCGTCCCAGGCCGCCTTCGATATGCCAGGCACCACTCGCGTGTTCCAGGTAAGGAACGACCGACATGACGGCCGGGGCGCGGCGGGGATCCGATCCGGCATAGGTGGCGTATCGGTCGAGCAGCACTCGTTGTCTCGGATCGGTCAGATACTTGTGGCCCAGCTGTCGTAGCGTCCGACCGAACGCGACGGTTCGCACGTCAGCCGGGTGAATCAGCCCATACGCCGCGGTGCCGATGTTCAATGGCCGGCCGAGGACGCGCTCGCCGACGACATCCCACATCTGCTCGCCCCGACGGATCAGCGACGTCCAGGCCGCACCGGCGCCGGCACCCAGTACCTGCTCGAAGCGCGCCGCTTGGCTGACCAGATCCCGCGTCGTCGTCAGGATCGTGCCATCGCCGAAGCGATAGCGAATCATGGGATCTAGCTCGCGCAGGGTCAAAACCTTGTCGATCGAGTCTCCCGTTGCGGCGAACAGCTCGGCGAAGGCCTCGGGCATCGTCAAGACGGTGGGCCCGGTGTCGAAGCGAAAGACTCCGGCATCGGTTCGACGGTCGATGACACCGAGCTTGCCGCCGACCTCGCCGGACGCCTCGAAGACGTTGACCGTGTGGCCCCGAGCGGCGAGCCGCGCGGCCGCCGCTAGCCCGCCGACACCGGCCCCCACGACACCGACTCGGGCCATCAGCTCGCGACCTCCACCGGCCGGCCCTTCCAAGTCAGGGGAGTTCGCCGACGGCGCACGACCGATCGAGTCGTCAGCCAGCCCAACACCAGCACGGACACCGGGTGGGCGAAGGAGTCGGGCCAGACCCGGGCGCCGCTTCGCCGGGCCGCGAGCATTCGACCAGCGACGCCGGCTAGGTACCCGACTGTGCCCATCACGGATCCTCGTGCCATCGCTATCGGTGGGATCACATACATCACTGCGAGCAGCGCTAGGACGGCCAGCGCGCCCGGCTCGGAGCCGAAGGCCGCCCACAGCGACTTGGTATAGCCGTCACGAAGCTCCGCCCAGCCGTGGTACATACGGCACACGGCGAGGTCCGTACCGTCCACGAGGCCGCCCCGAGCGCCGTGCCGCCGCAATGTGCGCGCCAGGGCCACGTCGTCCAGGACCCCGTCGCGCACCGCAGCGTGCCCGCCGGCCCGGTCGTAGGCGCGACGCCGGACGACAAGGAATTGCCCATTTGCCACGGCCATCGATGGCCGCGACCCGCGTTCGGCGAGGCGCAAGGGAAGAAAGGTCAGCCACGACCACTGCAGCAGTGGCTGGACCATGCGCTCTGCGACGCCGCTCGCGATCTGGCATGGATATGGCGAGACGAAGTCGAGGTCGTAGCGATCCAGCAGGCCGACCGCCAGGCGGACGGCGTGTGGAGCGAGCCGAACATCGGCATCTACGAACACCAACACGTCCGAGCCGTGAGCCGCGGCGCCCAGTTGGTGGCAGGCGTACGGCTTGCCGAGCCAATGTCGGGGGAGCGGCTGGCCCGTCATGATCCGGACCCGGCTGTCGCCGCCGGCAACGGCTCGGGCAATGTCGGCCGTGCCGTCGCATGAGCCGTCGTCAAGGATGATGATCTTCGCTGCCGGTCGCACGTCCTGGGCGAGCAATGAGAGAAGACACGCGGCGATGTTCAGCGCTTCGTCCCGGGCCGGCACCAAGATCGATACCGCGCACCGCGACACGCGACCGTCGCCGTTCCCAGGCCTTCGCAACAATTCGGCGTTCAGCGCGGTATGGGCGGTGCCAAGCACGGCGAGACCGGTCCCGATCCGGACGAGAGTCGGCCACGCGGTCATCGGTGCCGCACCAGAGTCACCGCCAGTGGTAGGGCGACAAGACCCATTCCGAGCGCCCCCCACAGCGCGGCGGCGCGCAGTTCTAAGAAGGCTATGAGCGCGAGAATCGAGGAGGCATACGTCCAGAGGTAAAGCGCAAGCATCGGGCCGTCCGGCCGCACCGAACGCGAGCCCACAATGTATTGCCCGGCAAGCGAGACGACTGCGGACACGACGAGCCAGCCGAGCAGATTGGTCAACGGTACGGTCTGCACACCCGGAAGATGCGGAGTGGGTTCCCGCCAGGTCCAGTGGCCCGCGGCGACCATCTGTGGATCGAGGAAGAGGTCCCATGACGCGAGGGCCCAGGCGCCGATGACCACCTGGCTGATCCGCGTCCGGGCCAGTCGGCGAGCGACAACCGCAGCCGGCCAGGCCATCATCGCCCAAGCCAGGCCGACGATGATCGGCACGCCAGCCAGACGCGGCCCGAGGCTGTCCGCGTACCGGTAGGAGCCGAACGGGATGCCGGACCGTACGCCGACGACTTCGGCGACGAACCCGATCCCGACGCTGATCGCGACGACAGTGAGGCCGCGCGGGACGCCAATGCAGCCGACGGCGTGCAAGGCCGCGGCCATCGCGAAGGTCACGACGACCGCGGCGGTGAGTCGATCACGCGTCGACTCGTGCACGAGCGGATAGCAAATCTGCAGTGCGACCGCCGCTACCGTGAACAGAATGCTGGCGTTGACGAACGTGCGGGCGGGCGCCAGGCCCGCCGGGGCTAACTCAGCGATGGGTACGGTCACGGGGCCTCGTCCACGGCTGGCTGATGAGTGGCAGGCGGGCGCCGAGTACAGCGAACGGTCGCGCGTCACCGGGAAATAGATAGTTGCGGGCCAGATCCTGGAACCCCATCGCTCGGTACAACCGGAACGCTCGTGTATCGGCGTCCGGGGTTGAGAGCAACATCGACCGATGCGGGACGCCCGCAGCCAACGACACGAGTATCCGGTGACCGATGCCCTGGGCCTGATACGTCGGCAGCACGTGTATTTCGGAAAGCTCGAACGCGTCCGACAACCAGTCGGCCGCGACGCTTGGCGGCAGCGCTTTGCGGACCAGATCGTGCCACCACTGACCAGCGGCCGTCGTATACCCGTAGCCGAAGCCGACCAGCGTTCCATCGGGTCGCAGAGCGGCCCGGCAGGTGAACCCCCGGTTGGTCGTGTGCCGGCGGGTGGTGACCGAGCGCTGGGATCCGGCGTAGCCCGGATAGTTCATCGCGAGGACGTAGATCGCCATCGCGTCGTTTACTCGTGCCGAGAGCTGACGACCGGTCCACTCGCGGATGCGCACGTCGTGAACGTTGACTCGACTGTCCATCGCCCACCGGCGCTCGTCGTCGCGGGACGTGGTCACGGGAGACCGGCCATGGGGTCGCCACCATCGATCGTCCCCGCCGTGTGGAGTACCGCGAACCGCGCGAACAGCGCTTCCGCGAACCAGTCCCGCTGTGCGGCCTCGCCGATGACTGTCCGATGCGGGGTGCCCTGGTACGCGAAGCCGGTCAACGCGGCACTGTCCCGCCACAAGCTGAACGTTCCCTGCACACCGATCGGCGCCTCCCCGATGCCAAATGCGATACACAGGCCGTCTCGCTCGACGAGATCGGCATTGATTGCTGCAACCGAGCGCCAGAACGCCGGCAGTTGGGAGAGCCGGATCCGGCCACGCGTGATCGCGGCGACCGGACCCGCCCATGGACAGCCGGCTGGACTGCCGAATGCCACGTGGCGCGACCAGTGCCCCCGCGCCGCCAACGGCCGAAGTGTCGCCTTCCAGGTCTCCTCCGCCCCCCGAGTCCACGCTGACAATACCGAGGAGTGATCGAAGCGATGCGCGGCGTCGGCGTTAACCCAACTGGTGATCAACATCCATCGAGTCGCGTCCGCGTCGCGAACGCCGAAGCGGCCCGATCGGCTCGTGCCCAGCAGCTTGGCGAACGAGACGCCGGGTGTCCGTCGGATTCGGCGACGGTCGGCGGCCACCGCGACCAGCGCACGCGGTACACGTCGGGTCGGCACGCGCCAAACGTGGGTGGTTACCACGTCGACCCGGCCGAACTCAGGCATGACGACAGCCTAGATAGGTGTGTCGATACCCATACCAGCAGACGATCCGGCCCGGAGCGAGTGGCCGGTGCGTCAGCCGTGTAGCCCACACTCGATCTTCGACGTGCCGGCCCAGCGCCCGGCCCGGGCGTCCTCCCTGGCGGTAATGCGTCGTGTGCACGGCGCGCAGCCCACCGAGCCGTATCCGTCGAACAGCAAGGGATTCACGAGTATCCGATGCTCCGCGAGGTACGCGTCGACATCGTCCTGGGTCCAGGCGGCGATGGGGTTCAGCTTGATCATTGACCGCGCCGCATCCCACTCCACCACCCGCGCGTTGGCGCGGGTGCGCGCCTCATCCCGGCGTAATCCAGTAGCCCAGGCTTGATACGGATCCAGGGCGGCGGCAAGCGGGGCGACCTTGCGCATTGCGCAGCATCGATCCGGATCGCGCGCGAAAAGCTCCGGCCCGAACTCGGCATCTTGCTCGGCCACCGTCTGCCGCGGCTGGATGCTGTGCACGGTGACCGGCATCGTGGCCGCGACGGCGTCGCGGGTACCGATCGTCTCGGCGAAGTGATAGCCGGTATCGAGGAAGATCACGTCGACGCCTGGTCGAACATGCGAGGCGAGGTGGGGGAGCACGGCGTCCGCCATCGACGACGCGACGCACCACGCCGAGCCGAAGGTCGCTTCGGCCCAGCGCAACACGTCGAGCGCCGACGACCCCTCCAGGTCGGCGCCGGCTTGCCGGGCGATCGCCGGCAACTCGCGCATGTCCACGGTCACTGCTGCGAAGCCTCCTCGGGCACGGACGTCCAATCCGCCGCCACGCCGACGTAGCTCAACCGAAACACCCGACGACACGCCCCGCACCGCCACTCGCCGTGCCGGTCGCCGAACGGACGCAAATCTTCATCGCCGCAGTAAGGGCAATAGAACGGCGCCGCTCGCTCGG
>Ga0307289_10000560_pt1 | contig 16068 bp, 17 predicted proteins | sample ER_DNA_143_FD_194483 | JGI IMG/M metagenome (GOLD analysis project Ga0307289, IMG submission 194483) | Bulk soil microbial communities from the East River watershed near Crested Butte, Colorado, United States - ER_DNA_143 | ecosystem: Environmental > Terrestrial > Soil > Floodplain | place...
GTCGCCGGTGGGGTGGAGTCGATGACCCGCGCGCCCTGGGTGCTGCTGAAACCGGCCCGCCCGTTCCCGCCGGGAAACCTGGAGGCCGTCTCGACGACCCTGGGCTGGCGGCTGGTCAACGAACGGATGCCCGCAGAGTGGACCGTCTCGTTGGGGGAAGGCAATGAGCAGCTGCGCGAGAAGTACGGGATCTCCCGGCAACGTCAGGACACCTTCGCCGCCCGCTCACACCAGCTGGCCGACGCGGCTTGGGCCGCAGGCTTCTACGACGACCTCGTTATACCGGTGCCGGGGACCGAGCTCGTTCGGGACGAGACGATCCGCTCCGGCAGCACTCCAGAAACCTTGGCAGCGCTCAAGCCGGTGTTCCGGCCCGACGGCACCATAACCGCGGGCAACTCCTCTCCGCTCAACGACGGCGCCTCGGCCATACTGCTTGGTTCTGAAACGGCCGCGGACCGCATCGGATCGGCGCCCATAGCGCGAATCGCCGGTCGCGGGGCGTACGCGCTGGACCCGCCGATGTTCGGGTACGCGCCGGTGGAGGCGGCCGAGCAGGCGCTCCGCCGAGCCGGCATCGGCTGGGCAGTTGTTGGTGCCGTCGAACTAAACGAAGCCTTCGCTGTGCAGTCCCTGGCCTGCATCGACGCGTGGGGAATCGATCCCGAGATCGTCAACGTACGCGGCGGCGCGATTGCGATCGGCCATCCCCTGGGGGCCTCCGGAGGCCGCATTCTTGGCACGCTGACGAAGGTGTTGCAGGAACGCCGGGAACGCTGGGGCGTGGCAGCTATCTGCATCGGTGTCGGCCAGGCACTCGCGGTCGTCCTGGAGAACATCTCAGGTGAGCTGCCATGAGAACCTTCATCACCGACGACCCGGACGCTGCAGTCGCCGAGATCGCTGACGGTTCGACGATCTTGATCGGTGGATTCGGCATGGCAGGCATGCCGGTGACCTTGATCGACGCGTTGATCCGGCAGGGCGCCAGGGACCTGACCGTGGTGAACAACAACGCCGGGAACGGTGACACCGGGCTGGCCGCGTTGCTGGCCGCCGGCCGGGTACGCAAGATGATCTGCTCCTTTCCGCGGCAGAGTGACTCCTACGTCTTCGACGGGCTCTACCGGGCCGGCAAGATCGAGCTCGAGCTGGTCCCGCAGGGTAACCTCGCCGAGCGGATGCGGGCGGCTGGCGCTGGCGTCGGCGCGTTCTACTCTCCGACTGGGGTCGGCACTCCGCTGGCGGAGGGGAAGGAACAAAGAACGATCGACGGGCGCGACTACTTGTTGGAGTACCCGATCAAGGGTGATGTTGCCCTCATCGGCGCGTACGTCGGGGACCGGATGGGCAACCTGGTGTATCGCAAGACCGCGCGCAACTTCGGACCCGTGATGGCCACGGCCGCCGCGTTGACGATCGCCGAAGTGAAGCGCGTCGTGGAGATCGGGGAGATCGACCCGGAGGTCGTGGTGACGCCGGGCATCTTCGTCGACCGGATTCTCGATCTTGGTGGCCTCGATCTTGGTGGCACTGACGCAGCTCAGGAGGTCTTGGGATGAGCATCATCGAGACGAGTGCGCCGGTTGAACACCTCGACCGCGGCCCGCGCAGCAAGGACGAGCTCGCGGCGGCGGTCGCAGCCGCCATCCCGCCGGGCTCGTACGTGAATCTCGGCATCGGGCAGCCCACAACTGTGGCCGACTTTTTGACACCGGAGTCGGGTGTGGTGCTGCACACCGAGAACGGCATGCTCAACATGGGGCCCGCCGCGCGCCCCGATCTCCTCGACCCGGATTTGATCAACGCCGGCAAGATCCCGGTCACCGAGCTGCCCGGAGCCTCGTACTTCCATCACGCCGATTCGTTCGCAATGATGCGCGGCGGACATCTCGACGTCTGCGTGCTCGGCGCCTTCCAGGTCTCCGAGGGCGGTGATTTGGCCAACTGGCACACGGGCGCGCCGGGTGCGATCCCGGCCGTGGGTGGGGCGATGGACCTCGCCATCGGCGCCAAGTCGGTCTTCGTCATGATGACCTTGTTCGCGAAGGACGGGTCGGCCAAGCTCGTCCCGCGCTGCACGTACCCGCTGACCGGGCTCGGCTGCGTGGATCGGGTCTACACCGACTACGCGACCATCATGATCACCGGCGACGGCGCTGTCGTCACCGAGACCTTCGGCGCAAGCGTCGCGGAACTGCAAGACCGGGTGGAGGTCACCCTCCGGGCACCTAGTCAAGCCTCGAGCGGAGGGTGATCATGCGTACCCAGTTGCGATTATCAGGGCTGGCCCGGCGGGCCTGCTGTTGTCGCACGCTCGCCGCCGATGGCGTGGAGGCGGTGGTGCTGGACTCGTTGTCGGGCTTGGGGGCTCGGCGTCGGTCGCCTTCGCCCAGGACACGGCGCGGACCATCAACCCGAGCGAAGTAACAAATTTGCGCGAGCTGAACCTCGAGCTTGTGGGCCAGGTACAGAACTCCGCGCCTGGCGTATCACCGGCGACGTCGATCCAGTACGGCTACCTGTCGTATCTACGGGGGGTGCCGATCGTTCAAGGGGAGCCGCTGAGTGAGTCGACGGGGCTTGCGACGTTCTATACAGACACGACCACGACGCAGGTGGTTAACGACGGCCCGCTTCGCGTCATCGACCGCAAGGGAAAACTGACGATCTACTACGACTCGACTCCCGATGGCAACTTCGCGAATCCGGACAGCTTCCGCGACGGCACATCCGCTTTCGTTGCCGATGTGCAGCAGCAGGTGATCGTGGACACTGCGACGAGTGCGTTCACCGCGGAGAACCTGAACACGATCACCTCGACGAGTGCCGTCGAAGGCCCGACCGGCGCCTTGCAGCTGGGCAAGACCGGCGACCGGTTCAGGACGATCATCTCCGGCCACCTGAACGCTCCCCCGGGGCCGCCGTCCGCATTTATGGGCGGTTACGCCTATTCCATCAGCGGCCAAACCGCGAGTTGACGCGGAATAATCGAGAGACCAGCGGAACTCGGCCACATAGCAAACCGGAGGAGAAGCCTTCCGAGCGGCCGATTTCGATGCTTCCTTCCGTAGAAACTGCCTGCTTGGGAAAAGGCGAGAGCCCGGGTCATGCCCCCGGGCGCTCTTTTGCTTTCTGTCAGGAAACGGGCTCGATCGTCCCGTTTCTGGAGAAGGAGCTGGTGGACTTCGACACCGAGGGAGGCACCATCCGGTTCCAGTCGGACCATGTCATCCCTGATGCTGTCGTGCGGTGCAGATCGTCCGGCTCCGCCGCGAGCAGATCGAGTCGAAGCTCAAGCGCTGATCGTCTGCGCTGCCGGTCGGAGCGGTGGGATAGTGGACCGGTCTCGGGAAGGAGCGCGACTGTGACTGCGCCTGCCAACTGGTATCCGGATCCGTCTGCGCCCCACCAGGTTCGCTACTGGGACGGCGCGCAGTGGACACAGCACGTGTCTGTCGCCCCCGCGCCTGTTCCGTACGCCGTGCGCCCCCGGCTGTTCTATGCGCTGACAAAGAGCATGGCAATCGCCTCCATCGCCATGGCCGGCTGCGTGGTGCTCCTCCAGCTCCTTGCCGCGGTGTTCGTCTGGCCCGGCAACCGTGCGGTGGAGGACAAGTTCGTCGCGGGCGGCGACATCATGGATGTCCTCACCACGTACGACGCGGTGAGCGCGCTGAAGTTCCTGCTTCTGTTCCCGGCGGCGTACATCGTCACCTGCATGTGGTTGTGGGGTGTGCGCCGCAATGCCGAGGCGCTGAACCCGATTGCGCGTCACGTGCGTGAGCGTGGATGGGTGTGGGGAAGCTGGGTGTGCCCGGTCGTCTCGCTGTGGTTCCCCTTCCAGATCGTGCGGGATGTGCAGGCGGCCACCAACCCTCACGGCCGCCGGACCGCCTTGATCGGCTGGTGGTGGGCGGCATTCCTCGTCCTGAACCTCACGTTGAATGCCTACTCGCTCCGAGGCAGCGCTGGCAATGACCTCGCCGAGATCAAGGCCTTCGACGCGATCGCGGGGATCGGCGAGGTGATCGGTCTTCTGGTATCGCTCGCCGCCGGCACCTTGTGGGCTGCGATCGTCCTCAGGATCGAACGCAACCAGGCTGCCTTGCTGGCTGGCCGTTAAGCGCCCAGCGCGTCCCTGACCGGCACGAACTTGGCGGCGGTCTCGGCGAGCTCCGCCTCGGGGTCGGAGTCTGCGACGACCCCCGCGCCGGCGAACAGGCGGACCCGGTTGCCGTCGAGAGCGGCCGAGCGCAGGGCGATGCCGAACTCGCCGTCTTCTCGCGTCGATCCATCCGACCGGCCCCGCGTAGCGACCGCGGTCCATGCCCGCGAGCTCGCTGATGAGCTCGAGGGCCTTGAGAGTCGGTGTGCCGCCGACAGCAGCCGACAGGTGCAGCGCGAGGGCGAGCTGGAGCGCTGATGCCTTGTCGTCGGCAACGCCGGACGAGTACGCGGTGCGCTCGGTGGCCGAGGCACTGAAGCCCCACACTACGTCGATGAACGTGCCCGAGTCGCCGTGCGAACAGCGCGGGTACGCCGCCGCGGCTGTGCTGCTCGTGCTCGTGTTGCTGTTACAGCGTGTTTCGCGGCCCTCACGGGTGCGCAATCTGGCACAGATCTGGCAATCAGCCAAAAGCAAAAGGCTCCTGACTCGGTGAATTTCCTAGTCAGGGGCCTAAATGCATTGGTGGGCGATACTTGGTTCGACCAGTGACCTGTTCGGTGTGAACCAGGCTCGGTGCGCCGAGGGAGTCAACGGTTGAGCGTGGGGCCGGTCCGCTGACGTGCGCTGAGTAGTGCGCTCTAGTGGGCCCGTAGTCACTCACTTCGTCACTCAGCACCGGGGAGATCTGAGGGGATTGGCGAGCCGCGATGAGTTCTGCGGTGTCCGGTGGTCGTACTGTCAAACCCGAGGAGGACTTCTGTTGCGCAGCGTGACTTATTCGATGAGCGTTTCACTTGACGGCTTCATCGTCGGGCCGGACGGCGGCTTCGACTGGACGGCGCCGGACGAGGGGGTCTTTCGCTTCTGGATCGACGAGGTTCGAGAGGTCGGCGTCCACCTGATGGGACGGCGGCTGTACGAGACGATGCTGTATTGGGAGACCGCCGACCAGGACCGATCGCTCGACGACGCGGAGCTCGAGTGGGCCGCGCTTTGGAAGCCGCTCCCAAAGGTGGTGTTCACGACCACGTTGTCGGCGGTGCAGGGCAATGCCCGCCTGGCCTCCGGCGGCCTGGCGGAGGAGATCGAGCGGTTGCGAGCCGAGCCGGGGGAGGGCGACATCGCGATCGGCGGCGCGACGCTCGCCGCCGAGGCGGCCGCGTTGGGTCTGATCGACGAGTACCGGGCCATGGTCTACCCGGTGCTGGTTGGCGGTGGCATTCCGTTCTTTCCCCAGCGCGAGCGCCGGGTAGATCTCGATCTCGTCGAGACCCGCACCTTTAGTTCAAGAGTCGTCTACCTCCGCTACCGCGTGGCGCGCTAACCCAGACGGCGGCGCGGCCCGCAGCGAAGCGAGGACACGCGCCGGCTGGCCGGGCGGAGCCCGGCCCTTGATCTGAAAGAGCCGGATTCAGCAGCGTGCTGCTGCCTGTAATTGTCCTGTCGCGGCTGATGCTTAACAGTCCTGTGTCAGCTGATGCTTAACACCTGGCCGTGATCGGCCGATCCTGAGCGGTGTCGTGGCGCCGTGGCTCGGGAGGCCGGAATGGCTCTGGTTGTGTTGTCGAAGGTTGAGCAGCGGTTGGACGCGGTGCGGGCGGTGCTGGCTGGGGCGTCGGTGACCGAGGTCGCCGCCGTGGTCGGAGTGTCGCGGGTGAGCGTGCATGCCTGGTTGTCGCGGTATCTGGCCGAAGGTGTGGCCGGATTAGCGGACCGATCGCATCGGCCGCGGTCGTGTCCGCATCAGGCCGGGGAGTCGGTGACCGTGCTGGTCGCCGAGCTGCGGCGGCAGCATCCACGGTGGGGGGCGAAGCGGATCCGGCTCGAGTTGTTGAAGAACCCGCCGGACGGGATGACGGTGCCGTCGACCTCGACGCTGAACCGGATCCTGGTCCGGCAGGGGTTGGTGGTGCAACGCAAGCGGAAACGGCCGCGGGAATCATTCACCCGCTGGCAGCGGCCGGGGCCGATGCAGCTGTGGCAGCTCGACATCGTCGGCGGGGTGATGCTGGTCGACCCGGTCACCGGGGCGGTCCGCGAGGCCAAGGTGGTGACCGGCGTCGATGATCATTCCCGGTTCTGTGTGATCGCTACGGTGCTGGAGCGGGCCACCGGCCGGGCGGTGTGTCTGGCGTTCGCGGCGGCGCTGGCGAAGTTCGGAGTGCCCGAGGAGGTGCTCACTGACAATGGCAAGCAGTTCACCGACCGGTTCGGGAAGGGCGGGGAGGTGTTGTTCGACAAGATCTGCCGCTACAACGGCATCACCCACCTCTTGACTCAGCCGGCGTCGCCGACCACGACCGGCAAGATCGAACGGTTCCACCTCACGCTGCGCCGCGAACTGCTCGATGACCATGATCCGTTCACCTCGGTGGAAGCAGCGCAGGCCGCGATCGACGAGTTCGTCGCCCAGTACAACCGTGACCGGCCGCACCAGGCGCTCGACCCGAAACGGCCGGTCACCCCGGCCGACCGATTCACCGCAGTACCGCCGGCTCAGCGGGAAGTGTTGCCGGTCTGGCTGCCCCCGACGTTGACTGCCGCGCCGGCGGTATCCGCCGATCCAGTTTCCGACAGCCTGGACGACGGAGCGGATTCGTCGGCGGACGGGTCGCCGGCCGGCTCACCCTGGGCGGGTGGACCGGTCGAGTTCGACCGGATCGTCCCGGCCTCGGGGAACATGGCCGTGGCCGGCCGGCAGTTCTGGCTCGGCCCGATCCGGTCCGGCCAGACGGTCCGGTTCTGGGCCAGCGTCGAGGTGATCCACCTGATGATCGGCGGCGTCCGGATCAAGTCGGTCCGCTCCCACCTGACCACCGCCGACCTGGCCGTGTTGGCCGCCGCCGGCGCGGTCAACGCTGGACCGCCGCCCCTGCCCGTCGAAGACGGTGAGGCGGTCGAGATCGAGCGGACCGTGTCCCGGGGCGGGACCATTGCGATCGGCGGCACCGTGTTGCTGGCCGCGGAGATCCTGGCCGGCCGCCGGATCGGTATCCGGATCGAACCCGGCACGTTGATGATGTTCGACCTCGACAGCCGCGAACTTCTCCGCGTCCGACCGAACCCGCTGAACTACGCCAAGATCATCCGGCTCCGCGGCGTCCGACCCGCCGGACCGCCACCCCGGCCGTCGATCGAACCCGTCCGCGCGCAACGACGGGCCTCGAACAGTGGCGTGATCATGATCTGCGGCCAGAAATCGCCCTCGGCCGAGTCCACGCCCACCGCACTGTCACCGTCCACGTCTCCGAGACCACGCTGGCCATCGAGCTGGCCGACGGCGACACCCGCGTCGTGCCACGGACCACCACCCAGCCGGTGCGTAACATCAAAGCCAACCGGCCACGACCGGCCAAACCCCAAATTATCTAGGCCAGACGTAAAGGATCACCTGGCACAGATCCGTTAAGCATCAGGTGCTTCTAGACAGCTGCTGCCTGTAATGCCGCCGCGCGGAGTGCAACCTCATGTTCTGAGCACCGCGATTTGACGACTGAGGTGTGCTATCGGCCGGGCGCGGACGGCCCGCTGGGACGCCGTTCGGGTCGTTGGTACGCGCGCTGCCTGACGTCCCTTGGACTGAGTGCGGTGCCTCCTGCGTGTGGCTTGCCGGCCCTCGCATCTGCGGGAGGGTTGGTGCCACGCGCGATATCCCGGTCGAGGCGTTGTTTCCACAGGGCCGGAAGCATTTCGAGCTGAGTTCCTCCGGTTGGTCGTGGATCTTGGGGATTGATGCCGTTGGCGGCCCGCCATACTGCAATGTCGCCGACGAGGGCGGTGCTCGGGTGGCTTCCCGGTGCAGCCCATACTGGGGGGCCGCCAATTTGGTAGGCATGATCTTGGATCTGGTCGGCGAGGTCGGCGACCAGCTGAGATCGCTTTGTCAGGTAGGGCCCCCAGCCCGGATGGCTACGGAGCGTTTCTGGAATGCCCGGGAGCCAAGGCAGCGGACCTGGGTCGACAGGCGCCAGCTCTGGGAGGCGCCAGTCCAGGACGGCGGCCATGTCGCCTGCAGTTCGGAGGTCGCGACCGGCGGCCGCTGTCGGCAGGTGGCGGAGTGGGTGCTTACCAGTTTCGGCCGCGAGGGCGAGCAGATGTGCCCGCAGGGTCGGCCAAGCGGGTTCAGTGGTGAGTCCGGGAATGTACTGATCGGCTTGGTCGATCTCTGCGACGCTTTGGGGTCCGACAAGCTGCTCGGCTGCGACGTGGAGGCCGCCGGCGTAGCGCCGGACCGCCTGGAACAGCCGGGCCGCTGGATCGTTGAGCTCACGCAGCACGGTGCTGGCGGAGACAGGCGTTTCATCGCGGCCGAGGATCTGCTGCAACGTCTCGCTTGGCGTGCGGGGTGAGATGGCATCGGGTCGGATGATGCTGTGCGGGTCGCCGTCGCCGACGACCTGCAGGTACAGGTGGTTGGCGGCCCGGCCGCGGGTGAGCATGGTGTACAGCTGCTGCCGTGACTCCTGCCCGGTGACCAGGCCGTGCATCGTGTCGGCGGAGACGCCTTGCGCGGAATGGATGGTGGTGGCATAGCCCAGACCGGTCGAGGTCTGGACATAGCCGGCTGGCAGCCGGACGGTCAGGTGGCTTCGGTTGTGTCGCACGGTCAGGTCACCTTGTTTGGTGACGAGGGTGATGGTCCAGCGGTCCCCGTTTTTCACCCAGTCGGTCGCGGTGAGGCGGAGGCGGCGGTCGTTGCGGCGGGTGATGATCACATCTCCGACGCTGGCCCAGTTCCCGTCGGCCAACGGCACCTCGGCTGTGGCTGTGGAGTGATCGAGACGATGCTCCCTGGCACGGCGGTTGAGTTCGGCGACCAGCTGCCGGGTGGGGGCGATCATGATCGCGTCAAACCCCGCCGCGCGATCGGAAACCCAAGCGCTGAACGCATCCTCGGTGGCCTCTTGGCCACCTTTCCCATGAGAGGGCGTCGCTGAGTCGAGTCAGCGCCTCCCGCGAAACATCTGAACTGACGTGTCGTATACGTCTCCTGTGATCGCAACACCCGCGTGACCCGCCGTCGGCAACCGTGCCGGCTGCCTGAACCTCACGCCTGATGCCCTTGATGCGCCCAACGTTCACAGCAGCCGGGGTTACCGGGTCAGTGGCCGATCGGTGCGCACGGCTTCCACCACCTGGTCAATCGCCGCGCTGGTCACTTGCGCGTCCTCCTGGTCTGTCTGCAGTGTTGAATGTCCTGCGTCTTCAACCACGACGTGGGTGCTGTCGGTGGACAACACGGCCAACTCGTTCTGTAGGTTGTGCCAGGTGCGCTCGAACTGGATTCGGGACGTTCCCGAGACTCCGGCGGCGAAATCGCGGCCATGATCGCCCGCGCTTAACACCACCAGCGGCCTGTCGCCCAGACCCCCGGTGGCGCGCACTTGCGCATCCCGGTCTGGCGCGAGCATCTCCTGACCCCAGGTCACCCTGTACCGGGTCGAGCGGAAATATGCTTGCTCCTCCTTACATTGCCGCGCTGGTAACCCGCACTCGGCCATATCGCCACCGGTCAAGCGGAAGACTCCGAGCCGCGTCAGGAATGTCATGGCGCTCACCTGCCAGTTGGGCGGTTTGAGCGTCGCCACCACTTCCGGCGGGAGGCGGGTCCACATGTCCGGGTGGGACGCGTCGACCAAGACCATGCCCTCCACCTCCTTCGGGAACCGGGCAGCATACATTCGCACATACAGGCCACCGAACGACTGCCCCACCAACACGTACGGGCCATCGATCCTGGCATTGCCGAGCAGGGTGTGCAGTTCATGGGCGATCTGCTGAGGGTCGCGAGGCTCGGGGCCTGGCTGACTCCAGCCGGTACCCGCCCGGTCGTATGTGCACACGCGCGTGGTCTTCGCGACCTCCGGCTGCACGTTGGCCCAGTCGGCCGACATGTTGCCCAATCCTGACTCCAAGATCACCGTCGGGCTGCCCTGTCCAACGCAGTCGACGTGCAAGCGGTGACCGCCAATGTCCACCATTTCGCCGGGAGGAGGATAGGCGCGTTGGTCTATTTCCGTGGCGACTGCCTGGTAGACCGCCCCGATAACGGCTAGCGCGAGGACCCCGGCGATCATCCACACGAGCCCACGTCGGATCCAAGTCCCCAGCCCTCTCCTTGGCTGTGTTCCTTCTGACTGCCGCTCCGTTTGGCGGGACCTGGTTGGGGGCAGACTTACCTGGTGTTGTGACACGAGGTCAATCCCCGATCCTGCGGATGTGGTCGCCGCGCCTGAGGTCCGCTTCCGCGGGCGTCGACTCTGTCCCGCCCCTGATGAGGACGACGTTGCGGAAGACGATCGGAACCGTACGGACCTGCTCATCGAAGTCCGGGCTGTCCTGCACTTGGAAGTGCAGGTGCGGCACCAACGAGTCTCCCGAGTCCCCGACCGCGGCAATCTGCTGGCCGAGCCGTACGCGCTCTCCCTCGCTCACCCGAGCGCTTCCCTGCTGGAGGTGCCCCAGCACGGCGTAGCGCCCACCGCCAATATCGAGGAGGATGTGGTTGCCATAAGAGGGCTTCTGCCCGGTGTTGCCGACGGGCTCGTCCGGATGGACGTCGCTCACGCTGACGACCGTGCCATCGGCCGGGGACAGCACGGGCTCGCCGAAGCCGTACCAAGCCTCCTCCCGCTTCCGATCGCCGTCGTGGCCGCGGCCCTCCTCGTCGAGCCGCACGAAGTCGACGGCGTTGCTCACGATGGGAGTCCGGAAGTGGTGGCTGATGAGCGTGCTGCGCCCGCCTGCGAGCATCGCCCACTCGCCGGCCAGCGGTGGGTCGACGGCAACCGGGTCGGCCGGCGGGGTGTAGATGCGCACTAGTTGGATGGCGAGGAAGACGGTGCCGATGGCCACCAGGACGTTGCTCGCGACCTGCACTCGGCGGCGAGGGATGAGCGCAAGCGCGGCCATCACGAGCGCCCCGGCGCCAAGCGAGATCACGAGCGGTTGGTAGGGGATCCGGTCCGGCAAGGGCAACGATAGGACGAGTGCGACAAGGGCCGGGACCAGCGCGAACGTGCCCGCCAGGATGGCGGCACCGAACAACGCCCAGAACAGCCACTGGTTTAGGCACTGCAGCAGGTAGGGCCGCAGTTCACGGCGGAAGGGATGGCGAAGGAGCCCATACTCGAGTCCTCCCCGGCGAGCATGCCACGCCCTCGACACCACCGTCACGAGCGAGACGGTGAGAACCAGCAGGGCAAGGGCCTCGGGCAAGAAAGTGAGCCGGTAGGCACCGATGAGGAAGAGCAACCCCAAGAGCGCCAGCAGCGCGTTGACCTTGCCGAGCGCGACCGGGCGGCTACTACGTCCCTTCTTGCCCTGTTCGGTCTCTGTCCTCCTCGGGTTCGTCGTCATCATCTACTCCTTCCGGGATAGGCCTCCGTGTGTCCCGGCCGGAGACGGCGGCTGCGGCCCCAGGCAGCACTCAGCGGTGGGAATCGCTTCACCACGCTCGAAAGAGGGGACATCATCTGAGATCCTCCTTTTCGGTTATCCATTCGAAACGTGGAGGAAGCTGCCGCGGGTTTGCCAAAGACCTCTTGCGCAACCTGCGCACGAGGTACAGGATCACCGCGTCGCTGACCGCCGGGCCGGCGTGGAAGGCAGCAAAGTTAGCCCCCCGGCCCGCACCGAAGTGGTGTAGCGATGATCAGCAGCTCGAACCGTCATGCCATCACGGTCACAGAGGACAAGCTGGGTCGGATAGCCAGACCGCCCCGTGAAGATAGGCCGGTTTTCTTGCCAGTCCACGGCACGGGCCCGACGGTCCGTCAGACGTAAGGACTCACGAAACGTTCCTGGCGTCACGTCGCTGTTCAGCCACTCCGCCAAGCGGACCGTTAAATGGGCGGGTCATCAAAGATGGCTATGCGAGAGCGTGGAGATGCGACGCGAGTTCAAATCCCGCCAGCCCGACAACGTGCGGCCTGGCGACCCTGGCGGGTTTGTTCTGATGCTGCTGGTTGGCCTGCTCCTACATGGCATCTGCTACGACTTCTTCTCCGCCGGGGACCGGTTACGTAGCTCAGCACAAGTCACGTTGGCGACTTACGGTGTGGAAATCCTGATTGGCTCGCTGGTGTCTGGGCCCATCGTTTACTTCGCCAGCAGCTAAGTGGACATGTCTCAGGCGAGTGCCACGTGACACCTCGACTTTCCTCATCCCTGACGGGGTTGGAAATCACGAGCGCGCCATGCGAGTGGGGCGAACTACGGACCAATTACGGACCACGACGGTCGAACTCAGCGCAGATCAACGGTCAACCATGGACACCGGCGATAAATGGTTCACGCTCGACGACCCTGGCGGCACGATCTGGGGGTCAAGGGGTCGTGAGTTCAAATCTCGCCAGCCCGACCGAACAGTCCACCCCCAATCTGACGTAGTCGATGATCGGCGTGGCCGATGGTGGCCATCTTCGTACCCCAGCTGGTCCAGCGTCGTCCGTTGGAGCGAGGTGCCGGTTTGGTCATGCATGGGTGCATCATCTGTCTGTCCCGGAACCTTGGGCTCGGTCGTCATCGAGCTCGGTGAGCGTCAGTTGGCGTCGGTGGTAGTCGAAGTGCTGGGTTCCGTAGTGGTAGACGTCTTGAAGCGTCATCGTTTTCCGGAAGAACGGGTCCCATCCCGGCGGGAAGTGCATCTCGCGCCGAAGGGCTACCTCGGTCTCGGCCGTGAGGTGGCGCTGCAGGGCCTTGATGCTGTGGTCCATCATCACGTGCATCCGCCGGCGAGTGAGCACCGTGCCACCGCCCCAGGACCCGAGATAGTTCACGACGTGGAACGGCTTGGTTGCCGCATTGAGCACGGTTGCGAAGGTTCGGCTGACGTGGCCGGGTTGACGGCCAAAGAATCGGACCAACGGCAGGAGGCGGCGAACGATCAGGTACCCGAACAACATGTGGAACAACAGCTGACGGTTGTTCCAGCGTGTGCCGTCGGAGCGGCGGCGTAGGTCGGAGGCGGTGGCGTCTCGGAGTAAGGCGTGGAACGTCTCGCACGCCAGATCCATCTCTCGATGGATCTCCGACCGGCTGGGCGTCCCCAGCAAGTTGTCCCCTGAGCCCATAGGCCTCCGCCCTGACCGACTGAGTCCATCATCCGCCAGCCGGTCGACTCGCCGTTATCGATATGTCGTCCTTGTCCAGCTTTGCGGGCGGCGGTGACCGGTAAGAGCTTTCGAGCCGGGCATGCGCAAGCAACGCCGGAGATCGCCATGCCGGAATCCCAGGTTGTGAGGGTGTTGGCCGCCGGCGACATTCGACGGCCAACAGTCGGGTCACTCTCAGCAGCCGCAGGGGCAGCTGGGGTCGTCACAGTCCGGATCGCAGTCGCACGAGACAAGTTGTTGTTTCAGCACGGTTCTGGACATGGCACAGTCACCTCCCTTCTTCGGGTGGGCACCAGCGGCCTGGCGAGGGTGGTGGACAGTCTCCGGCTGGCAGCGCTTCAACCATGGCGACCATCTGGCCACGGAGCGCAGTCAACCGAGCCAGCTCGGCATCGAGATCTGCCAACCGACGGCGCAGGAGCGTTTCGGCTGGTTCGCATGGGCATTCGCCTGTGTCACGAATGGCCAGCAGGTTCTTGATATCGAGCAGTGTGAGGCCGAGCCGCTGGGCTCCCTGGATGAATTGCAGCCGGTCCACTGCTGCCGGGTCGTAGATGCGATAGCCCGACGGCGTCCGCTCTGGCGGCACGAGCAGACCGATCTTCTCGTAGTAGCGAATTGTGTCTGAGCCCATGCCGACGGCAGCGGCTAGTTCGGCTACACGCAGCCCCCGGCGAATGAGCGAAGACGTTGCAGTCAGTCGTGTGTCTGCTGCTGTAGCCATGCAGCAAACGCTAAACCTTGGAGTCGACTCCAAGGTCAAGTGCCCACTACAAGAGTCTGAAGACTCAGCCGGCAATTGCGATGGCCACTAGTGAGCCTGCTCGACGATCTGGGAGCTGAGTGCCGAGCATTTCCGGGCAAGCGGGGAGCACTCCACGTTCCAAATTCGAGAAAGCCAGAACGTCTAACAGGAAGCCAGCGGAAACCACCCAGATCGCCAGCTGAACGTGCAGGACCTCAGCTGTCTTCGAGAGCCCTATCTCCGATTCTGTCGCCTCGGGAGGAGGTCTGACCCGCTACTGATGGCGCACACCTTGAAGGCTGACAGCAGCAGCAGCACGAGCACAGGGACCAGAACAGTTGACGGCACGGCGGCCGAGCAGAATACCTCCCAGCAGGGTGCCAGCGATCGAACCGAGAGCCATCGCAATGACGAACGTCGAATTGTCCTTTAGCGTCCGAAAGCTGTTGTCCCGGCTGTAGCGAGCGAAGGCAACGAGCATGGTGGGCAACGACACCGCAAGCGAGAGACTCCCGGCCAGTTTGATGTCCAGGCCGTAGAGCAACACGATCGTGGGAATGAGCAACTCACCGCCGGCGACGCCCATCAGAGCAGCCACAACACCGATACCAGCCCCAACTGCCACCCCAGCCACGGTGCGAGGAATCATCTACAGCGATAGCGCCGCCACGGGAGTGAGATGGGTGAAAGCAAGAGCGGCCGCAACCAAGACCAGTAGAACAGCAACGACCCGGTACAGAGTGGTCGAACGCATCTTCGTGGCCCACGTTGCGCCTAGCCAGGCGCCGACGAGGCTTCCAGCGAGCAGGTTGGCAATGACGTAACAGTGCGAAGCCACATGCTCGTAAGGGATCGACAGAAGTCTGGCCGGCAGCGCAGTGGTGACCACGATGAGGCTCATGGCCTTGTTCATGATCACCGCGTGAAGCGCAACGAAGCCAAAGACGCCGATCAACACGGGCAGGCGGAACTCAGCGCCCCCCAAGCCGATAATCCCGCCCAACAACCCGACGACGCCGCCAGCCAGGAATGCAAGAGGCAACTTGCGGTGAGTCGGAGCGGCCACCAAAGGCGACGGTTCCTGGCGGATGGTCATAGGCGCAAACCTACGGCGGGCCACCGAGAATGAAGCAGCCTTGGCGTGAGCTAGTGCGCAGCGGTATCTACCGGGCCAGCACCAGGACCATGTCCCTATGGCATGGAACCGATGGAAGGTAGAAACCCTGGGCTTGCCCATCAACGCTCTGGCGCTCTTGATCCTCAAACACTTCAAGGCGGTCAACGTGTGGAACTGGCAGAACTGGATGCGAGAGTCCGAGCAGCAGGGGACTGCACGAGATCAATGGTCGACGCTGTGTTGGCCGACGGCTGCAGATGGCTGATGGCAGACGCCTACTCGTGCGAGGCCCGTCCCAGACCTCGGCCGATGCCTACTGAGTCTCACGCCTCGGCCGGGAGGCCCTTCACTTCGGTGCCTCATCAGCGGGCTGGTTCCAACCAGCACCTGATAAGCCTGATCGACCTCCAGTGTGAGCCTAACGAGTCGATCGGCTGAGGACGAGGCTGATTACCAAAATGCTTATCAATCCCCTCGCAAAGTCAGGGTCAACAGCGGACGCGGGTGACCAATCGCCAGGTTCAGGGCAGGTCCACCACACAGGCCGACTGTCGATGGCATGGAAGAGATCAGGGTTCGAGTCTTTAAGCTTCATCTTTGCTCAACATGAAGAATTGCTCCCACTTCCTTTCAAGATCATATTCCGTCAAGATTCCGTCACTCGTTGAGAACTCGTGAGTAACAACGAGCAATGCCGAGCAGTGAAATACCTAGTGAGAAGGGGTTTCGGGAGTATTGCCCCCAGTGGGAAAGCCCTGCGGAAAGTTCGAATCCAACACCTGCCACATAGCAGGAGTCCCTTATACAAGGGAGTCCGAGTCTCACCCGTGGCTCGCGTCGGTCATTTGTCGGTCACTCAGCCACGCGCCGTCGATTGCCCGCCGCATGCGGTCCTCACTGTCCGGCATTGGGTGCCCGT